>Ga0193706_1001331_pt1 | contig 11227 bp, 8 predicted proteins | sample U3c1metaG_FD_160130 | JGI IMG/M metagenome (GOLD analysis project Ga0193706, IMG submission 160130) | Soil microbial communities from a riparian zone of the East river system, Colorado, United States - U3c1 | ecosystem: Environmental > Terrestrial > Soil > Riparian zone | place: USA: East River... | reverse complement strand
GCCGGGCTTCGTGCTCGAGGCGCTGCTGCCGAAGCGGCTCCGTAACTCGGAGCTTCACCGGTGGGTCGTGCAGCTGCTGCACGGGGCCACCGGACGCGAGCCGTCGTAGCTTCCGACTGTTCGGGTGGGTCCGGGCTGCTCGTCTCGCACGTCGAAGCGAGTGATGAGTTCAACCACGACCAGCGCGACGAGCATCCATAAGGTGCGTCGAGATGCGCGGGGGGGGCAAGCGTGGCGACGGGCACCGTCGTCACGCTTGGATCCGCCGCGCCGACCCGAGCGAATCCAGAGATCCGGCAGCGATGGTAACACCGTTCTGGGTGCGGCGTCGCCAAGTCCGGCAGCCTTAGCAACGCCGTCGGACGGTGGCGTCGCCAAGTTTGGCAGCTAGGTCGCCAAGGTTCCACGAGCTGGTAGTCGATTCGAGGAGCCAGTTCCTCGTTGTTGTCGATGGTCGGTAACAATCGAGCTCTTAGAGGAGGCCCGTTCCACGCGACGCGCTGTTGACGCCGTTACTGAGGGCGCATAGAACGTTGTTGGAACGGCGTCTGTCCGGAAGGACGGAGCTGTGACGTGCCTGCGGGGGCCTGACACGCCTTTCCCCCTGGAGCGCCCCTCCGAGCAGAGAAGACTCGCGAACGTAGTCGTCTTTAGACGGTGGAGGTGCTGTGATGGATAGGTCGACCAAGTACGATGTCACACGCGGCGTCTCGGACGTTTACATTGAGGCCGTCAGCGAATTGTCCAAGGCCTTTCGTCGCCAGACGACGATTAAGATCCTCGTCGTGGTGGACGGCTCCGTTTCGCTCACGGAAGACACCGAAGGTTTCGGAGTCGGGCGCATAGTACGGTTGTTGCGCGAATCGACTGTCGGCTGCACGCGTTTTGAGGTCGATACCGCGCGCCGTGACGGCGATGCTGGAGCGCCAACCTATCGCAATTTTCGCTTCGACCTGGTGGAAAGTGGCGGTGTCTTTGAATCACAAGCGATTAATAACACGGCGATCAACGTACCTATAATCAACAAGTATGACGAGGTGTGGTGTTTTGGGTTCAACCCCGGCAACCTGGCTGGGCCAGATGAAGACATTACCCACCCGGGCGCGCAGCCGACCGGTGACAACGAGCTCAAAGTGCTTACCCAGTGGATGAACGACCGGCGCGGCGGTTTGCTCGCCATGGGCGATCACGATTATCTGGGCGCCTCGATGTGCCACCGCATACCGAGAATACGCTCGATGCGCCGATGGACCGCCGCGCAAGGCGTACCGCCAATCGGCGGCGCCAGCCAGTTCAACACCGCTCGACGGATTGACACCAACCAACCGTTCACCGCAGGACAGATGGCCGGCACGGACATCATTCCGTTTGAGGTACAGGAGGATTCGAAGCCGCAACGAATCGACTGGGTACCGTGGATCGCGCAACAAGTGAACATCTTTCAGATATGGCAAAGGCCACATCCTATTCTCTGTCATCCTGTTTACGGCCCGATCGACGTAATGCCCGATCATCCGCATGAAGGCTGGTTGTTCGAGGATAGTGAAATCGATCTAGCCGCTCCGCTGGAAGTTCCGACGCTCGCCGGCGATGAGTACCCCACCGTGAGTGGCAATCAGCCGAGGCCGACGCTCATCGCGTACGGGACGACGACCCCGAACCCGCCCTTCAGGCTTGCGAAAGGCCCGTCGCCGAAGAAGCGCTTCGGCATGATCAGCGTCTATGACGGGCATGCGGCAAACGTGGGACGCGTGGCGACCGATTCGACGTGGCACCATTGGTTCGACCAAAACATCGACGAGATCGAGGCGAAGGGCGGTGAAAACTGGGCGAAGATCAGCCGCTATTTCTTGAACGTGGCCACTTGGCTTGCGCCGCCGATGCCGGTCACATTCTGCCTGGCCCAGGATGTTTTGGTGTCGCATTTCACCTATGTAGGCTTTCAGGAGTACACACCCAAGTCCAGCGTGTTCGATCTAGGCAGGGCGCTCTACACGGAACTCGCCCGGCACTGGGGTCCTTGTTGGGTGTCGAATTGGGTACTCGAACAAGTCAGGGCCGTCGATACCGACTTTTGGGCATGGCTGAAGGACCGGTTGTTCTGGAAGGACGGAATACCTGTACCGGGCGGTGACCCTTGCCTGTCATGTCCGCCGTTCGAATTGATCGAGCTCGCAGTGTTGGGTGGAATGGTCCGCGCAACATTCCCGACAGCCGCCGACATTAAAGCTGAGATCGCCAAGAAAAGCGACCGAGCGGTGAAGGTATCGCCAGAATCCCTCGTCAAGATAGTCGAAGAAGGTGTTGCAATCGGCCTAAAGGAGCTACGCCGAACGCTGGCAAGATCGATTGAAGAGGTAAGGCCGTTGCTTCGCCAAGGGTGAGCGCGGATGGCGTGAGCTCGTCATTGGCACGAATCTGCCGCAAATCTGGCTCGATCATTTACTCGTGCTCGCAATGCTTCAGCATCCGAGCAGGCGATGTCGCTGGGGGCGCTTCGTGCTCGTCTACCCATCAGGGAATCCGAGTTTCACACGCGCGGCCGCCGCCTATCGCGCGGTATTGCGCGACCCAACGACGTTCGAATCGTAAGCGTCCGGCCACCGGCGTCGTGACCGCATGGCCCGCAAGCCGCGATGGTGCTCGCGGGAGCGAGACAGATGCAGGCGCCGCCCCCAGAAGCGAGCAACTTCAGGTTTGTGTCAATCGTCCCACTCACTTGGACGATCAGGCCTTTCGCGAATAGTCCGCCGCCGAAGCCTGCAGCCATGGCGCACAAAAACCTGATGATGCCATACTGCTCCCTGGGGAGACGAATCGGCTTGGTTGAAAAAAGCGACACGCTGACGAGAGCCATCAGCCATAGGCACCAGGAGGCAGAGGCTTGCTCCAACCGCGTCTGCACGCCTATCGCCGCGAACATTGCCCCTCTCGGATTGTGAGCAGATGCTATGCCGCAACGAATCGCGTAACAACGAAAAAGTGCGAGCAGCATAAGTTGAGGAAGTCTCCACGCAAGCCCTTCCAGGCGCGCCATCAGCGCATATGCAATTTGTCACGCAATCACGGAATACCTGGCCCGAATGGAGTCGACCTCGTGCGGCAATTTGACCCGACGGGTTGACGTAGCGCGTGAGCGCCACCTCGAAGACATCAACGAGCGTGGCCAGAGCAGAAGCGTGGTATCTCATGGAGCCTCGACCGACCACGGTCGACGGAGGCGGCATCGCGGTTGTTGGTGTCTCACATTTCGGCGGGGGCCGGGTCCACCGAACAGGTGATTTTGCGGTCGGGCGCGAGCCGGCCGGCCGAGGAGATGACAGAGATGCGGTTGAGGACCGGAATTCGCTGGCATCGAACGAGCGTCGCCCTGGCTTGGATCATTGCATCCCTTGCTTTTGTCATTTCCAACCGAGCCGATGCCGAAGTCATCAGCGAAGTGACAGTTACGGCGAGCGGACCGGATACGACGTTGCCGCTTCGATCCACCTTTTACTTGAAAGGTAAGGTTCAGACGACGGAGGAAGCCGTCGCCCCCGTTTTCATTCGTTATAGCAATGCCGTGTGGGGCATTGCCCCTGCGCAGGGTTGCGGCGAGATCGCCAAGGCTCTCGAGGACTACGCCCTCTCGGCGTCGCTCTTCGAGCGCGGCAAGAACCGCACGACCGTTGCCGCGCTATGGCCGAAATGTAAGGAAGTGTCGAACCCGGCGCCGCCCGGAGCAAGCGCGTGTGAATCGTCGAAATCGACGTACGAGGACGTCAAATCCGCGCCCGTCATGACGCCCGGCGTCTGGACACGAAACAAAGACGACGAACAAGAGTTCAAAGTCCTCGTAGGCGATCCAGACTTCTTCATCCCCGGCGCGCGCTATTGCATGTTCGTCTACAAACGCGTGCGCAACACCGAATCGGTCAGTTACAAGGTGGAGGCTGTCGTTGCGCGATACGCGCGCGAACTCGAGGGGTGCAACAAGATTAAAGATAAAGACGCGCATGAGGAGAAGAAACAGCGCGAAAGGTGCAAGACGGATGCTCAGCAGCAAGCGATCCGCGAGGTCAAAGCATCTTCGCCGCAGCTGGCCGGTCATGAGGGCAACCTGGTGGCCCTCGGAGAAAGTGCGAGTAAGGCGCTGGAGGAGACTAAAAACGCCGCGACCCAACTCGATGGCTGGATTCGGGTAGGCGTGCCATTGCCCGGCGAAGGAAAGAAACCCCTTGCAGACGAAGCGGAGGAGTCGCGTTCCAACAAAAAGGCCGCGCCGGCCGAGAACCAAACGGATGACGTCAAACCTGTGACCGAAAGGGACGTCGGGTACGCGCCGCTCCAAGATCCATTGGCGATGATCATTGCACGCCTGCTGGTTCGGGAAGGGAGGATGCTTACTGCCCTTGTGCCCAAGAGATCGGCCTTCGGGTTCTTTTACGAAAGCGGACGGTTCGAGGTTCGCTATCTCGGGATTCTCGACGACTTGACGGGGATCCGCGTCCGCGAGGACTTGACGAGAAGGCAGCTGCCAAAGCCGCGCCCGGACGAGAAACCTCGCTCCAACGAGCCGACGAAGTGCGAGGAAATCAAGCAATGCTCGGTCCTCGTGGACTTCGACCGCATCCGCGTGCCCGACTCGCAGCTGACATTGAAGGACCTCTTGCTCCTTGCACGCAAGCGAATCCGCTTCGGGCAGACATTCCTGGCCATCGGCGATCTCTTCACGTCGGGCATCGAGCCGGCCCTCAAGGCCGGTGACGCTGGGAAGCAGAAGATCGAAGCGCTCGAACAGCTGCTCGCCGAATGGTCAGCCTTGGTTGAGGCGTCGCCGAAGTCGATCTTGCAGCAAGAGGTGTCGGATTGGTTCAGCGGTTCCGTGGCCGATCCCCCGAAAAACGGCCCAGACCCATTCGAACATCTTCGCGCCCGCCTGGCAGATTATCGGCGAGACCGCGACGACCTGGCTCCGCTCGTTCGGAAGGCATTCCTCGAACGTATCGAGGTGCAAGGCTATTCGAACGCGCCAGTCTCGCTAAAGCTCGACATGTCGCAAAAGACCTTCTTTACGACCTACGTCACGGTGTTCCTAGGTTCGGCGCATTTCTTGAAACCAAGTCTCGCGTCCACGTACACGGGCGTCCAAATCTATCTGTTTCCCAATCCCATCGACGAGCCGATGTGGACGAACGGCGTGTCCGATCTGCGGCGGATCGCGAGTCTAGAGGTGGGCGTGGCGCCTGACTTCGATGGCGAAGGCGGTCGCTACACCAAACCCAATTTCGCACCCATGCCGGTCTTCCTCGGGGTGAGCCTGCAACCCATCCCTTACATCACAGCATCGTTCGGGCGAGCTTTTCTCGGCGCCCGGCGTACCAGCTTGCCGCAGGAGGAACCTTCCAACGTCGGCGCCTGGTATGCCGGCCTTTCCGTGCAGGCCAATGTGCCTGATCTCGTCCGATCGCTCATGGCGGGCGGCGCCAACTCGAGCACCAAGGAGGCCAAGTGAACCAGATTCATAGTCTGCAGGTACCGAACAAGATCGTCTTCGGGACTTCGTTCGATATCAAGGTGACATACACCGCGCAGCTTCCTGCACCGCCGCCAGTGCCTCCCGATTCGCAGCAGCCTCAGTCGGCGGCGCCGCCCAACGTTGTGCTGCCGCCGCCCATCTTTTTGGACGCAGAATTCGAGGCGAAGATCGAGCCAGCCGCGGTGCCGACGCAGCCAGGGAAGCACACCGACACCTTCCAAATCGTACTTCACGACGAGGCCGACCCGTCCGCAACGCGGGACGTCTTCATCGTGGCGAAGCTCGGCTTTTCCATCGCGAAAAAGTCAACCAGCGGACAACAGAAAGCGGACACGCCATGAGGAATCATTCCCGTCCGCTATTGGCAATCGCGCTTGCTTCCGCCGCCAGCACCTGTGGCCCTGATCCGGGCCGCTCACAGCCGGTCTTGACCGTCGAGAAGCGCCTGGAAGCGCCCTCCGATGGCGAATGCTACGCACCGTGCCGCGGGTCGTCTGCGCCCGCGGTGGGCATCCATCCGTGCAACCTAGGAGCCGTCGATTGTGGCTTGATCGGCGCATCGGATCTGATGCGCCTGACGGTCGACTACGGGGTCGTGGCCCTGGAGAGCGCCAACGGTTTGGTGGCGCCCAAAGTGCAACTCGTCGCGGGCAGCGCCGTTGCCGTCGAGCAGACGCTCCTGTTCGGTCCCGTGGCGAGCGGCGCGGTTTCTCACATCTACGCCGCGGGGGAGGTGCGAGCGCCCTCGCTCTCCGCGAACGCGCGCGTCTTGGCGCATCTCGGCGACGGAACAGTGCTGGAAGGTCCGATTCTGACGGTAGCGGCGCCGCACCCAACGCTGTCCTTGCCCGGTTGCGGCGATCCATCCACCTGCTCGCTCGAGGCCCAAGTCGGGCGCCAGGCGGTGCGCGTATCCATCCCCGGAGCGATGAACGCGACGAAGGCGGTGGTGACGAGCACGGTCGACGGCGTGCCTGATCCCATCACGCTCGAGATCCCGCTCGACATCGTCACCGCAGAGGTCCGGCACGGCACGCGTTTTCTTCACGTACCGGAGGCCGGCAAGATCTGGATGCTCGAGGCCCAAGTCGACGATCTCCCCGTTTCCCCCGCACTGCAGGTCTTCCTCCAACCTCCCACCATCACCGCCGAAATCGTCGGTTGCGCGCCAGGGGCCAACTGTGAGCTCCGCGCAGGCACCGAAGCGTTGATCGTCGTGAGCGCCCCCAGCGAGACGCTCGTTCACAACGCCACGGTGGCGTCGATTGTCGGCGGTGGTCGCACCGGCGACGCCGTCATCGCGCCGCTCGTCGCGTGTGCAGGCGGCGTCCACTGCGCCGTCGTTTCTCTGCCCATTCCCAACGCCCCAGGGAAGACATTCCGCGCCACCGCGCTGGTCGGCCGTCACGACGCGTCGACGGCAATTGGCGTCATCGGCGCGGCGAATTCCGCTCCCTAACGACATACGGCGCAAGCCGTATCGATCTTCTCGCAATGCTGCGCCTTGGCCCACCTTCGATGACATGAAGCGACCACAGCGATGGTCAATTATCCCAAAAGTAGCCGCAGTAAGCCCGTGCACAGCTCGGCGCGCCGTTTGAGGTTTGCCGGCAAGGCGAAATGGCGTCGGTGTGTGCGCGCGCCGCTTGCCAGGAACGGGATAGCCGAAGGACGCCGACTTGGATATCGTCTTGACTGCGGATGGCTCCGAATGCTCCGGCAAACCAAGAGAGGGGAAAGAACATGGGGAACCAGGTACCGGTAAGGCCACGAAGGGAGCTTCGGCATGTTGCGATCGCGACGTTCGCGTCTGTAGCGTGCGCCTGCAGCGTCACCCAGCAACCTCAGCCAGCCCACCCCGACAGCGTCGAAGTTCTGTTTCCATGGCCAGCCCAACTGGCGGCGGCATCGGAAGGGCAATGTTCGAAAATCGAGTCCAATGTAAGGGCCGGCCTTGCGTACGAAGGCGAAGTTTGGCTCGCCGTGACCTGCGTCGTGGACCGACTCGTGACAACCGGTCGAGCGCAGGAGGTCGACGGGTTTCTTACCGCTGTGCGGCGATTCGAGAGCGGGACGCAGTCGTTCATCACGGTCACCCCCGAACAAGCTCGTGCCGCGGGGTTCGTTCTGGCTGACCCGCCACCCAAGGAGGTCACCCTCTACGTATCCAACGAACAGCGCGCGAAGCACGACTCGCTGAAGTCCATTCAAGCACCCACATTGGGATCGGGGAGCTTCCGAGGGCTCTGCCTCCCCTGGCGGCGCAAACAAGGAGTGGGTGGGCACTACGAAGTCACCGAACAAGCCATCCATCGTGTACGCGCGGCGGGCATACCTGTGACTCCGGCGGCGGCCGCCGTTTTGGCAGACGCATCCCAGGATGTCGACTCGTTCGAATGGAACCAAATGGCGGCCCACGGACAGACTGCCGACGCGGGCGGCTTGCCGTCGGAGAGTGAAGAAGCCGCCAAGCAACATTGGCACGATTGGATCAAGGGGCGGATCGCAGAAGCCGGAAAACGCTGCGCCGCCGACCAGGACGACGTCCGTCTGCAAGGTGTTTACTTGTTGGGGTATGCAATTCACGCCGTAGAGGACGTGGCGTCGCATCGCGGCCGGACGAACCCCGAGCATGCATACAACGCCCTTCTCGAAGCCAATCCCGACAATGAGCAGGGCATCGACAAGTTGGCCACCGAGTTGGCCGGCGATGTTCTGATCGGCGCTCTTCGAGGAAAGGCCAGCGCGTGCCTACCCATACTCGGTACGCTCTCCAAAGGGTTCCTGCTCTTTCCAGAAAAGATGAGCGCCTTCCAGTTCGGGTGGCAAGGCAATCCGGTCGAGCTCGTCAAATACGAAGTGTCCGTCGCCGATTTCATGCCGCACAAAGACAAGCCACAGGCGCGGACCCGCTGGTTCGGGCCGGTCGGATCGTGGGCGCCCAACAGTACGTGCAAGCTCAATCCGGGTTGTATGGCCGTAGAGGCAATCGCGCTCGATGCGGTTCACTGATTCGGCGCGGCTGGTTCTCGCATGTTCGCTGATAACCTCTCCCTCCATCGCGGCGGAGCCGGATGATTCGTTGCGAGCGGTGGTCGTTCAACTGCGGGTGCCGGTCGACAATGCCCCCGAGCCCGAGTGTGGCGTGGGGATCCTCGTCAGCGACAAGCTCATCCTCACTGCTGGCCACGTCATCAAGGATGCCAAGGAGATCTTTGTGACGTCGGCTTCGCTCGTCAATGCGGGAAAGGAGGAGCGCCGGTACAACATCGCCAACGGTGAAGCTTCGCTCGCCGTGCTCGGGACGGACAGGTCGATCGACATCGGTGTCGTGGTTCTTCGGTCGAGCTGGCCGGAATGGGAGGACACGCACTCGCCGACGATCACCGCCCTGTCGCCGGAAACGTTCCGAAACCTTCAGGGCTTCGCATTTTACGCATTTCACCGTTCCGGGATGTGCAAGGGCCAAAACCAGGGTGAGGCGCAAGGCCTTCATCGCCGCGCGGCCCAGATGGACAATCCGCGTTACAAGTACCGGGACGAAGAGGTGCTGCGTATCCGACCTCCCCTCGACAGATCGTACAGCGGCAGCCCGCTCGCGCTCGCACCCTGCGGGGTCGAGCCTTGGTGCATCGTCGGCGTTCAATCGATGCTGACCAACGACGCCCAAGCTCAAGCCTCCTTTGCCTTCGGATTCCAAGACCCGAGAGTCCGTACGTTTTTCGAAAAGGAGGTGGGGATGTCACTCGACAACTACCAAGATCCCCGAGTCGCCCCCGACGGCTTTCAACTCGCGTTGGGCGGCGTGACCGATCTGCACGTGGGCAAAGGAGTGACGGGTTCCATGGTCGGATTGGCGGGTGATGCGGGCTGGGCGCTGGGGCTGGGACATTTCAAGTCGACCGCCATCACTTTCGGTTTGTCGTACGTTTACCAGTGGGCCATTCAGACCGAAGTGCGATCATTCGTGGTCGCGCCGGACGGGTTACAGCGCTTCGCGAGTGGCAGCATTCCGATCCGGACCGCGCAGCGGATCGAGCCGACCGTCGGCTTCGAGCTCTTTCGAACGAATCCAATCATCTTCTTGGGCGCGCTTGGATTTTCCTACAGCAGTTATTCGTTTAGCGACGAGTCGGCGCCGTCGATCGATACCCCGAGCGCCATCGGCGCCGTGCTGCGTTTCGGCGCGGGCTTTCGTTTGGCCCGGCATTGGAGTTTTGACCTCTTGGTCAGCGCGCGAATGATGGGATATTCGTACGCCGGATCTCGATACACCCTCGTTCCTGGCGTACTCGCGAGCGAACCCGCAACCGCGACGGGAGGCACGGCTGGTCTGAAGGCCAGCCTCGCTTACTGGTGAGGAGTCGTAGATGTCGACCATCTCTCGTCGCTCGACGAATTCGCTTCTTGTCGTGGTACTCGCCGCGGCCATTTTGGTTGCATGCGGCGGCGACGACAACGCGCCGGTCATCAAGTGCCGGCAGGACGCGGAATGCCCGTCTTCGCATACGTGTACCGATGGACGTTGTGCTTGCGACGCAGACAAGTGCACCGGCCAATGCACTTTCAATGTGTGCCGCCGCACGTCGTGCTCGAGCGCGAACAACCGATGCGGCATGCCAGGGTACGATCTCTGCGACCCTTTCGCGGACGAGTGCTACCCAGAGAACGGCCTTTGCAAGGACGACAAAGATTGTCCAACGTTCGGCGGCGTCGCGACGGCCTACGGCCCCACCCGTTGCGGACCGCGCGACACGTTCTGTCATACGCTTCCCCCGGAAAGTGACCGGGTCATCAGTTTCGAAGATACACAGTCTCTCCCTATGATCCCGATTCCTGACCAGCGCTTCGCCGATTCGACGGCCGTGCACTTCGATTGGCCCCGCTCGGAATTGACGGTGATCGCCAGCGTTCTCGCCAAACGCCCGCCCATTTTTGCGCCCGACGTCGCCGATGCCATCTGGGCGGCGTTTCTCGAAACCGGCTCGGCCGGGGTGAGCTGGAGCGAAGGGGCGACACCCGACGGCGCCGTTTGGCGGCGACCCCCGGATCCTCTCCCCGAAACGCCATTGTATTTTGTGGCGGTGGGCTACGCCGGGAGCCAAGTCTTGGCCATGAGCGATCTCATCCCATTTCGCGTGACCTCCGAGTGGCCCGCGCTGGGCGAGCTATGCGATCGCGACAGCGAATGTTGGACGCCCCAAGACGTTCGCGCGTGTTACGAGGGTCGTTGCGTCCGCCCCTGTCTTTCCCATGTGGACTGTGCCAATCTCGGCGACGGTCGCTGCGGTCCGCCTATGCTGAATGCGGCACGGTATTGCGGTGTCCGCAAGCCCGAAGACGATGGCGGCACGCTCGACGCGCTGGTCCAGTGAGCATGATGGGGCGGCGCAAGACGAAGAAAAAGCAGCGCGAGTTCTAGGAGGGACGTGCGCTCCTCTCGTCGGGCACATCGTGCTGGTGGAGCGTAAGTCAATCAAGCGCTGACGGGAAGGAGGGGCCCCGGCGCAGCGCGCCCGGAAAGTTCAGCAAGGGCATCCGCGTCGCATACGGGAAGAGCTTGGACGGTCGGGTTGCGTCTCGAAATGGATCCGAAATCGCGACGAGGGGACACCCGCGCGACCGAACCTCGGTCCTTGGGTGGTAGCCGGTGTTCGAGGGTCTCTACGCGACGTCGCCGAGCGACTTTCGGCGCAGGACGACGCTCTT
>Ga0193706_1001330_pt1 | contig 11229 bp, 11 predicted proteins | sample U3c1metaG_FD_160130 | JGI IMG/M metagenome (GOLD analysis project Ga0193706, IMG submission 160130) | Soil microbial communities from a riparian zone of the East river system, Colorado, United States - U3c1 | ecosystem: Environmental > Terrestrial > Soil > Riparian zone | place: USA: East River... | reverse complement strand
GCCGAGCGACGCGAGTTGACGAGGGGCCCTCCCCTCTGAAACGCTACATCCACCGTGCGCTACCACCAATTGGCCTTCATTCCGCTGCTCTTCCCGCTCATCGGCGCCCTTTCGAACTGCGGTGCGTATGGGCGCGGGTTCGGCGCGCTCGACACCGTGGCGTGCCCAGAGCTCGGCGGCAACGCCGATGCCCTCTCGGCGCAGTACGCCGCCAATGCCCGCGCCAACGCCAAAATCCGAACGTTCGTGCAAGCGGCCAAGGATTTGGCTGGCGTATCGATCCAGATCGAGAACGAGGCTGCGGAAGCGTGCCGGCGGATGGCGTTCGACATCGGCATGACGGCGCAGGAGATGGCGCCCAAAAACGAGCCGGGGGGAAACGCGAGCGGGAGCTGCGCTGCGCTTTCGGCCAGGCTCGATGCGCTTTTTCGACAGGGGATCAGCGTCCGCGCCTCCGCCACGCCACCGCAATGCCAAGTGAACGCCCAAGCCGGCGCCACCTGCGACGCAGCTTGCAGCGCCGAATTGGATCCCGGAGAAATCGTCGCTCGCTGCGATCCAGGCAAGCTTTCCGGAATTTGCCAGGGCCAATGCTCGGGCCGCTGCGACGGTCGGTGCAACGGCGCCTGTAACGGCAATTGCTCGGCTCGCGACGCAAGGGGCAATTGCGTGGGCGCGTGCTCGGGCGATTGCAATGGTGCTTGCGATGCGACGTGCCACGCGCGCTGCCAGGGCACCTGGCAGGCGCCACGCTGCGAAGGTTACGTGCGACCGCCCACTTTCGATGCCGAATGCAATGCTTCTTGCCGCGCGCACGCCAGCATTCACGCCTCGTGCACACCGGCGATCGTCAACGTACAGGTATCGCAGAACGCGGCGCTGGCCGCGCGCCTCGCCGCCACCATGCAAGCGAACTTGCCCGCCCTCCTGCACGCCGAGCTCGCCCTCGGCCGGCGAGTGCTCGGCGACGCACAAGTCATCGGCCAGGTCGGCGCGGAGCTGCCAAAGATCGTGGGCAACGCCGGAGCGCACGCCCTTGCCTGCATCGCCGCTTCAACCAACGCAACCGCGCGCGCCTCGATCAGCATCCGGGTGAGCGTGCAAGCCAGCGCGAGTGTATCCGGCAAGGTCGGGGCATCCGGCTGACGGCAAAAGACGTCATCCCGAGATGCGCCGAGTCGACACGGCCGAACCAGCCGGAATGAGGGCGTTGCTTGCGCTCACATGTCGCAGAACGCACGCCCGAGAGAGCGGCGCGGGCATATGGACCGCCCTTCGCGCGTACGGAACGCCCGGGCAGTACCGACCGCCGGAGTCCGACCTGCTATTGTCAATCGAGGAGCAGCATTGTCCGCGAGAAGTTCGTTCGCAGGTTGTCGACGTGTCGTCTGCCTCATCGCGGTAGCCGTCGTGACGAACGCGCATTCGGGCCTCGCCGATGCGACGGCTCCTCGCGCTCCCGGCGATCCCACGTCGATCTTCCTCGTCGCCAAGAGCGAAAACAAAAACCAGGTCCATTTCGGGGTGAAGCTCGACCAAGCATGCAACGTCGTGGGCACCCATCCGCTCTATGGCTACTGGCGCATGCTCGAGAAAAATGGCGAAATCGAGCCCATACTCTCGCGCGAAGTTCGCGCTTACGGGCTCGACCCCGTGCAACGCATCGAGAGAACCGCCGATGCCACGACGATTTACGCGCGTCTCAATGCCATCCCCGATCGTCAACTTCGCGTCACCGTCACACAAGCCGCCGGTCGGTGCGAAGCACGGGCGATGATGCCGATCGCCGGTGGAGACGCGCACCTGCGGCTCATTTACATCCGACTCGCGTGGCCATTCGGCGTCGACTACATCTTGCTTCGAGGGTCGCGCCTGCCGGCTGGGGGACCGGTAGAAGAAAAGCTCTGAGCATCGCGACGTCGGGCGAACCGCGCCGGCTTGTCACGGCGCTAGCGAGGCCGCGCCATGCAAGAGATCGTCGTCGGCCGGTTGGCTAAGGGCGGCTCGATCTGCCATAGTTGCCTACTTCCTCGCGTCTCCGGTGGGGGGTTCACCCGCTGCCGACCGGCCCGTCGCATCACCCAGCAAGGAGCAACGTGACGAAAGACGACAAGAAACGCGGAGTGCGGATCACCGGACAATTCCGGTCCCGCGACTCCATGGTCTACGACTTCATCTGCGACAACATCCGGATCACGATTTCGGTCTCCTCTTCCGAGCCGGACAACCAGTGGAACGCCGAGGCTATCGCCAAGCAGGTGCCCGAAGCGACGCCGATGCACGGCATCGGTCCGAGCCGCGGTGAAGCGATCACGGCGCTCGCTGAAAGTTGGGCGTCGAAGAACGGAGCCGTGGGCGTCCCGCCGCTCGATTGGAACGCGATTCGCGAGGCCCTTTCCGCCGTTCGAGCGATCTGATCTCCAGCATCGCCCATCGGGGCGGGTGCGGGTGAGCGATGTGGTACGCTGCCGCCCCCATGCGTTTCCGCTCTTCTGCTCTCCTCGCCACGCTGTTTCTGGCGTGTGGCACCAGCCGGCCGCCGGTCGGATCATCCCCTCCGCCGCCCGCTCCGGTCGCTTCCGTCAGCGTCCCGGCTCCCGCGCTGCCGGCGCTTCCTCCGGCATGGCCTTACGTGGCGCGCGCTCCGGCGCCGAGCGCGCACGGCATGGTGGCCAGTGACGCGACGCTCGCCACGAAAGTCGGCGTCGATACGCTCGCGGCCGGCGGTAACGCAGCCGATGCCTCGGTCGCTCTCGCCTTTGCGCTCGCCGTCGTGTACCCGATGGCCGGCAATCTCGGCGGCGGGGGATTCGCCGTTACCCGCATCGGCGGAGAAACGCGCGCGCTCGATTTCCGTGAAACCGCTCCCGCCGCTGCCGCGCGCGACATGTACGCCAGCGACAAGACGGGATCGCAGGGTGGCTACAAAGCGTCGGGCGTGCCGGGGAGCGTCGCAGGGCTCTACGAGCTTTACAGCAAGCTCGGTTCGAAAAAGAAGACCTGGGCCGAGCTCATGGCGCCTGCCATCAAGCTCGCCGAAGAAGGCTTTGTCGTCGACGAAGGGTTCGGCGGCTCTTTCGAGATGGTTGGCGAAAGACTGAAAAAGTTCGCCGCGTCGACGGAGCTATTTTTTCCCGGCGGTCAGCCGCTCAAAGTCGGCGCGACTTGGAAAAATCCCGATCTGGGATCGGTGCTGCGCCGCATTGCCGACAAGGGGCCGGCTGGTTTTTACGAGGGACAGATCGCCGACGCCATCACCGCCGACATGAAAGCCAATGGCGGCTACATCACTTTGGCCGATCTCAAGGGGTACGCTCCGAAGTGGCGCGCGCCGCTCGTCTTCGAGTACCGCGGCAACACCGTGTCGGCCATGCCGCCTCCGTCCTCGGGCGGGGTCACGCTGGGCATGATCTGCCACATCCTCGAAAAGTACGATCTCGCGAGCCTCGGTTGGCACTCGCCGAAAGAGCTTCACTACATGTTCGAAGCCATGCGGCGATCGTTCGCCGCCCGCAATGCGCGTCTCGGCGATCCCGATTTCGTCGCCAACCCGGTCGATGAGCTCCTCTCGGCCAAATGGGCCGATGGCCAGCGCGCCACGATCGCAGAAGATCGTGCCACGCCCTCTTCCGAGATCAGTGGCAAGGCGAGCTCGGGCGACGGACCTCACACCACCCACTTCGAAATCGTCGACGACGCCGGTAACGCCGTGGCACTGACCACCACCATCAACTGGTGGTACGGCTCGGGCGTCACCATTCCCAAGACCGGCATCGTCATGAACAACGAGATGGACGACTTCGCCTCCGTTCCCGGCAGCGCAAATGGGTTTGGGCTCGTGCAAGGGGAGCCCAACGCCATCGCGCCCGGCAAACGCATGCTCTCTTCGATGGCACCGACGATCGTCACGGGTAAAGACGGCAAAGTCATCTTGCTGGCGGGGGCGGCCGGCGGCCCCATGATCATCACCACCGTTTTCCAAGTGCTTTCCAACATCGTCGATCACGGCCTCGATCCCGCTTTTGCTCTCAACGCGCCGCGTTTTCACATGCAGCACTTGCCCGATGTCGTGGCCCACGAAAAAGACGGGATCACGCTCGATCTCGAGAAGGCGCTGGTCGGGATGGGCTACGCGCTGAAAGAACGCGGTCACATCGCCGACGCGATGGTCATCGGACGTGTGCCGGGCGGCTGGATCGGTGCCGCCGAACCGCGGCGCAAAGGATCGTTGGCGGCCGGACTCTGAGCGAGGGCCGAGCGTTCATCCGACCGCGGGGCGCTGCCTTACGACGTCGAGTGCCGCTACCCGATACGCTTCGGCGAGCGTCGGAAAGTTGAAGATGTTGTCGACGAAGGTGTCCACATCGAGCCCCGCGCAAAGGGCCATCTGCCCGACGTGAACCAGCTCGGTTGCACCTTCGCCCACGATTTGCACGCCGAGCACGCGCCGCCCCGCCGCGTCGGCCACCAATTTGAGCAAACCGTCCTCGATAGCGGCAATCTGACCGCGCGCGAGCTCTTCGAAGCGCGCGCGCCCGACGAGGGCCGCGCCGTGGGCTGAAATGGCCTCCTTTTCGGATAGCCCGACGCTCGCCATCTCGGGGATGGTGTAAATGCCGAGCGGGATCATCTCCCGCGCGGCATCTACGGCGAGACCGAGCGCGTGACGCGCGGCGCGCCGGCCTTGTTCCATCGAGGTCGACGCCAACGACGGCGGACCGATGACATCGCCCGCCGCGTAGACGTGCGGCACGATGGTCTGGCAATGCGCGTCGACTTCGATAAGCCCCCGCGCCGTCTTGGCGAGCCCCGCGGCTTCGATGTCGAGACCTTCCAGGTTGGCCACGCGTCCGAGCGCGCAAAGCAGTTTCTCGGTACGGATCGTTTCGCCCGTGGCGAGCTCGGTGACGACCTGGCTCACACCGTCCCACTCCACGCGCGCGACGCGACTCTCCCCCAGAAAGCGACCCTGGCACGACTCGAGGTAGCGAACGAAGCGGCTCGTGAGCTCGGGGTCGAAGAACCCGAGCGGCCGCGCCCCCTGATCGATCATCACCACCTTCACTCCGAGTGCGCCGAAGATGGATGCGTATTCGCAGGCAATGACGCCCGCACCGAGGACAGTCAGGGATGCCGGAAGATAGCGCATCGAAAGAATCGAATCGCTGTCGAGAACGTGCTCGTGATCGATGGGGATCCCCGGCGGCGTCCGCGGTACCGACCCGGTTGCGATGACGATGTTTTTCGCCTGCGCTTGGCGGCACGTGCCGTCGATTCCACCCACATCGATGACGAGCGGCTCTAGAAAACGCGCTTTGCCGCGCCAAATGTCGATGCCGTTGCGGCGCAGTTGATCGGAAATGTAACGCTCGTGAGCGCCGATGACCGCGTCGAGGCGCAACATCAAGCTGCTGACCTGGAGATCTTCGCGCACCGTCACCTCGAACACCGATCCGCTGCGCCGCTGAAAACTGCTGAGAGACAGCGCAGTCTCGCGGAGCGCCTTGCTCGGCACCGTTCCGTGGTGTACGCAAGCCCCACCCACGTAAGGCTCGCGTTCGACGACGAGCACGCTGGCGCCCGCTTTCGCGGCTTGTATAGCGGCTTTCTGCCCGGCGGGTCCGCTGCCGATGACGACGAAATCGTAAGAGTTCATGCGATCGCCGTCACCATGTCGATGACGCGCTGGCGCATCGCCAGCAGCTTGTCGAGATCTTCCGGGTAGACATTGAGCACGTCGAGCGCGCGATGTGAACGAAGCGCTGCTTCGTCGCGGGGCTCGGCGTCGAGCGTATGGTGCGCGAGCTCGTCGGCGAGCGCTGTGATCATGGGTCCCTTCGTATCGGATAGGGCGCCCTCGGGCGCGTGGTGGAATCGAATGGTGTCCGCGAGCGAGGCGGGCAGGGACCACTTGGCCATGAGCGTGCTGCCCACGTGGGCATGATCCGCGGTCGCGGCGGCTTCGACCGCCGCTGTTTGCGGCGACAAGCCGGCCTCCTTGTGAAGATCGACGAGGGCTTGTAAAAGGACGGGACGCCCCACGTCGTGCAAAAGGCCGGCGAGAAATGCCTCTTCTACGTTGTGACGGCGCATGCGCGCGATCTCTTGCGCGAAGAGCGCGGCTCCGAGGGAATGCCGGAACTGCTCTTTCAGTTGGCGCTCGTAGCCGCGCACTTGAAAGGTGCGGGTCTTGACTGAAATCAAGAGCGCGATCTCGCGAACGGCGCTCATGCCGAGGCGGGCCAGCGCTTGCTGGAGCGACACGATCTTGCTTTTGGGCAGGTAGAGCGGCGAATTGGCGACACGCAAGAAGTGGGTGGCCATGGCCTGGTCGCGCCGCACCAGATCGGCGAGGGCGCGTAGATCGCACTCCTCACGACCAGTGGAGGCGACGACCTCGGCCGCGACTTCCGGCAAAACGGGCAAGTCGAGCGTGCCCCCTTCGATGCGCTGGCGCAGCATGGCTGCGACCTTTTCCGGGAGCGTCGCGACTGTCATCTCCCCCAATGCCACGGCGCACCTTCCGGTTCGTGCCTCGAGCCAAGGCTCGGACGCTTCGAACCATCGTGCCGTATGCGCCGGCTCGCTGTCAAAATTACGGCACCATGATCCGCCCCGGCGCGCCTTCGGCGCCAGTCTGCGTGTGGCAAGTGTTGCAGTCGCCGTGGGGAGCCTGCATCACCATCTTGTTCTCCTTCCCCTTGGAGACGACCTTCACGTTGAAGGGCTTGAGGACGTCGACCAAGTAGAAGTTGCCTACCTTGTTGACCGCAATCGGGGGAAGCTGGCGCCCGCTCGAGTCGGTGATGACGACCGCGACCTCGGCCACGCCCGCCTCGCTCATCGCGCCGCCCACGCCGTTGCATTCGTCGGGCTCGTGCAGGGTTGGATAAACGGTGCCGGCCACGGCGTAGTTGGGCGACCGCGTGTCCTTGTCGTGGCAGTTGTTGCACTTGCCGCCGGGGCGCATCAGCTCGGAGCCCTTGTCCAGGTCTTTCCAGTAAACGTTGCTGGAGCACACGGCCACGCTGGTCGAGGCGCCGGCACCTTCGTCAGGAGCCTCGACGAGGCCCGTGCAGGCCGAACACAACATCAACAGAGCGCCCGTGTAAAGAATCGATCTAGCTGTAAGTGCACTCATTGTCGCAATCTGGCTTCTAACACGCGGAAGCGCGATGGAGCCACGAGAGCGAAGCGTTTCCGGTCGGCGCGCACATCTTTTTAGGCGATGAACCGCGCGCGTCGACACACGCGAGAAACATTCAGTGCAGCGATTGCAGCTACGGGTGCTCTGACTGTTCTTTTTGAAGCAAGACGAATTGCGCGCGCGCGCCGGCTTGGGTGGACCGCGTTGCAGCAGTCGTCGCCTCGGGTAGGACGGCGGGCTGGTCGCCTTCTGCCTTCTAAAAAAGCGCCGTTATCACGGGATGCCGATCGCAACGCGCGCGGGGGTTTTCCCGGCGGACGACGCGGCGGCAGCACGCGAGAGGATCAGCACCACACGTTCATGAAGTACCGAATCGGTTCAGCGTTTGCCGTCGTTTCCGCTCTCCTCGCCCCCTTGCGCGTCGATGCCCAGGTCGCAAAACCCGCGGTTTGGTGGGGTCCGACTCGACCCCAAGGCAACCAGAACGCCGTACCGCGCGTAGTTCCGCAGGCGTACGGGGCGCACCCGCCCGCGCACTATCGTCCCGGTTACGCGCCGCCCCCCTACTCGCCAGCTTCATTGACCACTCCAGCGGGATATGGACACCCGACGTACGCGAGTTACGGGAGCCCGTATCCCGCGTCGTACTACGGCCCCTCGTACGCACAGGGCAACCAAATGGGTTCGGGCGCGTGGGGCGCTCCGCGCGCGGAAGCACCGTCCGATCCGGTGAAGACGAAGGACAATTTGCACTACGTCGAGCTCGGCATGGGTGCGTTCATTCCAACCGATAGCGGCAATCCCGCCAAGCTCGGTTTGCAGGCCAACCTGTGGGCACTGCACGGCGGGTGGGTTCCCAACAGCGGGTTTTACGTAGCGCTCGACGCCTCGACGGGTTTCGACGTCGGGTGCATGGCGCGAAGCGCGACGGACGGGTGCAAAGGGCACCTGCGTATCCACTGGATTGGGGCGGGCCCCTTCGTCAACACGGGGACGCCGATGATCGCGGCCGACGTGCCGCGATCATGGGATCTCATGGCGATGACAGGTGCCGAGGTCCGACTCTGGAAAGGCATGACCGCCAAAGCAACGATCAATTGGTTCGTGCCGAGCCCGTGGGGTGTTTATGCGCACGAGAAACAATTGGCGGAAGCGAGCCTCAGCGGCGCGACGGCCGCCTCTCTGCCGCTCACGTCGGCAGGCGAAGCCGCGGGACAGAATCCGGTGGACGGCGTGGAGAGCATCCTCGGGCATGCGCTCAAGCATCCGCAGCTCAACTTGATGGCGATGTGGGAATTCTGAAAAGCGACGGCGCGTTGGGCGGCGCCGCGCGCGCCTCAGCGCAGCTCGCCCGCGACGTCGGTCGTGAGCCACCGGCGCCGCGAGAGGTGATCGGGAAAGCGCGCCAGCGCTTGCATCATTTTGACCGTCGCTGCTTCGATCCGCATCTGACCGCCCGGCACGGCACCGGCGTCGGCGAGGGCCCGACTGTTTTCGTAGAGCTCGAGATCGATGAGACCACCGCGCTGCGTCACGACCACCACTTCGGTTCCCGCGTCGATCGCGCGCCGAACGACGGGAGCGAGCGCGCGCGTCATGCGAGGGGCCGTCCCCACGCCATAAGCGGCCACCACGAGACCGCGCGGCGGCGTATCGGCTTCGAGCATGGCTTCGACGATGGCGGGCTCGAGGCCGGGCGTCAGGTACACGACCGCGACGCGCGAGTCGAACCGCCCGTCACCGCGAAAGGCGCCGGTCGGGCGGCGGATGTGCGCGCCGATGTCGACGTCGAACCCCATGCGCGCGAGCGGCTCGACCCCGGGACTTTCGAAGGCATGGTAGCTGCGCGCATCGCCTTTGATCGCGCGACACCCGCGCAAGAGTAGACCGTCGAAGCAGATGCTCACTTCCGGGATGTCGCAAGTCGCGAGCTCGACGGCATCGACGAGGTTGCGTCGTGCATCCGTGCGATGAGCGACGAGGGGGCGTTGTGCGCCGGTCAGTACGACCGGGTGGTCGAGCCCTTCCAGCGCAAAGGCCAACGCCGCCGCGGTGAACGCCATGGTGTCGGTACCGTGCAGGATCACGATGCCACGGGGCTCGCTGCCGCTGCGGTCGGAGACGGCCGTCACCAGCTCCGACCACTGCTCGGGCCCGACATCGGACGAATCGAGATTGCACACGCTGCGTATTTCGAGCTCGGCGAGGCTGGCAAGCTCCGGTACACGCTCGACCAGCTTGTGCCCATAGTCCCCCGGCGATAGCGGGGACCCCTGCATTCCCAAGGTGCCGCCCATGTTGAGCAGCAGGACTTTTTTCATGGCACGCGAGTGTAACAGCTAGGGCGCGACAATGCGCCCCGGAGCGCTGTTCGCCCCGCTGCGCGTATGGCACGAGTTGCACTCGCCGTTCTCGGGCGAGGCGGACATCACCGTCTCTTTTCCGCTCGCCACGACCTTCACGCGAAATGGTGCGGCGATGCGATCTTGGTAATGGAAGTTGCCGACCTCGTTCACGGGAACGGGCGGCAGCTCTTTGCCCATGGCGTCGGTGATGACGACGGTCACGCCCGAGGAGCCGCCGAATCCGTTGAATCCATTGAATCCGGTGAATCCGTTGAATCCGTTGCAATCGTCGGGCTCGTGGGCAGTCGGGTAAACCGTGCCCGCGAGCGAGAACTTCGGCGCTTCGGGACTGTTGCTATGACACGTCAGACAAGTGCCCCCGGGATGCATGAGCTCGGAGCCCTTGTCACCGCCCGTCCAATACATCTGACTGGTACACGTGGACGGCGTGCCGTTCGCACCGGCCGCGCCGCCGCTGCCCCCCTCGCCTTCCGCCGCTCGACCGCTGCTGCAAGCGGCAGTGAAGAGGCATACGAGACCCGAGCGAACCATCCGTTTCACGATGAGCTTTCGGTGGGTGGCCGCCAGCAGCATGACCTCTTTCTGATACTGTGCCGTGAAGCGTGCTGCGGCAACCAGTCGAATGATCTCTTTTCGCAAGAGCACCAGCGTCTTCTGCAGCGTTGCCGTCATGTTCGTGCTGGTGGCATGTGAGCAGCGCACCGGTGGACGAAGCGACGCGGCCAGTGTTCGCACCATCGCCGCTCCTGCGCAGTCGAGCGCGCCCGAGGCCGGGACGCGGCGTGACGCAGCTGACAGCCCAGTGCGCGTGGTGCGTTTTGCTTGGCGCCCGCCCCACGCGAACGCCGATGCCTATGCGATGGAAGACCCCGAGGATCAGCATCAGATCGTGCTTTCGCGCGACGCCGAGAAAGGCGGCGCCTATCCGGTTCTCGTCGCCTTTCACGGGCAGCCGAAACGGGGAGACGCGCCGCGCCACTATGCCTTCGCGGGCAAAGTGATCGACACGACGGCGCGCGCCGTCGAGCGGGGAGAGGTTCGACCGCTCGTGCTGGTTTTGCCGGTGTTCCGCTATTTCGGTACCAATTGGCCAGAGTTCGATACGGAAGCGTTCCGCCGCGAGATCGATCGAAGGCTCGCCGATCTCGGTATCGAAGCGAGCAACTACTACGCGGTGGGCCACTCGGGGGCGGCAGGGTGCGGGGGGGAAGGCATGAATCACGTGCATCGCATGCGCCCTGCGGCCGTTGGCTTTTTCGACACGTGCCTCGGCCGAGGATGGCGTGACGAGGTAGAGCGCCTCCGCGCCGCGCACATTCCGACGTTGATGATCCACAGTCTCGAGACCGCTGCATTTTCCCCGCGCCAGCCGACCGAATACTCACCGACCTTCGATTTTGGGCGCGCCTACGGGCCAGCTGGGCTCTCCCCTAGCGATTGCCCCGCCGAGCTGCCGAACGCAAAGCTCCGCGATCAGCCGTTTCGTTGCAGCGCCGACGAGCAAGGGAACACGCGAGGCCTCATTGTCGACAGCGGCGAGGGCGAGGAGGGACACAACGCGCTCGTTCCCATTGCGCTGGAATATTTCCTGAAACAGTATGTGGGCCGGCGATAGACAAGACGATTCGCGTGAGACACGATGAACGTACGTCGCGTGAAAGCCTGGCCAATCGTTCTCGCCATCGCGCTTGGCTCGTGCGCGCCCGCCGATACGGT
>Ga0193706_1001329_pt1 | contig 11237 bp, 9 predicted proteins | sample U3c1metaG_FD_160130 | JGI IMG/M metagenome (GOLD analysis project Ga0193706, IMG submission 160130) | Soil microbial communities from a riparian zone of the East river system, Colorado, United States - U3c1 | ecosystem: Environmental > Terrestrial > Soil > Riparian zone | place: USA: East River... | reverse complement strand
GCAGGTGGTGGGCGGCGGCTCGGTGCAGCCGTCCTGGGCCCGTTCGAAGAACTCGGGCGTGGCGGCCAGGTCGATGGCCAGGCGCACGTCGTTGACGGTGCGGAGGCGGTCGACCCAGTAGGCCAGCCCGCTGGCATCGGGATCGCGATCGAGGAGGGCCTGGTACAGGGCGGTCACCCGGTCGGTGCGGGACTCGGGCGAGAAGACCATGTCGGCCGCGATCGAGCCGTTGCTGCGGCTGGCCGCCTGGCCCAGCCAGTAGTCCAGCTCGGCCTCGCCCGGGGGCCGGTGCAGGATCCGGGCGAAGAGATCGCGGACGACGCCCTCGTCGGTCCCGCCGGCGTTCTCGGCGAACTCGGGCGAGCCGTAGACGAGGCTGGCGATGCGGGTGACCGGGGCGCCGTCGCGCAGCTCGCCCGTCCAGTAGGCCAGGCCGCCGGCGTCGGGGTCCCGGTCGAGCGCCTGGCGGTAGATCTTGGTCACCTCGACCGAGAGCCACTCGTCGCTGGCGGCCAGGGCCTGGGGCAGCTGGTAGCGGGGGGTGCCGCCGTCGAAGGCGGCCTCCCAGAACATCAGCTCGTCGCCGGTGGCGTCCCGATCGAGGAACACCTCGTAGCCCCGCACGACCAGGCAGTGGTCGCCCGGTGCCGCCGCAGCCGGGCCCGCGAGGGTGCCGGCCCCGCCCGCCACCAGCGCCACGGCCAGCATCACGACGAGGGCCCGCAGACGTCGGCTCATGGCCTCCCCATCGGCAGAACCGCCGAACTCTGTACGGACTCCGCCGCATGCGGCGTGGTCACGTCCAAGGTTCGGCGGGGTGGGGCGCTGGGGGCAGGCGGGGACACGGCATGATGGTGGCGATGCCGACCGTGGACCGGGTGCTGCCGTGGAGACGGTCGGCCGCGCCCCGCGACGAGGTGCTGGCGCCGCTGCTCGACGACTACCGCCAGCGGCACCCCAAGGGGTCGACGACCACCATCGTCAAGGCCTACGACACGGCCAAGGCGGCCCACGAGGGCCAGTACCGGAAGTCGGGCGAGGCCTACGTCACCCACCCGCTGGCCGTCGCCCGCATCGTGGCCGGCCTCGGGCTCGACGACGTCACCATCTCGGCGGCGCTGCTCCACGACGCCGTCGAGGACACGGGCATGACCCTGGCCGACGTCGAGCGGGAGTTCGGGGCCCAGGTGCGCCACCTCGTCGATGGTGTCACGAAGATCGAGCGATTGCAGTTCGACTCCAAGGAGGCCCAGCAGGCGGCCACCGTGCGCAAGGTCCTGGTGGCCATGTCGCGGGACCTGCGGGTGATCATCATCAAGCTGTCGGACCGGCTCCACAACATGCGGACGCTGGCGGCGATGCCGGACTGGAAGCAGCAGCGCATCGCCCAGGAGACGCTCGACGTCTACGCCCCGCTGGCCCACCGGATGGGCATGCAGGACCTCCGCCAGCAGCTCGAGGACCTGGCCTTCGCCACCCAGAAGCCCAAGCAGTACGCCGAGATCGACCACATGGTCACCATGCGGGCGCCCGAGCGCGACCTCTACCTCACCCAGGTGCTCGAGGAGGTCCGGGGCCGCATCAAGGAGCTCCGGATCGACGCCGACGTCACCGGCCGGCCCAAGCACTACTGGAGCATCTACGAGAAGATGGTCGTGAAGGGCCGGGCCTTCGACGACATCTTCGACCTGGTGGGCATCCGGGTCCTCGTCGACCAGGTGAAGGACTGCTACGCCGCCCTGGGCTCGATCCACGCCACGTGGACCCCGGTCCAGGGCCGGTTCAAGGACTACATCGCCCACCCCAAGTTCAACCTGTACCAGTCGCTCCACACCACGGTGGTCGGGCCGCAGGGCAAGCCCCTCGAGGTCCAGATCCGGACCCGGGAGATGCACAGCCGGGCCGAGGTCGGCGTGGCCGCCCACTGGAGCTACAAGGAGCCCGGGTCCGACGACGACCAGATGCTGTGGCTGAACCGCATCGTCGAGTGGCAGTCGGAGATCTCCGACCCCGAGCGGTTCCTCGACCAGCTCAAGGTCGACCTCGACCAGGACGAGGTCTACGTCTTCACGCCCAAGGGCCGCATCATCACCCTGGCCCACGGGGCCACGCCGATCGACTTCGCCTACGCCGTCCACACCGAGGTGGGCCACACGTGCGCCGGGGCCAAGGTCAACGGCCGGCTGGTGCCGCTCGACCACACCCTCACCTCGGGTGACACCTGCGAGATCGTCACCTCCCGCACCTCGGGCGCCGGACCCAAGCGGGACTGGCTCCAGATCGTCAAGACGCCCAAGGCGGCCAACAAGATCCGCCAGTGGTACTCCCGGGAGCGGCGGGAGGATGCGATCGAGACCGGCCGGGACGGGCTCGACAAGGCGCTGCGCCGCGAGGGCCTGCCCATGCGCGACGCCAACAGCGTCCTGGCCGACATCGCCCACGAGCTGAACTACGTCGACCTCGACTCGCTCAACGCCGCCATCGGCGAGCACCACGTGTCGCCCGAGTCGGTGGCCAACCGCATCGCCAAGCGGCTGCGCAGCGGCGACCCGGACCACGAGGAGCAGCTGCCGATCACGGCCCGGGCGCCGCGGGCGCGCGAGCCCCGGAACACCATCGGGGTCCACGTCGAGGGGCTCGACGACGTCATGGTGCGGCTGGCCAAGTGCTGCACGCCGGTGCCGGGCGACGAGATCATGGGGTTCGTGACGCGAGGCCGCGGCGTCTCGGTCCACCGCACCGACTGCGCCAACGCGGTGTCGCTGTCGCACGGCCAGGGCGGGCGCCTGATCGAGGTCGAGTGGGACCAGTCCGGCTCGGGCACGTTCACCGCCGCCGTCGAGATCAAGGCGATCGATCGGCCCCGCCTGCTCGGCGACACCTCCTCGGCCTTCGCCGACCTCGACATCAACATCCTCGCCTGCGAGTCCCGGTCCGACCCCGCCCGCGACACCACCATGCGCTTCGAGGTCGAGCTGGGCGACCCGTCGCACCTCGACTCGGTGCTCCGGACGATCCGCAACCTCGACGGCGTGTTCGAGGCCTACCGGGTCATGCCCGGCCGCAACACCCCCTGACTGCGTAGAGCTGCGCCTCTCGGGTAGGCGCGAGACATGACCGACCTGACTGGCAAGAAGATCGCGTTCCTGGTGGCCAACGAGGGCGTCGAACAGGTGGAGCTGACCGAGCCCTGGAAGGCCGTGGAGGACGCCGGCGCCACCCCGGTCCTCGTGGCCACCGAGAGCGACGACGTCCAGGCGTTCAACCACCTGGACAAGGCCGACACCTTCTCGGTCGACGTCACCACGGCCGATGCCGACGTGGCCGACTACGCCGCCCTGGTGCTGCCCGGAGGCGTGGCCAACCCCGACCAGCTCCGCACCGACGAAGGCGCCCAGCGCCTGGTCAAGGCGGCGGCCGACGCCGGCACGCCCATCGCCGTGATCTGTCACGGCCCGTGGACCCTGATCGACGCCGGGGTCGTGTCGGGGCGGACGCTCACCAGCTGGCCCAGCCTCGAGACCGACCTCACCAACGCCGGCGCCACCTGGGTCGACGAGGAGGTCGTGGTCGACGAGAGCGGGGCCGGCCCGCTGATCACCAGCCGCAACCCCGACGACCTCCCCGCCTTCACCAAGGCCCTCGTCGACGCCCTCAGCTGAGGCCTTCTGTCAACCTCCGTGCACCGTGACGGTGCATGGGGGTTGACAGAACGGCACTACCCTCGCCGGCCGATGGCCGAGCGCACCCCAGCCCGTGCCCCGCGGGGGACCGAGGACGTGATGGCGCCGGAGACGGCGCGCTGGCAGCACCTGCTGCTGGAGGTGGCCGCCGTCGCCGCCCGGGCCGGCTACGGCCGGCTGCGCAGCCCGCTGGTCGAGGCGGCCGACCTGGTCCGCCACATCGTGGGCGACGACGTGCTGGTCGAGGTGCAGGCGCCGGGCAGCGTCGAGCGGCTCGCCCTGACCCCGGGTGTGGCCGCCTCGGCCGCCCGCGCCTTCGCCCAGCACGGCCCGGCGACGCCCTGGAAGGTCTGGTCGCTCCAGACCTGCCTCGTCCCCGGGGGCGACGGGCCGCCGGTCCAGCGCAACGAGGTCGGGCTCCAGGCGCTCGGCTCGACCGACCCGGACCTCGACGTCGAGGTCATCACCGTGGCCGTGGACCTGCTCGTCGCGCTGGGGCTGTCCCGCCCCACCCTCGCCCTGAACAGCCTCGGCACCCTGTCGGACCGCCGGCGCTACGTCGAGGCCCTCCGGTCGTGGCTGGACGAGCGGCGCGACGACCTGCCCGAGCCCGATCGGCGTCTCGCCCGCACCGCCCCGCTCCAGGTCCTGGCCAGCGCCGACCCCACCACCCGGTCGCTGCTCTCGGGCGCGCCGCGATCGCTCGACGGCCTGTCCGACGAGGGGCGGGCCCACCTCGAGAAGGTCCAGCAGGGCGTGGGGGCGGCGGGGATCGACTACCTGCTCGACCACCGCGTCGCCGGCGGCTCGCCCCACGCCGTGCAGGTCGTGTTCGAGCTCCAGGCCGACGACGACCGCGTCCTGGTCGCCGGCGGGCGTCACGAGGGCATGGTCGAGGACCTGGGCGGGCCGGCCACCCCCGGCGTGGGGTGGCGCAGCACGATCGAGAACCTGCTGCGGGCCAGCGAGGGCCTCGGCCCCGAGGTCCCGGGCGACGAGGTCGAGGTCTTCGTGGTCGACCTCACCGGCGGGTCGGTGGCCCGTGACCTGACCCGGGTGCTGCGCCGCCAGGGCGTGCGGGCCGACCGGGCCTTCGACGACCGCTCGATGCGGGCCCAGATGAAGGCGGCCGACCGGTCCGGCGCCGCCGTCGCCGTCATCGTGGGCGAGCAGGAGAAGGCCCAGGGCGTCGTCGCCCTCCGCCACCTGCGGGGCACCGACGAGGGCGAGCAGGCCACCGTGCCCGAGGCCGACGTCGTCCCCGCCATCCGCCAGGCCCTCGCCGACGGCTGACGGACCACGAGGTGCCTGGCACCTCGTGGTCCGCGCGCCCAGCAGTGAACGGGTTCGCCGGGGTGGCGGCGGAGCGACCACCATGGGACGACTTCGATCCGAGGAGCGATGCATGAGCGAGGCCGCCGGGCTGCGCACCCACTACTGCGGTGAGGTCCGACCCTCGGACGAGGGTCGAGAGATCTCCGTCTGCGGGTGGGTCGGGCGCCGTCGCGAGCACGGCGAGCACCTCGCCTTCGTCGACCTCCGCGACCACACCGGCGTGGTCCAGTGCGTGGTCGACGGGTCGGTCGACGTGCGCAGCGAGTACGTGCTCCGCATCTCCGGCACGGTGCGGGCCCGGCCGGACGGCACCGTCAACGCCAAGCTCCCGACCGGCGAGGTCGAGCTCCAGGACTGCACCGTCGAGGTCCTCTCGGCCGCCGAGCCGCCGCCGTTCCCCATCGACGACCGGGCCGACGACGTCGACGAGATGATCCGGCTCAAGTACCGGTACCTCGACCTGCGCCGCGGCCGCATGCAGAAGAACCTGCGGCTCCGGGCCCAGGTCAACCGGTCCGTGCGGGCGGCGATGGACGCCCAGGGCTTCGTCGAGATCGAGACCCCGATGCTCATGCCCTCCACCCCCGAGGGCGCCCGGGAGTTCCTGGTGCCGAGCCGCCAGCGGCCCGGGGCCGCCTACGCCCTGCCCCAGAGCCCCCAGCTGTTCAAGCAGCTGCTGATGGTCGGCGGCGTCGACCGCTACTACCAGATCGCCCGCTGCCTCCGCGACGAGGACCTGCGCGCCGACCGCCAGTACGAGTTCATGCAGCTCGACATGGAGGCCAGCTTCGTCACCCAGGACGACATCCTCGACTGGATCTCGACGGCCGTGCTCGATGCCGCCGAGGCGGTGACGGGCGAGCGCCCGCCCGAGATCGAGCGCATGACGTGGCACGACGCCCTCGACCGCTTCGGCATCGACAAGCCCGACCTCCGCTTCGGTCTCGAGCTGGTCGAGCTCACCCCGCTGTTCGCGGCCACCGAGTTCAACGCCTTCAAGGCCCCGGCCATCAAGGGCATCAAGGTCCCGGGCGGGGCCGCCGACTACGGCCGCAACAAGCTCGACGCCCTCACCGACCGGGCCAAGCAAGCCGGCGCCAAGGGCCTGGTCTGGATGAAGGTCGAGGCCGACGGCGTCCTCAACGCGCCCGTGGCCAAGTTCCTCTCCGACGACGAGAAGGCGGGCCTGATCGGCACGTTCGAGGCCGTCGAGGGCGACCTCCTCCTCATCGTGGCCGACGAGTGGCTGCCGGCCTGCGAGGTGCTGGGCACGCTGCGCAACGACATCGGCCGCCCGCCCGTCCACCAGGGCCCGTACCGCTACCTCTGGGTGGTCGACTTCCCCATGTTCGTGGGGCGCGACGACGCCGGGAACCCCAAGCCCGGCCACCACCCCTTCACCCGGCCGCACCCCGACGACGTCGACCAGCTCGAGACCGACCCCATGGCGGTGCGCTCGATGGCCTACGACCTCGTGCTCAACGGCTGGGAGCTGGGCTCGGGCTCGCTCCGGATCCACGAGCCCGAGCTCCAGTCGCGCATCTTCCGCTTCCTCGGCGTCTCCGAGGAGGAGGCCCAGGCCCGCTTCGGCTTCTTCCTCACGCCGTTCCGCTACGGCGCCCCCCCGCACGGCGGCTTCGCCTTCGGCATCGAGCGGCTGGTGGCGATCCTCGCCGGCGAGGAGAACATCCGCGAGATCATCGCCTTCCCCAAGCCGCAGTCGGGTGTCGACCCCATGACCGACGCCCCCACCCCGGTCGACGACCGCCAGCTCGCCGACCTCGGCCTCCGCCCCCTCCCCCCACCCGCCTGACGGTCACTCGGTGCCTGGCACCGAGTGTCCGGCCGGTCACTCGGTGCCAGGCACCGAGTGTCCCGGGTGCTGCCTCCGCCGGCCTGAGTCCGGGGCCCGGGTAGGGTCGGTTGGTGCCTGATGACCTGTTCGCCGCGGCGGCGGCGGATCGGCTGGCGTCGCGGGCGCCGTTGGCCGATCGGCTGCGCCCGGCGACGCTCGACGAGGTCGTGGGCCAGGAGCACCTCCTCGGCCCGAAGGCCCCGCTGCGACGGCTGATCGAGGCCGACCGGCTCAGCTCGGCGATCCTCTTCGGCCCCGCCGGCACCGGGAAGACGACCCTTGCCCGGCTGGTCGCCCGCACCACCGAGAAGGAGTTCGCCTCGCTCTCGGCCGTCGACGCCTCGGTCAAGGACGTCCGCGAGGTCATCGCCCGGTCCCGCCAGCGGCTGGGCGAGCGGGGCCAGGGCACGATCCTCTTCCTCGACGAGGTCCACCGGTTCTCGAAGTCCCAGCAGGACGCCCTCCTGCCGGCGGTGGAGGAGGGCCTGATCGTGCTGATCGGGGCCACCACCGAGAACCCGTACTTCACCGTCAACCCGCCCCTGCTCAGCCGGTCGACGCTGTTCCGTCTCGAGCCCCTGGGCGCCGACGACCTGCGCGAGCTGGTCCGCCGGGGCCTGACGGCCGAGGGGGCGGAGGCCGAGGACGAGGCCGTCGACCACCTCGTCCTGCGGGCCGGGGGCGACGGCCGCCAGACGCTCACCGCCCTCGAGGTGGCAGTCGCGCTGGCCGGCAGCCGCGACCGCGAGCCCGGCGCCCCCATCCAGGTGGGCGCCGACGACATGGAGGCGGCCCTCGGCGTCAACGCCATGCGCTACGGCCGCGACGAGCACTACGACGTCATCAGCGCCTTCATCAAGAGCATCCGGGGCTCGGATCCCGACGCCGGGCTCTGGTGGCTGGCCACCATGCTCGAGGCCGGCGAGGACGCCCGCTTCATCGCCCGCCGGCTGGTGATCCTGGCCTCCGAGGACATCGGCATGGCCGACCCCATGGCCCTCCTCGTGGCCGAGGCCGCGGCCCAGGCCGTCGATCACGTGGGGCTGCCCGAGGCCCAGCTCAACCTGGCCCAGGCCGTCGTGCACCTGGCCACCGCGCCCAAGTCGAACCGCACCGCCATCGGCATCTGGAACGCCCGGGAGGAGGTCCGCAAGGGCGCGACCGGCCGGGTGCCGGCCGCCCTGCGGGACGCGCACTACCAGGGGGCCAAGGGGCTCGGCCACGGCAAGGGCTACGAGTACCCTCACGACGACCCCCGCGGCTGGGTGCCCCAGCAGCACCTGCCCGACGAGGTCGCCGACCGCACGTTCTACGACCCGTCGACCCACGGCCACGAGAGGGAGATCCGCCAGCGCATGGACCGCCTCCGCTCGCCGGACGCCCCCGACGCAGGGCACGAATGACCGCCGCCGACCTGGCCTCGGTCCTCGCCGCGGTCACCTGCCTGGCCGTCGTGGCCGTGCTGGCCGTCGTCGTGGCCCGGCTGGCCCGCACCGTCGCCGCCGTGGCCGAGGCCGTCGAGGAGGTCCGCACCGAGGCCCTGCCGGCGCTGCGCGAGGCCACCGACGCCGTGCGCCGGGCGGGCGAGGAGACCGAGCGGGTCAGCCAGATCATCGACGCCGCCGAGGCCGTGTCGACCCGGGTGGACGGGGCGTCCAAGGCGGCCTACGTCGCCCTGTCCCGCCCCGTGATCAAGACCGCGGCCGCCGCCACCGGCGCCCAGCGAGCGGCCCGCAAGCTGAGAGGACGCGACTGATGCCCAAGCGCACCTTCTACTTCGTGGCGGGGACGGCGGCCGGCCTGGGCTCGTCGCTCTGGGTCCAGCGCCGGGTCCGCGCCGCGGTCGAGCGCTACGTGCCCGAGAAGGTCCAGGAGCGGGCGGCCGAGGCGGCCAAGAAGGTCGCCCCCGCCGTGCGCGACGCCGTCACCGAGGGCCGCGACGCCATGCGGGCCCGCGAGACCGAGATGCGGGCCGAGGTGGCCCAGCGGGTCTCCCGACCCGGCACCACCCGACGGGCGGGCTGACCCGCACAAGCCGGGGAGCGCCCCCCGCCCGTGAACGCTCCCCACGCCCGATGACCAGCGGTACCGTGACCGGCGCTGCGGCGGGCCCTTCCCGCCAACGGGCGGCGAGCGAGGGAGAACCATGACCGAGGGACCGACATCGTCGTCGGACGGGCCGCCGAAGGACACGGCGCGCCACGACCCGAGCGGGGACGAGACGGTGGCCTTCGCCCCCGAGACCGACCTCCCCGAGCCGCTCCCCGTCTCGGCCCCGCCGCCACCGCCGGGCGTGTCCGGCGAACCCACGGCGACCGCGGCGTCGGAGTCGACACCGTGGCGCACCCGGCCCGTCCCCCCGTCCACGCCGACGCCGGGCGGCCCCGGCGCACCGAGCAGCCCCGGAGGCCCGGGCGGCGCCGCCGGGACCGGCGCCCCCCGTCGTGACGCCTCGAACACCCTGACCGCGGTGGCCGTGGGCGGCGTGGTGGTCCTCGTCGTCGTGATCGTCCTCATGGCCGTCGTCCTGGGCGGCAGCGACGACGACGGTGAAGAGGTCGTGTCCTCGTCATCGACGACCCCGACAACGGCCGTCCCCACCACCCCCTCGACCACGCCACCGCCGTCGTCCTCCGTCCCGGCCACCACCGACACCACGGCCCCACCCACCACCCTCCCGGCGCCGACGGCCCCACCGGTGACGGCCTCGCCCGGCGCCGGCGAGCTGCCCGCCGGCCTCCTGTGCCGTGACCTGCTGGCCCAGGGCGTCGACTACGACCTGGCCGTCGCCTACTGGCTGCAAGAGGGCCGTCCGCCTCAGAACGACGAGGACCTCGACGGCGTCCCCTGCGAGACCGTCTACCCGGCGACCGCGGTGGAGGCGGTGTGGGGCCCGCAGGGCCTCGACGAGGAGGAGGGCCTGGCGGCCGACCTGTTCTGCCGGGACCTGGTGGCCGAGGGCCTCGACTACAACGCCGCCGTGGCCTACTGGTTCGAGGAGGGCCAGCCGGCGCGGATGGACGACGACGGCAACGGCCGGCCGTGCGAGACCGTCTACTCCGCCCCCGAGGTCGAAGCCTTCTGGAGCTGACCGTGCTCCGTCGCCTCCTCGCCCCCGCCGTCGTCGGGGTGCTGTTGGCCGCCGGCTGTGGCTCGGGCGACGACGACCGGACGGGCTCGACCTCCTCGACCACGGCCGCGACGGGGGAGACGGCCACCACCGAGGCGACGTCGGCGACCACCGACCCGTCGGCGAGCACGACGAGCACGACCAGCACGACCCCCGGGCCGACGACGACGGTGGCGGGTGGGTGTGCCGAGGCCGTGGCCGGGTGGCCACTGCGGCGGCGGCTGGCGCTGCTGGTGGTGGTCGGCGTCGACCCGTCGGGCCCGGACGAGGCCTCCGCCGCGGTGGAGGACGAGCACGTCGGCGGGGTCTTCGTCGGGGGCAACGCCACCGACCTCTTCACCAGCGGCGCCCTGACCGACCTCGGGCGCGCCTCGCCCACCGGGCTGATGGTCGCGGTGGACGAGGAGGGCGGGCGGGTCCAGCGGATCGAGGGGCTCGACGGCGAGGTGCCGTCGGCCCGGGCCATGGCGGCCGCCATGACGCCGGACGAGGTCCGGGCCCTGGCCGAGCGGCGGGGCCGGGTCATGGCCGACCACGGCGTCACCGTCGACCTGGCCCCGGTGGTCGACGTCTCCGACCAGCCCGACGGGACCGTGATCGGCGACCGGTCGTGGTCGGCCGACCCCGAGGTCGTCGTCACCTACGCCCGGGCCTACGCCGACGGCCTCCTGGCCGCCGGGGTCACGCCGGTCCTCAAGCACTTCCCCGGGCACGGCGCGGCGTCGGGCGACACCCACGAGGCGGCGGCCACCACGCCGGCGCTGGACGCCCTGCGGACGCGGGACCTGGTGCCCTACGAGCGGCTCCTGCCCGAGCTGGGCCCGCGGGCGGCGGTGATGCTCGGCCACCTCGACGTCCCGGGGCTGACCGAGCCCGACACGCCGGCGTCGCTCAGCCCGGCCGCGGTCGACCTGCTGCGCACCGAGTACGGCTTCGACGGGGTGGTCATGACCGACGACCTGGCCTCCATGGCGTCGATCACGTCCCGCCTCGGTCCCGACGAGGCCGCCGTCCGCGCCCTGGCCGCCGGGGTCGACGTGGTGCTGCTGGCCGGCGCCGACGTCCCCGTCCTCCTCGACCGGCTCGAGGCCGCTGTCGCCGATGGCACCCTCACCGAGGCGGCCATCACCACGTCCGTCGCCCGCGTCCTCGCCCTCCGTGGCCTCGATCCGTGCGCCATCGCCCTCTGAGGATCGGGCTCGCCCACCCCTGAGCAGGGTGTTCACGTTTGTGC
>Ga0193706_1001328_pt1 | contig 11238 bp, 6 predicted proteins | sample U3c1metaG_FD_160130 | JGI IMG/M metagenome (GOLD analysis project Ga0193706, IMG submission 160130) | Soil microbial communities from a riparian zone of the East river system, Colorado, United States - U3c1 | ecosystem: Environmental > Terrestrial > Soil > Riparian zone | place: USA: East River... | reverse complement strand
CCGGTCGTGTTGTAAACCAGCAGGGTGCCGGCGTTCACGGCCGTGCCGGCAGTGTAGGTATTGCTGCCACTCAAGATTTGAGTTCCAGTCCCGATCTTGACGAGCGAGACGAGCTGGTTTCCTGAAGTTCGATCCGCAATGACTCCGCCGTAGGAACCATTGGCTCCGCCGTTTCCGACCGTGATAACTTTCGCCTGCGAGCCAGCCGCGTTCGCCACAATCATCCCACCGGAGCCATTGAGAGCCCCCACGGTTTGATCTTCGCTCGCCATGTCAAACGTGCCGGCGTTGATCGTGAGTGGCGCGCTCGTGGAGCCGAGAATCACGTTTGGGTTTAAGCGGATGGTACCGCCGTTCAGGACAGTCCCGCCGGTCCAAGTATTGAATCCACTCAGCAACAGAGTGCCGGGGCCGATTTTCTCGAGTTGGCGAGACGCGCCGCTGACATTGGCGAGCGTGATCTGACCCGCGCCGTTAACCTGGATCACATTGCTGGTCGCGTTTCCCAGAGCCCAAGTCATCCCGCCTCCGCCCGAAGAGAGGAAAAACGTCTGCGCGCTATCGTTGGCCAGAATCGTGTTTTCGACGCCATTAACGATGCCTCCGATCAGCGTCACGACCCCAAAGGGAGTCGACGAGCCGTTCTCGATCAGGAGCGTTCTGTTCAATGTGGGCAGAGTCCTCATGGAGGCGAGCGTGAGGGCGCCATTCGCGCCGGTGTCGTTGTTGATGCCAGTCGCGTTAGAGGCTTGCATCAAGATCTGGACGCTGTTGATGAAGTTGCCAATCGAACCGAATTCGACCTGGTCCGAAAGGTTGCCGTCGCCGATGGAGTTTCCGTTGTTATCGAAGCCGGGAAATCTGTCGAGTGCACCTCCGGTCCAGCGGGCCGAGTTCATCCAAAGGTTACTAAAGTTGGCCGGATTCCAGGTGTAGGTGAGCGGACTGGCGAACGTGTTTTCGGTCGTGTAGATGCCGCGGCCAAATGTTGCCGCCAGGAGATGTCGTCCCGAGTAGAAAATCTCGTCGACCGATACGTTGGCGGGGCCTGCTTGCGGAAGCAGCCAGTGGGCGCCGGCGTCTTCCGACGCAAAGAGCCCGACCTCGGTGCCGACATATAGATTGTTAGGATTGACGGGGCTGATGACCAGGCTGCGCACGGGCACGTCCGGAAGGCCCGTCGCTCCGGAACCGGTGACGTCGGTCCAGCTTTCCCCAAGATTTTTGCTCACATAAACGTTGTCCGGGCTGAAGCCGCCCAAAGTCACGTAGATCCAATTGGGAGACTTGGTTGAATCGATCGTCAGCCGAGTGACGAACCGATCCGGGACAGCGGTGTCAATCTGGTTCCAAGTGGGAGACGCGGCGGTCCCGTTGCTGGTCAGGAAAATTTGCCCGCCGTTATGCCCGACGACAATCAGATCGGGATTGTTGCGCGCCACAGCGATTGCGCTGATCGGCACGTTCTTCGGAGGCATTGCTCCGTCCGAAACCGGCGCCTTGATTGCGGTCCAAGTCGGCACCTGCGCTGATTTCGCATCGTTAGACCGCCACAAGCTGAGCCCGCCGGCCAGCATCCGGTTCGGGTTGCTCGGATCGAGAGCGAAGGGCGCGACAAAATTTGCGCCATTGGCGGCGTCGGCGATGCCGGTGCTACTGGTGCACTGGAGGATCACGGGCACGATATTCGCGGGATTGCAGTAGATGGGGACGAACGAGGCTCCTCCATCCATGCTGCGACGGATCGTGAGATTCACATACTCCGTGAAGACATAGCGGAAATCCATCGGATCGGTCGCGACGAAACCTCCGTCGCCGCCGGCGCCAATTGGAGTGTCCCACGCCTGCGAATTGTAGGGAGGAGTAAAGCTCGTGTCGGGACGGTTGCGGAGATTTCCGTTATCCTGCGTGCCGCCGATGAGCGTGAGATCGGACGTCGCCACGCCGCTGTAAAACTGTGTGATGCCAAGTTGAGCGTTCAGGCTAACCCAACCGTTTGTCAGACCGACCGCGGAGATGTCATCAGTCCGGAAAATGCCGCCGTCGTTTCCGAAATAGACGCGCTTATTGGTCGCGTTGTCGAAGCCGGCGGCGGCCACAATCATATGATGATCGGCGTGGGCTGAGGTCCCCGCGCAGCCGGTATTCGTATGGGGCGCGCATTGCCACTGGCTGATCTGCGTCAGGTTAATGGGATTGCCAGTCGCGGCGTTCGTGCTGCGCCAGAGATCAATCCCACCGACGACGACAACATTCGGGTCGAGGGGATTGACCCAGATGATGTTGCCGTAGTTCCCTTGCGTGCCGAGATACTTACTGCCCGTCTGCACTCGCACAAAGTTCTGTCCACCATCCGCGCTCCGATAGATTTCACCCTGGTTCGCACCCACCGAGGCGTAAACAATGTTCGGAGAACTCGGGGCGTAAGCCAATTCCACCCGGCCGGTAATCGGTGGGTTGTAACTGGCCTGGCTCCAAGCCAGTCCCCCGTCTAGAGAGTAAACGGAGACTCCCTGCGAGCCCGCAATCGCCTTCTGGCTGTCGTTCGGGTCAAAATCGATGTCCAGCCCAGCCCCCATGGTACCGGTTGTCGGCCAGGTCGCACCGCCATCGGTCGAGCGGCGGATGCCATCGCTTGTCGCCGCCAGAATCGCGCTGCCGTCGGGCGAAATCGCGAGTCGATTTACATAGAACCACGGGCAAACGAATCCTGGCGGGCACGCGACCGGATCGGCGGGATTGGTCGCCGCCAACTGCGTCCAGGTCAATCCGCCGTCGGTCGATTTAAAGACGCCGAGACCCTGAAGGCCAGTGGACGTGAATCCTTCGCCAGTTCCGGCATACAGCTCGTTCGGATTAGTCGGATTCACCACGAGCGTGGCGACGACCAGGCTGGCCATGAAATCATCCGCCGGCACCCAGGAAGTTCCCCCGTTCGTCGTACTCCAGATGCCTCCGCTCGCGCTCCCGATCCAGATGTGATTCGCGTTCGTCGGGTCAATCGCAATAGCGCGAATGCGTCCGCCGATATTACCGGGGCCTACGGAGACCCAGTCGCCCGGCTGCACGCCAGCCACGGCCAAGGAACGGCCCTTTGCAGCCCGCCGCACCAGCTCTGCCTTCATCAGATCCAGATGCTTCTTTCCTTTTAAAAGGCCATCCGCCGGAATCTGCTTCTTCTCGTCCTGCAATTGCAGATTCCGAAACCGCATTGCCTCATCCGGGTGATCTGGCCTGTCCCCATCCTCATCGCCGTCATCGAAGCGCGCGATGGCTGCTGTTGTCGCGGCTGGCGTATGAAAAATCGCCGCAACGCCGAACAGCGTTCCAACAAAAATCAATAGTGCGGCAACGAACTTGATAAACATCCTCGACGGAAGAAGCGACGAAACGGGGACGAAGTGATCATTGAAGTTTTAACGCAGCCAATTTTGTTTGTCCTTCCGCGCTCGCCGTAACGAGGCGGATTTGCGTCCTACGGACCAGACGAATCCGTAATGGCAAGACCGCGCGCTGATGAGCGAAACGCGCCGCTGGAATGGAAACTTAGCGTCTGGAAATGACGACCGCTTTGGCCAACTGGTGACCCGCATCCTTCAAAATGAAGAGATAGTTTGTGCCCCGCTCGACGGTTACCTGGCGCGTCCCTTTCACCTGCGCGGCCAGGGCCCTTTCCCCGTCCTGCCCGCTTTCCTTGACCAAAACCCTTACATGCGGATGGTCCGGCCCCGCGTTCCAAGTCACCGTGACCGTACCCTGAGATTGCCCGTCGGGAATTGTAATAAATGCCGGGTTGGCTTCGATGGTCGGAGCAGCCGCCGAAGACTGCGTTTGCGACGGAGATTTGCCGGTGGACTTGATTGGGTCGATGGCGGGAGTCCGTCTTCTGCCGGTGGATCTGATCGGGTTAACACTGGGGCTCGGTGCGGAATTGACCGGTTCAACAGCGGCCGCATCCGCGCACTGCATTATTGTGCTGCTGACCCAGGTAGATTTGTTCTTCGGGATTTCCTTGTGGTACATACTGCCCTCCAGCCTGCCCTGCGCGGTCACCTTCCCCCGATAGATTCCGTGTGTGTCGTTGTTGGACCCCCACGAAATGTTCATGAAAAAGTCGTTACCTTGGATACTGCCTTCAACGGTTCCGGGTGCAGCTTCTCGCGTTTCAGAAAATGCTGGACCCGTAGGAATCGGACCAGCAAAAGCCACGCCCCCGCCGATCGTTGCTGTCACATCGTGCTTCGCAGTTCCGGTGATGGCGGTGCCGGTTTGCTGTAAATTCAGCGTCACTCCATACCCGTTTCTCTGCTGAAGAGTCCACTGGCCGCTCACATCGTAATGCTTGCACCGCGCTTCCATGGAAGGAGCCAAGAGCGCGAAAATGAATGTGAACAAGCATCCAGTAATCGCCAGAGCAGACCACTTGCGACGGATCGAATCATTTTGTTTTTGGTCGCCGCTTTTGGCATCCGCCGTTGCTTGACTCGGATTGTATTTTGTTTTCATATGGTTCTCTCTTTCGGGTGTTGGTGTTTGCTCTGATTCAATCCTTCGTTAGTTGCCCCATCTGCACGACTTCCAGATCGCTACCTCTCACGCGCTTAATGGCGCCCGAGGTCTCGTCGTCCCAGCGATCGTCGGGCGCGCCGGAGATGAACCAGTCGCCGCCGTTGTCGGCTAGGATCATGCCGTAGGTTTTAAGGCACCGCAGAATCACCTGCGCGGATTCGGGAAAATCGGAGATGTCGTAATCCGCCTTCAATCGAACGCGCAAGCCCATCGGCGGCAACGCTGGGTCTTTGCTCTCGCTGGCCCAGTGCGTGGCGGGCGGCACGTAGGCTTGCTGCGTTTTCTGCACCGTGAAGCGGAGCGCGTGGCGGATCTCTTGCTGCTTCGTGACTTCGTCGTAGCGCACCAAGCCGGGAAAAATCGGCAGGCCCGCGGCGTCGGCGCTGGTCCAGCCGGCCGGCCGCGACTTGTTGCTTCTTAAATCGAAGACCGCGCCGGCATCGGCGTGCCACGCCTTCCCCTCAGGAACAGCGTTAAAAACCTCATAGAGCTTTAGGTTGTCGCGATCGAGCACCAGGATATGGCGGTCGCCGTCGGCGCTTGGACCGCCTTCGATAGGCGCATCGGGCGGAATCGGGTAAGGCCCGGGATCACTTTCGTCGCCGTATTCAAAAATCAGCGAGACTTTCGGCTGCGTGCCCGCGACCACGACATACGGAATGCCGAGCGGCGCGCCCTCATAAGGCGCGCCGAAGTCCGGGTGCAGCGGCTTGTCGGGACCAATGCTCTTGATGAAGGTTTGCGATTTGGCGTCAACCGGGAGTTTATCCACGGGCGTATTCCACGGACTGTCATCGGGAAACGGGCGATAGCCGTGCAAACTCGCGTTCGGGCCGAGATCGGGCCCGGATCGTTCTTTGTCGCTGGTGCCCGCGCCTGCGCCCACATCATCGACGCAGACCAAGGCGAACAACAATCCACCAAAGCCTACGGCAAACCACCCGCTGCGGATCGCATGGGTGGGCAGTGGCATTAAGTCTCTCCTTTTGGCCGACAGCGTTGGACGCGCGGGGGGCGCTGCGAGGGATTCGTGTTTCACCAGTTTCTTCTCCTACCGATTAAAGCGACAATGCGGCGAAAAAATGATCATCCGGGCGCAAATCCGTGGCTGAAACCCCGCTTTCGTTATGTTCTGTTAAGCTGCATGCGCTCCGGTATTCTCCGATTGAATGCTGAGCACCTCGCCATCGCCGCAACAGATTCACGATCTGCTGGCGACCTCCGGTTACTGGCAGAATGCTCAGCCCAATGAACTCGCCCCGCTGGTCTATGAGGAGCTCCGCCAGCTCGCTCGTCGCTACATGCGGAGTGAGCGATCGGACCACACCTTGCAAGCCACCGCGCTGGTGAACGAGGCGTATCTCCGTCTCGCGGACCAGACGAACCCGCACTGGCACGACCGAACGCATTTCTTCGCTGTAGCCGCGCGCATGATGCGCCACATCCTGGTCGATTACGCCCGCGGCCGGCAGAGGGCAAAACGCGGCGCCGGTGGAGTGAAAGTGGAGCTGAGCGACGAAGCCATTGTGACCGAGACGCAGGCCGAGCAGGTGGTCGACCTGAATGACGCGCTGGAGCGGCTGGCGGAGCTGGATCGCCGCGCCAGTCAGGTGGTGGAGTTGAAATATTTCGGCGGCATGAACTACGATGAGATCGCCGAAGTGCTCAGTGTCTCGGCAATCACCGTGCGGAGGGATTCGGAATTCGCCAAAGCTTGGTTGCACAAGGAACTGACGACACCCGACGCGCGATGAACTCGGCGCCGTTGGAGAGACTCAAAGAAATCTTTCACTCCGCGCGCGAGCTTCCGCCCGGCGAGCGCGACGCCTTCCTCAGCAGTGCGTGTGGCAGCGATGGGCAGCTCCGAAGCGAAATCGAAGCGCTCCTTGAATCGGATCGCGCCGCCGATGATTTCATCGCTGATCCACCGGCGCAATTGATCGCGGACGCATTCGGCGGCGATTCGCCCCCTCCCTCAGACGCGGGGCGCATGATCGGTCAGTACAAACTGATCGAGTGCATTGGATCGGGCGGGATGGGCGCGGTTTACCTCGCCGAGCGCGCCGATCAGCAATTCCAGATGCAAGTCGCCATCAAGCTGATCAAGCGCGGGATGGATACGGACGCAGTTCTCCGCCGGTTCCAGCATGAACGGCAGATTCTTGCTTCGCTCGAACACCCAAACATCGCCCGCCTCCTCGACGGCGGAACCACCGGGGACGGGGTGCCCTACTTCGTCATGGAGTACATCGAAGGCCATCGGATCGATCGTTACGCCGAGGAGCATCGGCTTTCGATCAGCGAACGGCTCGAGCTCTTCCGGCAGGTTTGCGGCGCGGTTTCCTATGCTCATCAGCGCCTCGTCGTGCACCGCGACCTGAAGCCTTCAAACATCCTGGTCACGCCCGCCGGTGTCCCGAAGCTGCTCGACTTCGGCATTGCCAAAATCATCCAGCCTAACGACAGCGCGGAAGCGCTTCCCACCATCACCATCATCCCGATCATGACCCCGGAGTACGCCAGCCCGGAGCAAGTCCAGGGTGCGCCAGCCACGACGCTGAGCGATGTTTACAGCCTCGGCGCGGTGCTCTTCGAGGTCCTGACCGGCCGGCCGCCTTACCGCCTGCAGAACCGATCGTCCCAGGAAATCGAGAAGGCGATCAGTACCGCGCAAATCGAGAGGCCGAGTGCGGTGGTGAGCCCCGAAGACGCACGCCGGCTGCGCGGCGATCTCGACAACATCGTACGCATGGCGATGCGAAAGGAGACGGCGCAACGCTACCGATCAGTCGAACAATTTTCGGAGGACATCCGCCGTCACCTGGCCGGCCGGCCAGTCGTCGCCCAGCCCGACACCTTGTCGTATCGCTCGGCCAAATTTCTGCGGCGCAATCGGCTCGGCGTTTCCGCCGCGACCCTGCTTTTTCTCACGCTGGTCGGCGGCATTGTAGCCACAGCGTGGCAGGCGCACAGGGCCACAATACAGGAACATAAAGCACGCGCGGAGCAGGCGCGGGCCGAGCGCCGTTTCAACGATGTACGCAAGCTGGCGAATAGCGTTCTGTTCGATTACCACGACGCAATTAAGGACCTGCCCGGCGCCACCAAGGTGCGGGAGCGATTGGTTAGGGATGCTCTGAGTTACCTCGACAGTCTGGCGAACGAAGCGCACGGCGACCCTGAACTGCAGCGCGAATTGGCCGCCGCTTACGAGAGAGTCGGCGACGTACGTGGAGGAGATTCGAGCGGAAGCTTGGGTGACATAGCCGGAGCGGTGGAGAGTTATGCGAAGGCATTGCGGATTCGCGAAGCACTCGTCGTTCTGGCCCCAGATGACGCGCGGGCCTGGCGCGATCTCGCCACCAGCCACCAAAAAATTGGCTACCGGCTGCTGGATACGCGCGAAACGAGCAATGGCGTGGAGCACCTTCGAAAAGCCCAAACGCTCTACCTAAACCTGACGCGGGAACAGCCTGGCAATGACGACCTCCAGCTCGAGCTCGCCGATACCTTGAATAAGTTGGGAAACGCGATGGACCGGCGTGGCGATCTCGTTGGCGCGCTTGGACAACATCGCGTCGCCTTGACCATCTGCGAAAAGCTCGCCGCCAGCCATCCGCGAGTTCAAACGTACCGTCGTGAACTCTGGGCTACCCAGGAGCGCATTGCGACGGTGCTGTGGGAACAAAACGACCTCGCTGACGCCCTGGAAGCGAATCGCAAGGCACTCGCTCTTGGCGAAGCCTTGATCGCAGACGACCCCATTAACGCGGACTACCGCCGCGGTCTGGTGCGAAACTGCCAAAGTGGTGGCGACTATCGAAGAGAGACCGACAAGCAGGGCGCCCTGGAGTATTTCCGTCGGGCACTAGCGCTCAGCATGGCATTGGTCGTAGCGGATCCAGCCAATGCCTTAACGCTCAAGGATCTCGGATATCAGCACAAGAGGATAGCCGACTTCCTGGCAAATCTGGAGGACTGGCCTCAAGGTCTTTTGCATTTCACCAAAGCGCTGGAGATTTTTGAAAAGCTAGGGTCGGACGCCCCCGCAGATTTAATCACCCGGTTCCGAGGCGCCACTTGTCGCGCCGGCGTAGCCGGTATGCACGCACGGCTGGGCGAGGTTGAACCGGCGCTCCAACAATGCCGCAAAGCGGCTGCCCTCCTCGAAGGCATCACTGAAGACCCGGCGAACATGCAACACCGGTTCAACAGAGCTGAGGCGAACGAATATCTTGGCTATGCCTACCTCGCGCTTGCTGCGTCCCCGAAAGCCTCCGCCAGCGAGAGCAGGCAGCACATGAGCGCTGCTCGCGATATGTTTCGGCAAACCCTCAATATCCTCGACGATTCGCGTAGGAGAGGGGGCGAGTTCGGCGTGGACGAGAAGTGGGCCACGACAATTGCCGGGGAGATCGCCAAATGCGACACGGCTTTAGCAAGGTAGCGCAGCCGGGCATTCCAGCTCTGCGCAGTCTAAAAGCGCCGTGGAACGGTGACGAAGCGAAGGGAGCTCGCAAGCGTAGCATTGCCGTGTCATCTGGAGATGGGGTGGGGCCGCAGATGACCCGCCGCCGAGCTTTCGTTGACGCAGGGCAGGCACGATTCTAAGCACGGCGGCCATGAAATCGCGGTGGTTGCGCATGCAATCCCTGACGCAAAGTGCTCTCCGAAGGGGAGCGGATTTGGTTGCGGGGGCGGGATTTGAACCCGCGGCCTTCAGGTTATGAGCCTGACGAGCTACCAGACTGCTCCACCCCGCGTCTTGAGGTGGGTAGTATGACGCGCCCGCTGCCCCGCGCAACCCGATTCCGTGCAAAGCGCATTTGATTTTCGGTCGCGCTCCGGTTGTCATGAACCGTGACCAAATCCACAGCGAAACGACCGGGGCCAGGAAAGATCCTCATCGGCACGGCGAGCTGGTCGGACCCGGGGTTCGTCGAACGCTGGTATCCGAAAGGGATGACCGCGGTCGAGCGGCTGCCGTGGTATGCGCAGCACTTCGAAATGGTGGAGGTGAACTCGACCTTCTACGCCGTGCCGGAGGCGCGCATGGTGGAACGCTGGTGCCGGAGCACCCCGGACAAATTCATTTTCGATGTAAAGCTTCACCAATTGCTTTCGCGCCATTCCACCGCGGCGAAGATGTTGCCGACGAAGTTACGGGATCGCGCGGAGAGGGATGCGAAAGGAAAAGTCGCGCTCTCCCCGGAGATCGAGGCCGCGCTGGTGGAGGAAATCCTGCGCGCGATCGCGCCGCTGCGCGCAGCGGGCAAGCTCGGCTCGCTGCTCTTGCAACTTTCGCCTGCGTTCTCGCCTCGCCGACATCAGCTGGATGAATTGCGGCCGCTGCTCGACCTGCTGGCGGATTATCGCGTGGCGGTGGAATTCAGAAATCGCAATTGGGCGGAAGGCGAACATCTCGCGGAGATGCTTACTTTCCTACGCGCGCATGCCGCGGCGCTGGTTTCGGTCGACACGCCGGCGCAGAAACATTTCACGATCATGCCGCCAGAGCTGGATGAAGTGACGGATCGGCGCGTGGCCTATCTGCGTTTGCACGGCCGCGATGCGCATGCCTATACCACCGGCAAGACCGTGGCCACCCGTTTCAATTACGACTACCGCGACGACGAAATCGCCGAAGTGGCGGAGCGCAGTCGGAAGCTGGCGCAGCGCGCGCAGGAGGTGCACGTCGTTTTCAACAACAACGCGCTCGATTACGCGCCGCACGCCGCGCTGCGGTTGCGCGCTGCTTTGGGCCAAATCACGCGGGCGCCTGTGCGCGAAGCGGAACTATTCTAACGCAGAAGCTGCGTGGAAGCTGGTGGCTTCCCCTCCCACGCATTTGCGAATACGTTGCCGCCGTTCCATGGCCAAATATCTAGTCATCAGCGCGAGTGGAAATCCCGACAGCAATAGCCGCCGCATGGCCCGGATCGCTTTCGCTTATTTGCAAAAGGCCGGGGTCGATTGCGAGTGGCTCGACCTGCGCGAGATGTCGCTTCCGCTGTGCGACGCGCACGTCTGTTACGACGAGCCGGGCGCGCAAAAACTGAGCCGCGCGGTGCAGGCTGCCGACGGCATCATCGTGGCCGCGCCGGTTTACAATTTCGACGTCAGCGCCTCGGCCAAAAACATGATCGAGCTGACCGGTAAAGCCTGGCAGGATAAGGTGGTCGGCTTCCTGTGCGCAGCCGGCGGCATGAGCAGCTACATGTCGGTTATGGCGTACGCGAATAGTCTGATGCTCGATTTCAGATCGGTCATCATCCCGCGTTTCGTATATGCCACTGGAAGTGCGTTCGATGGCGATACGCCGACAGATCCGAAAATCGTGGAGCGAGTGGAGCAGGTGGCGGCGGAACTGATCCGATTTACGAACGCGCTCCGCGGCTGACGGAACGCATCCGTCGTTTTTACAGTTCGCGGCGCATGAGAAATTGCGTCAGAGGTTCGAGTTTGAATCCGAGTGGCTCGAAAATTTCCTTGGCAAATTCCTCCGGGAAAACCGGCGGTGTGAAGAATTCACGATCGGGAAATGGCTGCATCGTGGCGGCAAGAAGGTTCCGCAACATTTCCCAATCCCACTCGCTGCAAAGGAAACTGTGCACACGGATGGGCGAGGCCCCGGCATCGCTCACAATGATGACTGCAGCACCGGCGCGA
>Ga0193706_1001327_pt1 | contig 11241 bp, 7 predicted proteins | sample U3c1metaG_FD_160130 | JGI IMG/M metagenome (GOLD analysis project Ga0193706, IMG submission 160130) | Soil microbial communities from a riparian zone of the East river system, Colorado, United States - U3c1 | ecosystem: Environmental > Terrestrial > Soil > Riparian zone | place: USA: East River... | reverse complement strand
AGTATCATCCAGGGACGTTGGTGTATATCCTTCCTTGTATTCTATCTGGTTCTCCATTTGTTTATAGTATACTTCAATGGAGGTCTCGTACATATTATCCCTGAAATTCTTAAATATGCCCGCGGCATACAACCAGCTGGTTTGTGGCTTTACCTTGTACGTACTGGGCACCCAGATATCTGTGGGTAATGTTGTGCCTGCATTACTCACCAGGTGTATGTATTGAAGATTACGGGTCACTGCCGCTTTCACGGAAGTTTCGTCATCCAGTGCATACCGGATCGTTAAGCGTGGCTCAAGACCACCGTAAGTTTTTACAGCCTCTCCTTTTTTGAATACGGTACTGTCGGTCCTGTTGCCATTATCATCCGTGGTATAGATCTTATAGGCACCTACCTGCTGGAACCAGCTATACCTAATTCCCAAATGCACTTTTATCTTTTCGCTGATCTCCCAGTCGTCCTGCAAATAAAGAGCGGCTTCATGGCCAAATTTCACCTGTGCATTATTTGGTTTGAAAACAGTGGAATCCTGTTTACCGCTGACAACAGAAGGCGTGAATTTATGATAGGTGTAAATGCCTCCGAACTTTAACTTATGGCCGGTGTAAGGATAAAGATCGAAATCCTGTTTTAAACTAAGGTCCCTTATACCCGAGGCCAATTTCAGTTCGAAATTATTTTGTGCAGCATTGAAGGTGAAATTATAATTATTGAAGACCGCGGTGGTATTACCAAATAACCTGTTATTGAATACATGGTTCCATCTTAACGTACCCGTTGCATTTCCCCAGGGAATATTTATTTTTAAGCTTTGCTTGCCATTGGCAAAATCAAAAACGTCGCGGCCAAAATAACCACTCAGGTAAAGCCTGTCTTTTTCAGAGAACTTATAATTCACTTTTGCATTCAGGTCATAAAAATAATAACCACTCCCATTGAACTGACTCGTTTTTTTTATAAAAGGTTTGGTCAGTGCATCTATATAAGTTCTCCTGCCGGAGATGATGAACGATGATTTATTTTTTACGATCGGGCCCTGTATCGAAAGCCGGGATGCAATTACACCAAGCCCGCCATCCACCTGCCATTTTTGGTTATTACCTTCCTTCATGGAAACATCCAGCACGCTGGATAAACGTCCCCCGTATTGTGCAGGCATCCCCCCCTTGATGAGCGAAACATTTTTTATTGCATCCGCATTAAAAATGGAAAAGAATCCAAAAAGATGGCCCGTATTGTACACGGGTGCATCATCGAGCAATATCAAATTCTGATCAGGGCCCCCACCCCGCACGTAAATGCCTGCACTCCCTTCACCCGCATTACGAACCCCGGGCAGGAATTGTATCGTTTTTAAAAGATCCACTTCTCCTAAAAACGCAGGGATAGATTTTATCTGTTCAATGGGCAGTGTAAATTTTCCCATCTGTGCGTTCTTAACATTCGCATCTCTTTTTTTGGAAGTAACGATCACTTCCTGCGATAAAAATATTTTTGGCAGCACCTCAAAATTAAGTTTGAGGTCGCCATCCAGCTTTATTTCAATTAACCTGTCGCGGTAACCTACGTGCGAACATTGCAAAATATAATTCCCCTGTGTAAGGGTGATGGAATAAAACCCATACTGGTTACTGCTGATACCCTTGGCCTGTTCTTTAACTGTGATGGTAGCGCCGATGAGGGTTTCACCATTCAGCGAATCTTTTACAAATCCGCTGATGGTGTATTTATTCTGTGCTTTTGTAAAAAAAGGAAGCAGGATCAATAATAAAGCAAAAAACTTATTTTTCATGGTTACTCATAACAATTAAGAATTAAAAATTAATAATTAAGAATTTTTTGGCGCATTTATGCCGTTGTAATTAATAACAGTCTTTAGAATCAATGGAATTTTTAATTCTTAATTTTTAATTCTTAATTACTTATTGTGCTTTTATCGTATCCTTCAGTTCCCCGCAATGCAGCATGGTTCCTTTGAACTCCGGGTGGTTCTTTCCAAGGTATGGGTTAATGATATCTACGGTATTGCTTATCCAGTTGGCGCCTTTATCATCCCCAAAAGCCATCGGGCAATTTTGCCAGTACATATTCTCCCCTTCGTAATTGACCGTACGGAAAAACGGGTATAGATTCTCAGATACCATGCTAAAATCCTTTCTCATCTCTGTAATATCCGTTTGTACCAGTAAAGACGCGGCATTGCTTTTTATATCTGAGTGGTGCGACCGGGCCGTTTCAAAAATGGTTGCGGTATCACTCTTCAGTTCAGCCAGTGGGACACTGTCCATCAGCATCATGAATTTCCTGGCATTTTCCTTTACTTTGGCCGTATCAGCATCAACAAAAGCAGCTTTCATATCAAAATATGCATTCATGGCCGCTGTCACAGACCGGTTGAAAGCATCGGAATGTTTTTTTAGGGCTAGGGGTTGTTGTTTGGGACCCGTGTCAGCACTACCCGACCGGCTGAACTGGTACCAGAAATATGCAATAACCCCCAATACCAGCAACAGCGAGATCAATAATACTTTTTTCATAAAATCTTACTTTTTACAAAGCTAACCCCTCATTAAATAAAACGGGCGCTGAGGGTGAAAGATTTTTTATTATAACACGAATTATAGTTTAAGGTTCGATAATCGTTATTTTTGCCGCCAAACATAACCGAATACTGAACTTTTTATATGCTATTAGGACTACAGAACGTGACTTTTGAATTTGGCGCAAGAACCATTGTGGAAGATGCTACATGGCACATTCAACCCAATGAGCGCATTGGATTGATCGGTTACAACGGAACGGGTAAATCAACACTGCTGAAAGTTTTAACCGGCCAATACTTACCAAACAAAGGCACCGTGGAAAAAGGAAGGGAAACAACCATTGGCTTTTTGCACCAGGACCTGCTGAGTTTTGATACAGAGGATTCGATACTTGAAGTGGCCATGGGCGCATTTGAAAGGGTAAAAGAACTGGAGAAGGAAATCGAGACCATTGGGAAGCAACTCGAGTTAACGGGCGACGAGCAGCTGGCACATGACTATGCCGACAGGCTTCACGAACTGGAGGTGCTTGGTGGTTATGACATCCATCATAAAAGCGAAGAAATACTACAGGGCCTTGGTTTTGCCAACGCTGATCTACAAAAACCTTATAAACTTTTCAGCGGCGGATGGAGAATGCGGGTATTGCTGGCGAAGATGATCCTCATGCACCCGGATGTTCTTTTACTGGATGAGCCTACCAACCACCTTGACCTTCCAAGTATTGAGTGGCTGGAAAAATACCTGCAGCATTACCCCGGGGCAGTAGTGATCGTAAGCCATGACCGCTACTTTTTAGACAGGATGGTGACAAAGGTAGTGGAGCTATATCAGCAACAACTGCATTTCTATACCGGTAACTATTCGTTCTATGAAACGGAAAAAGCCATGCGTGTTGATATACAGAAAAAAGCTTACGACAACCAGCAGGATTATATCCGGCAGCAGGAAAAATTCGTAGAACGTTTTAAAGCCAAGGCCAGTAAAGCTGCCGCTGCGCAAAGTATTGTAAAAAGATTAGACAAGCTGGACAGGATAGAGGACGTTGAGATAGAAAGGCCCAATATGCGCATCAACTTTACGGTTGACAAACAACCCGGCAGGATCCTGTGTACATTAAAGCACGTTTCAAAAAGTTTTGGCGATATAAAGATCATTGAAGATACCGGCGCCGAGATAGACCGCGGCGATAAAATAGCACTGATCGGGGCCAATGGAAAAGGGAAATCCACCTTACTGAGGATCATTGCCGGTGTTGAACATTATACCGGCGACCGGGTATGGGGCCATAACGTGGAAGATTCCTTTTATGCACAGCACCAGCTTGAGGCTTTAAATATCAATAATACGGTACTGGATGAAATGAAAGAAAGCCGCAGCGGGAAAACAGACCTGGAATTGAGGAGTTTACTGGGTTGTTTTTTATTCAGCGGCGATGATGTAGATAAAAAGATCAAAGTTTTAAGCGGAGGTGAAAAAGCAAGGGTTGCTCTGGCAAAGACCATTGTAAGTAAAGCCAACTTTCTTTTACTGGATGAGCCCACCAACCACCTTGACATACATTCTGTAGACCTCTTGATAGAAGCATTGAATAAATATGAAGGCACCATTGTGCTGGTGAGCCATGACCGTTACTTTATCAGCCGTATTGCGAATAAGATCTGGGAAATAGAGGACTATAAGATCAGGGAATTCAAGGGTACTTATTCAGAACACGAAGACTGGAAAGAAAGAAGAGCAGCGGCAATGAATAAAGAACAAAAAGCCAAGCCGTCAAAAACAGAAAATACCTCGATCCCGCAAAAGAAAAATAAAAAAGAAGGGGAAAAACCTGAGCAGCGGACCTCCATTGATAAAGAATTGAAAAAAGAACTGCAGAAGCAAAAGAATATTTTCCAGCAACTGGAAGATAAGCTGGCACAATTAAACAAAAAGAAAACAGCACTGGAAGCTGCACTGGCATCACCCGATGTTTATAATAATAAGAGCAAATTTCTTGAAACGGAAACAGCGTACAAAAATATTACCACCGACCTGTTAAAGGCGAATGCAGATTACGAAGCTGCATTTGAAAAAGTGGTGGAGCTGGAAGAAAAGATGCAATAGTTTATCAACTTTCACCATCGTTTTCTACTCAATAGAAAAGCAATCCTTTATTCTTGTAACGAATGCCCCCGTCTGGTCTTCGACCAACGGGTTTAAGGAGTGCACCCCAGCGGTTATATTATTTAATTGTGACCCTTTGAAGGTTAAACTTTGTAGTGTTCAGATCTCCTCGGAAAATAATAAGATCTTCATAACTCTTGTATTGTTCTTTAATTTTGTGAGAAGTTGAATCAATTAAAAAATACTGCTTGTTAAATACAGCGAGGATATTTGAAAGATGCCACCCTACACTATCAATATTCTCCAAAATGACAGACCCACTTCCTTTCAATTTTAAATCATTTTTGTTTTTATAAAGTAGGCTGTTTTTATCTGCAAAAGAACTTACATAAAAGCTACCAACAACGTGATGATCTTTAACATCGTCAGATGAAAATAGACATCCACTAATTAATGGATAAGTAAGAAAAAGGGAAAATTTCAGAACCCTTGTCATAAATATATTTTTTTTCGCCATGAGTGTTCTACCCCAATCTCAAATTTAACCCTTCTATCCCGTAACGGTCGCCCAGTGTATACCTAAGCTTTTCGCCGTTGGTCGAAGACCAGACGGCGGCAAATAAAAAACCTCCGATATGATCGGAGGTTTTTTTATAGAGAGAATTTCTATTAATAATTGCTTAAGGTCATTTCCACTCTCCTGTTCTTGGCTTTGCCGGCTGCAGTTTTGTTATCTGCAATTGGTTTGCTTTCGCCATAACCGGTAGAAGTAAGACGGCCTTCTTCAATTCCTTTGCTTACAATATATGCTTTAACTGAAGCAGCCCTGTTATCAGATAAGGTCTGGTTCATTTCATCTTTACCAACGTCATCAGTATGACCATCGATAGCAACTTTATAAGTAGGATTATCTTTCAGGATAGCAACTACGCTATTCAATGAAGTATAAGATTTAGCTAACAGTTTAGCGCTTCCGGTTGCGAAGAAAATGTTCTTGGCAGCCCTGTTCACTTTATCAACGATAACAACATCAATTACAGGACAGCCGAAATTAGAAGCTGGTCCTTTTTCATTGATACATTTATCTTCTTCGTCGTTTACACCATCGCCATCAGTATCAGGTATAGGACATCCCTGGTAACGGGCTAAGCCTGGAACAGTAACACACTTATCAACTTCGTCATTTACACCATCACCATCAGTATCAGGTATAGGACATCCCTGGTAACGGGCTAAACCAGCAACATCAGGACATTTGTCATCGCCATCAGCAATACCATCACCATCCCTGTCAGGGCAACCCTGTAAAGAAGCAAGGCCTTTTACATCAGGACATTTATCATCAACATCCAATACACCATCTCCATCCCTGTCTGCAGGTACTTCAACTACTGGCGGTGGCGGTGGTGGCGGTGGAGCTATAACTTTTTCACGACCGATATTCTGAGCCAAACCTATAGAGTAAAATAAATTATCTCCTAAATTCTTTTCTTCCAGACTCCACTTATATTGTCCCTGTATAAACATATACATTTGACTATTAAAGTTTACCTGTAAACCAAGGCCTGCAGGTATATAAGCCGCAAATTCGCCGGAGTAATAACCTCCGCCAACACCTACAGTTAAGAATGGATTAAATAAAGCCGCATCATTGAATGGGCGGATATTAATTGTAGGTTCAAGTTCAAGTCCTATCTCTGTCTGGCGTGCTTCATTACGATATAAAGCAGCATAATCATGGAACATGGCATTGATCTTTACAGAAAAGTCAACCCTTTTGGTAATACCCTTCCAATAAGAAATGGAAATACCCTTGCTCATATCCCTGAATTTACTGTATACTTTTCCGGTTATAGGATCCTTAATACCCAACGGGGCAGTAAAATCTGCCAGGTTAAAATGCAAACCAAGCAAGGTCCCCTTCTTTTGGGAAAATGCTGTTGTGGCTAAGAGAGTTATCGCCAGAATTAACGTTAGTTTTTGTTTCATAAACTTTAATTTGATTAAAATTTTTTTACTGAGTTATGTGCAAATATAATGTTAAATTAATGGAAAGGCAAAATTTGTAACTAAATTTATTATTTGTATAAAAATAATGACAATCATACCTTTACCAACTTCCATCGCCCCTTTTTAAAGACGATAATACTTACGATCGCCAACACCGATTCGGCGATACCAATTGCCATGTATACCCCCAGTGTTCCCATTTTTAAGAACTTGGCCAGGAAATATGCCAGTGGTATTTGTAATCCCCAAAACACGAAAAGGTTTATATAGGTTGGTGTCTTGGAATCCCCGGCCCCATTGAAAGCCTGTGTGAGCACCATTCCATAGGCAAAGAACATATAACCGATAGCAAGAATATGCAGGCATAGCGTACCCTCCACGATCGCTGTAGGATTGCTGGTGAAGAATCGCATAAGCTGTTCTCCAAAAAAGAAAAATATAACGGTCACGAAAGCAAAGAAACACAAAGCAAGAAATGCACTTCGCCACACCGACCTCTCTGCCCGTTCCGGCAGCCCGGCACCAAGATTTTGCCCCGTAAGTGTGGCCGCAGCATTGCCGATGCCCCATGCCGGTAGTATGGTAAAGATGCAGATCCTTATTGCGGTAATATACCCTGCCGTCTTATCTGTACCCGATTCTGCAACGATCTTGGTCAAAAATATCCAGCTGCAGCTGCCGATAAGAAATTGGAACATCGCTCCCGATGAAGTATTGAGCAGGTTTTTGATAAGCGTAAAGTTTGCTTTGAATTTATCCATCGACAGTTTTATCAGGTCCTTACCACGGAATAAATGATAGAACTGGTAGATCACGCCAACACTCCGGCCGATGGTAGTTGCATATGCCGCTCCCATTAATCCCATTTTTGGAAAAGGGCCATAGCCCATGATGAGCAAAGGGTCAAGAATGATATTGATGATGTTTGCAAGTATCAATGCCTTCATAGCAATGGAAGCATCACCGGCGCCGCGGAAAATCCCATTGTTCACGAACAGCAGCATGATCACCACATTACTCCCCAGCATCATTTGTGTGAACCGGTAATTTTCTTCAACCACCGCTTCACTGGCGCCCATAAAATGCAGTATCTCTTTTGGAAAAATAATTCCTATGATGCTGATCAGCACCGAAAAGGCAACCGCTATGAGGATCACTTGTGCAGCAACAGCCGAAGCACTTTTAAAATCCTTTTCTCCTGCACGGCGTGCTATAAGGGCTGTTGCACCCATGGCCAGTCCCCATGCAACAGAGTACAGAATAGTTAACGATGACTCTGTTAATCCCACTGTTTGCACTGCGGCTGCGCTTACCTTGTTCACAAAATAAATGTCCACAATAGCAAAAAGTGCTTCCAGGATCATTTCTAATACCATTGGCACTGCCAATAGAAAAATAGCCCGGTCAATACTGCCCGTAGTAAAATCTTTTATATCGCCGCGAACGGCCTGTTTGAATAATGTGAAAACAGAAACTTTAGCTTCCTGGTTAATTGATTCAGTCATTTTGGTAATACTTATATGAAAATGAAAAATACCGCAGTTATGCGGTTAATTAAAACGGAGAAACTTAAGGACAAATAATTGCAAAGCAGTATTGGGTTTGTTCCTTAAGTACGATCAGAATTTCATATTCGTAAAATTGAAGAAAACAAAACTAAGGTTTTCAATAATTCTGACCCAAAAAAATTCTTATTTGCCTTATATTTGCAGCCCATTTGGACTGGTAGCTCAGTTGGATAGAGCATCCGATTTAATCGGGGGTCATTGGTTAAGTTGATTTTAGATTTTATTTTTTATTGGTCCGGTAGCTCAGTTGGATAGAGCATCAGCCTTCTAAGCTGAGGGTCATTGGTTCGAATCCAATCCGGATCACAAGTGAAAAGCCTGATACAACAGGCTCTTTTTATTTTATGCAACCATGTTTATACATTTTATATAGCCCTAAGCTAAATAAATACTACATTGGTTCAACCTGTGATATTTGAAAGGCGCCTTGCAGAACATAATAGGGGGTAAAGAAAAATTTACAAAGACAGGTCTCCCGTGGGAACTGGTTTACAAAGAAGTGTTCATTGAATTGATTGAGGCAAGAAAAAGGGAAATATTCATAAAAAAGCAGAAAAGCAGAAAATATATCGAACAATTGATCAGTTTTGTGAATAAAGCATCCCGATTCTAATCGGGAGAGTCATTGGTTCGAATCCAATCCAGTTCACATTCACAAAGAAAGAGTCGCTTATCTGGCGTCTCTTTTTTATTTTTATCAAAACTTTGCTGCATGGACGTACAAATGGAATCTTCGTGGAAGGAAGTTTTGAAAAATGAGTTCAGCAAACCTTATTTTGCGCAGATCGTTACTTTTTTAAAAACAGAAAAGGCTGCGGGAAAAATTATCTATCCCCCGGGGCCGCTCATCTTTAATGCTTTTAACCAAACACCCTTTTCCAAACTTAAAGTGGTATTGCTGGGACAGGACCCCTATCATGGTCATGGTCAGGCACACGGGTTAAGCTTTTCAGTTCCCAACGGGATCAAGCCTCCCCCATCCCTCGTTAATATTTTCAAAGAAGTGCAAAAGGATATTGGCCTTGCAATGCCTGCACAATATGGCAACCTTACCCGATGGGCCGAGCAGGGCGTGTTATTGCTGAATGCCGCATTAACAGTACGGGCCAATGAACCCTTCAGCCATGCAAAAAAAGGCATTGTATTTTTACTCTGGGGAAAATTTGCACAGGATAAACAAATACTGATCGACGAAACAAAACATTTTGTTTTAAAAGCAGCCCACCCGTCACCGTTCTCAGCTGATAAAGGTTTTTTCGGATGCCGGCATTTTTCAAAAACAAATGAACTGTTAACAAAACAGGGATCATCACCGATAGACTGGAAATTGCTTACACCTTAATATGAACATGATAAAAAATATATTCGGCCGCATCTGGGCATGCTGGGGTCTTATAACATTCGCCGCCACTTTTTTGCTCATCTTTTTGCCGGCCATGATATCTTACTTAATAAAGGAGCCCGCAGGACAAAGGTATTTTATTATCATTTCGAGAATATGGATGAATACCTGGCTTTTTTTGGTCGCCTGCCCGGTAAGGGTTAGGGGCAAAGAAAATTTTAAGCCGGGTACTGCATATATTGTTGTTTTCAATCACAATGCCTTTTTGGATGTGCCCTTATCTGCGCCATTCGTTCCCGGGGCAAATAAAACGATCGCAAAAGCTTCCTTTGCTAAAATACCATTGTTCGGTTTGTATTACAGCAAGGGCTCTGTTTTGGTAGACAGGGAAAATGAAAAAAGCCGCGTTAAAAGCTTTGAGACCATGAAAAAAGTTTTAGCAGCCGGGATGCATATGTGCATTTATCCTGAAGGAACCCGTAACCGTACCAGTGAACCCATTAAAACATTTTATGAAGGTGCATTTAAATTAGCCCTTGCAGCAAATAAAGATATCATACCCTGTGTTATCACCGGCACAAAAAAAGCAATGCCCATCAATAAAAGTTTTTTTCTCCTGCCCACCCGCCTGCGTATGCAGTTCCTGCCACCGATATCTTCTGAAGGGATAACCGTGAAGGAATTAAAAGAGAAAACATTTCAGGTAATGAAAGAATATTATGTGAAGAATGTGGATCGGTTGAAAAGTTGAAAGGTTGAAAGGTTGAAAAGTTTAGAGGGCTTTCAGCCTGTTAACTTATCAACCTGTCATTATCCTAAAGATCATAAAAATACCGGGTGCGGTTTATCTTCAGGTCCCTGAGGATATTTGATTTGGGGCTGATGCTGATATTAAAGGAACGATACCTCCCTACCGGTGAAATGTTGATCGCCATTTGCCAGCAATGCATTTCCCTCGACAGGTACATACTTAATGAGCCCAGTTCTTTCTCCGTGATGTTATAATACCCGTTCAAACCGATCTGCCATTTGGATGTAAGGTTTAATGTGCCGCTCCAGTTCACATTCTGGGTAAATACTTTCCTGTATCCCCCTACACCAAAGCCAACAGGTGTTCGCTGGTAATTTAGTGCATAGGAAAAACTGATACTCCAGGGAATATTAAAATTGGCATATTCACCCGGGTTATTACTTATATAAGCCGCTTCCTGCTGGTATTCGTCCAAAGGCAATCCGGAGATCGGGTTTATCATTTGCTGCTCGTTCGGAACAGCCAGCTTTTCCTTTTTATCGCCCCCGTGGAACTGGCTTTGTATGGCAACATTGGCACTGGTTATCTTCCCTAATGCGATTGGTTTTTGGGTCCATATCAGCTTATCAATGAAATCACCGTTGCTGTTTGTTGCATAAGGAACGGCAACAGCGCCCGCAGTGATACTGATCTTTTCAAACAGGTTTGTGCGGAATGCGATGTTAAAGGGCTTGAGCTGGAATGAATCGTCAAGAAAATTATAAGCACCGGTAATACCAAAGCCATCTATGAGCGTGATCTTTTTTGTTGCATCCTCAGCAGTATCTTTTTTATTACGCAATTTCATTTGCAGGTTGTTATCAATACCAAAATTCAAACCGCCAAACCTTCCTTCGCCAAATAGGCCGAAGATACTCCG
>Ga0193706_1001326_pt1 | contig 11269 bp, 6 predicted proteins | sample U3c1metaG_FD_160130 | JGI IMG/M metagenome (GOLD analysis project Ga0193706, IMG submission 160130) | Soil microbial communities from a riparian zone of the East river system, Colorado, United States - U3c1 | ecosystem: Environmental > Terrestrial > Soil > Riparian zone | place: USA: East River... | reverse complement strand
CGCTGCGGGGATCTCGGCGCTCAGTGCGCCGAGATTCTCGGCAGCACGCGGTCGAGCCACGCGGGCACGTGCCATGTGCGCTCGCCGAACAGGCGGATCAGCGCCGGCAGCAGGATCAGCCGCACGACGGTCGCGTCGAGCAGCACCGCGACCGTCAGCCCGACGCCGAACTGGCGCGTGTTCGTGACCGGCGAGAGCGCGAAGGCCAGGAACACGGCGGCCATGATGAAGGCCGCGCCGGTGATGATCGTTCCGGTCTTCTCGAGCCCGTAGTGGATCGCGCCCTCGGTCGTCCCGGTTCGCGCGCGCCCCTCCAGCAGGCGGCTGATGAGGAACACCTCGTAGTCGATCGAGAGGCCGAAGATGATCGCGAACAGGCCCGCGAGGGCGATCGCGTCGAGGTAGCCCGGTCCGCCGAGCAGCGGGTTGTCGCCCTGGAACAGGATCACGAGCACGCCGACGGCGGCGCCGACCGTCACGAGGTTGAGGATCACTGCGCACAGCGCGAGCACGGGTGAGCGGAACAGCACGAGCAGGACGATGAAGGTGACGAGCACGAGGACGGTCACCAGCAGCGGGAAGCGCGACGTCGTCGAGGTGTCGAAGTCGTCGAGCAGGATCGCCGGGCCGCCGACGACCGCGTCGGTCGCGTCGAGCCGCGCGGCCGTCAGCGCGGTCTCGCGCTGCAGCGCTCTGCTGAGCGCGACGCTCGCCGGGTCGAACGGGTCCTCTCTCGGGATCACCATCACGCGCGCCGCACCGCCGCCGTCCTTGACGTTCGCGACGAAGCCGGTGTTCGTCTGCACCTGCGGGTCGGCGCCCTCGATCGCGGCGAGCACGAAGTAGCCGGAGCCGATCGCCCGGTCGGTGTCGGTGCCGCCGCGCCGCAGCCGCGCCTGCTGACGATCGGCCTGCGCGCGCACGCGCACGACGCCGTCGAGTATCCGCCCCGTCCCGCGGGCGAGGTCGGTCGTCCCGCCGACGGCCGCCTGCAGCCCGTCGGCCAGCGCCCGCGCGCCGCTGCCGCCGCCCGGACCATCGAGCAGCGTCCGCACGCCGACGTCGAGCTGGGCAAGTCCTCTGCTGAGCTGGTTGGTCCCGGCGGCGAGCCGGTCGGTGCCGTCGGCCGTCCGCCCGATGCCGTCGGCGAGTCTGCTGCTGCCGTCGGCGAGCTGCAGGAACCCTCTTCTGAGCCGCGCGACACCTCTCGCGAGCGCGCGCGTGGCGATCGCGTTGGCGTCCTGCGTGGTCGTCGCCGTCGAGAGATTGAGCGCGACATCGCCGAGCGTCGTGAGCGCGTCGGAGACGGCCCTGCGCGCCCGCTGGACGCTCGGGTCCGCGGCAGCGGCCGGCGTGAGCGTCGTCTCCGAGAGGTCGCGGAGCGCCGACTGCACCGACGACTGCGCGTCGTCGAGCGGGTCGATCAGCTGGCTCGACGCGGTGCGGCTCGCGTCGTTGAGCGAGTCGCGCAGCACCTCGACGTTCGTCTGCAGTCTGTCGACGCCCGGCGCGGCTCTCCCGATCACCCGCGCGAGGCGGCCGGCGCCTCTGCTCGTCTGCTCGACGCCGTCGGCGAGCCGGCGCGAGGCCGGCGCAGCTCTCTCGGCGCCGGCCGCGAGCTGGCCGCTGCCGCCGGCGAGCTGCTCGATCCCGGTGACGAGGAGGCTCGCGCCCTCGGCGCCGGCGGCGAGCCCGTCGCGCAGCTGCACCGTGCCGCCCTCGGCGGCGCGCAGGCCGCGCTCGAGCCGGCCCAGCGGCGCGCCCGCGTCGAGCGCCCCGGTCGTCAGTCTGCGCAGCTGCTGCGTGGTTCTCAGCAGCACCGCCGGGCCGAGCACCGACTCGACGCCGGGAAGGCGGCTGACGCGCTCCTGGAAGCGGTCGATCTCGCGCAGGCGCTCGGTCGTCGTCATCGGGCCGCGCGTCACGAAGTCGACCTCGAACGGCGCGGCGAAGCCGCCCCCGCGCAGGCGCTCGAAGCGCTCGAAGCTGAGGCGCTCCGGGTTGTCCGGCGGCAGGTTCGCGATGTTCGGCGGCCCCGTGTCGAGCGCGATCGCCGGCGCCGACAGCAGGATCAGCGGCAGCAGCGTGAAGAAGGCCGCCGCGCCCGGCCGGCGCAGCGCCCGCTCGGCGATCGCGACCCACGGGCTGGCGGTGCGCGCGCCGCCGATCTGGAAGCGGTTCACGTTCGTGCCGAGCACCGCCAGCAGCGCCGGCATCGCGAGCAGCGCCACCACGACGGACAGGAGGGTCGCGACGATCAGCCCGAGCGACGAGGAGACGAGCAGCGCCCCCGGCGAGATCAGCAGCGCGCACAGCATCCCGATCGCGAGCGCCGAGCCGGCGAACAGGACGGTGCGGCCAGCGCGGGCCGTCGTCTCCTCGACCGCGTCGGGCACGGAGCGCCCGTTCCCGAGCTCCTCGCGGAAGCGCGAGACCATCAGCAGCGAGTAGTCGACGCCGAGCGCGAGCCCGATCATCGCGACCATGCTCAGCGCGAGCGCGTCGATCTCGACGCGCGTGCCGATCGCGCCCATCAGCGCGGTGCCGATTCTGATCACGACGAGCCCGCTGAAGGCCGGCACGAGCGCCGCCAACGGGCTGCGGAAGATCAGCAGCAGCATCACGAACAGGACCGGGAGCGCGATCAGCTCGCCCTTGTCGAGCGCCTCCAGGGAGGTCTCGTTGATCGCGCGCATGAGCGGCGCCGAGCCGGTCAGCTCGGTGTCCAGCCCGCCGCGCTCGTAGCGTTCGAGCACCTGCTCGACGGCCGGCGTCGTCTCGTCGAAGATCTCGTTGAACGAGCGCCGCACCTGGATGCTCAGGAGCGCCTGCCCGGGTCGCTCTCTCAGCACGCGTCTGCCGCCCTGCGCCCACGGGCTGAACACCTCCACGCCCTCGATCCGCTGCAGCTCGCGGACGATCTGCGGCCCCTCCCGCTCGACCACCGCGGGCCGCCCCGTCAGCAGGATCGCCATCGCGAGCGTCGAGCCGAACTCCTGTCTCGTCAGCTGCGCGGCGCGCGCCGAGTCGGTCCCCGGGATCTGCAGGTCGGTCGCGTGGATCTGGTCGCGAGCGCTGGAGGCGGTCAGCAGCGCGATCACGAAGACCGCCGCCCACGCGAGCAGGATCGCCACGGGGTGCCGCGTGCCGAAGCGTCCCAGCCACCTCACGCGGACAGCGCCTCCACCTTCACAGAGGGCTTATACCTAGGGCGAGGTCCCCGACGCGCAGCTATGCGCCAGGACGGTGGTTCGCGTCCTGACGTATACGGCCTGGCGCTACATACGAAATACCGGTGCGCTCCGCGGCGCCAGCGGCGCGTTCGAGCAGGCGCCGAGTGCGAGCCCGACGACGCGGCGCGTGTCGAGCGGATCGATCACGCCGTCGTCCCACAGGCGGGCGGTCGCGTAATACGGGTGGCCCTGGCGCTCGTACTGCTCGCGCAGCTGCGCCCCGACCTCCGGCTGGCCGACCTCGGTCATCACCATCGCCGCCTGCTCGCCACCCATCACGCTGATGCGGGCGTTCGGCCACATCCACAGGAAGCGAGGCGCGTAGGCGCGGCCGCACATGCCGTAGTTGCCGGCGCCGAAGGAGCCGCCAACGATCACCGTCAGCTTCGGCACGCGCGCGGTGCTGACCGCCGCCACCATCTTTGCGCCGTCCTTGGCGATCCCGCCGGCCTCGTACTCGCGGCCGACCATGAAGCCCGAGATGTTCTGCAGGAACAGCAGTGGTGTGCCGCGTTGATCGCACAGCTCGATGAAGTGAGCGGCCTTGAGGGAGGACTCGGAGAAGAGGATCCCCTGGTTCGCGACGATCCCGATCGGGTGGCCGTGGACGTGCGCGAAGCCGGTGACGACGGTGGTCCCGTACTCCGCCTTGAACTCGTGGAAGCGGCTGCCGTCAGCGATGCGCGCGATCAGCTCGCGCGGGTCGTAGGGCGTGCGGGAGTCGGGGGGGATGGCGCCGTAGAGCGTTTGCGGGTCCACGTTCGGGGCCTCGACCGCCGCGCGCTCCCATGGGGCGGAGGGCTTCGAGGGAAGGGTCCCGACGATGCTGCGCACGATCCGCAGGGCGTGGTCGTCGTCCTCCGCGAGGTGGTCTACGACGCCGGAGGTCTTCGCATGGAGGTCGCCGCCGCCGAGCTCCTCGGCCGTCACCTCCTCGCCGGTGGCCGCCTTCACGAGCGGCGGGCCGCCGAGGAAGATCGTGCCCTGGTTCCGGACGATGACGGTCTCGTCGCTCATCGCCGGCACGTACGCGCCGCCGGCGGTGCACGAGCCCATGACCGCCGCGATCTGCGGGATCCCCTGCGCCGACATCGTCGCCTGGTTGAAGAAGATCCGCCCGAAGTGCTCGCGGTCAGGGAAGACCTCGTCCTGCAGCGGCAGGAAGGCTCCGCCGGAGTCGACGAGGTAGACGCACGGCAGCCGGTTCTGCAGCGCCACCTCCTGCGCGCGCAGATGCTTCTTGACGGTCATCGGGTAGTACGTGCCGCCCTTCACGGTCGCGTCGTTGGCGACGACGACGACCTCGCGGCCCGCAATCCGCGCGACGCCAGTCACGATTCCCGCACCGGGCGCGGCATCGTCATACATGCCCGCGGCCGCCAAGGGAGACAGCTCCAGGAAGGGCGCGCCCGGATCGTTCAACCGGTCCACGCGCTCGCGCGGGAGCAGCTTCCCACGGTCGACATGCCGCGCCCGGGCTTTCTCGCCGCCCCCGGCCGCCGCCGCGGCCTGCCGTTCACGCAGATCGGCCACGAGCTCGGCGTGGGCCCGAGCGTTCGCCACGAACTCCGGCGTCCCCGGTCGGGCGTGGGTGTGCAGCACCGTGCTCATACGCTCGCCTTTTCGGAGTGTCGGATCGGGGGTGATATGGACCCCGAACCTGACGCAGGTCCCGTTGCAAGCGCGACGAGCGGCTGGCCCTGCGTGACGCGCTGCCCCGTCGCCACGAGGAGGTCCGTGACGGTGCCGTCGGCGGGGGCCTGGATCGCGAGCTCCATTTTCATCGACTCGAGGACGACGAGCACGTCGCCCTCGGCGACGGCGGCGCCCGGCTCGGTGCGCACGTCGATCACGGTGCCGGGCATCGGCGCGTCGAGCGCGCCGCCCCCGGCACGCGCGCCGACGCGGTCGACCGTCGGCGCCCAGCGCGTCGGGACGCCGTCGTCGACCAGCCACACCACCGCACCATCGCGGACGACCTCGACCGTCCGGACGACACCCCGGTCCCCCTCGATGCCCAGACCGCCAGCGCACCAGCGCGCACGACACCCGCCGTCCCCACCGAGCAGCCAGCCGCCCGCGCCGTCCGGCACCGCGACGGCGTCGACCGAGCCGCCCGGCCCCTCCAACCGCATCCGCGCCGTCGCCCGCACGCCGCCCAGCCGCCAGCCGTCGCGCACGTCCCAGGGATCGTCGGACGGCGGCGCCTGGCCGAGCAGCGCGACGACCGCGAGTCCAGCGAGGTCGGCGGCTTGCGCCGGCGACGCGACCGCATCCCCGAGCCGCTCGATCAGCTCGGTGTCGAGCTCGCCGGCGCGCACCTCCGGCCGCGCGAGCAGCGCGCGCAGGTACGCCGCGTTTGTCGTCGGGCCGACGACGCGCAGCTCGGCGAGCGCGCGATCGAGGCGGGCAAGCGCGCCCGTGCGGTCCGAGGCGTGCGCGATGACCTTGGCGAGGAGCGGGTCGTAGTGCGCCCCCACCTCGACACCCTCCTCGATGCCCGAGTCGACCCGCACGCCCGGCCCGGCCGGCTCCCGATACGCCACCACCCGTCCCGTCGACGGCAGGAAGCCGTTCGCCGGGTCCTCCGCGTACACGCGCGCCTCGACCGCGTGCCCGCTCAGAGCGACGTCCGCCTGCGACAGCGGCAGCGGCTCCCCGGCCGCGACCCGCAGTTGCAGCTCCACGAGGTCGAGCCCTGTGACCGCCTCGGTCACGGGATGCTCGACCTGCAGGCGCGCGTTGACCTCCAGGAAGTAGAACGACGACGGGTCGTCGTGCTCGCAGATCAGCTCGACCGTGCCTGCGCCGACGTAGCTCGCGGCGCGTGCGAGCGCGCACGCCGCCTCGCCCATCCGCTCGCGCAGCGCCCCGTCCACGACCGGCGACGGCGCCTCCTCGATCACCTTCTGGTGCCGGCGCTGGAGCGAGCACTCGCGCTCGCCGAGGTGGAGAACCGTGCCGTGCGCATCGGCGATCAGCTGCACCTCGATGTGCCGGGAGCGCTCGAGATAGCGCTCCACAAGCAGGCGGTCGTCGCCGAAGGCGGCCTGCGCCTCGCGCCTCGCGGCGCCCAGCGCGTCCGGCAGCTCATCGAGCGAGCGCACGACGCGCATGCCCTTGCCCCCACCCCCCGCGGCCGCCTTCAGCAGCACGGGCAGCCGCTCACCGCCGACCCACTCGATGATCTCCGGATCGCTCAGCCGCTCGCCGGACAGCCCCGGCACGACCGGCACCCCCACCGACTCCGCGGCCGCCTTCGCAGCGACCTTGTCGCCGAGCAGCGCCATCGCCTCGGGGCTCGGGCCGACGAACGCGATCCCCGCCTCCGCGCATGCGCGCACGAATGCCGGGCGCTCGGACAGGAAGCCGTAGCCAGGGTGGATCGCGTCTGCCCCGCTCGCCTGCGTCGCCGCCACGACGCGCTCGATCGACAGGTAGGACTCGGCCGCCGGCGCCGGGCCGAGCCGCAGCGCGCGATCGGCCGCGCGCACGTGCGGCGCCGACGCGTCGGCGTCGCTGTACACGGCGACGCTCTCGATCCCCAGGCGGCGCAGCGTCCGCGCCACGCGGCACGCGATCTCACCGCGATTAGCGATCAGGACGCGGGAGAACATGCGATCACCCCGCAGGCGTCCCGCCGGGTGCGTCGCCGCCCCACTCCACCGGCCCCGCCACGAGCACGTGCGACCCGAGCGGCCGGCCGAGCACGTCGGCCGCCATGCCCGCCGCCGCAACGAGCGCAGGCAGGTCGATCCCGGTCGCGATGCCCATCTCCTCGAACATCGAGACGAGGTCCTCGGTCGCGACGTTGCCGGTCGCGCCCGGCGGGACCGGGCAACCGCCGAGCTCGCCGAAGCTCGACTCGAACGAGTCGACGCCGGCCTGCAGCGCGGCGAGCGCGTTCGCGAGCCCCTGCCCGCGCGTGTTGTGGAAATGGGCGGTGAGCTCCACCCGCTCGCCGAGCGCGTCGCGCCAGCGCGGGAACAGCTCGCCGACCTGGCGCGGGTTCGCCATCCCGGTGGTGTCGCCGAAGCCGATCTCCTCGGCGCCGGCGTCGACGAGCGCCCGCGCGATCTCGGCGACGCGCTCCGGCCGGACGAAGCCCTCGTAGGGACAGCCGAACGCGGTCGAGATGACGCCCTCGCAGCGCAAGCCCGCCTCGCGGGCGCGCGCGAGCACGCGTGAGACGCCCTCCAGCGACTCGGCGATCGAGCGGTTCACGTTCTTGCGGTTGTGCGTCTCGGACGCCGACAGGAAGACGTTGACCTCGTGGAAGCGCTCGCGCAGCTCCAGCGCCCGCTCCAGTCCGCGCTCGTTCGGGATCAGCACGCTGACGCTGACGTCGTCCGGCAGGTCGATCGCGGCGAGCACCTCGGCGGCGTCGGCGAGCTGCGGGATCACGTCGGCGCGCACGAAGCTCGTGACCTCGATCCGTCTCAGGCCCGTGCGCCCGAGCTGGTCGATCAGCCGCACCTTGTCATGCGCGGCGATCGTCTCCGGCTCGTTCTGGAACCCGTCGCGCGGGCCGACCTCGCGGATGCGCACCGACTCGGACCCACCTACCCGCACGTCAGGCTCCCAGCGCCCGCGCGATCACCATCTGCTGCACCTCGTCGGTCCCCTCGCCGATCGTGAGGATCTTCGCGTCGCGGTAGAAGCGGCAGACCGGGTACTCCTCGATGTAGCCGTAGCCGCCGTGGATCTGCACAGCTTCCTCGCTGCAGCGCACCGCCAGCCGGCCGGTCTTCAGCTTCGCCTGCGCGGCGGTCAGCGTGAAGCTCTCGCCCTTGTCCTTCAGGCGGGCGGCCTTGTAGACGAGCAGCCGCGCGGCCTCGATCTCGGTTGCCATGTCGGCGAGCTTGCCCTGAATCGCCTTCCCGAACGCGCGCCGCTCCTTCGCGTACGCGAGCGCCTCGTCGAGCGCGCCCTGCGCGAGGCCGAGGCCCATCGCGGCGACGCCGATGCGGCCGATGTCGAGGATGTGCAGGAACTGCTTGAAGCCGGCACCGCGGGCGCCGAGCAGGTTCGCCTCCGGCACGCGGCAGCCGTCGAAGCTGAGCGGGCGCGTGTCGGACGCGTGCCAGCCCATCTTGCGGTACTGCTCGCCCTGCTCGTAGCCGGGGCTGCCGTTGGGGACGATCAGGTTCGAGATCTCGTCGTCGCCCGTCTTCGCGGTGATGCAGACGACGCCGGAGATGTCGGTGCCGGCGTTCGTGATGAACTGCTTGGCGCCGTCGATCACCCACTCGCCGTCCTCCAGCCGCGCGCGCGTCTTGACGTTGCCGGCGTCCGAGCCGGCCTCCGGCTCGGTCAGCCCGAAGGCGCCGAGCTTGCGGCCGGCGCACAGGTCGGGCAGCCACTCCGCTCTCTGCTCCGGCGTCCCGAACAGGTAGATCGGCTGCGTCCCGAGCGACGTGTGCGCGCACAGCGTGATCGCGACCGAGGAGTCGACCCGCGTCAGCTCCTCGACGGCGAGCGCGTACGCGAGCGTGTCGCCGCCGCCCCCGCCGACCTCCTCGGGGAACGGGATGCCCATCAGGTTGAGCTCGCCGAGCTGGCGCACGAGCTCGTACGGGAAGCGCTTCTCGCGGTCCAGCTCCTCGGCGACGGGCGCGACCTCGTTGGTCGCGAAGTCGCGCACGGTGCGCTGGATCAGGCGGTGGTCGTCGGAGAGGTCGAAGTCCATACCGGCACGATACCGAACGAGCCCTCTAATTTCGAACGATCGTTCGGTACGTGCGCTACGGTGTCCGCCGATGCCCGCCGCCGCGCCGCCCACCCGTCCGGCCCTGCGCGCCAAGTACGACCGCCGCCAGCAGGAGGTCGTCGCCACCGCCGCGCGCCTGTTCGCCGAGCGCGGCTACCAGGCGACCTCGATGCAGGACCTGACGGAGGCGACCGGCCTCGCCGCAGGCGGGCTGTACCACTACATCGGCAGCAAGGAGCAGCTCCTGTTCCGCATCTGCGACGAGCTGCTCGAACCGCTGCTCGCACGGGCGCGCGAGATCGTCGCGCACCCCGGCAGCGCCGAGCAGCACCTGCACGAGCTGATGCGCGCATGGCTCGCGCACATCGAGGCCCACCGCCACCACATGCTCGTGTTCGCGCAGGAGCGTCACGTGATCGAGCACGAGCCGCAGTGGCGGGAAGTGCGTCGCCAGCGCAAGGCGTTCGAGAAGATCCTCGACGACGTGCTCGCACGAGGAGAGCAGGACGGGACGATGACGTTCGCCGACCGCGGCCTGACGCTGCACGCCCTGCTCGGGATGGTCAACCACACGGCGCAGTGGCTGAAGCCGCGCGGGCGCCTGAGCGCCGAGCAGATCGCCGACGGCTATTGCGACCTGCTGCTGCGGGCGGGGCGGACGTGAGCAGCGTCGGCGCACGCGCGACGCGGGCGGGCCGGACGTGAGCGCGGCCGCGCCGCCTCTCCTCTGGCAGCCCTCGGCCGAGCGGGTCGAGCACGCCACGCTCACGCGGTATGAGCGCTGGCTCGAGCAGCGCCTCGGCCAATCGTTCGACTCCTACGGCGAGCTTTGGCGGTGGTCGGTCGACGAGCTCGACGCCTTCTGGCGCTCGATCTGGGACTTCTTCGAGCTGCAGGCCGACGGCTCGCCCGAGCGCGTGCTCGGCCGCCGCGAGATGCCCGGCGCGGAGTGGTTCCCCGACGTGCGGCTCAACTACGCCGAGCACGTGTTCCGCGGCAAGGCCGACGCGGACGTCGCGATCCGTCACGCGAGCGAGACCCGCCCGCTGGCGGAGATGACTTGGGGCGAGCTGCGCGAGCTGACGGCCCACGTCGCGGCCGGCCTGCGCGCGCAGGGCGTCGAGCGCGGCGACCGCGTCGTCGCCTACCTGCCGAACGTGCCGGAGGCGATCGCGGCGATGCTCGCGTGCGCGTCGATCGGGGCGACGTGGTCGTCCTGCTCGCCCGACTTCGGGGCGCGCTCGGTCGTCGACCGCTTCGCGCAGATCGAGCCGAAGGTGCTGCTGGCGGTCGACGGCTACACGTACGGCGGCAAGCCGTTCGACCGCCGCGAGGTCGTCACGGGCCTGATGGAGGCGATGCCCTCGTTGCGGGCGACCGTCCTGGTCCCCTACCTCGACGGGGACGCGACGCTCGACGGGACGATCGCGTGGGACGACTTCCTCGGCATGAAGACCACCGGCGGACCCGCGGGCGCGAGCGACCCCGCCAACCCGCCCTCGCTCGCCTTCGACCGCGTCCCCTTCGACCACCCGCTGTGGGTCCTCTACAGCTCCGGCACCACCGGCCTGCCGAAGGCGATCGTGCAGGGCCAGGGCGGGATCCTGCTGGAGCAGCTCAAGAAGGGGCACCTGCATCTCGACGCGCAGGCCGACGACCGCATCTTCTGGTTCACGACGACCGGCTGGATGATGTGGAACTTCCTGCTCGGCGTGCTGCTGACGCCGGCGTCGATCGTCCTCTACGACGGCAACCCCGGCCATCCGGACATGAACCGGCTGTGGGACCTCGCCGCCGACGCCGGCATCACGACGTTCGGCACGAGCGCGAGCTTCATCGCGCAGTGCATGAAGGACGACGTCGAGCCCGCGGGCGAGGGCCGCGACCTGTCGGCGCTGGACGCCGTCGGCTCGACCGGCTCCCCGCTCGCGCCGGAGGGGTTCCAGTGGGTCTACGACCACCTCGGCGCCGACACCTGGCTGTTCTCGACCAGCGGCGGGACCGACGTCTGCACCGCGTTCGTCGGTGGCGTCCCCACCCTGCCCGTCTACCGCGGCGAGCTGCAGGGCCGCTCGCTCGGCTGCAAGGTCGAGGCGTGGGACCCCGACGGCCGCGCGCTGACCGGCGCGGTCGGCGAGCTGGTGATCACCGAGCCGATGCCGTCGATGCCGGTCGCGCTGTGGAACGACCCCGAGGGCGAGCGCTACCGCGACAGTTACTTCGACATGTTCCCGGGCATCTGGCGCCACGGCGACTGGATCGAGATCACCGAGCGTGGCACGGCGATCATCAGCGGCCGCTCCGACGCGACGATCAACCGCGGCGG
>Ga0193706_1001325_pt1 | contig 11274 bp, 9 predicted proteins | sample U3c1metaG_FD_160130 | JGI IMG/M metagenome (GOLD analysis project Ga0193706, IMG submission 160130) | Soil microbial communities from a riparian zone of the East river system, Colorado, United States - U3c1 | ecosystem: Environmental > Terrestrial > Soil > Riparian zone | place: USA: East River... | reverse complement strand
AACTTCGCGTTCGATCAAGCCGTCGCGCATGTGGATCACGCGATGCGCACGCGCCGCAACCTTTTCATCATGCGTCACCAGCACGATCGTTTTGCCCTGCTGATTCAAGTCGTCGATCATTTCGAGGACTTCTTTGCCGGTCTTGCTGTCGAGATTGCCGGTGGGTTCATCGGCGAGGATCATAAGCGGATCGTTGACGAGTGAACGAGCAACGGCCACTCGTTGCTGTTGTCCGCCGGAAAGCTGGAATGGCCGATGATCGAGCCGATCGCCAAGCCCGACGAGTTTCGCCAACTGCACGCAACGATCGTAATGCGCGGCCAGATCAGCACCCTGATACATCAGCGGCACCTGGATGTTCTCGATCACGGTGAGTTGCGCGATGAGATTGTAAGATTGAAAGATGAAACCAATTCGTTTGCCGCGCGCCTCGGACAATTCATCGTCCGGCATTTTCGAAACGTCGATGCCGCCGAGAAAGTAACGTCCGCTCGTCGGCCGATCGAGGCAGCCGAGGAGGTTGAGCATGGTCGATTTTCCGGAGCCGGAAGGTCCCATGATCGCGATGTACGAAGCGGGATCGATCTCCAGATCAACACCGTTCAACGCGCGTACCAACACTTCGCTTCCCAAGGCGTAATGCTTCTCGATCTTTTCGAGACGAATGATCGGCTGCGCTTTCGTCACGGGAGGGGAGCGGGTCTGGTCTTCTCGCTGCGACCTTGCTCCGACTTGGCGGCAGGCACGGTATCAACACGCTTTTGACCATCGCCCCGCACTGCTTTGCGAAGAGCATCCGCGGCGGGCTGGCTCGACAAGGCACTTCCAGGGCGCCGGCGGGAATTCACGCCGTTGGTTCCGGCCATTCTATATCGCGCGGAAAAGCCGCCATCGCGCGGTTGGTGTTCTCCCCCGGCGGCACGCGCGAACGCTCTTTGCACCTTGTTCGAGTCTGGCACGGCCGGTGTCTCACCGGGACCAACCACGGACCCGCCCAGATCTTTTTCATCTGCATCCACCGGTGGCGACAACAACACGCGATCACCCGGCTTCACACCGGACACGATCTCAATGACCTTCGTGTTGTACTGACCGATCGACACTGAAACCGCCCGGGGCGGTTCATCGACGAACACGACTGGCTTACCGCCGCGCGTCGTCACCGCCTGGAGCGGGACTGCGATGACATCGTCGAGATTGGTAATCAGAATCTCCGCGCGTGCCGAGACGCCCGGCTTCACATTCGGCAGCATGTCAGTGACGAGGATCTCCGTCGCATACACCTTGAGGTTGGGATTGCTCCAGCGACTGCTCGAATCAGGCAACGGCGCCACACGATTCACCACGCCTTCGAAACGCTGATCCGGTTTGGAATCCAACACCACATACGCAAGCTGCCCGCGCTGGATCTGATTGATGTGCGACTCGTGGATTTTCACCTGCAGCTTCATCGCGCTCACGTCAGGCAGTTTGATGATCTCCTGGCGAAAACGAACCGCCTTCCTCGATCATCGATTCACTGCTGAATCGCCCGCCACCGCCGCCGCCCGCGTAAACGACCAATCCATCGTTCGGCGCATAAATCTTGGTGGCGGCGAGTTGGCGCATATCGCGCTCCAGCTTGGCTTTGCTGAGGTCGAGCGTGCTCGTTTGAGACATCACATCCGCATTCCATTGTGCGATCTTGCGCTCGCCCTGGAGCTTCACGCGATCGAGCGATTCCTTCGCTTCCTGCATCGCTGCTTCCAGCTCACGCTTCTTCTTGGGCGCGTCGAAAGTCTCGATCATCCACAACGCTTTCTGCGCCTGCTCCAGTTTCAGTCGTCCTTGTGAAACGGCGAGACGGTCCTTGTCCAGGTTGCCTTTGGTCTCAAAACCTTTCTTGTGCAATGCTTCCGTCCATTCAAGGCGTTCGTCGTTGATCTGCAACGTCTCCATCACATTCGTGACTTCGATCTGCGCGTTGCGCACGAGTTGGGCCGCATCGGCTTTCAGATATTTTTCGAGATCAGATTTGGCGAACTCGAGCTTAAGATCAGCCGCCTGGACCTCGCTTTCCACCGTGCTCTTCCCGATCTCACCCGCCTGCTCCGCCTGCACCAAAGCAAACTGCGCCTTCTCCACGTTGATCTGCTGCTGGTTCACGTTGTCCTGCGCCGCGGAGGAATCGAGTTCCACCAGCAGGTCGCCCTTCTTGACGGTGGTTCCTTCAGGCACGAGAAAAATAATGCGCGCTCCCATGCCCTCGACTTCGCTGCGGATCACTTCCTCGTCCACGGCTTCGATCGTCCCGCCTTCAACCACGGAGATCAGCACGTCACTCCGCTTGGCTTCGTAGAAATTAAGCTTCGCCTTCGCGCGCTTCGGTTTGATGGCGAACGCGATCGCGACGCCAACGACAAGCACCACGACGATGCTCAAGACGGGCCGCCGTCGTAGCAGTTTGAAAAGCGATCTCAAGAGTTTCATCAGTTGATCAAATAGTTCTCTGGTGGAAGCACAGTGGTCTGCGCTGGACGCGCCTCCGCCGTGGGCAATGGTTCACCGAAAAACGCCGCGACGTGGTCCTTGAGCCAGAAGTCAGGCTCGGACGTTTGCAACGCTCCAATGTCCAGCATGAGTTGTAGTCGCACATCCTGATAACTGACGATCGCGGCGGTCACGGCATTCTGTGCGTTAATCTGCGCGTCCTGCGCTTCGATAAGATCGCGAACCTCGGCGCGGCCGGCTTCGAGCAACATGGTGGAGCTCGCGACGCGGCGATTGGCGAGTTCCAGAGCGTTGCGTTGAATCTCAAAATTTTGCCGGCGCAAGTTCAGAGTGCGCAGCCCGCCCTGAATGTCATCTTTGAGATTATCAAGTGTCAGTCCAAGTTCGCGGATTTCCAATTCGAAGGCGACAAGGGATGCTCGATATGTGTTGCGCTGGCGCAATCGATCGATTGGAAGATCGAGCTCCAGACCTACGCCGGCGCGGACTTTTTTGGGGTCGAACTGGGTGTAATCTTCCGCGCCCTCGGATTGCAACGAAGCGTCGCCAAATAACCGAAGATCGGCGCGCAACTGATCCTTGAACATGCTTACCTTGCGCTTGATGTCCTCAAACTCATCGATCGCATTCAGCAGCAACATCTGGCGCTCGACCGCACTCTTGAAGGCGCGGTCAGGATCGAGCGGAACATCGATCAACCCTACGGCAACAAGACGTTCCAGCGGCGTCGGATCAAGGGCGAATCGCTCACCGAGGGGGACGCTCAACTTGATCTTGAATTGATCGAGCGATGTTTGGTATCGCGCGAGTGCATCCACGTAATTGTTGCGCGATGTGAGTTGCGCCTGACGAGCCTGGTCCACGCTGGCGATCTGCTCGCGATCCTTGGCGCGCGCTTCCAGACGTTCTGTCGCTGTTACGCGGCTGAGATAGTTTGTGTAGCGGTTGCGAATTACGGTCTGCTGCGCCAGTAAGTCGAAATAATCCCTTGTGATTTCCACTGCGAATTGATTTTGAAACTGGCTGTAGGTACGGATCGCGTAGATCACGTTGCGTTCGGCCTGCGTCAGGGCTTCGACATCGGGATTGTTCCTTCCAAATCCGCGCAGCAGCGGTTGAGTGAAATTCACTGTAACGAGCGAGATGATTTCCTGGCGCGGCTTACCGGTGTAGTAGCGCAATACATCATTCGCCAACGCCGCGCTCAGTCGCCCGCCCGTCTTCAGAAATTGGCTAACGCCGACGGCGCTCCTTAGCGACGCTAAATTTTCGCTGCGCACCTCCCCGTTTTCCGTCCTGTAGGTATGAAGATATTCGCCTCGCGCTCCGGCGAAGAACTGCGGACTGAACTCATGCCGCGCGCCAGTCAATGTGAGCGCCGTCAGGTATAGCACCTCTTTCGCCGCCTGATATCGTCGGCTTTGGGTCGCGGCGATATCGAGTGCATCTTCCAGCCTCAATGTGCGGACGCCAGTGCGCTGGCGATTATTGATGAGTTCCTGCGGAAGGATTTCCTTCGGCTCGCGTCCCGAATACGGCGTGTCGATGCTGAACGCATTCGTCGTCCCAAATATCTCACGCTCGGCTTGGGCAACGATGCCGTATGTCTCGCGATCGGCCGCGCGACGATGCTGCGCCGCCGTGCAGCCCATCAATAATATGATGGCGAGTGCGGCGGAAACATGCGCGGCCAGCCGCCACCCGATGTTCCGCAGGTGCGGCGCAGTACTGTTCTTTTCCCGATCTCGCAATGTTGAATCCAACTCGTAATTCGTACCCGCCGCACAGCGCGGCATTGGGAACTGGGTGAACTCAGACGTGTTTTCGCCGTAACGTCTTCACTTGCAATGTGAAAACCCGGACAAAAGTTGCTTCACGTGCGACATGAGGCGGTTGAGTCGTCCAAGGATGACGGCTGAAGCGGTGCTGAGGTTACGCGCGGCGTTTGAACGAGAAAATCATCGAGACGAGCCGTGCCGCAACAATCTTGATGACACGCCCGCTCTTCTGCGTCAGACAAAGTCATGCTGAAAACTCGTCAGACCGTTTCTGTTTTTCTGTTTTGCGCGGCGCTCGCCTTTGCTGCCGACCCGACGACAAAAGTTGTGGGCATCGACGAGTTCGACAAACTGCGCCAGAACAAAGAGAACATCACTCTCGATGTGCGCTCGGAGAAGGAGTTCAAGGCCGGCCATGTTCCCGGCGCCACGCTGATCGAAATCGCCGCGCCGGATTTCGACGAGAAGATCGCGAAGTTGGATAAGTCGAAGACGTATCTCGTCCATTGCGCGGCGGGCGTGCGGAGTGCGAAGGCATGCAAGAAACTCGAAGCACTCGGTTTCACCAACGTGGTGAATTTTCCGGCGGGCGTCCAAGGATGGAAGAAAGCTGGCAAACCCATCGAGAAGTGATTCTCGTCAAACAGCGGCCTGGACTCGGTGTGGCCAGCAAGGTCGATTGTGTGTCGTCCGTCGTGCGGATTGCTTCGCGAAAAATGATGGCTCGTGCGGAAACAATTTTTCCTAACGAGGGAACTGTGTTCTCTATCACGTTCGACTATGCGCCCCGCTCAAGATGATCCGTTCGATGTGAAACACCGTTTCTTTTACGGAGCCGTGGTTGGCGCCATTCTCGGCATGATCATTGGCACCATGCCGGGCCTCAATCCGATGCTCGGGCTGATTGGTCTCGGCGCGGGCGCCCTGGTGCTCGGCGGGTTGGCGGCTTGCTCGAAGAGTTTCTGGGAAAGTCTCCTCGCCGCGTGGGAATTGGTCCGCGTCGCCTTCTGGCGCTGGTAGGTTTGCCGGGCATGGAATGTTTTCTGATCGATCGAGCGCGGAGAGAAGACTCGCTACCTGCCGATCGCTGAAACGTTCCACACGCCCACAATCCTGAATCCCCGATCGCTCGAACTCGGCTCGTCCGCCTTCCAAACATGCACGCGTGGCATTCGAGTTCATGTTTGAGACATTCAATGTCCTGAGTTTCCACGATGCGAGAACGTGAATGGAAACCAGACACAGTGCAGTCCAAGTGCGTCCGCCGGTCCACCAAATCGAGGCAACGCCATCGTTCGCTGCGCGAATTCGCGGACTCGCTTACGAATGCCTCTCAAGTGAAGCAACGTTGCGAGTCACCGCGCACGGCGGCCAAGGGAATTCCAGCGTGAGACTACCTTGACCCGCAGGATGAAAAGAAGAGCGCCGCAACGAGATTCGTTGCGGCGCCCGGAAAACTTGCTGCGTTGGTCAGCGCTTCTTGCCTGCGGCGGTCTTCGCCACTTCAGCCTGCTTCTTCGCCTGGGTGGCGGTGCTGGCTTTGGATTGTTTCTGCGTCGCCTTCTTGTTCACGGATTTCGGTGATCGGTCGCCCATAATGAGTCTGTCGTTTGGTGTTGTGATTAACGTCCGCGGAATGTCGGTTTCTCCGAGGCCGCGCCGCGAACTTGGAGGCGTCCACGATGTGAGTCAAACACGGACACAAGATTTCGGGAGTCTTCGAGCCAAAGATCACGCGGCAATGAGCACGCCGATCTGCCTCAAGGATTCTTCCACGCGCGATAAAACAGATGCTGGTTTGTCGCTGCATGCGAGATGCGCGCAAGTCCCGTGGCGCTGTTCGTCGTCAGTAGCGGCTGCCATCCGTTCGTGAGCAAGGTCGAACTGTACTCCACCGTTAGAAGCTGGCCGGGTGACGAAAGAACATCGAACGCGAAGGCTCCGCCCGACCATGCTGCATTGGTGAAAACTAGCGGCAACGTCGCGATGCCGCTGGACGTGACTAAGCTGAAGTCGGTGGTCGTGGCGATGTACGCAATCGTGGTGTAACTCGCGTTGCTGCTGCTCGTGAACTGGAAAAAACTCACCGTGGCGTTGTAGTTGGAGTTGGACTGCAGAGTGCCGGCAGGAATCGTGATCGCCGTCGCCGTGCCGTTCAATGCGCCGGGAGCGCCGAAGTCCGGGCTGCGGAACGCTTCTCCAACCGACACTGAGATGTGATCGGCAGCCGTGCCTCCCTGGAATGCGTCCCAGGAAAGTTGAAACGATTGCGTGGCGTTTACGGATTGCGCCGCGGCGAAATTCGCGATGTGCGGCGCGTTGGGCTGGGTCAGCGACGCCGGGAGATTGACGGTCACTTGTTGATTCGACGTGGGCGCCACGACGTTAAACAAATAGTTGCCCGCGGGAAATGTGTTGTTAAACGACGCGAGATCCACGTGATCGGCGAAGAGAAAGAAGCTCTCCGGATGAAGAAAGTTCTGCGTGAGATTGGACACCGCCATCGTGGGCAACATCACGCTCACGCTGTTCGCCGTACGATTCGAGGCAAGGGTTGTCGTGGCGGTGAAGAGATAGGGAATGCCGTCGTCCAGCGTCGCCGCGCCAGCCGAGGACTGATCGTAGGAGTGAAGTTTCCCAACGCCGAAGGCGCTGATGCGATTGGTGCCCGAACCGGTGTTGCCGCCGGTGGAACTCGTGGTGAAGAACCCCGCCTCGTCCTCTAACGGATCGCCGATGAGGCTTTCACCTTCCACGATCCAGACAATCATTCTGCTCGACGGGAACGCCGGCGATGGCGTGCAGGTCAGGACCGTGTCGTTCTCGCTCCACGTCGATGTCGTAGGGAGCGGCATGAAGGTCATGGTGTCGGTGAAGTCAGCCCCAGTGACCGCAGTATCCATTTGCTGGTCGAAGGTGAAAATGACAGCGGCGGATGGCGACACGCCGGACGCGCCATTCGCGGGAACCGTCGATACGATGAATGCCTGCGCCTGCATCCGCAGGCACGACGCGGAGATGAGGATCAACGCGGCCAAGAGCGCCCCGAGACGCGGTGGCAGAGAGAATGAGAATTGATGCATAACAGGTGGCGACCCGGGAGTCGCAGTGCCGAAGCGTTGCAGCGGGTGGAATTGCGACCAAGCATTTTGACGTTAACAACGTGCCCCCGCATCTCGCCGGGTCCGCACCGCACCGCGCCGCGCCGCCTCACCCCGGCGCGCTGAGGACAGCGTACCCTACCAACCTTGGTTTGGTTCCGGGTACTTTCACCTGTTGGTTCTCGCGCCGTGAAATGTATGCTGGCCGCAGGAGTGCGGCCCGTCACAATGTGAATCCGGCGAGTTCACGCACCAGATGAACACTATGGAAGAACAGATTTTGGAATTACTGGGGCGCAATGATTACGCGCCTTCGAACGTGCCGGAGTTGCTTCACGCGCTCGGCCTGCCGCCGAATCGGCAGCAGGATTTGCAGGAAGTTCTGCGGACACTCGAACACGACGGGCGTGTCGTGCGGACGAAGGGGAACCGATACATCGAACCGCGCGAAGCGGATTTGATCCCGGGAAAGATTCGGATGAACCGAGGCGGGAAGGGATTCCTTCAGCCGGATGATCCGACGATCAAAGAAATCGCGATTCCCGAGAATGCGACGGGAACGGCATTCCACGAAGACCGTGTGCTGGTGCGGCGCGACGTGCGGCCCCAAGGGCTCCGGTCTCGCGGCACGCCGGAGAACACGGGCAGCGTGATCCGCATCTTGGAGCGCAAGCGCGCGCAATTCGTCGGCACGCTGCAACGCGGGCGACAATTTCTCTACGTCATTCCCGACGATCCGCGGATTTCTCACGACGTGTATGTGCCGGAGCCGCGCGACGTGGGCCGGCCCGCGCACGTGGGCGATAAAGTCGTGGTGGAGTTGCACGAATGGGAATCCCGGCACACGAATCCTGAAGGCGAAATCATCGAAGTGCTTGGCGCGCCGGACGAGGAAGGCGTCGATATGCTTTCGGTCCTGCGCCAATACAACATGCCGCTGCACTTCCCGAAGGACGCCTTGGATGAGGCGCGCGCGATCGGCAGCGAAGTGCGCGCGGATGAAACGGCGGCCCGCACCGATTGCCGAAGGCATCAGGTCGTGACGATTGATCCCGATGACGCGAAGGATTTCGATGACGCCATTTGCCTGCAACGCGTGTCACCGGATCAATGGAAGCTGTGGGTTCACATCGCCGACGTGTCGCACTATGTGAAGCCCGGCACCGCGCTCGACGACGAAGCGCGTCGTCGCGGCAACTCGACTTATCTCGTGGACCGGGTGATTCCCATGTTGCCGGAGGCGTTGAGCAATGAACTTTGCTCGCTCAAACCAAACGTCGATCGGCTGACGAAGTGCGTGGAGTTTCTCGTGTCGGACGAAGGCCGCGTGCTGAGCACGAAGTTCTATTCTGCCGTCATTCATTCGCAACGCCGCTTCAGCTACCAGGAGGTGTTCGCGATTCTTCAACGAAAGCCGGCGGGACCGATCGAGGAGATGCTGCATCAGGCACATGAGTTGGCGCAGCGCATCCGGCGATTGCGTTTCAAGGCTGGCTCACTGGATCTCGATTTTCCTGAAATGAAGATTCGCCTTGATGAACAAGGCCGCGTCGAGCGCATCGAGAAAGTGGTGAACGACGTTTCGCACCAATTGATCGAGGAGTACATGCTGCTCGCGAATGAAGCGGTGGCGACGCGCTTGATGGGTCAGAACCTCGCGGCGATTTATCGCATCCACGAGGAGCCGGCCGAAAAACGCTTGCTGGAATATCGCGAAGAAGTGCTCAGCCACAATGTGCCGTGCGGAAATCTCAACAACCGCAACGAAGTCCAACGCCTGCTGCAAAAGCTGAACGCAATCCCGATCGGCCAGGCGCTGAAGATTGGATTTCTTAAATCACTCATGCGCGCGCGATACGCGGTTGAACCATTGGGCCACTACGGATTGGCCAAGAAAAAATACGCGCACTTCACCTCGCCCATTCGCCGCTACGCAGACCTCGTGGTGCATCGTGCGCTGTTCCAGAGCAGCCACGGCTCGAAGCATACGCTCAAGCTCACCGCCGATCACATCTCGGATACGGAACGCAACTCCGCGGATGCCGAGCGCGACAGCAAGGACGTAAAACTCTTCGCCTTCCTGAACGCACAACTCAAGTCCGGCGAACCGCAGCGCTACGCTGCGCTCGTGACCGATGTGCGGAACATGGGATTCTTCGTCGATGTGCCGGGCCTGAGCATGAGCGGACTCGTGCCGCTCTCAACGATGGAAGATGACTTCTACGTCTTCGATCCTGCGCGCAATCATCTCATCGGCCGGCGCACCCGACGCATCATTCGCCTCGGCGACAATGTCGAAGTGCAGATCGCGAAGGTGAACACGTTCAAGAAGCAGGTGGATTTCCGTCTGACACAGGAAAAGGGCAGTGCACGTCCTGCGCCGCGAGGACGCGGAGAACCGCAACGAGACGACCGCCGTCGTATCGCCCCGGTGCCGCGTGAGCAACGTCCGCGGCAAAGTGAGCAACGTCCGCGACAAAGTGAGCAACGTCCGCGACAAAGTGAGCAACGTCGCAGTAAGCCTGGCTTGATTCCCTCTTCGCATCGTCCGCCCGGTGGCGGACGTTCGCGGCAGGGCGGGCGCTGATGATCGAAGGTTGATTGGTCGAGAATCGAGATTACAAATCCGCCACACCCGCAGTGCTGTCGCCTGAATGGAATGTTGTCACTGCACGCAACCGGCATCGATGATTACCTGCGCTCCAGATCGCAACACCTCGGCGAGCACAGGATCTTTTTTGACAACCCTCAAGCGCACCTCATTCCTAAACCGTTTCAGACGGTTCACAGCCAGACGGCAACGTCCTGCAGAGAATGCGCGCTCGGCGGCATTCAACGTGGCAGTCAATTTTCGTTTCGGCTTTGCCGGTAATCCAGAAATGTTGACGCGATAAAGCAAAAGCCCTGTCACGACTCCTTCCGTGTCGATCGTTATCGACGCCGAAGTAACCCGCGCGACCACCGAGTTCGTGCCGAAATTGTCGAAGTACTGAAACATGGCCCTCGCCATCCCGGGATCGAGGTTCACCGCTTCAGGAAAGTAATCGTTACTCAGGAGGGTCCGTGGCTCAGTGATATCCTCGAAACTCAAGATGGTGCCATAATGCGTGCCGTGATTACGCACCTGAATTCCCAGGTGATCGTGAAACCCAACTTCGTCGTACATGAAAATGCCTGTCGCAAGACCCCCATCCGTTGCGGCGTTGGTCGAATCAAAGACAATGCTTTGGAAGCCTGTGCCGAACTGGAACCTGTAACCCGGGCGGTTCTGTTCCACGTACGAGTACTGACCGATGCCAGGATGCTCATCGGAATCGACCGGCAAGAGCGGCAATTCCACCTCCACACGGCCGGTGATGATGCTGCCCAGCATCACGCCCGCAAGGTCCGACCCGACGACGTTGGTCACCTCACTGGTGAAATCGATGCGCACGACCTGGGACTGCGAATGCACCGCTGCAACGAGGAAAGCTGAAAAACAAATGGCGAGTTTAATGCATCGAACATTCATGGCGTTCTTTCGGAAGTGTTTTTGGGAACAGGCGCATCCTAGTCATTTATCGTGACCTGTCGAGCGGCGTTGCGCAGCCATCTCGAAAGCCTTCCGCGCAGATGCACTTCTCGATCACGCGTTATCATGAACCTCGCCATTCGGAGCATCGAGGCGGATTTCGGCCCCGAGCACGCCGACACATTTCGCGCGATCTTAATCCGCCCTCGCCAATGGCAGCATGAGTTCCAACCAGTCCGGCGAAGGGGGATATGCGATCGGGCATGGGCCAGAGTTGGCGCCAGGGGAGGCGAACCTTCGACGATTGGCGCAAAGCTCTAGATCGTTCTCAGCGACACGCCATCCCGCGCCTAGCCCGAGTATTGGACAAGTGATGATGAAGCAAATCCTGAAC
>Ga0193706_1001324_pt1 | contig 11275 bp, 9 predicted proteins | sample U3c1metaG_FD_160130 | JGI IMG/M metagenome (GOLD analysis project Ga0193706, IMG submission 160130) | Soil microbial communities from a riparian zone of the East river system, Colorado, United States - U3c1 | ecosystem: Environmental > Terrestrial > Soil > Riparian zone | place: USA: East River... | reverse complement strand
CCTGCCGGATGATGTAGCAACAGATGAGGATGACGCAGCATATCCCCGCTGACCTGGATGCTTATTTGCTGAATTTTATTCCTGCAAAATAATTTCGCAGGCCTGCAGCATTGAAATAACGATTTCCTACGGCGTTAAGATCATTGCCCAGGCTATAACGTTCGTTCAGCAGGTTGTCGATGCCGGCATATACTTCGAGCCTAACACTGTTCTTCAAAGTAAAGCTATACCCCGATCTTAACTGCAAAAGATTATAATGATCTGCGAAAGCGGTGTTAGCATCATTCAATGGGATCTCTTCTGTGTAATTGTGTTGCACAAATAAATAAGCAGCGTTTTTTATTTCCAGCAATACACTGCTCACGAAAATATGATCCGGTACACCTGTAATGGTATTACCCGAATAATTTGAAGTGCCAATGATATAATCCCTGAATTTAAAATGAGCATAAGTACTGCTGTTATTTATTTGCAGCTTAGTGATGAATTTATTTTGCTGCGGGGAAATGATCATATAAGATGCCTGCAGCTCAACACCCGTTTGGTCTGTTCCTCCTGCATTCACAAAGAATTCTGCACCGCCACTGTTCTGTTGCCGCACAATGGCATTCTTTAACCGGTATTTATATACAGACAGGTCAACCCAAAACCTATTGGCCGCGGCAAAATACCTGGCGCCAAATTCAATGTTCACACCTGTTTCGGCCTGCAGGTCTTTATAGATATTATTGTCCGATGGTCTTATTTCCGCGGTTGTAGGCGGCGAGTATCCACGGCTCACCGAACTTCGCAATGTAAGTTTGTTGCTGGCAGCATAGCTCAACGCAAGCCTGGGCATCCACTGTGGCTTGAACCTGTTACTAAGTTGTGCTGAGTCTTTGAAACGATAACGGTAATAATTAAGACTAAGTCCTCCCTCAATGATTAATTTACGGCTTACATCCGCCTTTAACCGCGTGAATATAAAATGTTGCCGGCTTACAATATCACCCGAAGCCATCAATGACCCTTTATTGCCTGCATTATTAGTATAGTTATTGATCGATGATCCTGTTTGCTGCCACTCTGCCCCCAGTGCATATTCCAGTTTTGCTGTTGCGTTGTTGTTATTATTTGCCAGGAAGAATGTTCTCACGCCTGCAGTATTCTCTTTTCTTACTTCATAATTGGTGATGAAAGGATTTTTAAAATCAACCTTGGAGCCAAATACCGCAATCACATGTTGAATGGAATTATTTATTGATGCTGTATGTGTCAGCCCTCCAAAGAACATTTTGTTATATATGGCGGCCTTTTGTGTGATAGCGCCGGGAAGCGTAGCTGTTGCAGGCCGGGCTTGCCTGGGGTCTGCATCAAATTGCGATTTGTTAAGTCCGCCTGGTGTTTGGTAATACAGGTCGCTGTAAAATACCAGGGCCTGCAAACTATTTCGCTTGTTATATTGCCATTCATCGGCAGCCTGTATATAAGTCCTGCGCATCCTGCTGTTTTCCCGGTAACCAACTGACTGTTGGTAACTTTGTACAAGCATTGGCTTGTGCTTACGGCTATTTTTTGAAAACAAAATATTTTCTTTGAATAAGCCATACGATCCTCCGGCAATTTCAGCAATGAGTTTATCGCCGCCCGGATCACTGTGTATGTTCACCACGCCACCTGAATTGGCGCCAAACAAACTTCCATCCGGCCCCTTAAGCACATCGATCTTATTGATGGCATTCATGGCAAGTATATTAATATAAGTATTGCCGCCTGCATCTGTAAGTGGATATTCGTTCAGGTATATTTTTACGTTACGTACGCCAAAGGGGGAACGCAGCAGGCTACCCCGCAATGAAAGGCGGTAGCTTCCCGGTGAACGCTCTTCCATCCTTACACCAGGTATCGTGCTGAATGCAGGAAGTAAGGAATTAACGGATTGGAGTTGTAGCTGGATACTGTCTATTACAGCTGCAGCGGCGGGTGATCTTAAAAGTACCTGTTTTCCCAGGTAGCTGATGACCCTTACTTCATTTATGGAAACCGTGTCCTGCGCTATTAAGAAAAGCGGGGAACTAAGAATAGTCACTAAAAAATAAAACTGTATTTTTTTTCTCACTGCAGGATTTTACTCCAAAGCTACCTTATTTTTCAACCAGTGGCTGCTCCTTCACCCCATCAAAGCTCAGTTTCACTTTAAGGATAAACCCTTTGTTGTCAAAAAACAAAGGCTCTATGCATGTTACCCGGTTATTGGCAGCGGTTTCACCCAAAGGCCGGCGGTGGTAAACAATGTACCAAAGATCGCGGGTTTCATCATGCATAACGGAATGATGACCGGCGCCTCTGGCAACAGCAGGGTCCTGTTCCAGTATCTTGCCTGATCTTTCAAAAGGGCCAAAAGGAGAATTAGCGACGGCATAGGCCACCGAATAATCGGGGCCAGTCCACCCACCTTCACTCCACATAAAATAATATTTATTGCTGCGTACAAACATGAAGGGCCCTTCCACATAACCCTTTGGCGTGATCTCTCTGAACATGCTTCCGTCATCGAAAGGAATGATCCCCGTAAAGTCATCTTTCAGACGGGCAATATTGCAATGCTGCCAGCCGCCGTAAATGATATAATATTTTCCGTTGCTGTCATGAAAAACGAACTGGTCGATCGGTTGTGCGCCATTATAAAATTTATCTATGAGCGGTTTACCCAAATGATCTTTAAAAGGGCCTTCGGGTTTATCAGCAACAGCTACACCGATGCCCCCGTATTCATTGTTGCTTTGAATGTCGTTTGCGCCAAAGAACAGATAATACTTTTTATCTTTCTCCACAACAGCCGGTGCCCACATGGCACGCTTTGCCCATTTTACCGAAGCAGTATCCAGTATGCGTTCATGCTTTGTCCATTTAACCAGGTCCGCGGAAGAAAATGCATCAAAGAAAACCTGTTTATCATATACATCAGAATAAGTCGGGAATATCCAGTATTGTTTTTGAAATATCGCGGCTTCGGGATCGGCGTACCAGCCTTTGATGACAGGGTTGCCGGACATTTTTTGTGCTGATGAATGAGTGTTGATCATCAATAAGAGGGATATGCAGGAGAAGAGGTATTTCATGTATGTAATATAAAAAGGGCTTGTGAGATTGAAATGTTTTATTTTTCTTTTCCTTGATGAAAAGAAACAAAAATCAAGGGCTGCAGAAAAAAAAGCTAAAAATTGTTCGTCGGGTGTAAAATGAAATAAGCTCAGGCATTCGCACTATTCCAAGCTATGTGCGACTTACCAGCCAACAATATTTCCGAGCCTGAGTAACATCTATTTCATTTTTACATCCCTCCTCTCAATTTTCTTAACGCAATTTTTTCTGAGGCCCGTACTTCAAAACTCTTTTAGTTATTGTAGCAGTGGTGTATTTCTATATTGATGCGGGCTATCTTGGCTGAGTGCTGTGAATTTAAGAGTATAGATATGATGTTGAAGTTACAGTAGTACAAAGGTTGAACATAGCTGTTCCCCAAATCGGGCCGTACATCGATTTGGGGTGCCCTTTTTTGGGTAAGCAAAAAAGTGACAACAATAATGAATTAGTTCTTGGAAAAAATGTAGGGGCTTATTGCATCGCTATTGTCGGCTGCTTAAAGATCTTCAGCAACAACTCATACAACTCCGGGTGCTTTTGTTGCAGCAGCGCAGGCCGTTCAAAAAAATATTCGGATACCACGGCAAAGAACTCTGCCTGGTTAGTGGAGCCATAAGGATTGATATCAGAGCGGTCATCATGGATGAGTTCAATTTCCTTTTGCATCAGCTGCAGCCAGGGCACAATATATTTTTTATCCAGCATGGATTCGGGCACACCGTCTATGCTGCCATCTGTTTTATCCACCAGGTGTACAAACTCGTGGATGGCCGTATTGTTCTTACCGGTTTTATTGCTAAACGCCTGTCTCAGCTCAAACTGCGACAGTATCATCATATGGTTCATGGCGCCGCTGCCAACCATTCCTAATATATTACGCCCGTCTCCCTGTTGTTCAAAATCATGATCAAAAGAATCGGGATATAATAACACTTCATGCAGGTTTACATATTCCCAGCCGTTAAAATTAAAAATGGGGATCACCGCACTTGCGGCAACCAGCACCCTGTCTATATCTTCGATGGTTGTATTAACACCGGTAATTTTTACCTGTGCTAAAAAATGCTGAACCCTTTCTTCAAATTCAATTTTTCTATTGTCATCCAGCTCCTGGTAAAAAGGAACTTCCTCCGAAAGTAACAGCTTATAGGCAATGGGTATTGGTCCCGCTTTTACGGGTTTCTTTTTTTGCAGGCGTGTTGCCGTGAAAATGAGCGCCGATAAAAAAATAAGGAGGATCACTATATACATAACAGCATGAAATTAGGACTTCCGGGTTTAACCGGAGCTGCCTGTGCAATTTTGAGTTGTGCTAATTTTATTTAGCACAACTCAAAATTGCACAAAGGGTCCTTCCTTCTTTACTTTTTCGCCATACTGTTATTACCGGCAACAATAGCTGTAAGCAAGCGGCCCTTAGGTAATTCAGTGGAAGAATAATACAGTTTTAAAACACTGTTGTTGTCCTTCTTCAGCTTAAGGATATCCTTTACATAACAGGTCATGGGAGATACCGGCTCATTGGTATCTGCAAAGCTCCATTCTTTTACCACTTTATCCTGCCCGTCTTTAATAGTAACGATCCTGTTCTTACCAACCCTGCCGCAGTGGTGATACCTGATCGTTAGTTTGTCATTGGGCGAACTTTTATCAAACTGAAGGTTGGCAACATTATTTATGTTGTTGCCGTAGCGTTGAACAATAACCTTCCCGTTGAGTGCTATTTCAAAACCTTCGCCCCCGCGGCCGGATCCATTTGGGAAATTTGGGGAAAATGAAAGAAGCGCCGCTGCAACAGCAACAAGCGTCATTGTTTTACTGATGATCGATTTCATGGCACAATATTTTAGTTAAGAAATTAAATGACTGCATTAGCAGTACTATCAATGCAAAGAAACTCACGCGAAGGGAGCAATAAAAACTCCTTTGACGAAAGGGCGTGGATGCTTGATGTGTTACGAAGTATGGGCCAATTCTTCCTGTAAAAAGACGGCAAGGCAGTTTTCCAGTATCTTATTGACGTATCCTACCTGCACTTCAAAAGGATCTTTTGATTCGGCGATCAACACATCTGTTTTAACGACCTCACCCTTGAAGGCAATACTGGCGAGAGCGTATAAAGGCATCGCAGGATCAGAAGGCACAGGTGTAGCATACCCGGTAATGCCAATACCCCAATCGCTTCCAAATAACTTACACACGTTTTCGGCCATTTCCTCCGATACCTGCGACGATACGCAATTGCAGGATATGGCATGCGTAGGATCAACGTGCAGTTGTACGTATTTTTGGTGAATATTATAAGTGGTGATGCCGCCCTGGAAAAAAATTGATGCGTCCTCAGCCGTTGACAGTGCAGCCTGTAAATGCCCGGAACTTACACTCTCTGCTACGGCAATGGTATAGTGTTTTGCCAGCATAAATTCTCTTATCCCCTTAATGTCTTCCTGGTTATACAACATGGTGCTCTTTACAATGTAGCAGCCGAAAATATGCCAGATAATTATATCGCTGAAACATAAGGCTGCTGCAAATTAGCAGGTAAAATCTTAATGTGATGGTTGCGAAAATAGTTCCTCAAAATGGGAGATTTTTTATCCATTACCTACACGCTCTATCTCATCGCCGGCACTGCCCGCGGTGCGTTTGGTAGTTTTATAGGCCTTACCAAAGCGGTAAGAAAAGGACAGGCTGATCACCCTGCTGTCGCGGCGAAGGATAAAATATTCCGTAGCGTTCTCAAACCGGGTAAGCCCTTCCATTGCATTGGTATAGAAAATATCCCGGGCGCTGAATTTTAATGTACCCTTCTTTTTTAATACCGGTCTCGATACGCCTAATGATAATTGCCCGGTGGGATACAGTACTTCCTGCAGGTCGTTTCTTGCCCTGCTGGTATAGAAACCCGAGATCTCCGCGGTATATTTTTTTCGGATCGTGAACTGGTTGTTGATATTGATATTCAGCTGGTTGATATCAGAACGGAAATTCTCATTGCCATTAAATCCTTTCAGCTCCTTATGGTTAAAGTTGGCCTGTGCAGTAAGTGACCACCATTTGAACGGCGATACCATCAGCGTGGATGATAATCCAAAATTCCTTGCCTTGCCTACATTGCCTTCAGAATAGAATAATATATCCTGTGCGGTATCGGTTAAAAACAACTGCGAAAAATAATTTTTAATAATGCTATAGGATACACTTGTTGTAAGTATGTTCTTATACTGGTGACCCAGTTGAAAATTCCAGCTGTATTGTGGTAAAAAGAAAGGATTGCCTGTCTGGTACGTATACTTATTTATTATAAAAGTAAAGGGATTCAATTTTTGAAAAGCCGGCCTGTCAATCCTGCGGCCGGCCGTAAGCGTAAAGTTGTTCGAAGAATCAGCCTCATAACTTATATAACCACTTGGGAATAACCCACTGTAGTTACGTGAGAAGGCTGAATCTTTTTGCTGCACATTTCCCAACTGGTGTGCGTTATAACCCGTGTATTCATACCGCAAACCTCCCTGCATGGAGAATCGCCTGTATTTTGTTTCGAGGCTGCTGTACAATGCGTGAATGTTTTCCTTATATAAAAAATGATTGCTCTTACCATAGTCTTCCTGCCATGTTATGCCATCAAAATTCTGGTAAGATGCAGTATTATCTGTATCGATATGTGACGACTTCCAACCCGACCGGAGGCTGTTGTTCTTTCCAAAGCGCAAGGTATGATCAAGTTTGCCGGAGACGATCTGTATAGCTGTCGGGATATTTCCTGTTGATGATTCCTTATACCCGTCCGTTGCCAGGAATTGATTATCAAAGTGCTGTTTACTGCTGATGTCATAGCTCAGCCAGTCAATATTTACAGCCAGGTCCTGCTGTGAGGAAATGGTATGGCGTAGATTTAAATTCACCGAGCCGGTCTTAAACTTATTATTACTGCTGCTGGTAGTGTAAATGGTGGAATCAATATTGCCGGTCGGGTCAAGCCATGTTGCACCTGCATCACTGGCTCCTTTACGGTGAACGGTAGTGCCTCCAAGCACGAGACCGATCGTTGTTTTTGAACCGGCATAATAATCTACCCCTGCCTTTAATGTATTATTAAAAACAGTTCCGGAAAAATAAGTAGGCTGATCCAGTATGGCTGTCAATGCCCCGTTATTATCAAAATATTTTCTCAGTGCGTAGATATCGGTGAGGTATTTACTCAGGTTCATGCTGTACGTAAGAAATGTATTGAACTTACCCCTGCGGTAATTCAACAGCAGGCTGTTATTATTTTTTGGATAGATGCCCTGCGATGCTGAAACGGTAAAAGAACCATTGAATCCTTTTACTTTATTCTTTTTCGTTTTGATATTGATGATGCCGGCATTTCCACTGGCATCATACTTTGCAGGAGGGTTTGCCATTAACTCTATCAGCTCCACCTGCGATGAGCTCATGCTGCTGAGCAGATTATTCAGGTCTGCCCCTGAAAGATAGGTAGGCTTATCATCTATTAGTACCAGTACCCCTGTTTTTCCCTGCAATGCAATGCCCCCATTCCTGTCAACAGTTACACCCGGCGATTTTTCCAAAACCTCCAGCACTGTAGTTCCAACATTGGTAACAGCGGCTTCCACATTCAAAATGACCTTACCCTGTTTGTGTTGCACAAAAGGCTTACGCCCTGTAACGCTTACTTCCTGCAGGGTAGTCTTTGCGGATTGCAGCGTTATTATACCGCTGTTAACAGTTGAAGGAAAATGGTATATGCCTGTGGTTTTGGGCTGGTATCCTTTGATCGTAACTGAAAATATATAGTCCCCTGCTGCCATTTTTTCAAAGCGTGCCATGCCTTTGGCATCAGTGATGCCCGCCTTAACCAGTTTGTTATCCTTTAATAATTCTACGGTGGCGGCCTCTGCCGGTTCTGACCTTTCATTTAATACCGTGAGTATAAAATCGGGTGCGTCTTGTGTTGCTACCTGGCAATTAGCCATAACAACAAAAAGCATTAAGGCTATTAATGAGGTACTCTTTTGCATATGAGCGCCTAAATTATTAAGAGCCGTAAAGCTTTGGTCTCATTTTATGTTGAGCGGTTATATAGCAAATGCAGTGGCGGCGCAGGAAAAAAGGGCTGGGGGTTTTTTACATGATATACATGCATAAGAAAAAAATCGCAGGTTGCTATGCTGATTTGCTTTCGTCAATATTATACCTGATCGTTTGCAATAATTTGGGTAATTCGTAAGGCTTGGATATGAATGCCTGGGCATTGCAGGCATGAACACTTTTTTCCATTTCTATATTTGCAGAAAAAAGGATCACGGGTATATGCTCGGTCTCCTTCGTGGACTTTATTTTTTTACAGATCTCCCGCCCATCAGCGCCTCCGAGTGAAACATCCAGTAATATCAGGTCGGGGTTAAAATGCACAATACTGTGATCGATATTTTGCCAGTGTGATACCGCTTCCACATCGAAACCGTTCATGGAAAGCGTCATCTGCACCAGGGTTAATATATCAACATCGTCATCAACAACAAGTATCTTATCCATCGTTAAAAAATTAAAGTGCAAAGATTATAAGTTTCTCCGAAATTATTGTTTGTTTATTGGTAATGCGAAATAAAATGATGATCCCTTCTCTTCCCTTTCCACCCATATTTTTCCCTTGTGCCGTTGCATGATGTCCCTGCAAATGTATAAGCCCAGCCCGAACCCGGAAATATGGACCGACGAATCCTTTGTACGGTAGAACCTTTCAAAGATGTCCGTAAGTTCTTCTGCTGCTATCCCGATACCATAGTCCCTTACTTTTATAACCAATTCTGCTCCGGTATTCTTTGTACTGACGACAACTTTATTTTCGCCCGGCGAATATTTTATGGCATTGGATAAAATATTGATCAGTACCTGTTCAATTCTCTGCCGGTCTGCAGATACCAGCAGCGGCCCGGGATCATTTTCCCTGCTTATCCGGTGACTGGCTGATATCATTTGCATCGAAGCAATGGTCTCATCAATGAGCGCATTAATATCAAACTGCGTAATATTCAGCTGCAACTGCCCGCTCTGTATCTTTGAAACATCCAAAAGGTCCTTGATGAGGCTTTCCAGTTTCTGTACACTATCCAGTGACTTTTGAACAAACTGTTTATTCGGTTGTTTTTCTTCCACCACGTTCAGCAGGTCAAGGTATCCCTTTATGCTTGTAAGCGGTGTTTTTAATTCATGGCTTGCGATACCGATGAATTCATCTTTACGCTGCTGGCTTTCGGTTACCTGTTGCATCAGCTTATTGAATACTTTCATCAGTGTTCCTATCTCATCTTTACCCTCATCAGCAATACGGATATTATAATTCCCGGTCTTACCGGCCTCGTTCATATTATTTATCAGGTACAATAATCGTTTTGAAATATAGGCCTGCACAACAACCGCGATCACGAAAGAAAAGCCCAGCGCAATCAGTAATAATACTGCTGCCAGCCGGTACTTTGCTTTTTTTGTCTCCTCCAGCTCTGATAACCCCACTTCCAGCGACACCTTACCCAGCTGTTCATTATTGCTGTTAATGATATTATCGCTTACAAAAAGCTGTTCCCCGGTTAATTGAACATTCTCCCCGCTTACCACACCGGGAGTATTAACGTTGGGGATCCCCGGTCTGGTATAACTGGCAAAAGGTTTTCCATCTTTGTCCGTGATCTCTGCATGTACCACCTCGGGTGAGTTATCTTTCAGTGAGAGCAGCATATCTTTTGCCGCTTCGTTATCGCGGAACTCGAGGGCCGAAACGCTGTTCAGGCCAATCACGTGGGCAAGGGTTTTCATGCTGCTGACTTTACGCTCTTTATACTGGCGGATATCGGTTATGATAAAGGCAAGAAAAAAAATAGTAAGCACGAGCACACTGGTGAACACCTGCATGAACACCAGTTTATTCCTTAGCGATATGTTATGTATACTGAACAAGGTTAATCAATGATGATAGCAAGTTTTAATAATTGTGACCCCGCCTTTAAACCTGCGGCATTAATGGCTTTCAGGTTGGCTTCAAATTTAAGTTTGTCGTTAATTACAATAAAGTTGAATGCCGTACCCTGCCTTGCAAAGCCCGGCTCTTCACTAACTGTAAGTGTACCTTTATCAACTCTTTCCAGAACAGACGACAATGGAAAAGGACAATTCTTCGGTATAAAAAGAATATTACAATAGCTGATCTCTTCGGGCTTACTAAAATGCCGGATAACAATTCTCCTGTTCCCTACTTTATTTGTTTTGGATATTTCTGTAAGCGATCTGTCGATTACCGAAGGGCTGATGATACCAATTACAAATTCATGCCCGGTATCATTACCCCACTCGATATACCTGGTAAAATTATAGATGAATACGGCTTTCAGATCAGATTCCCGTTGCTCTACCTGTCCTGCCGCATTTACTGCAAAGGATATTAACAGGAAAAGGAATAATGATCTTTTTAACATACTCTAATTGATAATATTAATTATTGCTCAAATGCAGGGCGATCTTAAACAAACCGTTGATGCGTGGCTGCTCAAGAACAGTTGAGTATATAAGGCCGTCTGCTGAACGAAAGCCGGGGTCAAGGTATCTTGCATTGAAAAGGTTCCTCACCACTAGGCTTACGCTTATGCGGTTATTAAAAAATCTTTCTGTGCTCAGTGCGCAGTTAGCAAGGAAATATCCATCTACCGGCCCATAAAGATCTGTAGTGGGCACCTGTCTTTTGCCCACCCAGTTGCCCGTAAGGTCTACAGTAAAAAGATCTTTTACTTTAAGATCCATTCCTATATTGGCTTTAAGCTTTGCAACGCCAGGTACACTTCTTGAAAAACCGGTTACAAGATTTTTGCCTCTGGAATCCTGGTAAGTAAAGTTAAAAAAGCCCGAAACGGATCTTGTGAAAACCGCATCAAGTTTGGCTTCTAATCCATTTACGGTGATCTTGCCGGGATTTTTATTTTGTATCAGGTTGACCAGGTTTCCCAATATGATCACATCTGAAAGTTCATTGCGGAACCCGTTAAGCTGTACAAGAAATTGAGGTGATAATTTATAGATGAGGTTCACTTCGTAAGTATTGATCTTCTCCGTTTTCAATTTAAAGTTTACAGGAGCCTGGTTTATCTCGGTGTTG
>Ga0193706_1001323_pt1 | contig 11276 bp, 8 predicted proteins | sample U3c1metaG_FD_160130 | JGI IMG/M metagenome (GOLD analysis project Ga0193706, IMG submission 160130) | Soil microbial communities from a riparian zone of the East river system, Colorado, United States - U3c1 | ecosystem: Environmental > Terrestrial > Soil > Riparian zone | place: USA: East River... | reverse complement strand
ACCCTGATCTTGAACACAACGTGCTCCAGCGTACCGCCGCCAGTCTTCACGCCAACGGCCTCACCGGTGGATTCAACCGGGACAAAGATCGTGACCTTCTCGTCGGGCGCGACTTCGTGGAAATCGACGTGGAGGATCTCGCCGCTCAGCGGATGATGCTGCACAGCCTGGACGAGCGCGAGTTTCTTGGCGTTCTCGACCGACAGATCCACGAGCACGTTCTCGCTCACGGAGTGGTGGATCAGGTTGTTGATCTCCACTTTGTTGAGTTCGACGTTCGTCGGCTTGGTCTTGCCGCCGTAAACGACAGCAGGCACACGGCCGGAGGCACGCAACTTCTTCACTCCGCCACGGCGCACAGCCTGGCGCGGAAACGCATTCAAAGGCACTGATTTCATCTCAATTCTCGTTCATCTGGCCGGCCCACTTAACTTGTGCGCCCGCCCTTAAATTCAAAAAGCGAAGTCACCGAAGAATTCGTGTGAATTCGTTTGATAGCTTCACCCAACAAACTCGCCACTGATAACGTCGTGATCTTCACACCGTCTATGGCGGGGCGGAGGACAGTATCAGTAGTGATTAGTTCGTCAATGTCAGATTTCCGCAATCTCTCGATTCCGGTATCGTTCAAAATCGCGTGGGAAACGCAGGCTACAATCTGCTTTGCGCCGCTCTTTTTCAGCAAAGCGGATGCTTGCGTCAGCGTGCCTGCCGTCTCAGTCAAATCATCGACCATCAGCACGTTTTTGCCGTCGATTTCTCCGATGATTCCCATCGATTCAACCTCGGACGCGCTCTTGCGGCGTTTGGCGACAATGGCCAACTCGGATCCGAGGAACTGCGAGTACGCGTAAGCCATTTTGATCCCACCGACGTCAGGGCTGACGACAACAAGGTTTTGAATGCTCTTCTTCTTTAAATACTCGTAAATCACCGGCGCGGCGTAGAGATGATCGACCGGAATGTCGAAAAACCCCTGAATCTGTTGCGCGTGCAGATCCATCGTCAGCACGCGCTGGGCGCCGGCGGTGACAATCAGGTTCGCCACCAACTTTGCCGTGATCGGCACGCGGGGTTGGTCTTTGCGATCCTGGCGCGCGTAGCCGTAAAATGGAATCACCGCTGTGATGCGCGACGCGCTTGCCCGGCGCAACGCATCGATCATGATGAACATTTCCATCAAGTGATGGTTCGTAGGCGGAGAGGTGGATTGGACGAGATAAACGTCTTCACCCCGCACGTTCTCCTCGATCTTCACGAACGTCTCGCCGTCGGGAAATGCGCTGACCGTGCATTGGCCTAATTCCATGCCGATGTTCATGGCGATCGCTTCGGCGAGGGGACGATTGGCCGTGCCGGTAAAAAGTTTCACAGACGCTCAGTGTGTTGGGAAAACAAACGCCACCATTTTAGGTGGCGCGGGCAGGACTGTAAGCAGCGAGCATCTTGGCGCAAGAGGAAACTCAGGCCCGACGCATCGATCAATGGTGGAACTCGTCGTGCTGCGATGAGCCTTCTGCAAATGCTTTCCCCTGCTCCGCCATGCGCGCAGCCAGCAACTCCGTTCGCTTCTCCACCCCTCGGAGTGACAGGTGATACCATGTGTCGAAAAAATGATCGTAGGGAAACGCGAGTTCCTCGGCCCGATCGAGTTGCGGGATGCGAACTTCCCTCGCCAGTGTGGCTTCGAGTTCATCCACCGCGCGGCGATTTTGATCGAAGACCGGTTGCGGCAGGGGCGCATGCGAAAACCACACTCGCACACCGCGTTGCTTCGCGACGTCAGCAAAACGGTTCAGCACTTCCACGGTCTCCCGCACGGAAGCTTTGTCATGGCGCAGCCGAAATTCTCTCTCGCTCATCCGGGGCGGCTTCACGTTGAGATGCGCCACCACGTCGCCATTGGCGTTGAATCCGTCGCGCCGGTAGTACGGACGGGTTTTACCGATGGTGCCACGATCGAAGAGTCGGGACGGCCTGCCAGCAACAGCGCGCAACTGTCTTCCGAAACGTTTCACAAATCCCGAGTCGAAAATGCCGCTCCATTGTTCACGCGTGAAGAAGCGGCCATGCGCGGGCGCAATCTCGATCATGTTCACCAGGAACTCTGTGTTGCCGCCGAGTTTGCTGAACTGCTGATACTCCGGCGCCACGATCACCCAATCGCCCGCGCGCAAATGCGGCTGCACTTCGGCGAGCATGTATTTGAGACCGAGCGCCGCGTGCAATCCCATGTTGACGGGGTGACGTCCGCAGCTTTCCGCGATGCGCGCCGAGTTCACGCCGAAGGCCATTGATGAGCCGCCAATGAATATCAACCGCGGCGCCGCTTGGGTTTGGATCAGGCTCTGTTTGTCGATGTCAGCCGCGAGGAAATGTTGCGAGGGCGGAAACTGCCTCCGATACGACCAGATCACTACGGCAGCGATCGCGAGTTGAATCGCAGCGAAGAGCAGAAGTTTTTTCAGGAAGCCACGCATCGCATCAGAACTGAAAATAGATGAAGGGCGAACTGCCGAACGTGCCGAGGTAAAGCGCGATCCAAAGAAGCGCGCTGTAGGCCACCCATCGCACCGGTTGCGGCCAGCGGATGCCCGCGAGTGGGTGCCATTCGGAACGTTTTATCCATTCAGCGCCGAGCAACAGCGCCGCCACCACCCAGACGCGGCCGTCTGTTTCATCGCTACGGAGCAACCCGCCAACAGGAGCAAGGAACGCGGTGACGATACGCTGCAAAATCAAAATCGCATCCGCGAAACTCCCGGCGCGGAAGAAAATCCAACCGACGCAGATGAACGAGAACGTGCCGAGGATTCGCGCGAAGGTCTTGGCACTCGGTTGTTCCGCCGGAAGCTCGCCGGCAGTTCGGCGTGAATGCGGACGCAGGATTTCCGGCAACACTCCGAGTCCGTTGAGCGCGCCCCAGATGATGAAATTCCACGACGCGCCATGCCACAGGCCGCTGAGCATGAACGTGATCATCACGTTCATGGCCATGCGCGGCTTGGCGACTCGGCTGCCGCCCAACGGAAAGTAAACGTAATCCTTGAACCACGTGGAGAGGGAGATGTGCCAGCGCCGCCAGAACTCACCAACGCTCTGCGAGAAATACGGATAGGCGAAGTTCCGCATCAACTCGAAGCCGAAAAGTCGCGCCACGCCGATAGCGATGTCCGAATAGGCGGAAAAGTCACAGTAGATTTGCAGCGCGAAGCCAACAGTCGCGAGCGCGAGTTCCGCGCCGTTGTAAGCCGATGGGTTCGCAAAAGCGGTGTCAACGATCGGGGACAGATTGTCCGCGATGACCATCTTTTTGAAGACACCCCAGAGCGCCTGTTTGCATCCGCTGCGCGCCTGTTCATCAGAGAAGACGCGGTCCTTGAAAAACTGCGGCAGCAAATGTGTCGCGCGTTCAATGGGGCCGGCAACGAGTTGTGGGAAAAAGGAAACGTAGGCGAGATACTCGATCAGTTGCGTCGTCCCGCGCATCTTGCGGCGATAGATGTCGATCGAATACGACATCGTCTGAAAAGTGTAGAAACTGATCCCGACGGGGAGGATGACATTGAGCGTGATCGGATCGACGTGCCAGCCGAGCTTCGTAACGAGCGCCTGAAAGTTCTCCGCGAAGAAGTTGAAATACTTGAACACGCCGAGCATGCCGAGATTCGCCGACAGCCCGCAGGTGAGCAGGACTTTGCGCCAGCGCGGTTCCTCGACTTTGTTCAACCCGAGACCGACGAAGAAATCGACGAGACTTGCCGCGATCATCAGCAGGCAAAAGCGCCAATCCCACCAGCCGTAAAAGATGTAGCTCGCGGTCAAGAGCACCACGTTCTGGGTGCGGCGATCGCGCAAGCTCCAATAGAGCGCAAACACCGTCACGAGGAAGATGAGGAACGTGAGCGTGGTGAAACTCATGAACGTGCGAGATGAAACCATGACGGCGCAGATGCCCAGAGAAAAAAACTTTCCTTTAAGCGCGCTCCTCTAAATCGTTTCGTGCGATGACGCACGCCCAAGCGAAACAGCGCCACGCGCAACTCGCCGAAGAGATCCGCGGACACGATCATGCCTATTACGTGGAAGCGCAGCCGGTCATCAGCGATCAGGAGTACGACCGGCGATATCGCGAGTTGATCGATCTGGAAAAAGAATTTCCCGATCTCGTCACGCTGGATTCACCAAGCCAGCGCGTCGGTGGCGAACCGCTGACTGGTTTCAAACAAGTCCAGCATCTGCGACCGATGATGAGCCTGGACAACACTTACTCGCAGGAAGAAGTGCGCCAGTTCATCGCGCGCGCGCAAAAGCTTCTGCCGAACGAAAAGCTCGAATGGACCGTCGAGCCGAAGATCGATGGCGTGGCGATGAACCTGCGCTATGTGGACGGAGTATTCACCGTCGGCGCCACGCGGGGTGATGGCACCACGGGCGACGACATCACGACGAACTTGAAAACGATTCGCAGCATTCCGTTGAGGCTGCACAAGCCACAGAAGCACAGAATCACGGAGAACGGAATACCATCAGTGCTTGAGGTGCGCGGTGAAGTTTACCTGCGGCTTGCCGGGTTCAAAAAGTTGAACGAGGAACGAATCGCCGCAGGCGACGAGCCTTTCATGAATCCCCGCAACGCCGCCACTGGTTCGCTGAAACAACTGGATACGAGAACGGTCGCCAAGCGCCCGCTCGACATGATCGTGTACAACAACGGCCAGGTGGAAGGCGCCGAGATTCCCGAAACACAGTTCGAGTTGATTGCGTGGTTAAAGGCGCTCGGCTTCAAAACGCCAGACAAGGTTTGGCTGTGTCGTGACGCGGAGGATGTGCTCGCCGCGATCGACGAACTCGACAAGATCCGCCGCAAGTTCGATTACGATACGGATGGCGCGGTGATCAAACTCAACGCGATTCCATGGCGCGAGAAACTCGGCGCGACGTCGAAAGCGCCGCGCTGGGCGTTCGCTTATAAGTACGCCGCCGAGCAAGCGGAGACGAAGCTGCGCGCGATTTCCATCCAGGTCGGCCGCACCGGTGCGCTCACTCCAGTGGCCGAGCTCGATCCGGTTCATCTCGCGGGCACCGTCGTGAAACGGGCGACGCTTCATAACGAAGACGACATGCGGCGCAAAGACATCCGCGTGGGCGATACGGTGATCATCGAAAAGGCAGGTGAAATTATTCCTGCCGTTGTGCAAGTCGTCATCGGGAAGCGCTCCGGCGAGGAAAAAGTTTTTGAATTCCCTAAGACCTGTCCCGAGTGCGGTTCCCACGTTACCCGTTCAAGTGCTGATGGAGAGCAAGTCGTCCTGCGTTGCACCAATCCAGATTGTCCGGCCCAGGTGCGCGGACGCATCGAACATTTTTGCGCGCGCGGCGCGATGGACATCGAAGGCGGTGGGGAAGCTCTCGTGGGACAACTCGTCAATCGCGGCCTCGTTCGCGACATGGCGGACCTTTACAAGCTTTCGCTCGCGGATCTACTCCAACTCGAACGCATGGGCGAAAAGTCCGCGCAGAATTTTCTCGGTGCGATTCAAGCCAGCAAATCCCGCGACCTCTGGCGGCTGCTCTTTGGCCTCGGCATCCTTCACGTCGGCTCCGGTGTCGCCAAGAGCCTGGCACGCGCACACCAGACGCTCGACGATTTGATGGTCGCGTCAGTCGATCGGGTGAATGCCATCGAGGACATCGGTGAAGTGATCGCGCGCAGCGTTGTCTCGTGGTTCGGCGATCCTCGGAATCGCGAACTCATCAGCCGCTTGCGCGCGGCGGAGGTGAACTTCACTTCATCGCTCTACAATGCGGCCTCCGCCGCAGGCCCTTTCGCGGGAAAGACGTTTGTTCTAACCGGCACGCTTTCCACAATGACGCGCGAGCAGGCCTCAGCGAAAATCGAAGCGCTCGGCGGCAAGGTCAGCAGCAGCGTGAGCAAGAAAACGGATTACATCGTGGCCGGCGACGACGCCGGCTCAAAACTGGAGAAGGCACAGAAGCTCGGAGTGAAAATCCTGGATGAAGGCGGGTTCGCTCAACTCTGCGAAACACGCACCGCCTGAATCCTTGCCCGTTCGCAAATTCGGTCCGAGCTGCTCACGGTGCCGGCCGCGCGCTCATTCACCTGTCCTGAACTGAGCCGCCAAAGACACGGAGGTTCCGGTTCCGGGACACAGTGTTGCGTATTAATGCTTACACGTCCGTGGGCTCTGCGCCTGCCGCTTTGACATGGCAATACCTTTGCTGAGGGAATCCGGCGCAGTGCGCCAATTGAATGAAGATTGGGATTCCTTCTCTGACCGGAAGACGTGACATGCCGGTGCCGTTCACGCGCGGGTTGCGCGGGGAACCGCCGACACTTGTTGATAGCGCACCGCGGTCTGTTCCTCGGCGTGCGTTCGCCTTCACCTTGATGGAGATCGTAGCGTCGCTGGTGATCCTCGGGATCATGATCACGGGAATTGTGATCACTTACATCCAGGCGCATCGCACTGCCGAATGGAGCACTTACTCTCTGGCGGCACACTCACTGGCAATGCAGTCGGTCGAACAGGTTCGCGCCGCCATGTGGGACACGTATCGATACCCGGCGGTGGACATGACAACGAACGTCGCCATGCGCGTGACGAACGTCCTTGATGTGCCCATCTCAAAAACGAATCTCGTTTACGCCACGAATCGGGTGGTGGTGACTTCGATGGGCACGACTCCTCCGCTCAAGAAAATCTACGTGGAGACGACGTGGAAATTCATGAACCGTGGCGTATTCACCAATTCCATCCTGACCTATCGCGCTCCAGACCAATGAAACTGCTCGTCGCTCAAGATCGGTTATACCATCGCCGGGCGGCCACGCTGGTCGAGTTCATGGTCGCCATGTTGACGATGACCATTGCCGTCGGCGCCATCCTTTCGGCTTACATGTACGGGATGCGCACGACGGAATTCATCAGGCCCAAGCTGCTGGCCAGCGATGACGCGCGGAAAATGATTTCATTGATCACGGATGAGATTCGCTCCGCGAACGACATCAACGTCGGGAACGCAACGCTGAGCTCTTTCACGAGCGCGGCGGCCAACACGCTACAGCAAGGCAACGCGATCCAGATTTATCCCGGCACCAACAGCAATGTGTTCGTTCGTTATTTCGTGGACGCGGTAGATAAGCGGCTGAAACGCACGACGAATAATGTGACCGCACGGGTGATCGCAGAGTCGGTGACGAACCGGGTCGTGTTCGCATTCGAGGACTATACCGGAAAAACTCTTACGACGAAACCGGGGACGATCATCGTGGGCATGAACCTGCATTTTTTTACGCAGTTCCGCGCGAATACGAACTCGCTGGGGTTTTACGATAATTACCGACTCAGCACCAAGGCCACGCGACGCATCTACGTTTACTGATATGAAAACGCAACTTCATCGGCAGAGACAGCGCGGGTCCGCTCTGGTCACGATCCTGATCCTCGGAACGATTTCGCTCATCGCCGCCGGTTCGCTTTTGGCGTGGACCACGACGAACAGCAACCTGACCTCGCGCAACAACGAATATTACAACGCAGTCGCGGCCGCCGAAGCGGCGACGGAGAAGATCATTGGCAAGATCGCTTACGATTATCGCGAAGGCGGCGAAGCGGTGAACCAGGCCAATCTACCCACGTACCGACAGATGACTCCTGTGGCAGCGGAAGACGCCATCATGGGCAACTTTGCGTTCACTGATGGACAGAGCAGCAGCGCCAGCAAATCATATGTGGCATGGCTGCCGCCATCTGGATTCAAGGTTTTGAATTCACGGTTCAGCGGCTTGCAGGGTTACACCACTTCTTTTCGGGTAGTGTCCAATGCGCGGGACAAAAAAGGGCGCTGGGGCATTACCGGCGGTGTCCGTCAGGATGTGGATGTCACCACCATCCCACTTTTTCAATTCGCGATTTTTTACAACCTGGATCTCGAGATTCATCCCGGCCAGGCGATGACGGTGACAGGACCGGTTCATGGCAATTACGACATTTATCTGAAGCCTGGCGCGGACCTGACCTTTGAGGGCACGGTGACCGCGGCGGGATCACTCATCTACGGCAAACGGCCGGGCGACTGCGAATCCAGGACCAGTAATCCCATCATCGATTTCGCCATACCGCCCTCCGATACCGGGAACCAATTGAACATGCCGGTAGGCACCAATGGAACGGCCGCGAACGTGCGCCAAATCGTCGAGCAGCCACCCGCCGGCGAATCGGCACTGTCGGCCATGGGCCAGCAACGCTTTTTCAATAAGGCGGACATGATTATTGAACTCACCGGCAGTACCCTGGGACCAACCGTGAAAGTTAAAAGTGGGTTGGTCGACAATTTCGCAACCGTGATTCCTCCTGGGCAGTGGAACAACAAGTTCGTGAGCTACGGAAACAGCTTTTACAACAAGCGTGAGAGTAAGACAGTCAAAGTCGTGGACATCGACGTGAAGGCTTTGAAAAAGTGGAGTGAGACCAACATAACTCTGCGTCCGAAAATCGGAGGCGATGTCTCAATCATTTACGTGGATGATCGACGAACCCCGGGGGCCACCGAACAACTGGGTGTGCGGGTATTCAACGGTGAGGAACTTCCGACCGAAGGTCTAACCATCGCAACCCGCGATCCCATTTACGTGAAAGGCGATTTCAACAACAAGGTCGGCGCTGGAATCAGCACAGGCCACAACACCACATACACGCGCCCTGCGGCCTTGATCGGTGATGCCATTACGATCCTTTCCAAGAACTGGAATGATAGCGGTTCGCTCCTGGCATTGCTTGGTTCTCGGGACGCGGCCAACACCACCGTCAACGCGGCGTTCATGGCCGGCATCAATCAATCCGCGAGCTGCAATTATAGCGGCGGCGTGGAAAACTTCCCGCGTTTCCTGGAGGACTGGAGCGGCATCACCTTCACCTACAACGGCTCGATGGTGGTGATGTATGAAAGCCAGATCGCCAAAGGACTCTGGCTGGGCACCGGCGCAACGATCGGCATTTACAATCCGCCGATTCGCGACTGGGCCTTCGACCAGAATTTCAAGAACCCAGCCAAGCTGCCGCCCGGAACGCCCTCGGCGCGCACGACCTACCGCACGGCCTACGCCGTGTTGAAACCAAACACCACACCACCATGATCGGATGCGAAGCGTAGTTCTCATTGCTGCGCTGTTCGCAGGCCTGATGTTCGATGCTTCGGCATCGAAGATCGCCTTGCATACCCGCACCGAGCGGCCGCCGGAGATGGCGCCGATCACGGTGCTTGAAATCATTCACGAGTCCGCGCGCTACTGGGTCCGCCTGCCGCGGCAATGGGAACATCAGGCGGACGCCGAAGCCGGAACGGTCACGCTTTCCTCGGCCGATACGCACACCGCCGTCCTGCTGCGTTTCTACTCGGGCGATGCGGGCGATGCGCACACATCCGCAGAAGCGTTGCGGCAGACTGCTGCGCCACATCTCAAGGGTCTTAAGCTGATGGAGGAATTTTCGTTTCGCACCCACGAAAGTGAAGGAACAGGAATGCTTTTCAGCTACGAACCGGACATGCGCTGTCGCATCGGCCTGGTTCCGCTCGTGCGCGGTTACGTGACGCTCGCCTTTTGCTCACCTGCTTCTGCAGCCGCCAATGGCGAACGCGTCCTCACCGGCATGCTCTCCACTTTCCGCAGCATTGGCGATGAAGAGGCCGCCGAACGGCATGCGGAAGAACGGCGCTTAATTCGCCTGCAGCCCATTCAACGCCCGGCGCCCAACGTAATTCAGGGAATGAAACCCGTGGAGCCGCCACCGCTTCCGCCGGTCTATGAGCCTCCTCCGCCGCCTACGTGGATGGAACAACACCGCGAAGGCTTTTATCTTTTCGTCGGCTTCGCCCTGCTCGCAGCATTGACGCATTCTGTCCTGTCGCGGCACCGGCGCGAGGCGGAGATTCGCGCTCTCTCCGGCGGCTATCTCAGTGACGGCACCGAGGTGGCGAAGTTCCTGATGCCCGATTGGTTTGCGCCACTTCCGGCGCCGAAGCCGATCCTTGTTCCGACGGACGCGGTGCCCGTAATGGCAGAGACATCAAGTCGCGAGACCGCGCCGTTGCCCGATCCCGTCACGGAGTTCCTTTTTGAATATGCGCCGGAAGCACTTGCATCGATTCGCGCGACTTTGAAAGAACTGGTCGGCACGGATGAACCGCAGGCGCGGAAGGATGTGCTGTTGAAACTCCACACGCTGATCCTGGGCTTGAGCACAGAAGCGAATTGCTGGGAGCTTCGTCCCGTGTGGCAATTGAGTTCCGCGCTCGACCTGCTGGTCAAACGCATCGCCGACAAACCAAAGGACGCCACCCCTTCCGCCATCCGCACCATCAGCACCGCGTGCGACCTGCTGCACGAGCTTTGCGTGCCGGGCATCCGCCCTAACCTGATCATCGAACCACCGCCACGCATTTTGGCGGTGGATGACGAACCACTCTGCCTGCGCGCCCTGGCCTTTGCGCTCCAGAAGGCAAACCTCGCTCCCGACGTGGCGCAAGATGGCAAACGCGCCGTGGAACTCGCCACGCAAAAGCCCTACGACGTCATCTTCATGGATATCCAAATGCCGGAGATGGATGGACTCGCGGCCTGCACCAACATCCAGCAGACGCCACTCAACAGCGATACGCCGATTGTGTTCGTCACCGTGCTTTCCGATTTCGCCATGCGCGCGCGCACCATTGCGATCGGGGGCACCGATTTCATGGCGAAGCCGTTCCTCGTGTTTGAGATGAGCTTGAAAGCCATCACTCTGCTCATGCGCAAACGGCTGGACGTGGCGAAAAAGAACCGCGCGCCGCTCTCCGCCCCCACGCCCGTGGCCACGACGGCAAAGGTACCCGCGCTCGTTGCGAGTCCTGCTGCCGCTGCAACACCGGCTCCGGTGGCCGTGCCCGCACTCGTCCCTCCGACACTGCCAACCCCCGCCGCCAAACCAGCATCGGCAAATGCCGGCCCACGGGGAACGTCAGCACCGTTGCCCAAGAACGCGCCCGCGCCCGTAGCCGAAGTGGAAACTCCGGTGGCCGCCTGATCAGCCGATCGTTCGCCACCCGCCCTCCACGTTTCTGCCGTTTGCGCATCGGGCTCTCCCGTGGTTCCTTTCCGCGGCACGGACGCGCATGTGCTCGTGCTACAAGCAGAAGACATGGCCCGTCGCTGGCGCAAGTTGGTGGCGGGTCTTCTTTTTGAGGAGCCACAGATAGCGCAGGCTCAAGTCCCT
>Ga0193706_1001322_pt1 | contig 11276 bp, 10 predicted proteins | sample U3c1metaG_FD_160130 | JGI IMG/M metagenome (GOLD analysis project Ga0193706, IMG submission 160130) | Soil microbial communities from a riparian zone of the East river system, Colorado, United States - U3c1 | ecosystem: Environmental > Terrestrial > Soil > Riparian zone | place: USA: East River... | reverse complement strand
ACGCCCAGGAAGCGCAATTGAAGGCGCTTCGCTACCAGGTGAACCCGCACTTCCTGTTCAACACGCTGAACTCGCTTTCCTCGCTGATGATGGCGGGGCGCGCCGAGGAAGCGGAGACGATGATCGTCAATCTCTCGACCTTCTTTCGGTCGAGCCTCGCCCTCGATCCGGCCGAGGACGTGACCCTGGCCGACGAGATTCGGTTCCAGCGCCTCTATCTCGACATCGAGAAAGTGCGATTCCCCAACCGTCTCAAGGTCGAGACGCATATTCCCGAGGCTCTCGCTTCAGCTTTGGTGCCGCCGCTCCTGCTCCAGCCGGTGGTCGAGAATGCGATCAAGCATGGAGTCGCTCGAAGCAGCGAACCGGTGACAGTCTCGATCAGGGCCCGCGAGGAAAAGGGAAAGCTGGTCCTGACCGTGGAGAATGACGGCCAGGCGGAGCTGGCCGCGCACGACGGCCGAGGCACCGGAGTCGGAATGATCAACGTATGCGAGCGCCTGTCCGCCCGCTACGGAGAGCGCGGCGACTGCGAGCATGGGCCGATCGAGGGCGGCGGCTATCGGGTGACGGTCAGCCTTCCGGTCGAGATGGAGTCGCGGCCGGCGCCGCGCAGGGCGCGGGCGCCGCTTCGAAGCCGCCGCAAGGAGCCGGTGGCGGCCGATGGAGCCTGATCCGGACCCTTCGCCGATCCGCTTCCTGGTCGTCGACGACGAGCCGCTCGCGGTCGAGCGGCTTCAGCTGCTTCTCGCCCGGATCGAAGGCGTGACCGTAGCCGGAACGGCATCGGAAGGCGCGGCGGCGCTTCGGCTGGTCGAGGCGACCGCGCCCGACGCGATCCTTCTCGACATCGCAATGCCGGGCATGGACGGGATCGACGTCGCGCGCGCCTTGGGCGCCTTTCCCAATCCGCCGGTGGTGATCTTCGTCACCGCCTTCGACACGTTCGCGGTCGCCGCGTTCGACGTCGAGGCGGTCGACTATGTGATGAAGCCGGTCGCTCAGGACAGGCTGGAACGGGCCGTCGAGCGCGCCCGGGAGCGGCTCGCGAGCCGGGGCGAGGACGGCGAGGACGGGGCGAGGCGGCCGAAGCATCTGGAGGAATTCTGGGTGTCGGAAGCGCGCGGCCTGGTGAGGCTGTCGGCGGCCGATGTCGACCGGGTGAGCGCCGAGCGCGACTATATGCGGCTTCACGTCGGCAAGAGGAGCTGGCTGATCAACCATACGATCGGAAAGCTCGAGGCCGAGCTCGATCCGGAGCAATTCGTCCGGATCCACCGTTCGGCGATCGTCAGGCGCGATTTCGTCACCGGCCTGAAGCGGGACGAAGGCGGCCGCTGGCATGCCCGGCTGGCCGACGGCGACGAGCAGAAGATCGGGCGGCTCTATCTCGCCAATGCCAAGGCGCTGGCGGGGCGGTAGCGGCGGCCTTTCCAACAGGTCGAGCACCAGGCGCGCCCGGACCCGGGCGGAACGTGGTTAACAGAGTCTGCAACTTTTCCCGGGCCAAGGCGCTGTAAGAGCAATTGCCGGCTCTTCCTGAGGGGGACGATGCGCGGAAAAGCCTCGACGGTATGCGCATCCAGTTCCGGCGCGTCTCAAACCCTGGAGAGGAATCATGCATTCGAAATCACTGACGCTCGGCGCCGCCTTCATCGCACTTTCCGCGGGCGCGGCATTTGCTCAAACCACCGAGCCGACTCCGCCGGCGGACCCGCCAGCCTCTACGCAGCCGCCCGCTCCAACTCCGCCGCCGGCTCCGACGCCGCCTCCGACCGCCGAGCCGACGACGACTCCGCCGGAGGAGCCGACAACGTCTCCGCCCGCCGATCCGACGGCGCCACCCGCCGAGCCGACCACATCAGCGCCCGCCGAGCCGACAACGACTCCGCCCGCCGACCCGGCGCCTCCTTCGCCTGCCCAGCCGCCGGCCGCCGCCAGCCCGCAGGGCAATGCGGCGGCCGCCGAGACGGTGCGCGCCGTGACCCGGTCGGATGTGCCGGCCGGCGCCACGGTCTATGACAAAGCGGGCGCCGCGGTGGGGACGGTCGAGTCCGCGAGCGCGGAGGGCGTGGTGATATCGACCGGATCCGCGCGAATCCGGGTTCCGGTCGCCAGCCTCGGCGTCAATTCCCGCGGGGTGCTCATCGGAATGACTAAGGCGGAGCTGGAAGCCGCCGCGGCGGCCGCCGCGCCGACCCCCCGGCGCCCCAGGCGCCTCAGGGCTGATCGGCGCCGACACGGCAGACAGGAAAAGGGCTCGCCGGATCGCTGTCCGGCGAGCCCTTTCAGTTGCGGTCCGGATCAGCGCCGGCGGACGAAGGCGAGCGCCTGACGTGAATTGGTGGAAGCACGGGCAAGCTCGGTGCGGGCGCTGGAGGTCACCTCGTCCTGGCAGTCGGCGACCTGCCGCCGCATGTTGAGGTCGGCGGGCATGGTGCCGCAGATCGAGCGGGCGGCGGCGCGGACCCGACGGTCGAAACGGGCGGCGCCGTCGGCGCTGGCGAGATCGATATCGCCGATCGTGACGGTGACGACTTCCTCATCGGCCGGGGCGGCGCGGATCGGAGTCGCGAAAGCGAGGGTAGCGACGGTGAGACCGGCTGCGGCGACGGCGGAGAGGCTTCGGGTAAACATTTCTGGCTCCTTGCGAGGTGGCGCGGCGCAGGGCCTTTCCCGAGGGATGAGTGCGGGTCGGACCCTGCGCCGCTGGAGCCGGACTAGGCCGGGCGGCCGGTCGGTGCGCGTGGCGTTCGACATGAGCGCCCGGAGATTCTGCAAGACGCTCGCCGCCCCGATGAAATGCACGATCGCGCCGACGAAATGCCGGAGCCCGTTCGGGCGCACAGACGTTGTTCCAGGCGAAGGAGAGGGAAATGCGCGACAATAGCGGTCAGGGCGACAGCTCCAACAATAACCGAAACCCGACTCTGCGCGATCACGAACGCGCGAAGGGCACCTCCGGCGAGGCGATCCACGGCGAGAAAAAGAAGGCGACGGGCGCCGACCGCACCAGCCCGAGGAAGCAAGGCGCGGACGCGGCCTGACACGGGCGGCGCAGGGGCCTAAAACCGTCGCTGCTAAGGGAAATTTAGTGCTCTGCCTGTAGGCGCGGCTATGCGGCCGGGCTGCCGCCTGTGGAGCTGTAATGGCGCTGTACAAATATTCGAACTATCTCGGGGTCAGCAAGAACGGCTCGTTCGACCTTCCAATGACTCCGGGCGCGCCGGTGCCGTGCGGCGGCATTTTCCGCTGCACCGGTTGCGGCACCGAGGTCGCGCTGGAAGGGATCGGGCTCCTCCCGGACCGAAGCCACCACAAGCATACGCCCAAGCAGGGGCTGATCCACTGGCAGCTCGTCGTCGCCACGGTGGCGACCCATCCCCTGCCCTATCTGCATGGAGCGGCCTGAGACTTCTCCGAACCATCGCGGAAGCCCGGACCGAAGCCGGAGCGCAATAGCGGCGATCGGAGAATCAACGGAGCGCGGCTTGCGCGCGCCTGTCGAAAGCATTGCGTTGCAACGGATTGATTCCGCTCATATGTCTCGGCGCTCTCAGCCTGAGTGGGTCGAATATGTTCGCCAAGCACGTCATCGGCTACGCTCTCATCCTGGTCGTCGCCGTGGCCCTGATCGCCGTCTGGCGATTCCTGGTGAAGAGGCGCAGGCGCGAGCGCTCATCCAGCCGGATCAACCTGATCGACTGACCGACAGGGCGGCCGGCAAGCGTCAGGGCCCGATATCGTCGACCTTCTGGCGGATCCGCCGGCGCACCTGCTTGCCCAGGCCGAGCGCCTCGGCGAGCTTGTCGTCCCAGCCATAGGGATCGGTCCGGAACAGGATCCGGGAACCGTCCCAATAGGCCGTGTGATAGACCAGCCGGACCGGGATCTTCGACTTGAGGTCGATTCCGGTCTCCTCGCCGCTGGCCAGGCCTTCCTCGAACTTCTCGCTCAGGCCCTGATCGGCGGCGAGCAGACGGGCGAAGCCGAGCGCGTCCTCGACCCGGGCGCAGCCGTGGCTGGAGTGGCGCTCGCTCGACGCGAACAACGCCTTGGCCGGCGTGTCGTGAAGATAGATCTGATGCTTGTTGGCCATGTCGAACTTGACCAGGCCGAGCGCCGATTTGGGGCCGGGCTCCTGGACCAGCTTGCCGTTCTTCTCGACGATATTCTCCTTCGCCATGTAAGCGGCGCCCTTCGGCAATATCTCTTTCTCGGCGATCGACTCCGGGACGGTCCAGGGTGGGTTGGCAACCAGCCGGACGATCGGCGAGCCGAGCTCGGGAGTTTCCCATTCGGGCTGGCCGACGACGACCCGGGCCTGGTGCGCCTGGGCACCGTCGCGCCAGTAGGTGAGGAATGCGGCGGCGGTGTTGACGTCGACCCGGGTCTGGGGCGGAGTCCTCTCGAGCCAGCGGCGGCGCTCGAGATTGACCGCGAGGATTCGAGCGCGGTCGGCGGGGCCGATGCTCAAGGCCTCGATCGTGTCGTCGCCGATGATTCCGTCGGGATTGATTCCATAGTCGCGCTGGAGCTTCGAGACCGCCGAGGCGAGCTCGGCACTGTACAGATCCGATGCTCGCGGCGCGGCCTTCGGCGCAGCGGCGGCCTTGTCCTGCTTGCCGGGCGTGGCGGAAGGCGCTGGCGCGGGCCGGTAATAGCCGTTGACGCGCAGGGCCTCGGCGATCAGCGGGACCCGCGGATCGCGGTCGCCTTTCTCGATCTTGCCGCCGAACGCGATCGGTGTGACCGGCTTCGCACTCGCGGCGCTTCGGCGGTAGTTGAGATAGGCGTCGGAGAGAGCGCGATATTCGGGATCGGACGGCGCCAGACCGGCGAGCCAGGCGGGCACGTCGCCGCTCTCGACCGCGGCGGCGAGACCGGCGGCGAGATCGACCTTCGGTCTCGGCACCTCGTACACTTCGTAGATTTTGGCGGGATCGACGATTCCGCCGGAGAGGGCCTGAGCATAATCGAGCACTGCCCGGGTCAGGCCGGCCTCGCGCTCGGCGGCGGTGGCGCCCTCGGTCGCCAGCTTGCGATAGGCCTCGGGGTTTATTGCGTGGCGCTGGGCCTCGGCGAAAGCGGGCTCGAGCTTCTCGGCCAGCTCCTTCGTCCAGACCGGCTGCCAGCCGCGCTTCGCGTAGAAGGCCTTGGCCCTTTCGTCGGTGACAGCGGCCTTTAGGTCCTCCGAAGTGACGCGGCCCTTGTCGATCCGGGCGGCCTCGACCGCCCCGCCGGAGCCGCCGGCGCGATCATCTCCGCAGCCGGCGACGAGCAGTGCCGCCAGCGAAACGCTCAACAGGAAATGACGCATGTACACCACCTGACGCAAGGATTTCGCTGCTGAACGATCCCCGAGACTCTTTCGATCCGAAGAAATTCGAAAGGACTGTGAAGACGCGCCGCATCGTCATCCTGACGAAAGTCAGGACCCATGAACACGACCTTTTGCAAGAAGGCGGCAGTCTCCGATCCCACTCGATTGAGACGGTGTTCATGGGTCCCGGATCGGGTCCGGGATGACGCGCCGGGCGCGTCACCCAGGATCATCTTTCGAGGACTTCTGTCCCGGATCGGCACAGCGAAATTGAGGGGGGCGCGGAGACGAACTTTGTGTGCTGATAGCAGGTTTGGCGCGCTCCTGGCTTGGCGGTGACTTCTTCGTGAAGGTTTTGAAAAACAGACATTATCTCAAGATCCGGGACCTCGCGGGGGCGTTCCGGCGCGAACTGACCTGCCTTGCTTTGATCGTGACCAGCGCTTCGTGCGTGCCGCTCAACGCTTCCCCGCCGCCGCCCGAGCGGATGAAATTCGCCGCCACCATGGCCGAGGCCCTGCAGCCGTCCGCCGCTTTCACCGCCGAGGCGGGGGAAGCGCCCGTCCCCGAGCCGATGCTGCTCCAGCCGATTCCTCAGACCGAGGCCGCCAGGATCAACGCCGCAATTCCGATCTCCGCCTTGGCCAACCCGGTCGCAATGCCGCTGCTGGCGCGGGCGGCGAGCTTCTGGGACAAGGAGCGTTCGCTGCGCTGCCTCGCCGAGGCAATCTATTACGAGGCGCGCTCGGAGCCCGAGGAGGGCCAGAAGGCAGTCGCCCAGGTCGTTCTCAACCGGGTTCGAAGCCCGGCCTATCCGGGAAGCGTGTGCGGAGTCGTCTATCAGGGGCCGATGCGCGCCGGCGGAGGCTGTCAGTTCACCTTCACCTGCGACGGTTCGCTCGCATCGCAGCCGTCGGGCGTGGCCTGGCTTCAGGCCAAGCGCCTTGCCGCGGCGGCTTTGGCCGGCGAGGTCTATGCGCCCGTCGGCCTCGCCACCCATTATCACACCCAGCAGGTCGTCCCGACCTGGGCGTTCCGGCTGGTCAAGTCGGCGGTGATCGGATCGCACAGCTTCTACCGGATGCAGGGCCTGTGGGGCGGCCCCGGCGGCTTCACCCAGCGTTATGCCGGCCGCGAGCCGACTCCCGCCTCGCTGATGGCGACGAGGCTTCCAGTGAATCTCGGACCGGCGGCGGGCGCAGGCCCTGCGCTGGCGGCGGCGAGCCTGCCGGCCGCCTTCTACACGCGGGCCGCGTCGCAACCGGGCGAGGTCACCGCACCGCCGCCGGTCAACGACCGGCTGCCGCAGTCGACGGTGCGCGAGGAATATCGGAACAGCGGCCGGGTGCGCGAGGATCTGGCGCCGGTTCGCTGAACGCGCGGGAGTTCAATCGATGAAGCCTAAGGGGCCCACCCCCAACCCCCTCCCGGAAATCCGGTAGGGGGCTTCAGCTCGACGCCCGTCTCCTCCCCTCCCGGATTTCCGGGAGGGGAGCGAGGGGTGGGCACTGCGGCGATGGACTCAGCGGCGGGACGCGGCTGAAGCCTCCCGCACCGCCCTGAACTCGGAGCTTTGCTTCCATTCCGGCCAGCGGCGCGAGAAGGCCAGCTCCCGGCCGATGGCGTAGAGCAGGCCGACGTCCTGGGCGGCGCCGCTCAGGTCCCAGTCAGGGCTCCAGGTGTCGCAGGTCTGGTGGTAGCAAGCGGCGGTATAGTCGCTGACCCAGCGATCGCCGGCGGCGCGGCCGCCGTTCACCAAATCGACGCCGCCGCCCAGCGCCATCAGCAAAAGGACGGGCACGCCGCGCTTGGCCATCGGGAAATGGTCGGCGCGGTAGAAGAGGCCGCGCTCGGGGCGTGCGTCGGGCGTGACGGTTCGGCCCTGCGCGGCGGCGGCCTCGGCGAGCATGTCCTCGAGCTCGGACTGGCCGCTTCCGATCAGCACGACGTCGCGGGCGAGGCCGTTGGGCTGGAGCACGTCCACGGTCAGATTGGCGACGGTCTTCTCGGCCGGGTGGAGGGGATTGGAGGCATAATATTCGGAGCCGAGCAGGCCGCGCTCCTCGGCGGTCCAGGCGGCGAAGATCAGTGTGCGCTTCGGCGGCGGACCCGCCTTGAAGGCGCGCGCGATCTCGAGAAGGCCGGCAATGCCGATGGCATCGTCGAGAGCGCCGGGGCGGGCCCGCCGGCCCTGAGCGTCGGGCGCGCCCATGCCGTAGGCGTCCCAATGGCCTCCGAACATGATCGCCTCGTCAGGATGCTCCGATCCCGCGATCCTGGCGACGACATTGTGGCTCTCGACCCGGACCGTCTCGACCGCGAAATCGGCCGAGAGGCGCGCGCCGAGATCGACCGGACGGAAGGCGCCGGTTCGCGCCTGAAGCTTCACCGAGTCGAAATCGAGACCGGCGCGGCGGAACAGATCCTCGGTCACGCCGCGCTGGAGCCAACCCTGAAGCAGAACCGGCTCGCGCGCGCCTGGCGGGAGGACGATATTGTAATTCTCGCCGCCCGGCGCCTGGACCGTGCTCCAGCCATAGCCGGCGCCGGCCGTCTCGTGGACGACGAGCGCCCCGATCGCGCCCCGGCGGGCCGCTTCCTCATATTTGTAGGTCCAGCGGCCATAATAGGTCATGGCCTGGCCGCCGAAACGGCCCGCCACCGGATCGCCTGCCGCCGCCTCGAAATCTGGATCGTTGACCAGGAAGAGAGCGATCTTGCCGTGCAAGTCGACGCCCTTGAAATCGTCCCAGCCGCGCTCGGGCGCGTTGACGCCGTAGCCGACGAAGACGATCGGCGCGTCGGCGATTCGGGCCCGGTCCACGGGGCGGACGGTGCTGAGATAGATGTCGTCGGGGAAACGGAGCGGGAGAGTCGCGCCATGGCGAGTCACCGTGACTCGGCCAGGCTTGCCGAGCTGGGTTCGGATGAGCGGGACGGCCTGGGTCCAGCCGCCATTCTCGCCGCCGGGCTCGAGGCCGAGCAGCCGGAACTGCTCGCTCAGATAGGCGATGGTGCGCGCCTCGCCGGGCGTGCCGGGCCCCCTCCCCTCGAACTCGTCGGAGGCGAGCGTCCGGGTGACGATCGAGAGCCGATTCGGATCGATCCTGGCTTCGGGCCGGGCGGCGGGCGTGGCGCAGGCGGCCAGCAGGGAGAGGGTGGCGAGCGGGAGGAGGAAGGCTTTCATGGATACGCTCCGGGATCAGGCGGCGCCGATACGCCGCCCGGCCCTCCGGGCGCAACTAGTTGGACGGCGATGACGGCTGCGGCGGCGGCAGAGGCGGCGAAGGGACCGGACCTTTGAACCTGATGATCCCGGACTGGACGGCGGGCGCCGATCCGATCTTGAGCGGACGTTCCAGCTTCACGTTCATCGCGTCTGCGGCGCCCTCGACATCGGAGAAAGCGATCATCCCGCCGGAGAAGCTGAGGCCGCTGTCCGCGCCCGCGGTCCGGATGATGCTGATATCCTTGCTGCTGATCAGAGAATCTCCGAACAAGGTCTCCTGGGTCAGCAGGATGTGGTCCGCGGCGATCTCCTTGAGCCGGAAACGCCAGGAGAGCGGCTGGCCGAAATCGCCTTCCTGCATCTCGACCGGTACGGCGCCTGGATTGCTGGCCTGGTTGGCGGCGAAGCTGAAGCCGGTCACCTCGAAGGCGGGCCTCTGGCCCTTGAGCAGAGTATAGCGGTCGGCCGAGCCCTGGTGGGGCAGGCAGGTGGCGCTCCATTCCTCGGCGTCCTGCACCGGAACGCACCAGACCAGGCGAACCTCCTCCGGATCGGGAGCCGCCACGCCGATGGTCGGAAGCTTTATCGGGCGCCCGCCATAGCTCAGCGTCGTGCTGTACGACATTGGGACCCCGTAAAGGACCGTGCCTTGCGGGAGCGAGCGCTTCGAGAAGAGAGTTCGGATCACCGTATCCTGGGTCAGGACGCCCATATAACCGTGGCGGAAGCCGACGGTCATGATCGTGTCACCGACGGCCCGGCGGCCCTCATTGACCTCGGCGGCGCCGGCGGTCTGAAGCACGGGCCGGTCGAACTTCTGCTCGAGCGCCAAGCCCTTCTGCTTAAAGGTCGGGCCGTCGGAAACGGGAAGGAAGCCGCCATAGGAGCGGCGGTAGAGACGCTCCGGGTCGCGGAGGCCGAGCAGCCGCACCGGCGCGCCCTCCTCCTTCGATCCGATCGAGACGACGAGCTCGTGCATGCGCGCCACGGCACCGCCTTTTGCGACCGCCCCCGGATGAAGGGGCTCGCCCTCGCGAACGCGCTGGGATTCCGTGCAGACGCCGCTCGTCCGGTAGACCAGATTGTCGATCTCGCTTCTGCGCTGGGCAAGCTGCTCCGGAGTGAGTCCTTCGGCGGGCGGAGCGCCGAGTGCGAGGGCGAGCGCGTCCGGCTCGCTCCGACCCGCCGTGGGTGCCGGGCCCATCGTGAAGGCAGGCCGTTCGTGGCCCCTGGAGCAATTGGTGACCGCGATCGCGATCTCCGGCACCTCGCCGGCCACGGCCGGGCGGTAGCGGACCGGCGCCGCGATCGGCTGCGCCTTGGCCAGAATCGAGAGTTGATCGGCCTTGTTGCCGGATTCGCCGAGTCCGAAAATCCGGCTTTCGAGCGCGCCGTCGCCGTCGCGATCCTCGAAGCAGGGGATTCGAGCCCAGTCGCGAAGGGCGGCGCCGTCGGCGCAATAGATACGCTGCGGGCCGGCCGAGTCGCTCATCGCGCGGAAGCGCTTCTGATCGCCCGCGAAAGCGCGGAGAAGCACCAGCTTCTTGCCGGCGCCCTGGCCGAGATCCTGCTCGACGATGATTGTTTCGGCCGGGCGCAGGGTCATCCGCGCGATGAGGCTCGAGGCGGGCCGATCGCCCTTGACCCAGATCGGATCGCTCGTCTGGGCGGTGTCGAGCGGAAGCGCGACGAAGGGCACGAAGGCCGGCCTGAGGGCGTGGATGTCGATAGGCTCGCTCGGTGCGGGCGGCGCCGGCGGGGCGGGCGGCGCGACGGGCGGCGCCGGCGGCACCACGATGGTCGGAAGCGCTTTCGGAGCGGCCCTGGGCGCCCCCGCTCCGGATTGGGCGATTGCACCGGACGCGGACGCGGCGGCGAGCGCCGCGAGCATGGACGCTCCATTCCTGACGGTCATTCTCAAGTCCCCGATTCGCCCCTCCCCGCGAGGGGCGGGCGCTGTTTAGACTTTTTTCCCTGTTTCGCCAATAGGTTGCAGGCCGCGGCGAGCGGCCTTGACAGTCATGCCCGCGCGGTTCGACCATCATCTCCTCGCCAGCCCGGGGGAACGGACATGCGCAAGACATTCTGCCTCGCACTGATACTGCTCGCGGCGCCCTTGCCGTCCGCGGCGCAGGACATGAATTCGAGCGAGGTGATCGTCACCGCCAACCGGCGGCAAAGCAGCGATTACGAGCGCATGCCTTTGATCGGGCTGAGGCGAACCGCCGATTTCGCGGTCCAATATGTCTCGGTGGCCGGAGACACGCGCGAGATGAACCCTCGCCGCGAGGAGATATTCGCGATGGTGCGCGGGGCGATAGCGCTTGCCGGCGCCCGCGGAGTCGAGCTTGCCACCGGACAGCTGGTCGTCGAGCCGCTGACCCTCGCCAATTACCGGGACCTGCCCTTGCTGGGCGACGGGCGGCCCGACAGCGAACGGGTCAGCTTCCTGATCAAGACCAGCCTGAAAGGCAGCGACGGCAAGGCCGCGCTCGACCGGATCGAGGCATTCATCAAGGCGGTGCCGACGGTCGGGCGGGCGCAGATGCAGAAAGGCGGCGACCTCACATTGTCCGTGGTCGGCCCCGATCAGTATCGCGGCCAGATCATCGATCTCGTCTCGGCCGATGCCCGAGCCACCGCGGCCCGGCTCGGGCCCGATTATGCGGTGTCCGCGAGCGGCCTCGACCGGCCCGTCGAATGGGCTCGGGCGACGCTGACCGA
>Ga0193706_1001321_pt1 | contig 11293 bp, 5 predicted proteins | sample U3c1metaG_FD_160130 | JGI IMG/M metagenome (GOLD analysis project Ga0193706, IMG submission 160130) | Soil microbial communities from a riparian zone of the East river system, Colorado, United States - U3c1 | ecosystem: Environmental > Terrestrial > Soil > Riparian zone | place: USA: East River... | reverse complement strand
TCACCGATCTCGACCCGATCCGGCTCGGACTCCTGTTCGAGCGCTTCCTCAATCCCGAGCGCGTGTCGATGCCGGACTTCGACATCGATTTCTGCGAGACAAGGCGCGGCGAGGTGATCCGCTACGTCCAGAAGCGCTACGGAGCGGACAAGGTCGCCCAGATCATCACGTTCGGGAAATTGAAGGCGCGCGCGGTGCTCAAGGATACCGGCCGGGTGCTTCAGATGCCCTACGGCCAGGTCGACCGGCTGGCCAAGGCGATCCCCAACCATCCGACCGATCCCTGGACCCTCGAGCGGGCGCTGAACGGAGTCACCGAGCTTGCCGCCGAATATAAGAGCGACAGCAGGGTGCGGCGGCTGTTCGACCTGGCGATGAAGCTGGAAGGACTCCCGCGCCATGCGTCGACCCACGCCGCCGGCGTGGTGATCGGCGACCGGCCGCTGGAGGAGCTCGTTCCGCTCTACCGCGATCCTCGCTCGGACATGCCGGTCACCCAGTTCGACATGAAATATGTCGAAGCGGCGGGCTTGGTGAAATTCGACTTCCTCGGTCTCAAGACGCTCTCGGTCCTCCGAAAGGCGGTCGAGATGCTCTCCGACCGGGGAGTCGACGTGGATCTCGACCGGATCCCGTGGGACGATCCCGAGGTCTACAAATTCCTCCAGCGCGGCGAGACGGTGGGAGTCTTCCAGCTGGAGTCGGAGGGCATGCGGCGGACGCTGGCCGCGGTGAAGCCCGACAATTTCGGCGACATCATCGCGCTCGTCTCGCTCTACCGGCCGGGCCCGATGGACAATATCCCGATGTTCGGCGCCCGCAAGAACGGGCGAGAGCCGATCGTCTATCCCCATCCGATGCTCGAGGAGGTGCTGAAGGAAACGTACGGCATCTTCGTCTACCAGGAGCAGGTGATGGAGGCGGCGCGTGTTCTCGCCGGCTACAGCCTCGGCGAGGCCGATCTCCTGCGCCGCGCCATGGGTAAGAAGATCAAGTCCGAGATGGACGCCCAGCGCGATCGATTCATCACCGGCTGCGCCGCCAACGACATCGCCCGCCCGAAGGCGAACGAATTGTTCGACTTGATCGACAAGTTCGCCGGCTACGGCTTCAACAAGAGCCACGCGGCCGCCTACGCTTTGGTCGCCTACCAGACGGCCTGGCTGAAGGCGCATCATCCGGTCGAATTCTACGCTGCCTCGATGTGCTTCGACATGGCGCAGACGGACAAGCTCGCGATCTTCGTCGACGACATGCGGCGGATGGGCACGATCTGCCTGCCCCCCTGCGTCAATGCCAGCGAGGCCGAGTTCAGCGTCGAGGATACCGAGACGGGCCATGCCGTCCGCTACGCGCTCGGGGCGCTGAAGGGCGTTGGCGAGAAGGCGATGGAGCAGTTGGTCGCCGAGCGGACGGCGCACGGCGCGTTCGCCAACCTCGAGGAGTTCGCGGCCCGGGTCGATCCGCAGCTTCTGAACCGGAGGCAGATCGAGAGCCTGGCCGGCGGCGGCGCCTTCGACTCGCTCGCGCCGAGCCGGGCCGCAGTCCATGCCGCGGCGGAGACGATCCTAGCGGTCGCTTCGAGCGCCGCGGATGCCCGGACCAGCGGCCAGCACGGTTTGTTCGGGGAGGGCAAATCGAACGTCGTTCCGATCCGGATGCCGGCGGGCAACACCTGGACTCTCGCCCAGCGCATGGCGGCGGAGAAGGAGGCGTTCGGCTTCTATTTCTCGGCCCATCCGGTCGACCGCTACCGCCACATCGCCGAAGCGCATGGCGCGAAGAATTATGCCGAGCTGGGGGCGATGCCGATGCCGGGCGACGGCGGCCGCGCCGGGGCGGTCATGGCCGGACTGGTCGAGGATGTAAGGTGGCGGACCTCGGCGCGCGGCCGCCGCTACCTGATCGCGACGATGTCGGATTCGTCGGGCCAATATATGGCCACCGTGTTCGACGACGAGACCGCGGCCCGGGTCGAGGAAGCGGCGAAGAGCGGCGCCTGCGCTTTGCTCAATGTCGAGCTGGACAAGAGGCCGGGCGAGGAAGCGCCCCGGGTGACGGTGCGATCGCTCCAGCCGTTCGAGAGCCTGTCGCGGCGCACCAAGCTTCGGCTCGACGTCGAGCTCGAGGACGAGGAAGCGGTCCGGCGGCTTGCGGCGGAGGTGGCCGGGGATCATGGCGGCAGCGGCGAGCTTCGGCTTCGGCTCCAGGTCAGCGGCGGCGAGGCCGAGCTGGTGGTCGGCCGCGACTTCCTGCTCGACGCCGAGATGACCGCACGGATCGAGCGGGTGGACGGGGTTCGAAGCGCGACCCTTTCGGTCGTGCCGCAGCCGCGACTGGCGCTGGTTTCCTGAACCTTCGCATCCGATGGCGCTTCGTCCGGCGTAAAGCTGGGAGCGCCCTTCCTTTTTTCGCTCGACAGAAGGGTAAAGAGATTCCAGCTTTCGCTGGAATGACGGCGAGGTTTCGCTCGAATGCAGGGGGAGGATCGAATGCTCGGCGGGATGCAGGACTGGCCGCTTCGGATCACGAACATCCTCGATCATGCGGCGCGCGAGCATGGCACGCGCGAATTGGTCTCGCTGTACGCCGACGGAACGACCGTCCGCACCGACTGGGCCGGGATCCATCGCGACGCGCGAAAGCTCGCGCAGGCGCTCGAGCGGCTCGGCCTTCGTCCCGGCGACCGGGTCGCAACGCTGGCGATGAACCACAGCCGCCACGTCGTCGCCTGGTACGGCGCGATCGGCATGGGCGGAGTCATCCATACGGTGAACCCGAGGCTGTTCGACGAGCAGCTCGTCTACATCATCAACCATGCCGAGGACCGGGTCGTCTTCCACGACGCCGCACTCGCGCCGCTCGTCGAGCGGCTGAAGCCGCGCCTGACCAAGGTCGAGCATTTCATATGCTTCGATTCGGGCGAATATGACACGCTGATCGGCGCCGAGGACGGCAATTATGCCTGGGCCGGGGACGACGAGCGGGCCCCGGCGATGCTCTGCTACACCAGCGGCACCACCGGAAATCCCAAGGGCGTGCTGTACGAGCATCGCTCGACCGTCATCCACGCAATGGTGCAGATGAGCCCGGACGTCTTCGATCTCAGCGCCCGTGCGGTCGTCCTGCCCGTGGTGCCGATGTTCCATGCCGGCGGCTGGGCGCTGCCTTTCTCGACCGCGATGGCCGGCGGCAAGATGGTCTTCTCGACCGATTATACGCCCAGGGTCATGTGCGACCTGATGAGGGGCGAAGGAGTCACCCACACGGCCGGAGTTCCGACCGTCTGGCTCGCCTTGGTCAATTATGTCGATTCGAGCGGCTCGGATCTCGGTAAGCTCAGCACCGTCCATATCGGCGGATCGGCCGCGCCCCGGGCGATGATCGAATGGTTCACCGACCGCAACATCCGCGTCGGCCACGCCTGGGGCATGACGGAGATGTCCCCGCTCGGGACCGTCGGCGCGGGCGGCGGCGACTGGGACGAGATGAGCCGCGAGCGGCGAGTCGACCTGCTCTGCAAACAGGGCAGGGTTCCGTTCGGAGTCGAGCTTCGGACCGTGGACGAGGAGGGGAATCTGCTCCCGCGCGACGGCAAGAGCTCGGGCCGGCTTCAGACCCGGGGCCCCTGGATCATCCGCCAATATTTCCAGGACGAGAAGGGGGACGTGATCGACGCCGACGGCTGGTTCGACACGGGCGACGTCGCAATCCTCCATCCCGACGGCGTTCTCCAGATCACCGACCGGTCGAAGGACGTGATCAAATCGGGCGGCGAGTGGATCAGCTCGATCGATCTCGAAAATGCGGCGGTCGGTTGCGCGGGAGTCGCCGAGGCGGCGGCGGTTGGGGTCAAGCATCCCAAATGGGACGAGAGGCCGCTTCTGCTCGTCGTGCGCAAGGAAGGGTCGGACGTGTCCGCAGAGGCGATCCTCGATCACCTCGCCGCCCATGTCGCGAAATGGTGGCTGCCGGACGAGATCGTTTTCGTGGAGTCGCTTCCGCATACGGCCACCGGGAAGCTGCTCAAGACCGCGCTTCGGGAGGAGTATAGGGACTACAAGCTCGCCAGCGCGGCCTGAGCCATCTCTCCCCTCCCGGTTTTCCGGGAGGGGCCGGGGGTGGGCTCTTTCGGATTCAATGGAGAGGAACGGCTCGCGCTGCGCGCTCGCGCCCACCCCTTAATCCCCTCCCGGAAATCCGGGAGGGGAGATTTACAGCAGCCTGAGCTGCGGGCCTTGCGGGGGTACGAAGAGGTCGGTGCGGAGGCGGAATTTTTCGTTGTTCAGGCCGTGCTTTCTCACCGCGATGTCGAAGCGGGTGCGCATGAGGTCGGCCCAGGGGCCTGAGCCCTGCATTCTCGTCAACCAGTTCGGGTCGTTGTCGCGGCCGCCGCGGAGCGAGCGGATGATGTTCATCACCTTCTCGGCCCGATCGGGATAATGTTCGTCGAGCCAGGCGCGGAACAGAGGCGCGACCTCGTAGGGCAGTCGAACCGGGAGGAAGAAGGTGCCGACGGCGCCGGCCTCGGCGGCGGCTTCGACGATATGCTCGACCTCATGGTCGGTGATCGCGGGGATGACCGGGGCGATGGCGACATGGGCCGGGATCCCGGCCTCGGTCAGAGCCCTGACCGCGGCAAGGCGCTTGCGCGGCGCCGGAGCGCGAGGCTCGAGCGTGCGCGCGATCTCCGGCGTGAGCGAGGTGATCGAGAGGGCGACCGAGGCGAGGCCGAGCTTCGCCATGGGCGCCAATATGTCGATGTCGCGCAGCACCCGGTCCGACTTGGTGGTGATGGTGACCGGGTGGTTGGTCTCGGCCAGCACTTTCAGGACCGAACGGGTGATCTCCCATTTGGCCTCGATCGGCTGGAACGGATCGGTGTTCGTCCCCATCGCCATCGGTCGGACCCGGTAGCCGGGCCTGGCAAGCTCCTCCCGGAGCAATTTGGCCGCATCGGGCTTTGCGAACAGGCGGGTCTCGAAATCAAGGCCGGGGGAGAGATCGTGGAAGGCGTGGGTGGGGCGGGCGAAGCAGTAGATGCAGCCATGCTCGCAGCCGCGATAGGGATTGATCGAGCGGTCGAAGCCTATGTCGGGCGAGGTATTGCGGGCGATGATCGTCTTCGGCTTCTCTACCGTGACGGTGGTGCGGAGGGGCGGCGGGCCGTCGTCCACATCCTCGCGTGCGTCGAGCCAGTCGCCATCGGCCTCGCGTACCTTCAGGTTGAAGCGGGTCGGCGTCCTGTTTTCCGGGGCGCCGCGGCCGTGGTGGGCGTCGGGGCGGGGCATTGGAGGAATATGGGCTTGGAATGGGAACAAAGCAAGAACTTAGTTCCTCCCCTGCATTTGCAGGGGAGGGGGACCGCGCATGGCGCGGTGGGAGCGGCAGGGCGGTGGGTAAGGGCCCCTCCACCGCCTTTCAGGCGGTCCCCCTCCCGTCGAAATCGAGGGGAGGAACTTTTACTTGGTGCCGTAGGCCAAGCCGCGGGCGGGTTGGGCAGGCTCGATGCGGACGGCGGTGGCGCCGGGGAGGCCGGGGAATTTGGGCCAGAGGCCCTGGGACAGAGCGACGCGGCTCGACGAGCCCTTCTTCGCTTCCTCCTCGTAGATCCAGTAATTGCGCAGGACGATCGGGACGTAGCCGCGGGTCTCCCAATAGGGAATCGACTCGATGTAGAGCAGGGGATCGGACCGATCGACGCCCGGGCGCGTGTTCCATTCGGCGATCGGAACCGGCCCGGCATTGTAGGCGGCGATGACCTTGGGGAGCAGGCCCTGGGTCGCGTAGGAATCGCGAAGGCCTTCGAGGAAGGTCTGGCCGAACTCCATGTTCTGCGCGGGATCGTTGAGCTGGCGGCGCTCGAAAGGCTCGCCCCGGGCCCGGGCGATGTCTCCGGCGGTTCCGGGGCGGACCTGCATCAGGCCCTGGGCGCCGGCCGGGCTGACCACGTCGGTCCGGAAGTTGGATTCCTGGAGCGCGTGGGCGAAGACCAAAGACTGGTCGACGCGCCAGCCCTTGCTCGGCCGCCAATCCGGCCGCGGATAGCGGGCGGCGAAATTCACGTTGGCGCCGCGCGGCGCGTTGTGCGCGAGCCAGAACTGGGTCGACGCCAGGTTCAGGTCGGCGGAGAGATGGAGAAGAGCGTCATGGTCGGCAGTGCCGCCGATCCGGGCCTGGTGGCGGATCAGCCGGTCGGCAAGTGCGGCCTCGCCGATCTCGGCGAGCCCGATCGCGGCCCGGACATTGGTCTTCTGGCCGATCCGGCGCCATTCGGCGTCGCCATAATCGTGGAGTCCGGCAGCGCCCGGCGCCCGAACGCCGAGAGCGCTGTTGGCGAGAAGACCATAGAAGGTCTCCTTCATCCGAGCGGCGGCGCGGAGCCGGGGCTGGACCCGCTCCGGGTGGCCGCACATCGTGTCGGCGCGCGCGGCCCAGTAATTGCCGGCCGCGATCAATTCGATGTCGCCCGAGCGCGACGCCACTGTAGCGAAGGCATTGGAGGCCGCGGAGCAATCGCGCTTGCGCCAGGAGGCGAGGCCTGAAACCCAGGCGGCGTGGACGGTCCATTCGCCGGTGCCGGCGCGGGCCTTCTCGGCCAGCCGAAGCGCGTTCTCATCGTCGCCGAGAAGATAATAGGACCATGCGATTCGCTGCTGGAATTCGGCGCGGGCATCGCTGCTCATCTCCATCTCGCGTTCGGAGAGGAGCGTCTCGGCCTCGGCCGGCTTGTCGTCGACGATCAGCGGCTGGACCAGGCGGTCGAGGTCGGCGGCCACGGAATCGCCGCGGATGCTTTGCGCGCGGGAACGGCGAGGCTGGCTGCCCTGCCAGACCAGATTCTGCGCCTGGGGCATGGTCGGGAGCGAGATTGCGCCCCGGGTCATGGCCATGCGGCCGATCTGCTCGGCCTCGGGCAGGTCCGGCGCCTGGGTGAGAAGGGCGAGCAGGGGCTCGAGCTCGACCTTGGGCGATCCCTTGGCGGTGTAGAGCTCGGCCCGGGCGACATGGAGCATCGGGCTGTCGCGCATCGATTCCATCCGGGCGGACGCCTTTGCCCAGTCGCCGGCGCGGATTGCGGCGAAAATCTCGCGATAGGCGCTCCGCTCGGACGAATTGAGCTCGGACGGAGTCCGGTCCGGCTGGCCGGCGTCGGCCAGAGCGGGCGCCGCCGGGAGGGCGAAGCAGGCGGCGAGCAGGAGCGCTCCGAGCTTGGTCATGGTCTCACCTCTTCGATCAGCATCTGCAGATCGGCCCAGGCGCGCGCCTTGTGCGCGGGCTGGGACAGCAGAAAATCGGGCTTCATGGTTACCAAAGCCTTAATCGGCCCGGCATGGGTGGCGACCTCGTGCCAGCGGCCGCGCGCCTGGGCGACTCCGAGGCCGAGCATCGCCCTGGCGCAGGAATCGCCGAGCAGGAGCAGTGCCCGGGGCGCGACGAGGCCGATCTGGTGGCGGGCGAGATCGGCGCATCGCCTGGCCGGCTCGCCCGAAAGCCTGCCGTCGGGCGAGCGAAGGCAGGAAAGAGCGGCGAGGTAGATGGAATTGCGGTCGCGGCCGATCGCGGCGAGCATCCGGTCGAACAGGCGCCCAGCCTCGCCGGCCATCAGGACGCCCGCGGCGCAGTCCTCGCCGGTCGGCATGTCGGCGAGGATCATCAGCCCGGAGGCCGGATCGCCCGAAGGGCAGATTCGCGGTGCATTGGGAGAGGCGAAGGCGAGACGGTCAGTGCCGGCGAGCCAGGCCTGGAACAGATCGAGCTGTCCGGGCAATTCCTCCTCCGCCTCGGCGAAGGCGGCGGGGGCTTCGGCAACTGATGCGGGGGCGGGCGGGGGCGCCTGACGAAGCCAGTCGCGCGGCGTTTCCGCGACCAGAGTATCGACCCCGGCCTCGCTCCACCATGACAGGATGCTCGATACATCCCCCGGCGACAATGGATCTCCCCGCTCCATTCATGCTTACTGAGTCAGTCGCGGCCGGGCTGGTCAACCGCAAATCTCTCTTATATCTGCCAGACGTTGGCTGCTTGCGACGATAGGAGCGGGGCAGCGGGAGACGGAGCCGGAAATGACCGCGCGCGAGTCCATGGCCTATGATGTGGTGATCGTCGGCGCCGGGCCGGCCGGGCTGGCCGCATCGATCCGGCTGAAGCAGCTCGCCGGGGAAGCGGGCAAAGAGATCAATGTCTGCATCCTGGAGAAGGGATCCGAGGTCGGCGCCCATATCCTTTCCGGCGCAGTGGTCGACCCGCGCGCGATGGACGAGCTTCTTCCGAACTGGCGCGAGCTGGACAGCCCGCTGACCTGCAAGGTGCGCGAGAATCTGCACTGGGTGCTGACCGCGAAGCGCAGATATCCGCTGCCGCACATCATGATGCCGCCCTTCATGAGCAACAAGGGCACCTATACGGTCAGCCTCGGCAATCTGTGCCGCTGGCTCGCCGGGCAGGCCGAGGCGCTCGGGGTCGAGATCTTCCCGGGCTTCGCCGCCGCCGAGATATTGTTCAACGAGGACGGATCGGTGAAGGGCGTCGCCACCGGCGACATGGGAGTCGCCCGCGACGGCACGCACAAGCCCGATTACCAGCCCGGAATGGAGCTTCACGGCCGCTACACCTTCTTCGCGGAAGGCGCCCGGGGCCATCTCACCAAGGAATTGAAGCGGATCTTCGACCTGGAGGCCGAGAGCGAGCCGCAGGTCTATGGGATCGGCCTGAAGGAATTGTGGGACGTCGACCCGGAAAAACATCATCCGGGACGGGTGATCCACACCCAGGGCTGGCCGCTCGAAGACGCCTGGGGCGGCGGCTTCCTCTATCATCAGGAAGCGGGACAGGTGGCTTTGGGCTTCGTCGTCGCGCTCGATTACCGGAACCCCTATCTCTCGCCGTTCGAGGAGTTCCAGCGCTGGAAGCAGCATCCGGCGATCCGCGAGGTGCTGGAGGGTGGAAGACGGGTGAGCTACGGCGCCCGGGCGATCAACGAGGGCGGCTGGCAATCGGTGCCGAAGCTGGTCTTCCCGGGCGGAGCGCTGATCGGCTGCTCGGCCGGCTTCGTGAACGTGCCCCGGATCAAGGGCAGCCATACCGCGATGAAATCGGGGATGCTCGCAGCCGAGGCCGCTTATGCGGCGATCGCCGGAAGCGAGGATTCGGGCGGCGACACGCTCTCCTCCTACGAGGACAATCTTCGGTCGAGCTGGATCGCCGACGAGCTCAAGACCGTGAAGAATGCCGAGCCGCTGGTCGCCAAATATGGCGGCGTGGCCGGGACCATCCTCGCCGGCACCGACATGTGGATGCGGGTGCTGAAGATCGGCCTTCCGTTCACGATGCGCCATCATCGCGACAATGAAAGCCTGTGGCGCAAGGATATCGTCAAGCCGATCGCCTATCCCAAGCCCGACAACAAGATCAGCTTCGACCGGCTGACATCGGTCTTCCTCTCCAACACCAATCACGAGGAAGACCAGCCGATCCATCTGACGCTGAAGGATCCAGACGTCCCGATCGAGGTCAATCTCGCGCTCTACGACGCGCCCGAGCAGAGATATTGCCCGGCAGGGGTCTATGAGATCGTCGGCGCCGAGGAAGGCAGACCGAGGCTCCAGATCAACGCGCAGAATTGCGTCCACTGCAAGACCTGCGACATCAAGGACCCGACCCAGAACATCAACTGGGTCGTGCCCGAAGGCGGAGGAGGCCCCAATTATCCGAACATGTAGCCGCACGGCGAAGCTGGCAGCCCTCGGCGCGCTCCTTCTGCCGCTCGGGGCGGCGCAGGCGAATGTCGACGAGCAGACGGCGCTGGCCGCCTATGTGCGCGCCCGGCTGGCCGACAGCGTCGGCGCCTCGGACCAGGCGGTGAGATCCTATGCCGCGGCGCTGGCGCTGGCGCCGCAGAACGAGACCTTGGCCGCCCGGGCGCTCGACCAGGGGCTTGCCGCGGGGAACCGGCCGCTGGCGCTTTCGGCCGCGAGGGCGCTCGACAAGACCGGGAAGCTGAAGGTGGACGGGCGGCTCCTGCTGCTCTCCGAGGCCCTTCGCACCCGCGACTGGCGGGTCGCGCGTCTTCAGACCGACCGGATCGAGGAGGACGAGGTATTCGCTTTCCTCGCGCCCCTGCTTCGCGCCTGGATCGCACAGGGATCGGGCAAGGGCGATCCGCTCGCTTTGCTCGCCAATCTCAAGGACAATCCGCTCGCCGCCGCTTATGCCGACGAGCAGAAGGCCTTGCTGCTTCTCGCCGGGGGACGGAGCGATCAGGGCGTCGCGGCCCTGCTGCGGGAGCTGGACGATGCCGGCGCAAGGGCGCCGCGGCTCAGGATCGCCGCCGCCGGCCAGCTCGTGCGCAAGGGCGACCGAAAGGGCGCGATGGCGCTTCTCGAAGGCGATTCCGAGGCCTTGGCCGCGGCGCGCGCGACCTTGGCCGCCGGTGGGAAGCTGAGCGGCGAGATCGGATCGCCGGCGGCGGGCATCGCCGAATTGTTCGTCCGGATCGCTCTCGATCTCAACAGCCAGGACGTGCCGACTCTCGCGCTCGACTTCGCCCGGCTGGCCACCTTCATGGCGCCGGAGAATAGCGAGACCTGGATCGTCACCAGCGAGCTTCTGGCCGGATCCGAGCAGCACGACGCGGCGCTGGTCGCGCTCGACAAGGTCCCTGCCGGCGATCCATTCGCCGGATCGGCGGCCAACACACGGATCGACCTGCTGGTCGCCGCCGGCCGAACCGAGGAGGCGCTGGTCCGGGCAAGGGCGGAGACCGGGGCCAAGCCGGATTCGTCGCCGGCCTGGGCGAGGCTCGGCGACCTGCTCAGCCGCCTCAAGCGGCCCGGCGAGGCGGCCGACGCCTACGGCAAGTCGCTGGCTTTGGTCCGGAGCTCCGGCCCCGGGTCCGAGACGCGGGAATGGCCGGTTCTCCTTCTGCAGGGCTCGGCCCTGGTCGAAGCTGGAAGATGGGCGGAGGGCAAGAGCGCGCTCCAGGCGAGCTACAAGCTTGCCCCCGAGCAGGCGATCGTCCTCAATTATCTCGGTTACTCGCAACTCGAGAGGCGCGAGAACGTCGCCGAGGCGGAGAGGCTGATCCGCGAGGCGAGCAGGCTCCAGCCCGACAATGCGGCGATCACCGATTCGCTGGGCTGGGCCCATTATCTGCGCGGCGACTTCGCCAAGGCGATCGAATTGCTCGAGCGGGCAAGCCGGGGCCAGCCGGCCGACGCGGCGATCAACGAGCATCTCGGCGACGCTTATTTCAAGGCCGGCCGCCGGTTCGAGGCGCGCTATGCCTGGCAGG
>Ga0193706_1001320_pt1 | contig 11296 bp, 6 predicted proteins | sample U3c1metaG_FD_160130 | JGI IMG/M metagenome (GOLD analysis project Ga0193706, IMG submission 160130) | Soil microbial communities from a riparian zone of the East river system, Colorado, United States - U3c1 | ecosystem: Environmental > Terrestrial > Soil > Riparian zone | place: USA: East River... | reverse complement strand
CCGGAACGGCGTGGAAGTGCTGGAGCGGATCGTACCCCTCTGGGCTGGAAAGGAAACCGTCGAGCGCAGCGTGGCGGTCACAAGGTACGCCGCAGAGGCTTGGGAGCTGACTCAGCGCGGCGGCCTGTATGCGGTGCCGGCTCGCATGCTGCCGCACTTCATGCGGTGGCGATGGATCGTCGCGAAATTTTTGCGCACGCTCTCCACCAGATTTCTGGAACGCTGAAGGATCCCCCTTCCGAGGCAGATTCGGCCCCCATCGCGGGGCGATCGGGTTAGGCTGGTGGCTTCGCCGCGGAGGCACACTGCGCCGGAGGACACCAGGAGTCCTCCGCCTCCGCGGCATCACCTCGTCCTGAGAAAATCATCATGCGCTACATCCATGCACTGTGCGTCGCTTGCGTCGTCTCCTCGATCGCGTCAGCGCAGCTGAGCGTCGTCGCGATCGATCCGCCGCTGAACGCGAACAATCGCGCGGCCAATGATTCGGTGGTCGTCGATTTCGATCGCGCGCTCGACCCGAGCTCGCTCGGGAACGTCCGCCTGTACGGAAATGTCAGCGGAGCGATCGCGGGCACGCAGACGCTGGAGAACGGCGGCACGCGGTTGCGTTTCCGGCCTGAGCGGCCGTACTTCGCCAACGAGATCGTGACCACGAACATGAACGAGAACCTGAAGGCTCAGGACGGCTCGTTCCTGCGCACCCAGGGCTTCGTGGCATCGTTCCGGATCGCCACGGCGCCCGCGCTGCGCCAGTTCAACGTCAATGCGACCTGGAGCGTCAGCCCGAGCGTGTTCGCGCGCATCTACGGCGGCCAGACCTGCGACTTGAACGATGACGACTTCAGCGACCTGGCGATCGTGTGCGAGAACGCTTCGGACGTGCGCATCTTCCTTTCGAACCACGACGCGACGGGAAGCTTCGGTCCGCTTCTCAACGGGCCGTACCCGGCGGGCAACACGCCGAGCCCGAACGAGAACGCCGACATGAACGGCGATGGATTGATCGACATCGTGACCTGCGACAACTTCGGCGGGACCGCGTCGATTTTCCTTGGCAACGGCGATGGATCGCTGCAACCCTCGGTGAGCTACATGTTCGAGCCCGGCGGCGTTCACGGCATGGCAATCTTCGACGCCGACGGAGACGGCGACTCCGACGTTGCGCTGGCGGGCGGCGACAAGGTTCATCTGCGACTCAACAATGGCAGTGGCGTCCTCGGCCCGGTCACTTCGACGACGACGTCGGTGAGCGGCGATTACGGCTTGAGCTACGGCGACATGGACAACGACGGAATCGTCGACCTGGTCGTCGGCGCGTCTTCCGGGGGCGGTGTGATGGTCTTGAAATCAAACGGCGCCGGCGGGTTCACGCCGAAGCCCGTGCAGAACTCCGCTGGATTCTGCTGGATGATCGCCTGCGGCGACCTCAACAACGACGGCAACATCGACGTGTCGATCGCGAACGGTCCGTCGGGCTACGGCACGGTCCTGCTCGGCAACGGCGATGGCACTCTGCAGGCTCCATTCTCGACCACGACGGTCGGGCACATGGCAGCGACCGATCTCGGCGACCTCGACGGCGACGGCGATCTCGACTGGGTCCTCTCGAGTTTCGGCGGCGGCGTGTACCAGTTGTGGCGCAACAACGGCAACGGCACGTTCACGTTCGATCAGACGATTCCGGGTGTACAGAATCCCGCCTGCTGCTCGATGCTCGACATCGACGGCGACCGCGATCTCGACCTGGCCCTGTTCGACGAGACCACGGACATGGTCACGATCCGCGAGAACGGTGCCTTGGACGCGATGACGGTCTGCGAAGGCACGCTGGCCGGGTGCCCCTGCGCCAATCTCGGGCTCCCCGGCCACGGCTGCGAGAACTCGATCGGAGCAGGTGGAGCGCTGCTGCTCGCGCAAGGTCGCGCCAGCGTGGGCAACGATTCCCTCGCCCTGAACGTGGGCGGGATGCCCGCCAATGCGCGCACGATCGTGCTGCAAGGCACCGCTCCGGCGGCGGGCGCGACGCCGATCTACGACGGACTCCTGTGCGTCGGCGGCACGATCAAGCGCTTCCCGGCGCAGACGGCGTCCAACGGCTACGTGCACCTCGACAGCGCCAACGCCGGCGCTCCCCTGTCCTCGATCGGCAACGTGCCGCCCGGCGGCGGCGTGTTCTATTACCAGGTGTGGTACCGCGACAGCCAGCCCTTCTGCACGAGCGGCGGCGCCAACACGTCCAACGCCGTGCGCGTGACCTGGACTCCCTGAGTCTGGTACCCGGTACAACACCACCATCCTGAACATGCGCGATACGTATCGCGCATGTTCAGGATGGTGGTGTTGTACCGGGTACGGCGCTCAGCTCCTGAACATTCCGCGCAGGAACACCAGGTAGATCAAGCTGCCGAGCAGCACGACCTTGAGACCGTTGTAGACCCAGAGGTGGGCTTTCTTCAGGTCGATCAGCAGGTACTTGATCTTGAACACCGCCGGCGTGAATCGATTGAGCAGGCCAGGTCGTTCGTCCTCGAGATTGTGGCTCGAGGTGATCTTCCACACGTAGCGGTTCATGAAAGTGCTGATCCCGCGCATCACCGGTGTGCGCAGCGGTCGCGTGACGTCGCAAAACAAAATGATGCGGTTCTCGGCCGTCGCGTTCTCCGCCCAGTGAATGTAGGTCTCGTCGAACACCAGATCCTCGCCGTCGTGCCAGGTGTGCTCCTGGCCGTCGACCCAGATCCGGCATCCCGGCGCTTTCGGCGTGACCAGGCCGAGGTGGTAGCGCAGCGAGGTCGCGAAGGGATCGCGGTGCTTGCCGAGCTTCGTGCCCGGCGGCAGCATCGTGAAAGCCGCGGCGTTGATGCTCGGGATCGAGCGCACCAGCGCGACGGTCTTCGGACACAGGGCGACGGCGGAGGGCAGGAACTCGTCGTACCACTTCATGTGGAAGCGCTTCCAGCCGCGCTTCTTGAAGGCGACGAAGGTCAGGTCGTTCTGCTTCTCGCCGTACTCGATGCGCCCCTGATCGAACAAGGCCAGGGCCTCGTCGCGCATGGTCTTCCAGTTGTCGCGCAACACGGCGAGCTCCGGGAAGGTCGCGACCGGCAGGAGCGGCGTCGTCGGCACGGCCGAGAAAAGGTACATCGGCACGTTGAACGGACTGAAGAGCCCGGAGTGCTCGGTGACCTGACGCGCGAATCGCAGCCTGACCTTGCCGCGGAAGTGCACGTAGCACACACAGGCCATGTACGCATATGCGATCAGGAACTTGACCGAGACCAATTCCGCAAGGATCTGCTGCAACACGGTCTTGGTTGTACCGCGAGCGGGCCCCCGAGCCCAAGAGCTTCCCGCGGCTGGCGGAGGCTCAGATTCGCGCGTAGCCCGGCTTGCGATCCACGATCGCGAACAGCTCGTCGAATTCGAAGGGTTTCTGCACCAGGGGCCGGGCGCAGCGCCTGGAAAACAGCACGGACTCAGGCGAGGCCAGATCGCCGGTGACGAACACGGTCCGCTCGAGCGCGGCGGGGAATTCGCTCTGGAAGCGGTCGTGGAGTCCCGCGCCGCCCATCCCGGGCATCCGCAGATCGCACAGCACGGCGTCGAACTCGGCGATCCGATTCGAGCCCGAAAATGCGCTCTCGGCGGAATCGGCCTCGGAGACTCTCCAGCCCCGCCGCTCGGCTTGTCGGCGCACGACCGAGCGGACGGCGGCTTCGTCGTCGATGATCAACAGGCGCCGCGTCGGCCCGGCGGTCACGAGGACCTTCGATTCGCGCTGCTTCTGAGCGGCGGCGTGGGGAATCACGACACGGAACAGCGCGCCACGCCCGTCGGGGCCGTCCTCGACCGAGATCGTCCCGCCGTGGGCGCGCACGATGGCGTGGGCGATCGAAAGACCCAGGCCCATGCCCTTGCCGGGCCCCTTGGTCGTGAAGAAGGGCTCGAACAGTCGAGCGCGGAGCTCGGGCGGCACACCCGGCCCCTCGTCGCGCACGCTGAACGTGATCCCCGCCGCACAAGGCGCAGCCTCGATCCACACCAGGCCCTGGGGCGAGCTCGCCGCGAGCGCGTTGGAGATCAGATTGGCGAGGACCTGCTCCATCCCGACGCGATCGGCGTGGAAGCGCAGTTCATCGATCCGTGCGACACGGAGCCGCTGCGCGGCCTCGCGATCCAGGTTGATGCCGCGCACCACGCGATCGACCAGCTCGGCGGCCTTCATCTCCTGCAGCGGATGCTGCGACTGTCCCGCCAGCGCCGAAAGGTTGCGCACGATTCCGCGGCAGCGCTGCGCCTGTTCCGCGACGATCCTGGCAGCTTCGTTGTCCGCTTCGGTGCTGGCGATCAGGTCGGCGTAGCCCAGGATCACGGTCAAGGGGTTGTTCAATTCGTGCGCGACGCCGGAGAGCATCGTGCCGAGCGCGCGCAGCTTCTCGTCGCGATCGAGCTCGCGCTGCAGACGCTCACGCTCCAGCTCCGCAGCGCGCAGGCGCCGGTGCGTATCTTGAAGCAGGCTGACCACCAGCCCTGTCCCGAGCGCGAGCTGCACGCCGAGATCGAAGTAGGAGTTCGTCGCAAGGACATAACGCAGCGAGGGAATCTGTTCGTGCAGTCCCGCGGCCGCGCCGTCGAGGATCCACGCGCAGGCCAGGCCGATCAACGAGCCGCGCACGACGCGCGGGCCCGAGCCCTCCACCGGCACGCCGGCGAGGGCGCTCAGCGCGACGAAGGAACAGGCGACCATGACCGGCGCCTGGACGACGAGCAGGGCCGTGATCTCAGGCAGGAGCAGTGGGGACACCGCGAGCATCGCGACCATGGCCCAGATCAGCGCGTAGAGCCAGCGCGGCGGCGCCTTGTCGGCCAGGGCGAAGCTCCCGCGCACCAGGAACAATCCGAAGAGTCCCTTGAGACCCTGGTAGGCGACGTAGCACGCGGTCGGCGCCCAATGCCCGTCGAGCCAGAAACTGTCGGCCGCATCCAGTTGATGCGAATGGAAGAAGCGCACCGCGAGCACGGTCAGCGCCGAGGCCAGCGCAGCGAATGCGAAAAAGAAATGGTCGAAGGCGCCCGAGGCTCGCTCGCCTCGCCGCATCGTCGCCAGGATCGCCACGAACACCCAGGCCAGGAAGGCCTGGACGAACAGGCCGATCAGCGACAGGAATTCGAGCCGTTCGATGAGGAACATGGGCGCGCGATCATAATGCCGGTTCGCAGGTCGTGACTTGGCGGGAGGGTCGGCTCTAAGGGCCTTCGGGCGGGGCTACCATGGATCCGCCACGGAACCTGGGGTTTCAGGCGTCCGTCCATCCCCGCAACCGGAGCTTCCACTTCCCCATGCGAACCCTCCATCGATCGATCGTCGTCGCGAGCTTGATCCTTGCCTCGGCTTCAGCCCAGGTCTGGGCGCAATCGACCTGGCACGTCGACCTCAACGGTCCCAACCCGCCCGGCACGGGCACTCCGGCGGATCCCTACACCAGCCTGCAGTTCGCGATCTCGCGACCGACCACGGGAACTGGCGACATCGTCGTGGTCCATCCGGGGACCTACTTCGAGCGCATCGATTTCCTGGGCAAGGGCCTCACGATCGGCAGCTCCAACGGCCAGGCAGTCACGATCCTCGACGGCGCCGGCCTGGGGAGCGTGGTCAGCGCCAAGAGCGGCGAGCCCGCGGGCACCATGCTCAACGGCTTCACGATCCAGCATGGCTCGGGCACTTTCGACGCGGCGCTCAATCGCTCGGAAGGCGGCGGCGTCTTCTGCGTCGGCAGCGAGCTGCGGATCGAGAACTGCACGCTGATCGACAATCGGACCCTGTTGCCGGGGACGGCGATCGTCAAGGGCGCGGGCGGCGGCGTGTTCGCGGACTCCGCCACGGTCCAGTTGATCACCTGCGTGCTCGATTCCAACCAGGCCTCGCAGGGCGGCGGCGCCTGGTTCGAGTCTTCGACCGGGACCTTCTTCTTCTCGGCGATCGTGAACAACGTCGCGCGAGCCAGCACGGTTTCGCCGATCCAAGCCGGTCACGGCGGCGGCGTCGGTTGCTTGAACTCGAGCTTCAATTTCGATTCCGGTCCCATCGCCTCGAACGTAGCGGAGTCGCTCCAGTTCCAACCGGCGCGCGGCGGCGGACTCCTGCTCTGGGGCGGTAGCGGAATGGTCCTCAACGCGCAGATCACCGACAACGCGGCGGGCGCGCCCTCCACCGGCGATTTCCAAGGTCAGGGCGGCGGCATCGAGGCGACGTTCCAAAGCGCGCCCACGAACCTTTTCATCGGCGACCTCGAAATCGCGGCGAACCGCGCCACGCAAGGCGCGGGAGCCTTCGGCACCGCCACCTTCTCCAACGTGAGGGTCCACGACAACGTCGGCCAGATCGGAGCCGGCATCTACTCGTTCGGCTCGATCGTCCACGGCTGCGACGTATTCGACAACCAGGTCCTCGATCCGTCCGCGCCGACTTTCGGCCTGGGCATCTTCAACGAGCCCACGACCTTGACCAGGGTGAGCTTTACGAAGATCCGCGGCCACTCCGCGATGGGTCGAGGGACCGGCTTGAACGGCGGCGAGTGCACCAACTGCCAGATCTTCGAAAACCTGGCCGTGGGAGCCTTCGCTTCGCAAGGCGCCGGTGCCTGCGACGCGAACTTGATCGGCTGCATCGTCCACGACAACCGGGCGCTCCAGACCGCCGCCGCCAGCCCCAGCGCCGCGGGCGGCGGCATGTTCGGAGGAACGGCGAATCGCTGCATGGTCTACGACAACCAGGCGAACTCCGGCGGCGGAGCGCGCTCCACGGCTCTCGACCACTGCACCTTCGACAACAACTCGATCCAGGGCTCGCTCCTGCTCGGAGGAGGCCTGTCCGGCGGAAGCGCGGTCAACTCGATCCTGTGGAACAACCACCCCGACGACGCTTCGGGCGCGAGCGTGAGCTGGTCCGACGTCGGGACTTTTGCACCGGGAGTCGGGAACATCGCGGTGAATCCGCAGTTCTGGTTCGAGCAGTTCCACGACTACTACCTGCGGACGAACTCGCCCTGCATCGACGCAGGGGATCCCGCGAGCCCCAACGATCCCAACGGAAGCCGGGCCGACATGGGAGCGATTCCCTTCGAGGTCTCGCACTACGCTCCGCCGGTGCGCTACTGCACGGCCAAGGTCAACAGCCTGGGCTGCACACCGATGATCGGGTGCCTCGGCGCGCCGAGCCTGGCACTAGGCAACCTCCGCGTGCTGGCCTCGAGCGTCCTCAACAACAAACCGGGAATCCTGTTGTGGAGCTCCAAGGCCACGAGCAGCCCGTTCCAGGGTGGCCTGCTCTGCGTGCGGCCGCCGTTGACGCGCACTCTGGTGCAGGCGAGCGGCGGCTCGAGCTCGGGCAACGACTGCTCGGGCAGCTACGCGTTCCAGTGGTCGCACGCATACAGCGCTGCACACGGCATCACACTCGGTCAGCGCGTCTTCGCGCAGTACTGGTCGCGCGATCCCCAGGCACTCGGCGGCTCGGGTTTGACCGACGGCCTGGATTTCACGTTCATTCCCTAGCGTCGCAACGCAGCCTGGTTCGATCACGACACCCCGCGTCTCGCGCGAGTTGCGCGCGAGACGCGGGGTGTCGTGATCGAACCAGACTCCGTTGCGATAACTACGGCAAGGTCTCGGGCAACCGCTTCTCGATCTCGGCCAGCAAGACCTCCGACGCGGTCTTGCGATCGAGCGCCGTGGAATTGCACGCGGCCCAGACGCGGCCTTCGTGGCGCTGCACCACCTGCCGCTGTCCCGCGACGCGCGCGCCGATCGCCACGTCGACGAGCAAGGTCCATTCGTCGTCCTGGTGGCCGCGGAAGACCTCGCCGATGCGGCTGCGCGCACCCGAGCGGAACTTGAAGACGCGCGGCTTGCGCGTCTGCGTGTCGTAGCCGCTGCCATCCGGAGCGAGCCAGCTCTCGTCGCCGCCCTGGATGGTGTCGGTGGACTGAGCGACCAGCTCGGCGTGACCCTCGGGCGGAACCGTGCGCGCGAAGTAGCGCACGACGAGCACGCACAAGAGATCCGCTTCGGATTCACTCGAGGCCGCGCTGTATCCCTTGGAGGAAAGCGACTGGAGAAAACTCGCGCTGAGCTCTTCCTTCAGCCCCGATTTCGCCGGATCCTCGCAGCTGACCTGGATGCGCCGGCCCGCGGGACCCTGGTCGAAAACGGGAGTGCTCACCCAGCCGCTTTCGCTGGTCACCGGCCCCGTCGGGTTGGCGAGCATCGAGCAGGCGGCGAGGAAACTCAGGGCGACGGCGAGGACCAGTTTCGACAGGAACGAGTGCGAATTCATGTTGGCGCGAGAGTATACGGACCGCGCCGGCTCCCGACGATCCTCAGGGGATCCGCAGGACCACGCGCAGTCCGCAGTCGGGCTGTCCCCGCTTTTCGTCGACGCCCTGCCGGTAAGCCGAGGTGCAGAACTTCGCCAGGCTCTGGTAGGAGCCGCCGCGCAGGCTCCGCCCCTTGTTGCCCTTCCTGCCGAGCGGATCGCTCGCGAGGAGCTTCAGATACTCTTCGGGCTCGAGATAGTAGTCCGAGCAATATTCCTTGAGATTCCCGTGCATGTCGGCGAGACCGAACTTGTTGCGATCGGATTTTCCGCAGGCTCGCCGCGTCCGGCCCTCCTCGCTGGTCGCCGCTTCCGAGCCGTCGAGTTCGTCGCCGAAGGCGTAGGCATCCTTCGATCCGCCACGGCAGGCGTACTCCCACTCGGCTTCGGTCGGGAGGAACAATTTCATGCTCCTGCAGAACTTGTCGGCCTCGCTCCAGCTGATGCCGGCCGCGGGCATGCGGCTCTCGCCCGACAGCGCCGCGGAGCCCGATCCCGCTGCGTACTCGGCCTCCGAGACTTCGTCCTCGGACATGTAGAAGTCGCGCGTAATCGTCACGGGCCGGGGCGCCGGCGCGTTGTCGCTCTTCACGCTGGAGCCCATCACGAAAGTTCCGCGTGGGATCAAGACGAGATGGATCTTCGTTGCCGTGTGCTCGATGCGCTTCGCCCATCGCTGACCGCCGATTTCGAGCGAGTCGTCACCGATCGCAGTGCAGCCCTTGGGGGCTATCGCCTGAGAGGTCCGCCGGTCGGGCACGCTCGGCGGTGTCGCGGTGCTCGGAGTTTTCTTGGGTTCACTTGGCGTCGGCGTGGCCTTGACGACCGGCGGCTGCGGCGCAGGGGGCAGCGGCTCGAGCTCGATCTCGAAGGAAGCGGACGCGAGGTTGTCCAGCTTGTCGGTCGCTCTCCACTTCACGGTCCAGCTCTCGCCCTCGGTCGGGGACACGAGCGTGGCCTCGACTTCGTTGTCCTCGATCTCTGCCGCGCCCGAATCGATCTCCGCGCTCGAGATCTCCTCGTTGAACTCCAGGACGAGATCGATCTTCTTGCCTCGCTTCACGGGCCCCTTGGGCTTGTTCAAATTCAGGCGAGGCGGGGTGGAGTCGACCAGGATCGAGAGCGACTCCGTCCCAGTGATGCGATCGCCCTCGAGCTCGAGGGTGTACTTACCGTCGCTAGCAAAGTGCAGGTCGAACTCCGCTCGATTTCCGCGGTGATCGATCATGACCTCGTCGCCGGTCTCGCGGATCTTCGCCCGCAGGCTTGGATTGCGGCCTGCGATCACCGCCGTCAGCCGGAAATTCTTTTCCTTCGACTGGAAGCCCCGACGCGCATTCGGGATGGCTTCGAAAGTCACGCTCATCGGCGTGGTGTCGGCCACGACCTTCGCCGGAGCGGGAGCCGGCTTTTCGGGCACGCGTGACTCGAACGGCTTCTCCGTGACGTGCGATTCGAGCGGCTTGACCGGCTCGTTCGACGCGATCGTCTTCGGCTGATTGCCAGGCTCGTTCTTCCCGCGCAGCGCGAAGAGGAGGACGAGAGCGACGAGCGCGACCCCGCCCATGATTACCGCGGCCAGCTTCGAACGCTTGGAAAGCGCGAAGGAACGCTGCTCCCGCATCGGCATGGTCGGAGCGATCGGCTCCGGCTTGCGCGGCTCCTCCTTCTTGCGTTTGCGCGAGACATCCAGTTGCAGGATGATCTTCGCGATCGTCTCGGGCGGCGGCGGCGAGACCATGGTCGCGCCCATCTCCGTCGTCTCGCCCGGCTTGGAGATCAGCTCGCCGCGATCATGACCGACGAAGCGCTTCAGCTCGGCGAGCACCTCCGTGCAATCCGCGAAGCGCTGCTCGGTCGAGCGCGCGACGCAGCGCTCGATCAGATGCGCGATCTCGTCCGGAACCTCGGGCCTCACCGCGCGGATGTCCGGGAAAGGCTCGTGGCAGATCAGCTTGTAGGCCTGCTGCATGTTCGCGGCCTTGATCGGATCGGTCCCCGCGAGCAGGAAGTAGATCGTCGCGCCGAGAGCCCAGACGTCGGCGGCCGGCGTGACTTTCGCCGAGTCTTCCCACTGCTCGGGCGCCATGTACTGCGGCGTGCCCATCACACCATGGGTGAGATTGGCTTCTGCCTCGCCCTCCATCGCCTTGGCGAGGCCGAGGTCGGAGACCTTGACGCTGCCGTCGCGTCCGATCAGCACGTTGTCCGGCTTGACGTCGCGGTGCACGATGCGCCGCGAGTGGGCCGCGCTCAAGCCGCTCGCCGCGCCGACGGCGATGCGCATGGATTCGTCGATGCCCAAGCGCCCCTTGCGGCGCACGCGATCGCGCGCGGTCTCGCCGTGCACGAACTCCATCACCAGGTAATGGATGCCGCGCTTGTGCGAGACGTCGTAGACCTGCACCAGGTTCTGGTGGTGGATCCCCGCCGCGAGCCGCGCCTCGCGCTGGAAGCGCTGCACGAAGGTGTCGCCCTGATCCGCGAGCGAGCGCGGCAAGCACTTCACCGCGACATCGATGTCCAGATTGAGATGCCGCCCCCGGTAGACCGCCCCCATCCCGCCCTGGCCAAGCTTGGAATACAGCACACAGGGCTCGAGCACCTTGAACCCGTCGACGTCGGGGATGTCGGTGAGCAGCGGATCTTCGCTCAGAGGCAGCATTGTCAGTTTCGCCCCCCATGGTACCCGGTAAACCACCACCATCCTGAACACTGCGGATACCGGGCGCGTTGCACCCGGTATCCGCAGTGTTCAGGATGGTGGTGGTTTACCGGGTACGGCGACGGGCTCGCCCGTGCGCCGCCGGGCCCTTCGTGGCGCTCAACGAAGCCCTGATCGAATCCGAGCATCACCACGCTGCACGGCATCCGTGCCGTGGTCAGCGCCCTGTCGGCGATGGACAGGGGCGGATACGA
>Ga0193706_1001319_pt1 | contig 11298 bp, 15 predicted proteins | sample U3c1metaG_FD_160130 | JGI IMG/M metagenome (GOLD analysis project Ga0193706, IMG submission 160130) | Soil microbial communities from a riparian zone of the East river system, Colorado, United States - U3c1 | ecosystem: Environmental > Terrestrial > Soil > Riparian zone | place: USA: East River... | reverse complement strand
CCGCCGAGCGCAGCGGCGATCCGGGGCCGCGGCGCGCTGCGGCGGCGGCCACCGGCTCGGCCGGTCGCGCGGCGGGCCGGACCGGCGCCGCCCAGGCGCGAGCGGGGAGCGGCGGCGACCGCGTCCTCGACGGAGCGGCGCAGCGCGTCGGGCGCGCGCATGCCCGCGAGGGCGCGCTGCATGTCCCGCTGCGCGCGGTGGAGGTCGTCGTCGTGGTGCATGTCGTCGTCCGTCATCTGAGACTCCGCGGCCTGCCGGCACCTTCCCCGTGGGCGCTGCGCGTGGATGCGTCTTCGCCCGTCAACGCCCGTGCAACGCGCTCGCGCGCGCGGAAGACGCGGGAGGCGATCGTCGCCTCGCGCGTGTCGAGGATGCCAGCCGCCTCGCGGTAGGAGAGGCCGGCGACGTCGACGGCGACGAGCGCGAGTCGGAAGTCGTCCGGCAGCGCTGCGATCGCGGCCAGCAGCTCGTGCGCCTCGAGCGCGGACTCAGGACGCGCGTGCGCGGTCGGATCGACGGGCTCGACCTGGTCGAGCGTCGCCGCCTCGCGCGGGCGGCGCGACGCGGTGCGGCGTGACAGCAGGAACGTGTTGCGCAGCGCCTGCACGAGGTAGGCCAGCTCGTCCTGACCGCGCAGATGGCGCGGACGCGCCAGCACGCGCGCGGCCGTCTCCTGCACGAGGTCCTCGGCCTCCTCGCGCGAGCCGCACAGCGCCCACGCCACGCGGTAGAGGCGGTCCAGGTGCGTCACGAGCGCCTGCGGGTCAAGGCGCGGCATCGTTCGACTCTAGCCCGCCGGCCTCCGTCCGGGAGTCGCAACCGGCAGGTCGTCCTGCCGGTGCAGTGATATTCCGCACATGGCGAGACCGAGAGGCGCGAGAAAGACGGCCGCGAAGAAGCGCAGAGCGGCGAGACGCAGAGCCGCGAGAGGGAAGTCGAGAGGCGGAAGAAGAGCCGCCAAGGCTCAGCGCAGACGGCGCGCCGCCGCGGCAGCGATCACCGACATGCAGACGAGCGCCGTCGCGCACAGCGGTCCGGCGGCTCCGGCCGGGACGCCCGCTCCGCCGGTGGCCGCGCCCGTCGTCCCTGTGCTGCCCCCACCCCCGCCGGTCGAGCCGCCCGCAGAGCCTCCGGTCGCGATCCCCGTCGAGGCTCCCACCCCGGCCCCTCCGCCCGTGCTCATGCCGACGCCCATCTTCGTCGTCGCGCTGCTGTGGATGCTGGCGTTGACCGCCGTCTTCTTCGTGTGGATCAACGTCGACGGATTCCATGATCTCCTGCCGACGAAGCTCGGCCCGCTCCCGCCCGAGACGATCTGGTTCGGCGCGATCGGCGGGATGCTGATCTCGTTCGCCGGGATCTACAGATACAACCGCGCCTGGGACGCCAGATACGACTACTGGCACTACACGCGCCCGCTGCTCGGTGCGTTCATGGGCGTGCTCGGCTGCCTCTCGCTGATCCTGCTCACGGAGCTGTCGACGACCAACGACAGAGCGCCCGAGGTCGACGCGACCTTCTACTGCCTGGTCGCGTTCGTAGTCGGCTACCGCGAGGAGAGCTTCCGCACGCTCATCAGACGGCTGACCGACCTGCTGCTGATGCCGGGTAGACCGGAAGAGACACCCGCGAGAGCCGGGAGAGGCAGATGACGGAGTCACCCACGCACAATGAATCAGGCAACGCGGCCGGCGGCCGCACGCGCAGCGAGCAGTCGCGGCGGATCGCGGTCGCGATCCTCGCCGGGGTCGCAGTCCTGTTCGCGGTCCTCAACTTCGAGGACGTCAAGGTCGACCTGCTGTTCGGCAGCGTCACGATGCCGCTCGTGATCGTGATCGCCTTCTGCCTGCTGATCGGCGGGCTGATCGGGGCGTTCCTGACGCGCCGGCGCCGCTCCTAGCGGCGTCCGCCGCGCGTCGGCTCTCTACAAAGGAGGGGTGTCGCTCGACGCCCCTCCCCGGTCGGCCGTTCGCACCGACAGCCCGCGCCGCCTCGACCGCGCGTGGTCGTTCCGCGTTGTCGCGACGGTGATCGCGCTGGCGATGCTGGCCTCGGGCGTGCTGTCGCCGCTGTACGACGTCTATCAGCAGCACTGGCACTTCTCGACGTTCACGCTGACGCTCGTGTTCGCCGTCTACTGCGGCGGCGTGCTCGCCTCGCTGCTGCTGCTCGGCCGCCTGTCGGACGAGCTCGGCCGCCGGCCGGTGCTGATCGCGGCGCTGTGCGGGCTGCTCGCCAGCACGCTGCTGTTCATCGCCGCGCAGTCGGTCGCCTGGCTGCTCGTCGCGCGCCTGCTGCAGGGCGCTTCGACGGGCGCCGCGCTGGCCGCCGCCGCGGCCGCGCTGATCGACTTCCACCCGGCCGGAGACGACGAGCACGCCGGCTTCGTGAACGGGCTCGTGAGCGGGATCGGGATGGCGTGCGGGGTGCTGATGTCGTCGCTGCTCGTGGAGCTGGCGCCGGCGCCGCGCGTGCTGCCGTTCGCCGTCCTGCTCGTGCTGCTGGCGGCGCTGCTCGCAGCCGTCTGCGCGCTGCCGGAGTCGGTCGAGCGGACGGCGCGGCCACACCTGCGTCCCGCACGGCCGCACGTGCCGCGCGAGGCACGCAGCGCGTTCGTGCTCGCGAGCCTCGGCGTGCTCGCCTCGTGGTCGGTGCTCGGCGTGCTGCTGGCGCTCGGTCCGAAGCTGGTCGCGGAGCTGCTCGGCGGTGGCAGTCACCTGGCCGGCGGGACGGTCATGTTCACGACCGTCGCGGCCGCGACGGTCGCCTCGGTCGCTGTGCGCCACGTTGAGGTGCGACGGGCGACGATCGGCGGCTCGCTCGTGCTCGCGCTCGGCATGGGCCTGATGGCGGCGTCGCTGTCGAGCGGCTCGCTCGCGCTCCTGCTGGCGGCCGGCGTGGTCGCCGGAGCGGGCTTCGGGATCGCGTTCCTCGGCGCGCTGCGGGCACTGACGCGGGTCGTGCCGGAGCACCACCGCGCGGAGACGATGGCGGCCTTCTACCTCGTCGCGTACGGCTCGAACGCGCTGCCGACGCTCGGCGCGGGCGTCGCGCTCGCGCACTTCGCGCTGCTGCCCACCTTCCGCGCGTTCGCGCTCGCGGTCGGCTTCGTCGCGCTGGCGGCCGCGTGGGCCGCGTGGCGCGCGCCGGCACCGCCGCCGCCGGCCGTGCGCCCGGCGCGCTGACCGCCTCCGCGTCCGCCCGTCGTCCGCCCGCGCCGCCTTCGCCCCGCCCCGCAAGCCGCCCTGCTCGCACCGCCTACCATCCCGCGCATGAGCGCCGACGGGATCGACCTGCTCGCCCACCGCGTGCGCCCGGCCGGCGGTGAGCCGCAGGGAGCGCTCGTGCTGCTGCACGGGCGCGGCACTGACGAGCACGACCTGCAGCCGCTCGCCGACGCGCTCGACCCCCAGCGGCGGCTCGTCGCGGTCACGCCGCGCGGGCCGCTCGCGTTCCCGGGTCAGCCGGGCGCGCACTGGTACATCGTGCGGCGCGTCGGCTTCCCCGACGAGGAGACGTTCGCGGCAACCTACGCGCGCCTCGGCGCATGGCTCGACGCGCTGCCGGAGGCGCTCGGCGTGCCGTGGTCGCGCACCGTGCTCGGCGGCTTCTCGCAGGGGACCGCGATGTCGTTCGCACTCGGGCTCGGCCCGGGGCGACCGGCGCCGGCCGGAATCCTCGCGCTCAGCGGCTTCATGCCGTCGGTGCCTGGGTACGAGCCGGTGCTCGACGGCCGCTCGGAGTTCCCGGTCGCACTGGGGCACGGCGCGGCCGACCCGGTGATCCCGGCGACGTTCGCGCACGACGCGCGCTCGCGCCTGCTCGCGGCCGGCGTCGACCTGCTCTACCGAGAGACGCCCGGCCTGCCGCACGCGATCGACCCGGCGTTCGTGCCGGCGCTGCGGGAGTGGGTGGTGGGGCGGGTGGGGTAGGCGCTCTTTGCTGGCGCGGGCTGGGCGTGCTGGCGTTCCGCTCGAGCGGTCGCGGTGTGCGTCACGTTTGCCGGTCGGCTGGGGAGGGGGGGCGAGCAGGCTGCTTGCGCGCCGCCCTGGGTGGCACCTCACGGTCCGCGACGCCCGGCGAGCGTCCGCTTTGCGCCACCGCTCGCGCGGACTGCGCAAACCGTGACGATCCACAACAGTGAGTGTCGGATCACACCCCTATAGGGACGGCAATCCGACACTCATCGATCCGGTGCGTGCGCGAACGCGTCGGAGAACGCAAGGACTGCGCAGGCGGACGCGTGAACCGTCACGAAAGAACGCACGAACGCCGGAGCACCTGCTCCCTCCCCCTCGATGCCCACGACGCACGCGACGGGCACCGGCCACGCAGAGAACGGAACGCCACCACCCGGGACGCATAAAGCGCGCCCCGAGCTGACACCAAGCGGTCGCCCCGGGTCCAGACCCCGCTAAGCGCCGCCAGCCGACGACCCGAGCTTGCCGGCGCGGATGCGCGCGATGAGGTCCTTCGACTCCTCGCGCAGGGTCGTGCCGTCCTCGAACTCGAGCGCCGGCAGCGTCCGCTGGCCGGTCTTCGCCTCCAGCTCCTTGCGGCGGCTTCTCGGGAACGGCGGGTGCTTGACGACCTCGTACTCGATCCCCGCCTCGTCGAGCGCGTGCTGGACCTTCCAGCAGGGATGCGGTCCTTTGATCGGGACAGAGCAGCGGTGCAGCTTGACGGCCATCGCGCCTCCTGACGCTCGTTCGCGTCGCGACGATACACGGCATCATGGAGCGGCCATGCAGGACCCGCTCCCGATCAAGCGCGGGCTCGCGCTGCCACTCGACGAGATCGTGCTGCGCACGAGCCGCTCGTCCGGACCGGGCGGCCAGCACGCGAACGTGACCGCCTCGCGCGTGGAGGCGGTCTTCGACGTGGCCGCCTCGCGCACGCTCACCGACGTGCAGCGCACGCGCCTGCTGGACAGACTCGGCCCGCGCGTGACCGCCATCGCGCAGGACGCACGCAGCCAGGCACGCAACCGCGAGCTGGCGCTCGAGCGCCTGCGCGAGCGACTCGCCGCCGCGCTCGCCACGCCGCGCCCGCGAACGCCGACGCGTCCGACGAAGGCGTCAAGACGACGGCGCGTGGAGTCGAAGAAGCGGCAGGCGGAGCGCAAGCAGCAGCGGCAGCGGCCGGCGGGCGAGGACTGAAGCGGCGATCGCCGGCCCTCGCGCAGCCTCTCGGCACGGCCCGCTCCTCGACGTCCGCCTGCTCGATGCCCACCGACCGCAGCCGCACACGGCCGGCGCCTGAGCGGAGCGCACCACCGCACCGCCACACCACCGCACCGCCACACTGCCACACCGCCACACCGCCGCACCGCCGCACCCCCACACCGCCACGCCGACCGGCGCACGCGTCCCGCACCCCGCCGTAGGCTGCCCGCGATGTCCCGCGCCCGCCTGTTCGGCCCGTTCTTCATCTTTGCCGGAGTCATGCACTTCGTGATCCCGCGCACGTACGAATCGATCGTGCCCGACTGGCTGCCCGGAAGAAGAGCGGTCGTGTACGCCAGCGGCGTCGCGGAGATCGCCGCCGGCGCCGCAATCCTGCACGAGCGCACGCGCCGCGCAGGCGCCCACTTCAGCGTCGCGACGCTGCTCGCCGTGTTCCCAGCGAATCTGCACATGGCGCTGCACCCGGAGCGCTTCCCCGTGTCGCGCCGCGCGCTGTACGCGCGGCTGCCCGTGCAGCTGCTGTTCATCGCCTGGGCGCGCGCGGCCGGCCGGTCTTGATTAAAGTAACCCTCCGGTAATTCAAAGCAGGGGGGAAGACCATGCATCACCGTCCGTTGAGGGCCGCACTTGCTGTCGTCCTCGTCGCGCTCGCGTCGTTAGTCGTCGTCGCGGGCGGCGCGTCGGCCGACGACTACGTCGCGCTCGGCGACTCGTACTCGTCCGGCGTCGGGACGAAGTCGTTCTTCGAAGCGACGTGCAAGCGCAGCAGCTACGCGTATCCGAGACTCGTCGCCGCCAACCGTCCTGGCACGAGCCTCGTCTTCAGAGCCTGCTCGGGCGCGACCACGAGCAGCGTGCTCGCCGAACAGGTCTCGTCCGTCAACGCGGGACCGAGATAGTCACGATCACGATCGGCGGCAACGACGCCGGCTTTTCGAGCATCGTCACGCAGTGCGCACTGCCGTGGCCGTGGTCGTGCGAAGGCGAACTGACGACCGCCGAATCGTTCATCAGAAACACGCTGCCCGGCAGACTCGACGGGGTGTACGCGCGAATCGACGCGAACGCGCCTAGCGCGACCGTCGTCGTGCTCGGCTACCCGCGCCTCTTCATGGGTGTCGACTGCAACGGGGGCACGTTCTTCAGCGGGACGGAGATGAGACGCATGAACGCGATCGCCGACCTGCTGGCGAGCGTCACGAGAACGCGGGCGGTCGCCGCGGGCTTCACGTTCAAGGACGCGATCCCCGGCTACACGGGCCACGCGGTCTGCTCCTCGTCGGAGTGGATCAACGGCCTGTCCAACCCGGTCGAAGAAAGCTTCCATCCGAACAGAGCCGGGCAGGCGAGCGGGTATGAACCGCTCGTGCGCAGCGTGATCGGATAGGCGGCCGCGGCGGCACGCCGGCGCTCGGGTCCGAGCGCCGGCGTGCTGCAAGCTAGGCGGCCTCCTCCCACACGAGCTCCGGCTCGCGATGGACCGCGTCGACGTCGTCGTGCGCCTCCTGCTCGGCGGCGCGCGCGGCGCCGGACGGCAGCAGCGCCGCGGCCAACACCGCGACGAGCACGAGTGCGGCACCGACGCCGATCGCGAGCCGCGAGCCGCTCGTGATCGCGAGCGCGTGCGCCTGCCCGCCGGCGACCAACTCGTCCGCGCGCGTGGCCGACAGCGTCGCGAGCACTGCGAGCCCCAGCGCGCCGCCGACCTGCTGCGTCGTGTTGGCAAGCCCCGAGGCGAGCCCGGCGTCGGCCGGGCCGGCGCCCGACATCACGAGCGTCATGACCGCCGGGAAGGCGAGTCCGCCGCCGATCCCCATCAGCGTGAGTCCGGGCATCAGGTCGACGACGTAGCTCGCGTCGAGCGGCAGTCGCTGGAACAGCACGAGCCCGGCGGCGAGCAGCACGAGCCCGCCGAGCAGCGTCTGCTTCGCGCCGAGGCGCATGATGAGCCGCGCCGAGATGCCGAGCGACAGGGCGGCGATCGCGATCGCGACCGGCAGGAACGCGAGGCCGACCTCGACCGCCCCGTAGCCGAGCACGCGCTGCATCCACAGCGCGCCGAGGAAGAACATGCCGAAGATCCCGGCGACCATGAAAACCTGCACGAGGTTGGCTGCGACGATCGTGCGTGAGCGGAAGATCCGCAGCGGCATCAGCGGATGCGCGGCGGTCGCCTGGCGCGCCACGAAGCCAGCGAGGAGCGTCAGCGAAAGCGCCCCGAGTGCGAGCGTGCGGGTCGAGCCCCAACCGTGGTCGGCGGCGCCGACGATCGTGTAGACGCTGAGCATCAGGGAGCTCACGACCAGCAGCGCGCCCGCCGCGTCGGCGCCCTGCGCGAGGCCGACGCCCTCCTCGTGGTCGAGCAGGCGCACGGCGTAGACGGCCGTGGCGATCCCGATCGGCACGTTCACGTAGAAGATCCAGTGCCAGTTGATCGCCTCCGTCAGCACGCCGCCCGCGAGCAGGCCGATCGCGCCGCCGCCCGCGGCGACGAAGCTGTAGACGCCGATCGCACGGGCCTGCTCGCCCGGCTGCGGGAACAACGTGACGATCATGCCGAGGATCACGGCGGAGGTCATCGCACCACCGACGCCCTGCACGAAGCGCGCGCCGATCAGCACCTCCTGGCTCGTCGCGAGGCCGCAGGCAAGCGAGGCGAGCGCGAAGACGGCCAGGCCGGCGAGGAAGACGCGCTTGCGACCGATCAGGTCGCCGAGACGACCGGCGAGGAGCAAGAGGCCGCCGAACGCGATCAGGTACGCGTTGACGACCCATGCAAGGCTCGACTGCGAGAAGCCGAGGTCGTCCTGGATCGACGGCAGCGCCACGTTCACGATCGTCTGGTCAAGGATGATCATCAGGAAGCCGGCGCACAGCACGACGAGCGCAATCCAGCGCTCGCGGCCGGTGGCCTGCTGGGGCGGGCGGTCCTGCGCGGTCAGTTCTGCGATGGCGCTCATGCGTGGTCTCCCTGCGTCGATCTTCCGTCTTGAACGAGACGGGACCGTAGCAGATCGTTTTACAGCAGACGATCTGGACCAGACTGATCCGTTCGCGGACGAACGCGGTATCCTTGCTCACATGGCCACGACCACCGCCTCCCCCACCCCGGTCGGCGACGACGTCGAGCAGCCGCTCTACGCGAACCTCTGCTGGCTGCTCAGACAGGCGAGCCATGGCATGACGGTCGAGCTGACGGCAGCCCTGGAGCGGCTCGGGATCTCGCCGCGCGCGCACGCCGTGCTGACGGCCGCGACGTGCGGTGAGCAAACGCAGACGGAGCTCGCGCAGATGGTCGGGCTCGACAAGACGACGATGGTCGTCATGCTCGACGAGCTGGAGGCCGCCGGCCTCGCCGAGCGACGGCCGTCGAGCAGCGACCGGCGCGTGCGCACGATCGCCGTCACGCGCGCCGGCGCCCGCATGGTGCGCGAGGGGGAGCGGATCGCCGACGCGCTCACCGACGACGTCCTCGGCACGCTCCCCGCGCGCGAGCGCAGAGCCGTGCTCGACGCACTGACGAGACTGGTGACGGGGCGCCTGTCACAGGCGGCCGTCTGCGAGCACCCGCCACGCCGGCGGGCGCTCGGCGGATAGCCCTCAGCGCGTCGCGCCGAGCCCGTCGAGCTGCGCGACGAGCGTCGCGCCCGAGACGCCGTTGCTCACGCGCACGCGGCTCAGCTCGAAGCGGTCCGCCTCGTCGGGCTGCGCGAGGCCGGGATTCGTCGTCGTGGCCGCGAGGTAGCCGGCACGCTCGACCGCGGCGATCACGGTCTCGTCGTATCTGCCGGCCGGGTAGCAGAAGAAGTCGACCGGGACGCCGAAGCGCTCTCTGAGCTGCCGGCGCGACTCGGCCACCTCGCGCTCGAGCGTTGCCGCGTCGACGGTCGTCAGGTCCGGGTGGTCGATCGTGTGCGAGTCGAGCTCCCAACCCGCGTCGAGCAGCTCCCGCACCTGCGGCTCGGTGAGGCCGTAGTCGGACCGGATGTTCTTCAGCTCCAGGTTGAGCACGCCGGGCCAGCCGTGTGCGCGCAGCACTGGCAGCGCGTGCGTGAGATGGCTGCGGTACCCGTCGTCGAAGCTGACGACGACCGGCCGCCGCGGCAGCGGCCCGCCTTCGTGCCAGGCGTCCCAGACCTCCCGCAGCGTGACGGCCGTGTAGCCGGCGTCGGCGAGCGCGTCCATCTGGTCGGCGAGCTCCTCCTTCGGCACGTACAGGTCCGGGTAGGGCGAGTCCGGGAAGGGCGCGCTGACGACGTGATACATGAGGATCGGCACCGGCCGGGGCGGGCCGGGCGAGCCCATGTCGCGCGCGGGGCCGGCCGGCGAGGTGGTCGTCGCCGCCGGCGTCGTGCCGGTCGGGCGGCCGGCCGGGGTCGCGCCCCCGCGCTCCTGCGTCACCTGCGCGGACGGGCCGTGACCTGACGAGTCCCCGCCCGCGCCCAGTGCCGCGACGACGGCGACGGCGACCGCGGCCAGCGCCGCCACCAGGCCTCCGAGCGCGAGCAGCCGGCGACGGTGGTACGGGGGAGGCGACGACCGCGGCACGCGGGCGGAGCATGCCGCCGCAGCCGGACGGGAAGATGAGGGGCATGCGCAAGGTCGACCACCTGCTCGACGAGCTGCGCCCGGCGATCACCGACGCACGCGTGCTCGACGCGATCGCCGTCGTGCCGCGCGCGGCGTTCCTTCCCGGCGACCTGCGCCCGCGCGCCTACGACAACGTCGCGCTTCCGATCGGTCGCGGCCAGACGATCTCGCAACCGCTCGTCGTCGCCCGCATGACCGACCTGCTGCGCGTGGGACCGGAGGACCGCGTGCTCGACGTCGGCACCGGCTCCGGCTACCACGCCGCCGTGCTGGCGCGGCTGGCGCGGCACGTGTGGACGATCGAGCGCCACCGCGAGCTGAGCCGGCGCGCAGCCGCGAGCCTGCGCGCGGCGGGCGTGTCGAACGTGACCGTGCTCGTCGGCGACGGCTCGCGCGGACTGCCGGTCGCGGCGCCGTTCGACGCGATCAACGTCGCGGCCGCGGCCTGGCCGGAGATCCCGCCAGCGCTCGAGCGCCAGCTTGCGCCTGGCGGCCGGCTCGTCGCCCCGGTCGGCGCGAGCGGCCAGCAGCTCGTGTTGGTGGAGCGGAGCGAGGACGACGACGGCGAGCTCCAGCGCACGATGCTCGACCCGGTCCGCTTCGTGCCGCTGATCGAGGGATGATCGGCGGGTGACCGAGCAGGTTCCCGACGACCTCCCGGTCCTCCCGTTCGAGCGCGCCGCCGCCTTCGAGGCGTGGCTCGAAGGCGAGCACGCGCGCGCGGCCGGCGTGTGGGTGAGAATCGCGAAGAAGGACAGCGGGATCGCGACCGTGACCCACGCCGAGGCGCTCGACGTCGCGCTCTGCTTCGGCTGGATCGACGGGCAGCGCCGCGGCCATGACGACATCTGGTTCCTGCAGCGCTTCACGCCGCGCAAGGCGCGCAGCCGCTGGTCGAAGATCAACACCCAGCACGTCGCCCGCCTCGCCGCCGCCGGCCGCATGCGACCCGCCGGGCTCGCGCAGGTCGCAGCGGCGAGAGCCGACGGCCGCTGGGACGACGCCTACGACGGCCAGCGCAGCGCGACCGTGCCGCCGGACCTCCAAGCGGCGCTCGACGCGAACCCGAGCGCGACCGCCTTCTTCGCCACGCTCAGAGGCGCGAACCGCTACTCCGTGATCTACCGCGTGCAGGACGCGAGACGCCCCGCGACGCGCGCGAGACGGATCGAGAGATTCGTCTCGATGCTCGCCAGAGGCGAGACGCTGCACTAGGCGCGAGCGACCTGCCGCGTGGCAGTGGCGCGTCGCGGCGCCGCCGCGCGCACGTCGAGCGTCAGCATCGCGAGCAGCACGACGCCGACGATCACGAGGCAGTTGAGCCCGAGCGCGTACACGTCGCTCGGGTTGCCGAACGTGTTCCGACCGGCCTGGACGAGCACGGCGCCCAGCGCACCGGCGAGGAAGCCGACGACGACGCGGCGCGGCGTCCACAGCCCGCCGACCGTCGCGCCGAGCACCGCACCGGAGGCGGCGAGCGCGGCGATGGCGACGAGATCCACGGTCTCGGGGCTCACGCCGG
>Ga0193706_1001318_pt1 | contig 11301 bp, 11 predicted proteins | sample U3c1metaG_FD_160130 | JGI IMG/M metagenome (GOLD analysis project Ga0193706, IMG submission 160130) | Soil microbial communities from a riparian zone of the East river system, Colorado, United States - U3c1 | ecosystem: Environmental > Terrestrial > Soil > Riparian zone | place: USA: East River... | reverse complement strand
TTGGAGATAACGAAACTCCCAGCGCGGCGACTGATCGACGAGCAGTACCTTGATCTTCGCATCGATGATTTTGAGCTGTTGCGAGCGCGAGTTGTTGTCCTTCACCGTCTCGTCGTCACGCGCATCAATGGATGCGGTGAGTTCGAACTCGCCCTGGTTCTGCGGCGTAAAACGCAGCGGCACGACCTGTTCGCCATCTGCGCCGAATGAAATCTCTTTCTCCGCCACCGTCGTCCCGCCGAGTTGCAACTTCACGCGCGCGGTCTGGCCACTCAGCCCTTGCGAACGCACGCGCACCGTCACCGGCACTTCGTCTTTCACGAAGCTCACGTCCGGCGCGAAAATGTTTCCAACGATGATATCGCGCGGCGATGTAATGCCGACGCCGTAGATGTAGAGCGGCACGCGCTCCTCGCGCAGCAACGCCGCGACCTCGCGTGGTTGAGTGCCACTGTTGTTCGCACCGTCAGTGATGAGCACGACGCCCGCTAGCGGTTGGCCGCGCTTGCGATTGATCACCTCGCGCAACGAATCACCGATCGGCGTGATCGGATTGCTCGGCGCGAGTTTGTCCACCCACGTAAAATCTTCGAGACGGCGCGCGGTGGATTTCTCGTTCTCATTCGTCGCAGCGCCAGCCGGCTTCGCCAGTTGCGCCACGCCTTGGCCGAACGTGTAAGGATCGAGATCGAAATCGCGGTCGAGCCGCGGCAGGAGATCGAGCTTCGGGTTCTTTAGCGCGCTCTTCACCAGATCGATGCGCGGCACGAGTTCGAGTTCCTTGGCGCGAGCGCGGTCAAGGTTCTGGTTCAGGCCCTTGGTGGGATCAATGAAGTTCTTCGCGATCGCGGCGCGCTTCTGGTCGTTGTTATCGAGGCGCGGATCACGGATCTGCATGCTCGACGTGTCGTCCACGAGAAACACGAGCGAGCGGCGAATGCTGCCTTCAACAGTGAGCGCGAGGATCGGCCGCATCAACAGACCGAGCACCATCGCGAAGAATACGAGGCGCAAAATCGTGAGCGTCCACTTGCGCCCGCGCGTCACCGCGACGGGCGTCTTAATGTAGCTCCACCACGTGAACAGTCCGAGCACAACCGCCGCGAGAATCACCAGCGGGTAGCCCACGCCGCCGCGAAACGCGAAGGACGCGTTGGAGACCGCCAGCGCGTCTTCAGCGGGCGTGCCGAGAAGTTTCAGGAGGAATTGGGTCATGGAGAAATGACGAATAACGAATGACCAATGTCGAATGAAGCACGAATGACGAAACGAGTTGCGGCAGCCCGTGTTGGAATTTCGGACTTCGACATTATTTCGTCATTCGTCATTCGTGAATTCGTCATTTGGATCGGCTGAACCATTGTCCCAAAAACGTCTCCGCCATCGCGAAGAACAGCGCGATCACCACAATCGGCAGCCAGAACTCGGCGCCGCTCCGAGACCGTTCGACTGCGTCCTTCAGCGACGCGTTCGGTGCCCAATCGATCACACGAGCCACAGTGCTCAGCAATCTCTTTTGCTCGGAGGAAAGTTCGTCCAGCGACGACTCGGTCGGATCAGGTTGCGCGGCGAAACGCACCGCCATTTTGTTCTCGCCGATCGCCACGTCATAGATGCCGCTCAGGTCGGTCTGGTCGTATTGCAGCGATGGCCAGCCATTCACCATCTCGATGTGGCGCAAGTCGAGCAGCGCGTCCGTTGTGCGCGGCTTGAAGACGCGCGCATCCTTGTCGAGCCACTCGTTTGCGACCCGGCGAATGAATTTCTCGCCCACACGCACGTTCAACCCCTCATCCTGCCGCTGCACGATCGCGCCGAGCGTGCGGTGAACGAGCGGAACAAACCCGGGGCGCACGGCAAAATCATTCCACGCCGTGTCCGCAGTACTCGCGAACATCACCACGCGGCCGAGCCCGAACGTGCGCTCAACGATTGCGGGTGTGCCCTGGCTAAACTTGATCACGGTTTGTGGTGGGCCGGCTTGCGGCGTCTTCTCGCCCGCTTTGCCCGTGGGCTTCGTGTAAGTCACCGGGACGAGATCGAAAGCGCGATAGAAACGAATCGAGGACAACGTGCCGGAGCTCGGATCGTTCCAGATCGAAACGATCGAGTGTTCAAGATCTCGATCGAGCAGCGTGAAGTATTCAGCGTCCTGCTCCGCGTTGCCGCGAGCCGGCCCGATGGTCGCGGGCAGTAAATCGTATTTCTTGCCGAGCTGTTCGTTGTAGAAGCCGCTGTTGATGCGCGCACCGGGGAACACGATGAGTCCGCCGCCACGGCGCACATATTCCTGAAGGTTCTTCGCCACGGCGTCAGAAAGATCGGGAACATTCGCGAGCACCACAGTGTCGAAGTCATCCAGCCGCGCGCTCGCAAGCTCAGGCGTAGTGACGGTCGTAGCTTTGACGAAGTAATTCTGAATCTCGCTCGACGGCACCGGCGTGAGTGCATGGCGCAGGAAGAAAGTTTCGCTCTCGCGCGGATCGTCGCCGGGTTCGCCATCGACGAGCAGCACGCGGACTTCCTTGATCGCGCGGACGGCGAGCGTGCGTTTGTCGTCCGCGGGCAAGCGATCTTCCGGGATGCGTGCGGCGATGGAATGAAACCCTTCGCTACGCAGCTTCGCGAACAGCGACACGCTCTTCGCCGCGCCAGGGGCGAGGGACTCAATGACGAATTCGTCGCTCGGCGGTTCGTTGTCCACGCTGAGGCTCACGCGGACGTCGCGCACCGGTTCACGACCAAAATTGGTCACGCGCACTTCGAAGCGGATCGGCTGCTTTACTGGCGTGAGGCCGCTGGCATTGCGCAGTTCCGTCACGGCGAGATTGCGCTCCTCGTGTTCGCTCACGAAAACGATGTGGCCGCGCACTTCGCGGCGATTGTTGTCGAGCGTCTTCTGGATTTCGCTGATCTGTTTCCAGCCGGCGAGCTGGCCGTCGGTGACGAGATAAATCTCTTTCCGAATGCCGATGCGCTGCTTGAGCGTGTCGAGCGCACGTTGGACGGCGGGCATGAGATCGGTTGCGCGATCGGTGAGCGGCGCTTCGCGAATGACTTTGCGCGCGAGATTAAAATCAAACGTCGGCTCGGCAATGGCGCCGTTCACGATGTCGGACGCGAGCAGGATTGCGGTGGAAGAACCGGACGGCATCGTCTCGAGCGCCTGTTCGGCAGCACGTTTGGCTTTCTCGAAACGCGTCGCCGTGCCATCGCTCATGCCCATGCTCTCGGAGTTATCGAGGATGATGACGCCGGTGACTTTCGATTGGCCGAGGAAGTCCGCGCCCGAGTTCTTGAACGCCGGCCGTGCCAGCGCAATCGCCAGCAGTGCGAGCAATAGGCAACGCAGCACGAGCAGGATCAAATCTTCCACGCGCATCCGTCGCTGGTTTTTCTCCACGCTCGTGCGGATGAAGCGCATCGCTGCCCACACGACCTTCTGGAATTTCCGCCGGTTGAGCAGGTGAATGATGATCGGCACCGACACTGCAGCGAGACCGAAGAGCAGGAGTGGATTGAGGAAGCCCATCAGTCTGCGTCAGGTGGTTGGACAAGCCTGCGTGGCAAGTCACGTGCGCCATCGATCAGTCGCACGGCGAACAACGTTGAACTAAAGCGGCAGAAAATCAGGTGTCGATTGAATGGCGGCTTCACCCGAAAGGAGCGGAGAGCTTTTAACTCACGCTGCTTGTAGCGCCGCACGCGTCCCATCGCAGGATGGATCGTGAGTTGATCGAGCGTTTCGTTGAGGTGATCGAGAAAGCGCTGTGCGATGTCATCGCCAGCACGTTGCAAGTACCAGAGCGTCTGGAGTTCGAAGTCGCGGTGGAAGACCTCACCTCTCTGTAGCTGGAGCGTCACTTCTTCCGTTCGCCTCGGCGGAGTTTGTCGAGAGTCGCCTGCATTTCTTCGCGCGCGTAGGGCGCGAACTTGGATCGCACGCCTTCGAGCAACATCGCCTCCAGTTCAGCACTCTCGTATTCGGGATCGAGTGGTTCGTAGCGTTCGATCTTCCCGAGCTTGTTCTTGTGAACGAGGAGAATGGGGCCACCGCGGTGAACTTTCTCCACCAACTTCTTAAGCTGCGGTTGCGCTTCACTCACCGTCAGAGTCTTCATGGCATCAGGGTAACGCTTCCTCTTGTGTGAAACAATTGTGCTCATGCCGTCCTCAACCGAAACGCCAGATACCCGCTCAGCACTTCGTGCAGCGGCTCCGCGGTGTTCACGAGCACGTAGTGGGACTGGTTTTTCTCGCAGCCTTCGCGGATGCGATTGCGAAAGGCTTCCACTTCGCGCAGGTAACTTTTCCTCAACTCCGCTGGACGCGTCAGAATTTTCGGAATGTTCTCCAGGCCCTCGAACTCGACGAGGCCATTGAACGGGAACTCGAGCTCGTAAGGGTCCATCACGTGGAAGCAGACGACTTCGTTGCCGCCGAAACGCAGATGCTGAATTCCTTCGAGCACCTTCTGCTCGTCGTCGAAGAAGTCGCTGATGACGATGACGATGCCTTTGCGGCGCGTCTGGTTCGCCACGTCGTGAAGCACGGTTGCGATGTTCGTTTGTTGCGTTGGCTGAAACGCCGCGAGCTTGCCCATCAGCCGATGAATCGTAGCGCGGCTGTCACTGCGGGGGGTGTAATCGCGCATCGTCTGGTCGAAGATGCCGAGCGCTGCGGCGTCGCGCTGGTGCAGGATCAGGTAAGCGAGGCACGCTGCGATCTGCTTCGCGTAATCGAACTTCGTGATTTTGCCGGAGCCGTATTTCATCGACTCGCTGGCATCGAGAAGAATGTTCGCGACGTAGTTGGTCTCCTGCTCGTACTGCTTGATGTAGTAGCGATCGGTGCGGCCCAGAACTTTCCAGTCGAGATGGCGCGTATCGTCGCCATGCGTGTATTCACGGTGTTGCGCGAACTCGATCGCGAAGCCGCGATACGGCGATTTGTGTTCACCGGCCATGTAACCCTCGACGACGTAGCGCGCCTGCAACCCGAGCGCTTCCGCGCGCGAGATGGTGTGCGGATCGAGGAGTTGATCGACGTGGGCCTGGTCCATAAAATCACGTGAGGAAAATGGGCGGCTCCGCAGAACCAAGCAAAGCGCGCAGTTGTTGCGAGAGAATCGCCAGGTGAACCTGAGCAATGTCCCAAACTGCTTCATCGTCCACCGTGCCGTATCCGTGAACGATGCGATTCCGAAAATCGACGACTCTCCGTAATTCGACGATCTGTTCAGCAACCACGGGATCAGCTTTGCTCAATCTGTTCAGTGCTTCACCGATGATTTCAAATTCGCGTTCAACAGCGCGCCTCAACAACCTGCTGTCGCGGTAGCCATTGAATGAAATTCCCGACAGATGCTGCGCGATGGAATCGCAAGCCTCCAACGCATCGAGCAGGAGCTTGCGGCTCTCAAGCTTCATAGAGCGGCTGGCGTGATTCCTCGATGGATTCTCGGAAGTACGGATTTCGCACCGACTTTTCGCTGACGAGATCGACACGCCGTCCGAGTAGCGACTCCAACGCGTTCGCGAAGCCAAAAAAGTTATTGGAGTATTCGCCGGGCGGCACCGACTGCAATGTGTAGAGGAAATCGACGTCACTGCGAGCCGGGTCAAACCGGCTGCTCGCAGCCGAGCCAAAAACGGCGAGCCGTTGCACCTTAAACTGGCGGCACAGTTCGGTGATCGCGGCGCGATTTTTTTCAATCAGATCAATCACAGTTGCAGATTACCACGGGCTTCGCGCCAATCACGCCGCCAGTTTCTCGTCCTTCGGAATGGTTTCGAGAATCCGACGCGTGATGTCGTCGCTCGTCACTCCTTCGCTCTGCGCGGCGAAGTTAGCAACAATGCGATGGCGAAACACGGGCGGCGCGACGGCGGCGACATCGTCGCAGCTCACGTAAGTTTGGCCGCGGAGGATCGCACGCGCTTTCGCGGCGAGAATTAGATTCAGTCCAGCGCGCGGTCCGGCGCCCCACGAGAGCCACTTCTTGCAGAAGTCGAGCGCTTCGGAAGTTTTCGGACGCGTGGAGCGAACGAGGCGTTCCGCGTAATGATAAACATGATCGGCGACCGGCATGCGGCGGACGATCTGTTGAAGATTCAGGATGTCTTCGGTTGAAAGCACCGGGTTGGGTTTTCCCATGCCCACTCCCGTGGCCATCTTCATGATCTGCAACTCTTCCGCCTGCGTCGGATAATCCACCGAGATCATGAACATGAAGCGGTCGAGTTGCGCTTCGGGAAGCGGATACGTGCCCTCCTGTTCGATCGGGTTCTGCGTCGCGAGAACGAAGAACGGATCAGGCAGCGGGAAATCATTTCCGCCGACAGTCACCTTACGCTCCTGCATCGCTTCAAGCATCGCGGCCTGCGTCTTCGGCGGCGTGCGATTGATTTCGTCGGCGAGAATCATGTTCGCGAAGATCGGCCCCTTCAGGAACCGGAACTCTCGCACGTTGGTCTGCGGGTCCTGATAAATCACTTCCGTTCCCGTGATGTCGCTCGGCATCAGGTCGGGCGTGAACTGGATGCGCTTGAAGGACATGTGCAGCGTTTGCGACAGGCTCGACACCAGCAGCGTCTTCGCGAGTCCGGGCACGCCGACGAGCAACGCGTGACTCCGCGTGAAGATCGCGATCAGCGCCTGCTCCCTGGCCCACGATGACCTTGCTCAACTCGGCCTTGATCTTCGCGGACGATTCGTTGAGATGCTGGACGGCCTGTAGATCGTGATCGGCAATCGGTGCATCGGATGTGTTCGTGCTCATCAGTGGTGCTTAAATTTGGCTCAATCGCGGTAATTACAAGTGTTTCCGATTGGTTCACAAGAAGCATCGCAGTCCTTGGAAACTATTTGCCTGACGACGCGCATGGTTGAGCGAGCGCTGACGGGACGCTCGCGTGAAGAATTCAATCTTTGTCCGGCCGCGACGTGGTGTCAGAGCGGGTTTCCGCCCAACGCGCGAGCAACCACAACGCGTCGGAAAGGCGGTTGAGATAAATGATCGCGTCGTCGTTGCGCAGTCCGTTCGCATCGCGCAGTGCGCACACGCCGCGTTCGGCGCGACGGCAGGCGGTGCGGGCGTGGCCCAGCCCTGGAAGGAAATTTTTTGCGCCTCCAGGTCCTTGACGATGCCATCGAGCCGCGCCGTCATTTGCGGTTGGAACAGGTCGAAGCCGTCTTTCACGTAACGATCGAAGTCCGGCAACTCAGTCGCCAGTTCGCCCATGATCAGCACGAGTTCCTTCTGCGTGGTGAAGATCTCGCCATTGAGCCACGGATCGCGCGCGAGAGAGCGCGCCATGCCGAGCGCCGCGTTCAATTCATCGACCGCGCCGCAGGCTTCGATGCGCGGATGAGTTTTTGGGACACGGCGATTGTACATCAGGCCGGTCGTGCCGTCGTCTCCAGTGCGGGTGGAAATACTCATCGCTGTTCATTCATTTAACTGGGCGCCCGTTGACGCGCGCAAGGGCTTTCCGATAGTTGGAATGCGTGTGGCAAAGACTTCTTCTTCTGTTGCCGATGGGCGTGTTCGCCGCGCAGTCGAATGCGCCGGATCGCTGGCTCGAAGGCGACGCGCTCTTCCCGCGATCCTCGCCGAGCACGGCGCCGGAAACGAATCGCTTCGCGTCTCTCCACGCCGAGGCGGTGTCGGAGCAATTCCAAGTCGTTTATTCTCCAACATCGGCCGTGGCGAATAGCGACCTGCACGTCGTGTTCAGCGCGGATGAGCCGGGTCATTGGCCAGCGCGCGACTGGCATTCCCTCGCGATGCGGCAATTTGGGACGGCGTGGAAAGCCACGGTGCCGGTGAACAGCGTGGACGTGCCGTTGGTATATTTCATCGAGAGGCGTGGCGTCGAAACGACCAATCGTTCGGCCATGCGCTGCGCGCTTCCACGCGCGCTCGGGCTTTCGCAGCCCTCCAAATATTTCTGGACGTTCATCGATGGATTCGAGCAAGGCGCGGAGAGCTGGCGGATACTCGGCGGCGGGGAACGGGTGCGTTTATCCGCGCTGGCGAAAAATGGAAAGGCCGCGCTCAGTGTGCGCATTCCAGCAACGAGAAACTCGATCACGGTGGGTACGACGCGGTTGCGCGGGTGGTTCGCGGAAGAAAACAAGGCGCGTGGGTTTGCGTTCTGGGCGCGCACCATCGGCGGAGCAGGTGAGGCACGTTGTTCATTGTTGGCGGAAGCATTGACCACGAACCAGGTGCTGATGGCGCAAACCAACGTGGCGAAGCTCACCGCCAATTGGCGTCGCGTGGAAGTTCATTTCAGCGAGTTTCCGAAGTTTCCGCTGGGTGACCTTGATCTGGTCGCGATCGAATTCAACGGCCCCGCGGGGATGGAATTTCTGATCGACGACTTGTCTTTGCTGGGCCGGTGGGTGTTTGAGTGATTCCAAAAAAAGAAAAACCGGGCCGAAGCCCGGTTTCACTTGTGATGTTCTCCGATTTTATTGCGCCACGCGGAAGAACCTCTGACCGCTTCCCGCCGGCAGCGTAAAGACGTGTGGGTTGCTGGCAGCCGCATTTGTCGTGAACGGTCCTGTGACAGACGTCGCCTCGAGCAAGCTGCCGCCCGGCGGCGTCCAGCTCACGGAGATTTGTGTGCCGTTGTTGGTGATGGTCAACTGCGGTTGAGTCACCGCTGGCCCGAGCGGGTCGATCGTACTGATTACCATACGCAAGCCCATGGTCGCATCGCTGCTGCTCAGGTTTACCTGGGCCATTCTCACCGCGACCACGTTGTCGCCGGACTTCAATGCGGAGCCAGGCGAGAAGTAGGAAACGTCCTGTAGATCGCTGTCACCCACGGTGCGGTTGGCGTAATTGGTGTGTTCAAGCGGCCCTGCCGGCATGCCGAGCCTTACGATTTCCTGGCCATTCAAGTAGATCACTCCGCCGTCATCAAACTTGCCGTTGAGGATCATCATTCCGTTGGCTTGCGGCTGACCCGGATAGTTGAAATGGGTTCGGAAGTAATAGTTGGTAATCACCGCGGGAGCCAGGTCATTGGACCAAACGAGGCAGGTTCCCACAGGGCCAAGGTTATGCAAAGCAATGGTGCGGCAACCCTCGCGTTTGGCGTCGAACGGGCCATTTCCGGGCGTCCAAAACCCGCCGTCGCTATCATCGTAACCGGCTTCCCACCAGTTGCCGGGCGGGGGGACATCCAAACCGCTATATCTCCATTCGGAATTGAGGGAGATCGGTTCGAGCGGCTTGGAGTGCAACGGCGCCTCGTGAACGAGCATGGCGTTGGGGGTTTCCGAACGATCGATGATTGGAACAGCACCGCCATCAAAGGTGACTTTGTAAGAAGTCGAAGGATCGAGCGAAAATCCAAAGTAAGTGAGCTGAATCTCCAGCGTGTTGGTGTTGGCAAAGACGACATTCGTGATAGCGATGGGATTGTCGGTCGGAATTTCAGAAATCGGTCCGCCCAGATCGGGCCCGGGGCCGGAAGTCACGAGGACGTTCCAAAACAGGACTTCCCGAAGATCGGTTTCCAAATTCGCCAGCGGTTCGGATAATGCCACTCGGATCACCAGATGCCCGGCGGCATTCGTATCGCTGATCGCCCACAGGAAGCGCGGCGCGTTCGTGTCTGGATTCACGGTTACCGTGGCGGTGCTGCTCACGGCCGGGGGAGCCACGATGCCAGTCACCTCCACGTGATATGATCCCGAATCACTCGGCAACGACCACGGATAAGGAGAAGAGGCGTTCATGTTCGTGATCGTCAGCGTGGTGCCAGTGCCCGCGGGGGCCGGGATGGGAGAGCTGCCACGAAACCATTGGTAAGTCAGTGTTCCGCTGCCGGCTGCCGCGACGCTGAGGCGAGCGATCGCCCCTTCGTTCGTGATGACGTTTGCGGGTTGAGTGATGATGATCGGAGCTTGCGGTGGTCCTGTCTCCACTTCCGCCAGCATCATGCCGCAGATGGCGTAGCCGTAGTTGGCGAGATCGGCGGTGGAACCGTTCGGAAGTTGCGTTGGATTCCATTGTTGGCACCGGATGGCGATCGAGCCGTCCGCGCCGGGAGCGATTTCCTTCCAACCTACCACTGTGCCATCGGTTCTGTTCTCACCGCTCTGAAAACCGACCTGGCCAGCGGTCAAGGCCGCGGAGGGGAAATTTGCCGAGGTGTAAGCCCCCACGGCACTGTGATCATCTGAGAATGAATCTGCTCCCTCGATTGTGACAAGTGTCCAACGTCCGGCGTAATTATTGCCCCGCACCGCCGTGCCCTTGAACACGTACCGCTTGTTCGGATCAAGCCCACTCAAGGTGTGAATCGTTTGAATATTGCCTGTTGCTTTGACGCCGATGCCACTCTGGCTGTTGCTCAGATCGACTATGCCGTTGAAAAGATTGTAAGCGTCGGTCCCGGCATTCGGGACTACCATCGATCCCAAATCATTCGGGGTTCCTCCGACCGCAGAAGACGTGAACACAGCCGCGACCGACGCTCCGCTGGTGATGTCCTTCAGATTCCCTGAGAGAACGGTGCCAGCATTTCCACCGGAGATTCCGCGCATGTTGTAAGTTGTGGTGTTCGGAGCCGTGCCCGTTCCGGGAGCATGGTCGTTGAATGCCACCCAGTTGGTGGTCTGGCCATGCGTGTCACTCGTTGCCAGCAGTGCAGCGAGGCAAGCGGCGATAGTGTACGGCGCGAAACGGATGGGTACGGATTTGCTCCTCATAAGAATTACTCCACGGTTATTCCGCGTTTTTTGTTTGGGATGTTTTGGTTGTAGCAACCCGTGCTGAAGGCAGCAACGAAAAATTGTTTCCCGTCACGTCAAAGACGCGTTTTTCAGTTCCGAGCGAGTCAACATCGCGCGCGGGAAAGTAGAAGATCACGCTTCCCTAGTCGCAGCGATCTTTTGCAATCGGCGGGAGGGAGACGACGCAATCGCATATCTCAAGGGCGAGCCGCCCTACGAGGATCGCGAGCAATTCAAATTCCCTCGCGCGCTCCTCATCGACTTGCGCATGCCGCGAAAGGACGGCTTCGAGCTGCTCGGCTGGTTGCGGAGCCACCTGGAATTCAACGTCATCCCGCGCGTCGTGTTCAGAATGTCCGACCCATCCTTGGACAAAGCCGCCGCGGGAGTGCGTGAAAAGACGGTGCTGGCGGATAACTGAAAAATGAATCGACCCTCTCCGCAGTTGTCCGCGGTGAGGGTCTTGTTCGCCAGCCATTCGGCTTAACGCTTAATCGTCATCGTCATCATCATCGTCGTCACCTTGGTTGGAATGCGGAAGATCTC
>Ga0193706_1001317_pt1 | contig 11305 bp, 11 predicted proteins | sample U3c1metaG_FD_160130 | JGI IMG/M metagenome (GOLD analysis project Ga0193706, IMG submission 160130) | Soil microbial communities from a riparian zone of the East river system, Colorado, United States - U3c1 | ecosystem: Environmental > Terrestrial > Soil > Riparian zone | place: USA: East River... | reverse complement strand
CGGCCAAGGGAGAGGCGGGCAGTACGATCTAGCCCGCCGGATTGCCTTCGAAGGCGGCGATGAGGGCGCGCGCTTCGACGATGTTGTCCTCGATCGAGCAGTAGGTCCATCCGCCGTAGCGTCCCGCCGGGTGGACGCCGTGCGCATTCAAGATTTTCGTCAGACGCCGGTGCTCCGCCATCGAAGCCTTGGTGATGTGCACATACGCCGGATCCATCACCACCGAGTGGTGAGCGACGAGCTTGTGGTTCGTGATCACACCTTCGGCACGCAGATCGTCGAGCACCCGCGCGAGAGCGGCATCGACGTCGACGGCGGCGTCGCGAGCGTAGCCGAGCTCGACGTAGAGGCTCATGCGATCGGTGTCGAAAATGTTGTCGTAGAAGCCCACGCGATAGAACGAACGCGCACGATCGGGGTAATAGACCCAGTGCGCAGCGCGCGGCCCCTTTTGGTCGAAGCCGAGATTGAATACGAGAACCTTGTTCCAGGTGAACGCCGTGGCGTCGTGAGCGAGCCCAGTGGCCCGCAGGAGGGCGGGAAACGGCGCCGACGATACGAGCCGCTCGAACTGGATCTCGCGCTTGGTCGTGCGCGCCACCCGGCGTTCGAGATCGATGCCGAGGAGCGGCTCTTCCAGCGCGATGCCTCCCGGACGCGTCGCGCTGGCGAGCGCCTTGATGTACTCGATCGCACCGCCACGCGGATAAGAGAAGGTGGCGTTGTAGCCCGCGTTGTCCGGAGCGCGCATGTTGCGCACAATGTCGGTAAGATCGGCGTGAGGGAAGAACCGCCCCATCGCGTCCTCGTCGAGGGTGGCGAGATCGCAGGCGTACAGCTTCTCGTTGTAAGGAATGAGAAACTTTTCGGCGATGCTCCGCCCGAAGCGCGCATAGAGCATCTCTTGAAAGCTCGCCGACGTCTTGACCGCCGTGCCGGACAGGCGCGCGAAATAGAGATCGTAGAGGCAATCGATGAATTCTTCTTGCGGCAGCTGATGGATATTCTTCTGGAAGGGGAAGTCGATGAGCCGCCCGCCGTACGAGATGAGTGACCGTCTCTCGATCGTGCGCACCTCCTGGCCAACCATGCGTTGGCGCAGCCAACTTTCGATGTCGGGGTGCTTGAAGTGGAAAAAATGCCCCGAATAATCCCACACGAAACCGCTCTGCTTGACCGTCTTGCAGTAGCCGCCGATTTCCCGGTCAGCCTCGAGCACGAGGTAGTCTTTTTCACGCGAGAACGCGGCGGTGGCGAGCCCCGTCACCCCGGCCCCCACGATGAGGTGGCGAATCGCTTCCATGCGAGGGCTACTTACAGCCTTTGAAAAGAAGGCGCAATTCCAGCTGCATCCCGGAGAGTGGTGCTAGTAAAGACTCGAGATGCAGCGCATTCTCGTGGTCGAAGACGAGCCCGCCATCGCCGAGTCGATAATGTACGCGCTCAAACGCGACGGGTACGCCGTCGCCATCGCCCCCACCGTGGCGGACGCCGAAAAAGAGCTCGACGGCGTCGATCTGGTGGTCCTCGACTTGATCTTGCCCGACGGCAGCGGATTCGATCTGCTCGGGCAAATTCGGCAGCGGGCCACGGGCGTCGCCGTCATCATCCTTTCCAGCCGCGATGAGGAGGCCGACCGCGTGGCCGCGCTCGAAACGGGCGCCGACGACTACGTGACGAAACCCTTCTCGCCACGCGAGATCGTGGCGAGAGTGCGCGCCGTCCTGCGCCGCGCTCAGCCGCGAGAGGCGGGAGCGCCCCCACCATCGGGCCTTTCCCCCTCCAAAGCGCCGCCGCCGGCGCTGATCGTCGAAGAGTCGACCCGACGCGCCTTCGTGCTCGGTCAGCCGCTCGAGCTGACGCGCGTCGAGTTCGACCTGCTCACCTGTCTGCTCGGTGCCAAAGGGCGTGTCTTCACGCGAGCGCAGCTCATCGACCGCGTGTGGGGGGACGGCTTTGCGATCACCGACCGCACCATCGACAGTCACGTGAAGAGCCTGCGCCGCAAAGTGGGGGAAGCGGGCGGCCATCCCGCGATGATTGAAACGGTGCGCGGCGTCGGGTACCGCATCAGCGAGGGGCTTCCCCCCCCCTCGAGCGCGCGATGATTCGACTCGTTCTCGTCGCCGCGGCAGCCATCGCGCTCATCCTCTTGGTCGGGTTCATCACCCAAAGGGTGGTGCGGGCGCGCACGGCGGGGATGTCGATTCGCCTGCAGATCTTCATTGCCTTGGCCGGCATCGTGGGCGCCTTCGCGCTCGGCGTCGGTTTGCTGGTGCTCGACCGCATCGAAGCGCGCGCCACTTTGCTGGCGACGGAGGCCGCGCGCGACGAAGCGCAAGCGATCGCGCGCTTCGTGGGAGCGGAGATGAGCGCGGGATCGGTGTCGATACAGGACATCGCCAAAACGCTGCGACGCGAAGGCGAAGCAGAAGCCGTGCACCTCGTTTTGCTGGACACCCAAGGGAGGGTCGTCTTCGGCGAGGTGGGGCAGGAACCAGGCACCGTCGTCGTCGAGACGCCCATCGTCGTCGAGAGGCGGGTGGTCGGTTCGATCCGCGTGCTCAAGCCGACCATCATCATGCGCCGCCTACTTGCCGATTTCGCGCCCACCGTGCTCGTCATCAGCGTCACGCTCGGCGCAGCGGCCGCGCTGGCCGCGGCCGTGATCGGACGCGCGATCGCGACGCCCATCGAAGGGCTCACCAATTTCGCCGTGCGCGTCAGCGAAGGCGAAACCAGCGTCGTTCCGCCCATCGTCCATGGCAAGGAGGTGAAACGCTTGACGCGCGCCATCGACTCGATGCGCCGTGAGCTGGAGGGCCGACCCTTCCTCGAGATTTTCGCCGCCGATCTGTCGCACGAGCTGAAAAACCCCGTGGCCGCGGTGCGCGCCAGCGCCGAGGTCCTCGAAGAGGGCGCCCTGAACGAGCCCGAGGAGGCACGGCGCTTCGTGGCCCGCATTCGCGAGGCCACGGTGCGCATCGAGACCCTGCTCGGCGAGATCCTGTCCCTCGCGCGCATCGAAGCCCGCGGCGTCGAGGAGTCATCGGCCGTCGACGTCGGTGCCCTGGCGCGCGCCGCCAGCGAAGCCGCCCAAGACCGCGGCGCGTCGGTGGAGCTCACCATCGACTCCGATGCCATCGTGCGCGGCCAGTCGAACTGGCTGTCGAGAGCCATCGACAACTTGATCGACAATGCCATCGTGCACGGCGATCCCAAAGTACCGTCACGCATCATCGTCCAGCGGGAAGGGGGCAAGGTGAATGTCCGGGTGCTGAACCACGGCACCATCCCCAAGCACGTGCGAACCAATCTTTTCCGGCGGTTCGTGACGACGCGCGCGCCCGGCGGGGGCACCGGGCTCGGCTTGGCCATCGTCAGGGCCGTTGCCGAAGCGCACGGCGGAAAGGCTGAACTGTTGCGCCCTGGTCCCCCCGAAGTGGAGTTCCGGCTGACCCTACCGGCCGTTTAACCCAAAATCGCCGTAGGCATCCCGGTGCGACACACCGCGGCAATGCAGTCGGCCCGCCTCGGCCAGACCCCCGATTGGCGCAAAAGGGCGGCGAAAACGGCTTGCCAGGGGCCGACCCGGTTCTACGTATCCATCGTCATTGCTATTTGAGCCATGGCGCTGGAATACAGCGGCCTCCTCGAAACCTCCACGGTTCCACCACCGATGCTCCCATCTGATCCGCCCGTTGTCATGTCAGATTGCCACTCACTCGGCATGAGCCGTGTAGCCCCTTCCCCCACGCTTTCAGAGGTTCCGTCGATGCGTTCGAGCACATTGTCACGCCGCCGAGAGTTGCCGCGGCACGTAGCGGTCATCATGGATGGCAATGGCCGTTGGGCGAAGAGCCGCGGGCTCGACCGGTCCGCCGGTCACGACGAAGGGGCTCGCGCAGTGCGCGAAGTCGTCCGCACCTGCCGCGACCGCGGTGTTCGTTACCTTACCCTTTACGCATTCAGCCTCGCCAACTGGTCGCGACCGAAGCTCGAAGTCGAATCGCTGATGAGGCTCATGATCCGCTTCGCGGAAAAAGAGCTGGCGGAGCTCATCGAGAAAAACATCAACGTGCGGGTCATTGGCGATCTCGACGATCTACCGACACCCACACGACGCGCGGTCGAGCACCTCGTCCAAGAGACGAATCGGCTGCCCGATGGCGTCACGGAGCACGCGCTGACCCTCACCTTGGCGCTCAGCTATAGCGGCAGGCGCGACGTGGTCGACGCCATGCGCGCGATCGCCGCAAGGGCGCGGGCCGGACTGCTCCTCCCCGAAGACATCGAGATCGGCACGCTGCGCGAGCACTTCACCACGTGCGAGCTGCCCGACGTGGACATGCTCATTCGCACCGGCGGCGAGCAGCGCCTCAGCGATTTTTTGCTGATCGAGTCCGCCTACGCCGAGCTCTACTTCACCGATGTGCTGTGGCCCGACTTTACTTCCGACGACCTCATCGGAGCGCTGCAGGTGTTCACGAGCCGCGAGCGACGGTTCGGCCGCACGGGCGAACAGGTACGACTCGCGCGCGTCAAGTAAAGCTCCGAACCGCCCCTTAGCCCCTTTTCCGACCGAACACGACGCGTGCTAGGCTGCCGCGGTGTCGAACGCCATCCGCGTGACGGTGTCGTCGAACTACATCCCCGCTCAGTCTGCACCAAAGGCGCGCCGTTACGTGTTTGCGTACACGGTGCGGATCGCCAACGAGGGGACAGACGCCGCGCAGCTAAAAAGCCGTCATTGGATCATCACGGACGGCAACGGCAAAGTCGAAGAGGTCCGCGGCCCCGGCGTGGTCGGCGAGCAACCCATGCTCCGACCCGGCGAGCATTTCGAATACACGAGCGGATGCGTGCTGGAGACGCCGCGCGGCTCGATGGAAGGCACCTACCAGATGGTGCGCGCTGACGGCACGGAGTTCGATGCGACGATTGCCCCGTTCGCGCTGATGCTGCCGTATTCGCTGAATTGATCGTACGAGAGGCGCGCCGGCGCACCGGCCGCGCCCGAGGACGCGACTAGGCTTCGATCGCGGTGCAGCTCGTCGACACGAGCCCGCCCCCCGCGCCGAACTCGGTCATGGTGAGCCCCGCGGCGCGCAGAACGCTGAAGAGCACGGTACTCGTGTTCTCTTTGTTGGCCGAGCGGTAGTGAACGCCGGGGTACTTGAGAAAGCCGCCGCCCTTGCCGGCGACGACGAGGGGGTAGTCCGTGAGACTATGGGCTTTGCCATCGGCCACGTCCGAGCTTCCGATGATGGCGGTGTTGTCGAGAACATTGCCCGCACCTTCGGGAATGTTCTTGAGGGCCACACAGAGATCGGCAAGGCACTGCATGGTGAAGATCGTGCAAGCATGAACGAGCGGCTGGTCGCCGGCCTCGTCGTGGGTGAGCGCATGATGTCCCGTGGTGGCGTTCACTTGCCAAAACACGGTGCTGTTGGTCGGGCCCGAGTACATCATGGAGAAGACGCGCGTCAGATCGCAGGCCAGCGCCATGGCGATGAGATCGCTCATCAGCTTCGTCGCTTCTTGCAGATTCTCTTTGCTGTTGGTGCCGCCGACGGCCCCTGGTTTCACCGGCAACTTGCAGGACGACGAGGGAGGCATGGTGCCTCCGGTGCCGACCAACCGATTTTCGATCGAGCGAACGTTGTCGAGGTGCTGATCGAGACGCGCCTTGTCCGCGGCGCTCACCCGCATTCGCAAGCGATTGACGTCGGCGAGAACGCCGTCGAGCACGCTCTTTCGCAGCGCGAGCGTGAGATCGGCGGTCCCCGGCGGAGGCGTGACGCCCGTCCCAAAGAGACGATCGAAGACCTTGATGGGATCGTACTCGGATGGATTGGGGTTATCGGGCCCATTGTGAGAGAGGTATTGAAGCGTCGTGCCCTCGCCGCCATTGATGCGCTTCGAGATGCCCACCTCGAGTGATTTGAACTTCGACGTCTTGCCGATGGCAGCGGCGGCGACTTGGTCGATGCTGGGCGCGCTGAACGTCGACCGGTAAGGCGCACCGTTGGCCGGTTGCGTGACCATGGGGCAGCCGGAGAGAACTCCCACCGCGCCCGAGTGATGCCCCTGCAGGCTCCCCGTTTTGACGGACATGCCCGACACGACAGAAACGTAGTCCTTCACCACCTGGAGCGGTTGAAGGGCAGGGCTCAACGTATAGGTCGGTCCGGTATCGACCGGGTTCCAGCGATCCTGCTTCACGCCGCCGCCCCAGAAGAAAATGCCGAGCCGGCGCGGAATGGCCGCGCCTTGCGCCAAGGCCGTCCCGTTGGCGTTGAACATCGCCTCGAGCGGGGGCAGCGCGAGGGATACGATCGTTCCCGCGATGGTTCCGCGAAGTACGGTGCGTCGGTCGATTTCGAAGGGGGGCATTGCTTGGCTCCTTGACGTTACGGCGCCGGTTTGGCGGCGTAGACGAACGCCGGGCTATTGACCATGCCTTCGACGAGTGCGCGGAACCGGAACCCGTTGTCGCGAAATGCTTTCACGAGAAGGGAAATGGCCGCTTCTTCGCCGTTGTTTTCGAGATGTGCCGTCGCATGACGGTAAAGGTTGCGCGCCAGGCAAGTGGGCGCATCGGGATGGTTCTTCAACGCGAGAGCGAGATCGCGAGGACCGGCGAAGTGCACGCCGTCGAGGTCACCCGTCGCATCGATGGCCTGGCCATTGTCGGTGGTGCGGAACGCTCCGACGCCGTTGAAATTCTCGAGCCCGAGACCGATGGGATCCATGATTTGGTGGCAGCCTGCGCACGACGGGTTCTGCCGGTGAGAGGTCAGCTTCTCCCGTGCCGTACCGGGGGCGGCGTCGGGAAACGGATCGACATCGGGCGGCGGTGTCGGGATGTTCTGGCAAAGCAACATCTCACGAATGAATTTGCCCCGGCGCGTCGGCGAGCTGCGGTTCGGCTGTGACGTCACCGCGAGGAAGCTGGCCTGGCCGAGGAGTCCCGCGCGCATGCCGGTGTCGGGCAAGGTCGCGGCGACGAAATCGGTACCCGCCGGGGCAGGCAAGCCGTAAAGCGAGGCGAGCTCCTTGTTCACGAACGTGTTGCGCGTGTCGAACACTTCGCGAAAGTCGCCGGCACGCGCAAACGCGATGTCGTTCAAGAGACGCAGCGTTTCGGTGCGCATCGCCGCCCCGAGGGTCGGCGACATTTGGGGAAATACCGACGGCAAGAGCGACAGCTGATCGAGCTCACCGAGCCGATAGAGCTCAGTGAAGAAGGTCTGCATCGCGGTCGGCGTGCGGTCGGAGGTGAGGAGCCTTTGCGCTTGCGTCGTGAGACCGCCCGCCGCCGTCAGCTGCTTTGCGTCGGCTGCGGTGAGGAGTTGATCGTCGGGGGTCGTGTTCCAGAGGAAAAACGAGAGGCGCGTCGCCAGCTCGTAGTCGTTGAAAATGACGCGCGTCGGCTGCGCGGGATCCGGCGATCCGAGCTCCTCGCGGTAGAGAAAGAAAGGAGACTGGATGAGCCCTGCCAGGGCGTACTGCAGTCCGCCGAAGAAGTCGGCCACCTGCGTTTGCGCCGTTCGCGCGATGGCGACGTACTGATCGGCTTCTTCTGCCAAGAGCGGCCGGCGCCAGGCACGGCGCCCGATCTTGGTGACGAAGGTGCGCGTGCAGGCATCATCCGTCGTCGCGGCGGGCGTGCATCCGACGAGCGCGCCGCGGGTCGCGGTATTGGAGAGCACCTGTTTCGCAATGGCGAGGGCCGACGTTTCGAACTGCTCTACGAGTTTCGCCGAGAGACTCACGCGCGCGGCACCGATCGAGGAAAAGCCGCTCAGCATCGTGTCTTCTTCGAGCTCGGTCGTGACGGTGACGTCGGCGCCCAAGAGGTCGCGGATGCTGTTGCGGTACTGCGCAATGGTGAGGCGTCGCAGTCCGGCGCTCTGCGGAGCAAACTCCGGTTCGGGCGGTCCACCGCCCGAGCCCGCCGTTCCAGCGCCCGATCCGCCTCCACCCGTCGTGCCGCCCCCCGTGCCCGTGGGACCACCCGTTCCCGTCGTGCCGCCGCCCGATCCGGTCGTGCCCCCGACTCCCGTGGCACCTCCGGCGCCGGTTGCGGTTCCAGTTGCGGTTCCGGTGGCAGGTCGCGTGCGACCTTGTGGTTCCGGATCAGGAGGGCCGCCGATCACGCCCGAACAGCCCATGGCGAGCCCAAGCGCGGTGGCGGCAGCGGCGCTCCACAGCGGTCGACCCAGGAGTTTCGAAGACTTCGCGACGTGCTCGTCCATGCGGGTACCCTCTGGTTCGGCGTACAGCGGAAAATTACGCAGACACTTGCCGCGATACGGGCGGGGCAAGGAGCCGGCGCGCCGTCGTTTCGGACGCGCGCGCCCTCGTTGGGCAGCCTCGTTCGGGGCTGTATGGATTAGATGCTGGGTGGCGGTGGTTCCGTCACTTTAAATGGAGACGGCACCCCTATTCCTTCTCGACTTCTTCTCCGCCGACGACCCGCTCGATGTGGTCGCGCTCCCGCGCGAGGTACTCTCGGATCGCGCCATTTAAGCGCGGATCGACAAGATGGTGCACGCTGCGGGTGAGCGTGGGTGTAAACCCGCGTGCCCTCTTGTGTTCCCCGCCTGCGCCCGGCTCGAAGCGCACGAGCCTACGCTCGATGCACTGTTCAATGCTGTGGTAGTAGCAGACGTTGAAGTGCAAAAAGGGGTGCTCTTCGATGGCTCCCCAATAGCGCCCGTAGAGCACGCCGCCGCCGACCAGGTTCAATGCGCCGGCGATGGGGCGCCCCGAGGGGCCGCGCGCGAGCACGATTTCCACGTTCTCTTTCATGTGCTCGCAGATCTCCGCAAAGAACTTGCGATTGAGGTAACGGCGGCCCCAGCGGAACTTGTCCACCGTGAGCTCGTAGAATTCATACATGGCGTCGATCGCCTCGGCCGTGATCTCGCCGCCGCGCAGCGTCGCAATGCGAATACCGCGGTGGTCCATCTCCTTGCGCTCGCGCCGGATCTGCGTGCGTTTCTTGGATGGGAACGTGGTGAGAAAATCTTCGAACGACCCGTAGCCCGGGTTGTGCCACTGGTACTGCACACCCAAACGCAAAGCGTACCCGGCGCGGCTGAACGCGGCGGCTTCTTCGTCCGGCAAGAAGAGCACGTGCGCCGAAGAGAGCGCCTCGGCGTCGAGCACGCGCCTCATTCCTTCGGCCATGGCGAAGACGATCCGCTCGCGCTGCGCTTCTTCCGCGACGAGCACGCGCGGACCGGTGGCCGGCGTGAATGGCACCGCGACGACGAGCTTCGGGTAGTAGCGGACACGGAGCTTCTGAGCGAAGTCCGCCCATCCCCAATCGAAAACGAACTCCCCTTCGCTGTTTCCCTTCAAATAGGCGGGAGCGGCGCCGACCAAACGCTCGTTTTCCCATAGCGTCATGTGAAACGGCAGCCATCCGCGATCCGCCGACACGCACCCGGCCCGTTCGAGCGCATCGAGAAAAACAAATGAGAGAAAGGGGGGCGCGCTTTTTCCCACGAGGCGATCCCATTCCGCGCGAGGAATGTCGCGAATGCGCTCGTGGATCCGCAGCTCGATCATCAGAGCATCTTGGCACGGCCGCGCTAGGCTGTGCCGCCCATGGCGTTGGTCCCACCCCTCGAATACACGCCTGAGGAGGTTCGGTCGTTGTTGAGACCGCTCCGCAACCGCGTATCGGTCGCGGTCTACAGCGCACAGAACGCCTTTGCCGTGGGCGCGATCATCCGCGTCGCCCACAGCTTTCTCGTGCGCGAGATCATCCTCATCGGTCAGTCGCCCTGGTACGAGAAGGCCAGCATGGGCATGCAGCGGTTCGAAGAGGTCGTCGTGCTTGCCGACGAACGCGCTTTCTTCGAGCACGCAGAAGGGCGACCGTTGTGGGCGGTCGAAAAGGACCACGCGACGCAGAGCCTTTACGACGTGACGTCATACCCCGACGATGTCGTGCTCGTTCTGGGCAGCGAGCGGGCCGGGCTTCCGTCCGTCATCTTGCAGCGAGCTGATGCCGTGCTCGGAATTCCGATGTACGGCGTCAACCACTCGTTCCCGCTCGCGGTCGCCGCCGGCATTGTCATGTCCGATTGGGCTCGGCGCCGCTATGCGCCCGGGACGACGATCTCCGGGCCCGCGCGCGACGATCGAGCGGCAGCGGCGCCGGACCGCGGCGGCAAAGATCGCCCGCGGGGCCAACGCGGGTAATCTCGCGCGCAGCGGGTCGCTTTCCCGAAGGCACCAATGGTAGATAGCCCTCGCCATGGACCAAGGCCTTCTCCGCTCCTACCTTTCGACTATTTACGAGCTTCCCACCGCGTCGGGGCTCATCCGCGTCTCGCTGGACGGCGAAATTACGAGCGACATGAGCAAGCTTCCCGAGCTCTTGACGCAGCGGTTTGCCATCGTGACCGCCTATAACCCACGCTCGATGCTGCTTCCGCGCCGCGTGAACGAGTCGCGAAACCAGGTGATGCGCGACCTTTTGGTGCTCGGGTGCTACCGCGTCGAGCAGTGCGTCGGTTACGAAGAGGAGCCGGAAGGCGTTTGGCGCGAGCCAGCTTGGCTCGTGCTGGGCGTCGAGCGCGATGAGGCGATCGCATTTGGACGGGTTTTTCGGCAAAATGTCGTGGTGTTTTGCGAAAGCGGGCGGCCGAGCATGATCGTGACCGACCTCACGCTCGACGATGTCGGGCGGACCTATACCGGCAATTGGCGCGTCCGGACCTGAGCCCCAAAGCGCCTGATATAAATGGCGATTCATGGGGCCTTCCGACAAACGGCCAGGCTGTCGCAATCGGCCAAATTTCAGCTGAACCCGCGGGCTTTCCTTGACGCGGATTGCCGGCCGCGGCTAATGGATGGGCGGAATCCGATCCAAGGAGAGGCCATGGCCGTCGACATCCCCAATATCTTCAACGAACAACTTCCCAGTATTCTTCAGCGCAACGCCGACGAAGCCAAGGCGATCAACGCCAAGTTTCAAATGAACATCACGGGCGCCGGTTCGTGGCATCTCGATCTCACCAGCACCGGTCCCAGCGTCTCCGCCGGGGAAAAGCCGGCCGACTGCACGGTCACCATTGCCGCCGAAGACTTCGCCAAGTTGCAAGAGAACCCCGCTTCCGGGATGCAGCTCTTCTTCGCCGGCAAGCTCAAGATCAGCGGCAACCAAATGCTGGGAATGAAGCTACAGAAGCTATTCTCGCTCAAGTAACTCTCCATCGCCCAGCGTGCGCAAAAGTTGTTCGATGCGCAGCGCTTGCCCCAGGTCCGAGCTCGTATGGGCGAA
>Ga0193706_1001316_pt1 | contig 11308 bp, 10 predicted proteins | sample U3c1metaG_FD_160130 | JGI IMG/M metagenome (GOLD analysis project Ga0193706, IMG submission 160130) | Soil microbial communities from a riparian zone of the East river system, Colorado, United States - U3c1 | ecosystem: Environmental > Terrestrial > Soil > Riparian zone | place: USA: East River... | reverse complement strand
CTGGGCGTCGGGCCGGAGGTCGGCGAGGGCCCGCGGGGAGAGCGGACGCCCGATGATCTCGCGCTGGCAGGTGTGCTCGGCCCCGTCGCTCATCAGCGTCGTGCCCCGCCCGCCCGTGTTGATGAACTCGTTCAGCCCGACGCCCTCGCCGGACACGAAGGTGGCGTCGTCGTCCAGGATGGCGCGGACGTCGTCGTAGCGGGCGGCCGCGTAGACGTCGTGGGCGTCGAGCCAGACGACGGGTCCGGCGTCGCGCAGGGCGCGAAGGTGGGGGTACGGGTCGTCGAGGGCCTCGTCGGCGAAGAGGTCGGCCCCGTAGCGGGGAGCGCTCACCACGTGACGATGGTGAGGTCGGGGCCGGCGACGAGCTCGCCGGTGAACCCGCCCTGGCGGACCTCCTCGACGAAGGGCTGATAGCCGTCGGCCGGGGGCGGGATGAAGTGGGTGAGGACGAGGCGGCCGACGCCCGCGCGCTCGGCGGCGGCGCCGAGGTCGACGGCATCGGCGTGGTAGGCGGCGATGGGCTCCCAGCGGGTGCCCGCCGCCATCTCGGCGAAGGCCCGGAGGCGCACCTCGTGCACGAGGACGTCGACCCCGGCGGCGAGGGCCTCGACCTCGGCGCAGACCATGGTGTCGCCGCTCACCACCACGGAGCCCGTGGGCCCGTCGATCCGGTAGGCGACCGCCGGCAGCACCGGCTCGTGGTGGACGGCGACGGCGGTCACGGTGACCTCGCCACACCGCCAGACCTCGGTCGGCGACCGGGGCGCGTCGAAGGCGACGACCTCGACCGTCGGCCCGCCCCCGTGGTCGGTGTGGGCGACGCGCACGGCGATGTCGTCCTCCCACTGGTCGAGGATCCCGGCGGCGAAGCGGGACGTCGCCCCCTCGGGGGCCACGATCGTGGTCCGGTGGGCGCCGGCGATCCACCGGGAGAGCACGAGGTCGGCCAGGCCCGTGAGGTGGTCGGAGTGGTGGTGGGTCAGGAGCACGGCGTCGAGGTCCGCCAGGGGCGTCATCGACCCGGCCAGCCGGATCACCGTCCCCCGCCCGGCGTCGACCTGGAGGCGCACGCCATCGATGTCGACCAGCGTGCCGGCGCCGGCCCGGTCCGGGTCGGGGACCGGGACGCCGGTGCCGGTGAGGACGACGCGGTTCACAGGATCTCCGTCATTCGTGGACGTGGGTGGCGGCGGGCTGGTGCCCCACCGCGCAGGTAGGTCGACCGGTGTGGCCTGGCGTCATCTGGTGGTGCGCCACCGCGCGGGAAGGTCGACCGGTGTGGCCTAGCGTCATCTGGTGGTGCGCCACCGCGCGGGAAGGTCGACCGGCGCGGCGGGGGTTCCGGCGCGGTGAGGTGCCGCCGGCGGTGCACCACCGCGCGGGAACGGGGTGCCCGAGGTTCCGGCGCGGTCACGTGCCGCCGGCAGCGCACCATCGCGCGGGAAGGTCGACCGGCGCGATCACGTGCCGGCCGCGACGCAGGTGTTGCGGATGGTGCCGATGCCCTCGATCCAGGTCTCGAGGACCTGGCCCGGCTGGAGCGACCGCGGTGGCTTCCGCGCCATGCCCACACCCGCCGGGGTGCCCGTGAAGATCACGTCGCCCGGGAGCAGGGGCAGCACCGACGAGAGCTCGGCGACCAGCTGCGGGACGTCGAAGACGAGGTCGTTCGTGCGGCCGTCCTGCACGGTCTCGCCGTCGACGGAGCACCCGAGGCCGAGGTCGTCGCGATCGGGGACCTCGTCGGGGGTGACGAGCCACGGTCCCATCGGGCCGTAGCCGCGGCGGGACTTGCCCAGCGAGAACTGCATGCCGGCGGCGAACTGGAGGGCGCGGTCGCTGATGTCCTGGCCCACGGTCAGCCCGGCGACGTGGTCCCAGGCGTCGGCCTCGCCGACCCGGTCGGCGGCCCGGCCGATGACGGCGACCAGCTCGACCTCCCAGTCGACGGACTCGCCGATGATCTCGATGTCGTCGAAGGGACCGCCGAGCGAGGAGGGGAACTTGGTGAAGGTGGCCGGGACCTCGGGGATGGCCATGCCCGACTCCTCGGCGTGGCTGCGGTAGTTGAGCCCGATGGCGAACACCTGGCGCGGGCGCGGGACGGGGTTCTGGAGCCGGGACTCGTCGAGCGGGCCGGTGACGGCGCTGACGCCGGCGGCCCAGGCCGCGAAGGCGGGCCAGTCGTCGAAGGCCGCCATCGGATCTGGACCGAAACGGCCGTCCGACGCGGTGGCGACGTCGGCCACGCCGTCGTCGAGGACGAGGACGAGACGTCCGTCCAGGTTGGCGATCTTCATGGGGTTCTCCTGATCTGCCGACGCAGGTCGGCCAGCAAGGCGTCGGCGGTGTCGGGGGTGGTGCCGAAGAGGTGGAAGTCGGGGCGCTGGAGGGCCCAGCGCACATCGTGGCGGGTGAACCAGTCGTCCATCTCGGGGGCGACGACCACCGCCCCGCCGATGCCGGCGAACCAGTCGACCAGATGGGGGTCCAGTCCGTCGGGGTCGGCGGCGACCGTGACCAGCCGCCAGCCCGCTCCGTGGACGTCGTCGAACAGCCGCGAGCCCACGAGGTGCCTGGCACCTCGTGGGCGCAGGTCGGCCTGGGGGAACTGCTCGCCGGCGAGGGGTGAGTCGCAGACCACGCCCGAGGTGATGCCCGGGAGGCCCGGGACGTCGCTGAGGCTTCCGTCGTAGCCGGCGGCCATGGCCTCGTCGCGGGCGGCGGCCTCGGTGGGGTCGGGCACGCAGATGACCTTTCCCAGCTCGATCGAGAAGTCGACGGCAGCGTTGGCGTTGGGGCGGCGCTCCTCGTCGTAGGTGGCGAGGAGCGCCGCATCGGCCCGCCCGTCGAGCACGAGGTCGAGCTTCCACGCCAGGTTGACGGCGTCACGGATGCCGGAGCACATGCCCTGCCCGGCGAACGGGGGCATCAGGTGGGCGGCGTCGCCCGCCAGGAGGGCCCGGCCGACCTGCCACCGCTCGGCGACCCGGGCCTCGAACGTGTAGACGGCGTGGCGCTCGAGCCGGGCGTTGCCGGGGTGCACGTCCCACGGGGCGAGCAGCTCCCAGGCCCGCTCCTCGCGGCCGAGGTCCTCGAGGGTCTCGGTCGGGAGGCGCATGAACTCCCACCGCCGGCGGCCGGGTCCGCCCGACACCGCCGTGGTCGGGCGGGCCGGGTCGCACACCTGGACGTTGATGGGGTCGAACACCCGGGGCTCGTCGAGGACGAGGTCGACGATCAGCCAGTCGTAGTGGAAGCCCCGGTCGTCGACGGCGACGCCGAGGAGGTCGCGCACGGTCGAGTTGGCGCCGTCGCAGCCCACGACGTAGCCGGCGCGGAGGGACTCGCCCGAGTGTGCGACCACGACGTGATCGTCGGCCTGGGAGATGCCGTCGACCCGCGTCCCGCGCCGGACCTCGACGGTGGGGAGGGATTCGGCCCGTGCCCGCAGGACCGCCTCGAAGTCGGGCTGGCAGAACATCGACGAGAAGGGCCAGCCCGACGCGGCCACACCGATCCGTCCGAAGCGGAGCAGGGTCGTCCCCTCCCCGTTGCGCCACTCGTAGACCTCGGCCGGCTCGGAGACGGCCCGGACCTCGTCGCCGATGCCACAGGCCTGGATGATCCGCCCGACCTCGTGGTCGAAGTGGACGGCGCGGGGGAGCGGGTACGGCTCGGGCCACTGCTCGAGGACGACGACCGACCGGCCGCGCTGGCCCAGGAGGATGGCGAGGACGAGACCGACCGGACCGGCCCCGACGATGGCGACGTCGGTCATGCCGGGCGCAGGGGCTGGTGACCCCACGCGCTGATGGAGTCGTAGGCCCGATCGTCGTCCCAGTCGTCGGTGATGACCCGAGCGCCGTGGCCGACCTCGATCTGGAAGCCGGCCGGCGTCTGGAGGTAGAAGCTGAACATGCCGTCGTTGTCGTGACGGCCGAGCCCGTTGGGGATCCCCAGGTCGGTCGCCCACAGGCGATCGAAGGCGGCGCCCACGTCGTCGCGCTCGTTCATCTCGAACATCACGTGGTGCAACGTCTGGGGCAGCTCGAACGGGGCCTTCGCCAGGGCGATGGTGTGGTGGCGGGCGTTGCAGTGGAAGAAGCGCACCTCGAGCTCGATGCCCTCGGCGATCTCCATCTCCAGCCAGTCCGACTGGGTGAAGCCGAGGCCGCCGGTGAGCAGCTCGACCGACTCGTCGAACGCCATGGTGGCCAGCACGACGTGACCGAATCCGACCCCCTCGGTGAGGAAGCCGCCGGGCACGAGGTCCGAGGCGAAGGGCCGGGCGGCGTCGGCGGCGCCGAGGACGACCTCGACGTCGGGGCCCCAGGGACCCGGGGTGCGGGCCAGGCGCGCGACCCGCCGCTCGGCGGCCAGCTCCGGGTCGTCGGCCACGTCGCGACCCTGCGCCCGGAGTCGCTCGAGGGTGGCCTCGTAGGCCGACTCGTCGACCGCCTCGAAGCCGACCGCGACGGCGTCGTTGGCCGGCCCCTCCCGCACGATCAGGCGCTGGGCCCGCTGGTCGTCGCGCCACGTGAGGGCGCCGGACGGCGTGGGCTCGCCGGCCTCGAGACCCACCACCTCGGCGAGCGTGAGGGTGAGGGCGGTGGGGTCGGGCACCTCGATCACCAGGTGGCCGAGCTCGATCTGATGCTGCATGGATGGTGGTCCTTCGTCAGGTCCGGTCGAGGAGTCGTTCGGTGTTGGCCCGCAACGGGGCGAGGGTGCCGGTCTCGGCCAGCCGCTCGCGGGAGGCGGCGACGGCGAACTCCGGGGTGAAGGGGTGGTCGCTGCCGTAGTGGAGGTGTTCGGGCGGGACCATCGTCAGCAGGGCGTCGAGCTGGCGGGGGAGCGGGAAGCCGGCCACGTCGTAGTGGAGCCGGCCGAGGTCGGCGAGCACGTCCACCCCGGAGTCGAGCAGCAGCGAGAACACGCTGACCCGGTCGGCCACCATCGGCAGGGTCGCGCCGGCGTGAGGGACGATGACGTCGATCCCGGGGTGACGGGCGATGGTGCCGGAGAGGACGAGGTCGACGACCGCCCGGGTGGTGTCGAACAGGAACTCGATCATGGGCCGGGGTCGACCGTGGGCCGTCCGCTCCCAGCAGGGCGGCGAGGTCGGGTGGATGAACACCCGGGCCCGACGGCGGTCGAGCTCGGCGAAGACCGGATCGAGGGCGGCGTCGCCGAGGTAGATCCCGTCGACGTGGGTCATGAGGGCGAAGCCGTCGACGTCGAGGTGGTCGCAGCAGTGGGCGATCTCGGCCATCGTCGCATCGACGTCCGGGAGGGGCAGCGAGGCGAACAGCCCGAAGCGCCCGGCGTGGTCGACGACGGCGCGCCGCCCCTCCTCGTTGACCATCCGGGCCAGGTCCGGGCCCTCGTCGCCGAGGTGGATGCCGGGCGAGGAGATCGACAGCATCGAGGTCTCGATCCCCACCCGGTCCATGACCGCCACGTGCTCCTCGGCCGACCACTCGGGGATGACGGGGAAGCCGTCGGGCTGGTCGTGGCCGTGCCGGACCAGGGCCTCCCGGTAGAGGTCCGGGACGAAGTGGGCGTGGACGTCGATCAGCCCGGTCACAGGGCGCTGACCCAGTCGCGCACCGTCTCGACGTAGAGCTCCGGCTTGTCGCCGTGCATCGAGTGGCCGCAGTCCGGGAACGACCGGTACGTCACGGCGACGCCCGCCTCGGCGAGCAGGGCCTGGACCCGCTCGGCCTGCTGGTCGGACATGGCCCCGAACAGGAAGCCGTTGCCGTCGTTGACGACGCGCATGTGGTGCGTCAGCAGCACGGCGGACGTCTTCACGCTGCGCAGCATCCGCTCGTGGTCGCACGAGGCGGCCACCGACCCGCTCCAGAACGAGCGGCCCCACTCGGGGTCGTACTCCTTGAGGTTCTGCGGGGGCTCGTCGGGGACCGGGATGAACCTCAGGTGCTCGGGCAGGAAGTCGGCGGAGCCCTCGCGCATGGCGTCCCAGGCACCGATCGACCACTGGTCACCGAGGTACGTGCTCCAGAGGTGGAACAGCGGGCCGATGCCCTGGCGGATCCCCGGGGCGATGGCGGGGCGGACCTCGGACGAGAACAGAGGCGGGTCCTCGTACACGGCGGCGACGACCTGGCCGGGCTTGGCGTAGGCGGACAGCCAGGCCGAGAGCACGCCGCCCGACGACAGGCCGCTCACGATCGTCGGCCGTCCGATGACGAGGTCGATGAAGCGGACGAGGTCGCTGCCCATGAGATCGAGCGTGTAGCGGCCGGGCGTGCGGGTGCTGCGGCCCTGGCCCCGCAGGTCGACGGCGAACACCTGGAAGTGCTCGGCGAAGAGCGGCATCGCCGCCTCGTAGCCCCACCACGACTCGGTCTGGCCGGGGATGAGCAGGAGCGCCGGTGACGACGGGTCGCCGAGCGTGGCGTAGCCCAGCTCGACCTCGCCCAGGTCGACGAGCTGCTCCTCCACCCCGTGCTCGACGTAGGTGGCCGCGGCGTCGTGCGGCCCGTAGCGGGCCCGGTGGTTCGTCACGGCCTGCATCCTGATCACTTGATCAGGGATCTGTCAAGGGACCGGTCGGGGCGAGTCGAGCGGCTCCCCGAAGAGCAGCTGGCACACCGCATCGGCATGGGCCTCGATCACCGCATCGGAGGTGGGGTCGAGCCCGCTCAGCCGCCGGCACTCGGGGCCGAGCACGAACATCGCCGGGCCGGCGCCGGTGAGGATGTAGTAGAGGTGCGGCGCCGGGATGGGCGGGACGGCGCCGTCGCGGGCCAGCTGCTCGAAGAGCTCGATGGTGGTGTCGTACAGAGGTCGCACGTGCCGTTCGACCAGGTAGTCCATCCTCGGGCCGTCGAACTTGCACTCCTGGGTGATGATCCGGTGGAGCTGCGGGTTGCGGGCCGAGAAGGTGATGAAGTCCCGGACCATGAGCATGGCGCTGGTGCGGGCGTCGACGCCGCGCAGGCCCTCGAGGCGATCGGACATCGAGCTCCGCAGCTTCTCGAAGAGGGCGTCGACGGCCGCCCGCCACAGCTCGTCCTTGGACCGGTAGTGGTAGTTGAGCAGCGGCTGGGTGACGCCGGCCCGCAGGGCGATCTCGCGGGTGGTGGCGTCCTTGAACGACCGCTCGGAGAACAGGTCGAGGGCGGCGGCCAGGATCCGGTCGCGGGTCGGGTCGGCTGACGGCCGGGTCACTCGATCGGTCGTGTCGGCATCCACGCCAGGACCTTAATCCGTTGAGCAGGGTTCTTGACTTTTGTCTGATCAGTTGATCAGGATACGACATGTGACGCGCATCACCCGGCCGACCGCCGCCATCGTCCTCGTCCTCGCTCTCGTCGCCGGGTGCGGCGGCAAGTCCGACCGCTCCGGCGGAGGCGATGGCGGTGACACCGATGCCGTGGGCCCGCCGGTCCGGGGCGGCACCGTGACCTTCGCCCTCGACGCCGAGACCGGGGGCGGCTGGTGCCTGCCCGAGTCCCAGCTGGCCGGGAGCGGGATCACCGTGGCGCGGGCGATCTACGACACCTTGACGATGCCCGACCGCGACGGCGACTACGTGCCGTTCCTGGCCGAGACGGTCGAGCCCAGCGCCGACTTCACGGCGTGGACGATCACGGTGCGCGACGACGTGACCTTCCACGACGGGTCGGCGCTGACGGCCGAGGTGGTGAAGAACAACCTCGACGCCTACCGCGGGGCGGCGGGGAACCACGCCCGCAGCCCGCTGCTGACGATCTTCGTGTTCGCCAACATCGAGGGCGTCGAGGTGACGGGTGAGCGCACGCTCGTCGTCAGCACCAAGATCCCGTGGCCGGCGTTCCCCGCGTTCCTGTACTCGAGCGGCCGGCTCGGGATGATGGCCCAGGCGCAGCTCGACGACACCGAGTCGTGTGCCAGCGAGCTGATCGGCACGGGGCCCTTCGTGCTCGACGAGTGGGTCACCGGCCGCCGGCTGCGGGCCACGAGGAACTCCGACTACTGGCAGGTCGCGCCGGACGGCGAGGCCTACCCGTACCTCGACGAGATCGTGTTCGAGCCGATCGTCGATCCCGAGCAGCGGGCCAACGCCCTCCTCGCCGACGACATCCAGCTGAGCCGGTTCTTCACGGCGGCCGACCGCATCCAGCTGCGGGCGGAGGGCGAGGCCGGGACGCTCGACGTGTTCGAGACCGAGGCCGAGTCGCTGAAGGGGTTCTGGCAGCTCAACGTGTCCAAGCCCCCGCTCGACGACGTCCGCATCCGCCGGGCCATGGCCCTGGCCATCGATCGGGAGGACTACCGGGAGACCCTCGACCAGGGCGAGTTCACCGATGCCAACGGGCCCTTCGGTCCCGAGTCGCCCGCCTACCTCGAGGACACCGGGTACCCGATGGAGCAGGACCTCGACGAGGCCCGACGTCTCGTCGCCGAGCACGAGGCCGAGGCCGGCCCGCTCCGGGTGATCCGCTACCAGCACAGCCCCGAGTCGGCGCAGCAGGACCAGGCCGTCTTCTTCCAGCAGGCGATGGAGGAGATCGGCGTCGAGATCACGATCGAGACCGTCCAGCAGGACGCCCTCATCGACGACGCCGTCTCGGGTGACTACGACATGATGAGCTTCGCCAACTACCCGAGCGGCGACCCCGACGAGCTCACCGTCTGGTTCACCGGGCAGTCGCCGGTGAACTTCGCCCGCTTCGACGACGCCGAGGTCGACCGTCTGCTGGCCGCGGGCCGCGTCGAGACCGATCCCGAGGCCCGCGGGGCGATCTACCAGGACCTCAACCGGCGTCTCGGCGAGCAGGCCTACTGCCTGTGGCACACCTACATGACGCCGTTCGTGGCGTCGTCGACCGCCGTGCACGGGTACGACCCGGACACGGCGGCGGATCTGCCCGGCGGCCACCGCCCCGACGAGGCCGCCGCCGTCAGCGCCACCTACGGCCTCTGGCGGGAGGACGGCTAGTCAGAGGTGGTGGAGGGCGCCGCCCTCGACCGGCACGACGTGGGCGGAGACCTGGTCGCTGCCGGTGAGGAGGCCGAGGATGGCGGCGGCCACGTCGTCGGGGGTGGACACCCGGCCGGTGAGGGCCTGCGCCGCGTACATCGCCTTCACCGCCTCGTAGGCGTCACCCAGGCCCTGTTGCAGCCACTCGCCGTCGATGAACCCCGGGGCCACGGCGTTGACCCGGACCTCGGGCCCGGCGACGCGGGCCAAGGTGACCACGAGGTTGTTCAGCCCGGCCTTGGACGCGCAGTAGGCGATCGACGAGCCGGTGCCCGCCAGCCCCGCGACCGACGACGTCATCACGATCTCGCCGCCGCCGTCGGCCCGCAGGTGGGGCAGGGCGGCCCGGGAGCAGAGGAAGGGCCCCTTCAGGTTGACCTCCATGACCCGGTCCCAGGCCTCCTCGGTCATGCCCCCCAGGTCGTCGTGGGCGACGAACTGCGTGGTGCCGGCGTTGTTGACCAGGACGTCGAGCCGGCCGAAGCGGGCCACGGCGGCGTCGACCAGGCCGACGCAGTCCGCATCGACCGACACGTCGGCCCGATGGGCGAAGGCGTCCACGCCGGCCTCCCGGCACTCGGCGGCGACGGCCTCGGCGGCATCGACCGACCGGGAGTAGTTCACGACGACGTGGCAGCCTTGGGCGGCCAGACGGCGGGAGGTCGCCGCGCCCACACCGGTGCCCCCGCCCGTGACGATGGCGGATCGGTCCTTCAGGTCCATCGTCCGAGTCTGATCAGTTGATCAGGCATTGTCAACGGGGTCGAGGGGCGTGCGCAGGGCGTCGTACACGGATTGGTCGTAGGGGTGGGCGGCGTCGCCCTCGTTGTTCCACAGCCGACGCGTCGCTCCGATCAGGTCGCCGCGGTAGACGTGGAGGCCGATGGTCGGCGTGGCGGTCGGGTACTGCACGGAGTGGATCGTCGTCGGGTCGAGGGTCAGCACCTCGCCGGCGTGGGCCGTGCGCCGTCCGACCTCGCGGATGGCGTCGGAGCCCTCCGTGACGACCCGGTAGAAGACGTTGGTCTCCGCCCCGTCGAGCACGGCGATCGTCGCCCCGATGGTGTGCTCGTGCGGTGGGGACGCCGTCCGGGGCGCTCCGGCGAGGACGAAGACGGTGAGCTCGTCGGAGGCGACCGCGACCCAGGGGGGATCGCCCCGGTCGGCGGCCGCCTGCATCAACCCATCCAGCTCGGTGACGTCGGCCGAGCCGACGCGGCGTCTCGCCCCCTCGACGAAGGCGCTGAGACTCGACAGCTCATCCACGAGCGGCTCCCGGCGGGTCATGCGGTGGCGGCGGGGGCGGACAGGGCGGCGCGCAGGCGGGGCACGACCTCGTCGCCGAGACGGGCGATCTGCTCCCGCACCGCCTCGGGCGCGACGTCGGGGACGGTGAGGCGGAGGTTGACGGCATCGGCGCCGACCCGGGCGGCGACGTCGGCCAGCTGGTCGGCCACCTCGGTGGGGTCGTCGACGGTGACGAGCTGGTCCTGGTCCCACCCGACCTGGGCCGAGGCCGAGGCGTAGGTGCGGTAGACGTCGATCTGGGCGTCGAGCGCGGCCCGGGGCGCGGCGCCGATCCACGCCCGGCGGATGAGCACGACCGAGCCGGTGCCCCCCGCCTCCCGGTAGGTGTCGGTGAGGGCCCGGCACCGCTCGGCCGGCGCCAGCGAGTCGAACAGGATGCCGGCGCCCACCCGGGCGGCCCGACGAACGGCGCCCGGGCCCATGGCCGCGCTGACCAGCGGGATCGGGTTGGTGGCGCAGGCCGCGACCGCGGGGTCGCCGGCGAGGGCGCCCGGAGGATCGCCGACGAGCATCGGGGCCAGGGCCTCCAGGGCGGCGGTGAAGCGGGCGGCCAGGTCGTCCTTGGTGGTGCCCATGATCTCGAAGTCCTGGGCCAGCGCGCCGGCGGCCACCCCGAGCCCCACCCGGCCGGGGAAGGCGGCGGCCAGCCAGGCCGCCTCCTCGGCCACCAGCGCGGGAGGGCGGAGCACCAGGAGCAGGGGACAGGCGGCGGCCCATCCGGTGGGCATGGCGTCGAGGAGCCAGCCGGCGAGCTGGAGGGGGTTGGGCAGGTAGCCGGCGAAGCCGCCGTGGTGCTCGCTGGTCATCACCCCGTCCCAGCCGTGGGCGGCAGCGAGGGCGGCCTGCTGGCGGAGCTCGTCCACCACGACCGACGGCGACGGGTCGCCGCAGGGGTAGAGGCGCAGCGACACCGAGCCCCGGGCCAGGGGGGCGAGGGTCACGGGGCGGCCTGCTTCTCGATCCGCCTCGGCCATGGGCGCCAGAGAACGGCCTCGGGTCAGG
>Ga0193706_1001315_pt1 | contig 11308 bp, 11 predicted proteins | sample U3c1metaG_FD_160130 | JGI IMG/M metagenome (GOLD analysis project Ga0193706, IMG submission 160130) | Soil microbial communities from a riparian zone of the East river system, Colorado, United States - U3c1 | ecosystem: Environmental > Terrestrial > Soil > Riparian zone | place: USA: East River... | reverse complement strand
GCTCGGCCTTCATGCTCGACGCATAATCGAGGATCTGGGTGTCGTAGGGCTCGCCGACTTCCTCGAGCATCCAGCGGATGGTCTGTCCGCGCGACATTGGATTGGTATAGAAAGTGAGCGACTCGCCCATAGTTCTTCCCTTCCTGTTTAGCCCTTCTCGCCGGGCCGCGGCTGCGGCGGCGGGGCCGCCGAGGCTCCCCGCTCCCCGGCGCTGCGATCCCGCACCGCGCGGAATTCGCTGTCGTCGCTCCAGTTCGGCCATTCATTCGAGCTGGCGAGGTCGCGGCCGAGCGCATGGAGCAATCGGGCGTCGCTGGCGATCCCGGTGAAATCCCACGTCGGCAGCCATTCGTCGTCGGGCTGGTGATAGCGCTTTTCGGTGTAGTCGTCGGACAAGGCCTCGCCCCGCTCGATCCCGCCGTTGATCAGGTCATTGCCCGATTTGAACGAGATCGCGGGAACTCCGACCTTGGCGAACGGGAAATGGTCGGAGCGGTAGAAGCCGCCGCTTTCGGGATGCGGGTCGGGGGTAAAGCTGCGGCCAACCTTGGCGCCTTCGGCGACGAGATCGTCGAGCAGCCCCAATTTCGCGGTTCCGGAAATGCTGAAATTGCGCGCCGGCCCGAACACGCCCATCGAATCGGTGTTGAGGACGCCGACCGTCTTGCTCAACGGATAGAGCGGGTTGGCGGCATAATATTCGGAGCCGAGCAGGCCCTTTTCCTCGACCGACACCAGCAGGAAGACAATCGAGCGGTCGGTGCGCGGTTCGTGGGCGAACACCCGCGCTTGTTCCAGCACATGGGCGACGCCGGTGCCGTTGTCGAGCGCGCCATTGTAGATGCGATCGCCGTTGGCGTCGGGCTGGCCGATTCCGAGATGGTCCCAATGGGCCGAATAGATCACGGTTTCGTCGGGCCGCGTGGCGCCGGCGAGCCGGCCGACGACGTTCTTGGAGACGATCCGCTCGGTCTTGGTGGTGACCGCCGCGCTCAATGTCGCATTGAGCTCGATCGGGCGGAAATCCTTGCGCTTGGCGGCCTGCTTGGCCGCATCGAAATCCTTGCCCGAGGCGGCGAAGATGGCGCTCGCCAGGTCGCGCTGAATCCAGCTGTCGAATGGCGTGTGCGCAGTCGTTGGGTCGGCCCGGACGATGTCGAACATGACGTTGGTGTTGCTGTTCTTGACGGTGTTCCAGCCATAGGATGCGGGCGCGGTCTCGTGGACCACCAGCACGCCGGCCGCGCCGCGCCGCGCGGCCTCCTCATATTTGTAGGTCCAGCGGCCGTAATAGGTCATCGCCTTGCCGCCGAACTGGCCTTCGCCACCGTCGAAGTCGGGGTCGTTGATCAGCACCACGATGATCTTGCCGCGCACGTCGACGTTCTTGAAATCGTCCCAGCCGCGTTCGGGGGCGGTGACGCCATAACCGGCGAACACCAGCGGCACCTTGTCGAAATTGACCGCGCCGACCCCGGTCAGCGGCGAGCGCACCGCGATTTCCTGGCCCTGGGTGAGGGGCATGTCGCGGCCTGCGAGGTTGAGGGTCAATCTGGGTTGGCCGACGATTTCCGACTTGAGCAGTGGCACGTCCTGGGTCCATGTCCGCTTGCCGCCGACCAGCTGCCCGCCCGGCGAAACGCCGGCGGCGCGCAATTGCCCGATCAGATAGTTGACCGTCTTGGTCTCGGCGCGAGTGGCCGGGCCGCGGCCTTCGTAGGCGTCCGAGCCGAGCGTCTGGACATGGCGCGACAGGCGCGCCGGATCGAAATTGGCGGTCTGCGCGGCGAGCGGAGCGGGCAGCAGCGCGGCGGCGCTCACCAGAAGCCAGGGGAATCGAATCACGCGGTCACTCCTTGCGGCAATTAGCGAAACGGCCGCCCTCATGCGCCGGGTCGGGCGAAGAGGGAAGAGGCTCGACCCTAGCTCGGCGCACCCGGCGTCTTGGCCGCGCGCTTGGCCTTCGCCTTGCTGACCTTGGGCGGCGCCGGTGTGATTTCGAACGCCGGAGCATTGTCTTTGATCCGCACCTTGACCTCGCCACCGTTGGTGAGCTTGCCGAACAGCAATTCCTCGGCCAGCGGCTGCTTGATCTTTTCCTGCACCAGCCGGCCCATCGGCCGCGCCCCGTACATCCGGTCGTAGCCGCGCTCGGTGAGCCAGGCGCGCGCTTCGTCGTCGAGCTCGATATGGACATTTCGGTCGGCCAGCTGGAGCTCGAGCTGAAGCAGGAATTTGTCGACCACGCGCGCGACCACCGCCGGCGGCAGATAAGCGAACGGCACGATCGCATCGAGGCGGTTGCGGAATTCCGGCGTGAACATCTTTTTGACCGCGTCTTCCTGGGCGTCTTCGCGGTCCATCGCGCCGAAGCCGATCGATTCTCGCGCCATGTCGGCGGCGCCGGCATTGGTCGTCATAATCAAAATGGTGTTGCGGAAATCGACCGTCTTGCCGTGGTGGTCGGTCAATTTGCCGTTGTCCATCACCTGGAGGAGGATGTTGAACAGGTCGGGGTGCGCCTTCTCGATCTCGTCGAGCAGAAGCACGCTGTGCGGGTGCTGGTCGACCGCATCGGTCAGCAATCCGCCCTGATCGTAGCCGACATAGCCGGGAGGCGCGCCGATCAGCCGGCTGACCGAATGGCGCTCCATATATTCGCTCATGTCGAAGCGCTGCAGCGGGATGCCCATGACCGATGCGAGCTGCCGCGCGACCTCGGTTTTGCCGACGCCGGTGGGCCCGGAGAACAGATAATTGCCGATCGGCTTGTCGGGCTCGCGAAGCCCGGCGCGCGACAGCTTGATCGCGGATGCCAATTTCTCGATGGCGATATCCTGGCCGAACACCACGCGCTTCAAATCGGCGTCGAGTGTTTCGAGCACGCGCTTGTCGTCGGTCGAGACCGATTTGGGCGGAATTCGCGCGATCGTCGCCACCACCGCCTCGATTTCCTTGGTGGTGATGACCTTCTTGCGGCGGCTCGGCGGGACGAGCATCTGCATCGCGCCGACCTCGTCGATCACGTCGATCGCCTTGTCGGGCAATTTGCGGTCGTGGATGTAACGCGCCGACAGTTCGACGGCGCTCTTGATCGCGTCGGGCGTGTAGCGCACCCCATGGTGGCCTTCGAACGACGAGCGCAGGCCCGCGATGATCTTGATCGTGTCCTCGACCGTCGGTTCGTTGACGTCGATCTTCTGGAACCGGCGGAGCAGCGCGCGGTCCTTTTCGAAATGGTTGCGGAACTCCTTGTAGGTGGTCGAGCCGATGCAGCGGATCGTCCCCGATCCCAAGGCGGGCTTGAGCAGGTTAGAGGCGTCCATCGCTCCGCCGCTGGTCGCCCCGGCCCCGATCACGGTGTGAATCTCGTCAATGAACAGGATCGCGTCGGGCAGCTTTTCCAGCTCGGTCACGACCGATTTCAGCCGCTCCTCGAAATCGCCGCGGTAACGGGTCCCGGCGAGCAGTGCGCCCATGTCGAGCGAATAGATTACCGCGGGTTTGAGGACGTCGGGCACGTCGCCTTCGACAATCTTGCGCGCCAGTCCTTCGGCGATAGCGGTTTTGCCGACCCCTGGATCGCCGACATACAGCGGGTTGTTCTTCGAGCGGCGGCAGAGAATCTGCACCGTCCGGTCGACCTCGGCCATCCGCCCGATCAGCGGATCGACCTTGCCCGCCCGCGCTTTCTCGTTGAGATCGACGGTGAACTGCTTGAGCGCGCTTTCCTTAGACTTGCTTTCGCTCTTGTCGCTGCTCTTGTCCTCGGCGCCGGTCACTTCGCGCGGCTCGACCGGTGCATCGCCCTTGCCGACGCCGTGGCTGATATAGGTCACCGCATCCAGCCGGCTCATGTCCTGTTGCTGGAGGAAATAGACCGCGTAGCTTTCGCGCTCGGAAAACAGTGCGACCAGCACATTGCCCCCGGTCACCTCGTCGCGGCCCGACGACTGGACGTGGAGGATGGCGCGCTGGACGACGCGCTGGAAGCCGCTGGTGGGCGAGGGGTCGGTGCCGCTGTCGGCGACCAGCGCGCCCAATTCGGCATCGAGATATTGCTTGACCGTCGCTCGCAATTCCTCGCGGTTGACGCCGCAGGCGCTCATCACCTTCGACGCATGCTCGTCATCGATCAGCGCGATCAGCAAATGCTCGAGCGTGGCATATTCGTGGCGGCGCTTGCTCGCCTCGCCGAGGGCATTGTGAAGCGTCTGTTCGAGTTCGCGGGCGAAACTGGGCATTGATTACTCCTGCCGCCGCGGACCGGGCGCCGCGGGGATATCACCATATGTCGTGGACCTCGCCGCGCCGATCAAGGGCGGGGCGGCCGCGCGGATGCTCGGTCTATCGCTTAAAAATGTCATCGGCTGCGGCCCGGTGGCGTTCCGCATCGGCCATATGAGTCTCGACCCGCGCGATTTCCGCCTTCAGCGTTTCGATCCGGGCGGCCAGTTCGGCAATCGACAGCGGGCCGAGGTCCTGCTTAGTGACCTCGGTCAGCGGGTCGGCTGGCTTGCCGGCGAACAGGTCGTCGAAATCCATGCGACCAGCGTTGACCGAAGGGGCAGGGCTGTCAATAAGCTTGCCGCCAATGCCCGAAATTCCAGCAAATATGCAGGCGATTGTTGCCAGCGCGCCCGGCGGCCCCGAAGTGCTTGCCGTGGTCAATCGCCCAGTCCCGGAGGTGGGACGCGACGAGGTCCTGGTCAAAGTCGCCGCCGCCGGGGTCAACCGGCCCGATGTGCTTCAGCGCCGCGGGGTCTATCCGCCACCGCCTGGAGCCTCCGATATTCTCGGCTTGGAAGTTGCCGGCACGGTCGTCGCGGCCGGTGAAGGCGCCGAGGGCCTGACTGGCCGCAAGGTCTGCGCGCTGGTCACAGGCGGCGGCTATGCCGAATATTGCATCGCGCCGGCGGGCACCTGCCTGATCGTCCCTGAAGTCCTTCGCCTGACCGAAGCCGCGGCGATGCCCGAGACCCTGTTCACCGTCTGGGTCAATCTGTTCGAGCGCGGCTTTGCCGCCGATGGCAACATCGTGCTGGTCCACGGCGGAACGAGCGGAATCGGCACGATGGCGATTTTGCTTGGCAAATTGTTCGGACTGGAGGTCATCGTCACCTGCGGCAGCGATGAAAAATGTACGCGCGCCCTGGAAATCGGCGCGGCACATGCAATTAATTATGCGGATGCCGATTTCCCCGCCGAAGTGAAGCGCATCACCGGCGGCAGCGGCGTTGCGGTGGTGCTCGACATGGTCGGCGGCGATTATGTCGCGCGCAACCTCGCATGCCTCGCGGAGGAGGGCCGCCACGTTTCGATCGCCGTGCAACGCGGCGCCACCGCTGAAATTCCGATCGTCGATATCATGCGCCGCCGGTTGACCCTGACCGGCTCGACGCTTCGCCCGCGCAGCGTGGAATTCAAGACGATGGTCGCCGACGAGCTTTCCCAAACCGTCTGGCCCTATGTCGAGGGCGGGCGCTTGACGCCGGTGATCGACAGCGTTTTCTCGCTGGCCGACGCAGCCGCGGCGCACGAGCGGATGGAAAATGGCGGCCACGTCGGCAAGATCGTGCTACAAATAGAGGGATGAGCGAGCTGCTGATCCTTCATGAATATGCGGCCTCGGGCAATTGCTACAAAGTCCGCCTGACCGCCGCGCATGTCGGAATCGCTCTCGAGCGGCGCGAATATGACATCAAGAAAGGGGAGACCCGCACTCCCGAATTTCTGGCCGAGGTCAATGCCAACGGCCGTATTCCGGTGCTCCAGATCGGCGACCGCTTCCTTCCCGAAAGCAACGCCGCCTGCTTCTATCTCGCCAGCAATTCTCCGTTGATACCGTCCGATCGCTTCGAGCGCGCGGATATGCTGCGCTGGATGTTCTGGGAGCAATATCACCACGAGCCCAACATCGCGACGCTGCGCTTCTGGCTCCGCCATGTCGGCGTCGATGCGCTCAACGAGGCGCAGCGCGTGCAAATAATACCGAAACGCCAGGCGGGGATCGCCGCGCTCGAATATATGGACCGCCATCTGGCCCGCCGAAACTGGTTCGTCAGGGATCATATGACGATCGCCGACATCTGCCTGTTCGCTTACACCCACGTCGCCGATGAGGCTGATTTCGACCTCGAACTGTATCCGGCGGTGATCCGCTGGATCGAGCGGATCATGAGCGACCCGCGCACCATATCGTTCGAAAGCGAAGAGGCGCTTGCCCTCGACGCCTGAGGCGCCTAAATCCGGTTTCGGTTCAGGCCGCTCCGTGACGGGGCGGCCTTCTTTATTTTTTCAAAGGATTCCCCAGTGGCCCAGCCCCTGATGCCCCATGCCACCGCCGCGTGGCTGGTCGACAATAGCGCCTTGAGCTTTGAGCAGATCGCCGAATTCTGCGGGCTTCACATCCTCGAGGTCCAGGCGATCGCCGACGACACCGCGGCGACCAAGCTGACCGGCCGCGATCCGGTCCGCGCCGGTGAATTGACCCATGCCGAGATCGACAAGGGCCAGGCCGACCCCGATTACAAGCTGACCATGCACAAGGAGCCCGATCCGGTGCGCCGCACCAAGGGTCCGCGCTACACCCCGGTGTCGAAGCGCCAGGACAAGCCCGACGGTATCGCCTGGATCATCCGCAACCATCCCGAAGTGACCGACGGCCAGATTGGCAAATTGATCGGCACGACTCGCACGACGATCGGCGCGATCCGCGACCGGTCGCATTGGAATATGGCCAATATCCAGCCCAAGGATCCGGTCACCCTCGGCCTCACCAGCCAGCGCGAGCTCGACGCGGCGGTGGCCAAGGCGGCCAAGGCGCGCGGCGTTCCGGCGCCGACCGATACCCGGCTGGAGGGCGATCGCGCCGCGCTGATCGAGGAATTGCGCGCCGAGCGCGACCAGCATCATCGCGACGCCGAGGCGGCCTTGGCTCTGGCCGAGAATGGCGGCGAGAATGACGAGATCGTCCCCGGCATCCGCGACCCGTTCAAAAAGGCTTGAGCTTGATTCGCGATGGCCCGAGCGCCATTGCTAGGTGATGGACGCCGCCCAACCGCCGCTTGAGCTGAGTTTCGAGGATGCACTCGCGCGGCTCGAGGAGATTGTCCGGCTGCTTGAGAAGGGCGAAGCGCCGCTCGACCAGTCGATCGAGTTGTACCAGGAAGGCGACCGGCTGAAACGCCACTGCGAGGCGCGGCTGAAAGCGGCGCAGGCGCGGATCGAGAGGATCGCGCTTGGTCCCGACGGCAAGCCGAGCGGGACGGCGCCGTTCGATGGCAGTTGAAACGATGGAGCGCGTGGCCGCCAGCATAAGTGGCGATGCGGAGCGGGTCTCGGCCGCGGTCGATGCGCTGTTCGGGCAATTGCTGGGCGACCCGGGCGATGGCCGGGATCGTCTGTATGCGGCGTTGCGCCACGCGGTCATTGGCGGCGGCAAGCGGCTCCGGCCGTTGCTGACCGTCGCCGCTTCGCGCCTGTTCGGGATCGCCGAGGACCGGGCGATCCGGGTCGGTAGCGCGATCGAGGCGATCCACGTTTACTCGCTGATCCACGACGATTTGCCGTGCATGGACGATGACGATTTGCGCCGCGGCAAGCCGACCGTGCACAAGCAATATGGCGAGGCGATCGCGGTGTTGGCCGGCGACAGCCTTCACGCCATGGCATTCGAAATCATTGCCGACCCAAGAACTCACGAGGATCCGTTCGTTCGCTCCGACTTGGCGTTCGAGCTGGCGCGCGCGTCGGGGCCGGCGGGCATGGCCGGCGGTCAGATGATGGATCTCGCGGCCGAAAGCGAGGCGCTCGACCTCGCCGCGATTACACGGCTGCAACAGCTCAAGACCGGCGCCCTGATCGAGTTCGCGGTCGAAGCCGCGGCGATCATGGGGCGGGTTCCACCCGAAGCGCGCACGCCGCTGCGCGGCTACGCCCGCAATGTCGGGCTGGCGTTCCAGATTACCGACGATCTGATCGATTATTCGGGCAATGAATCGGCCGCCGGCAAGCGTGTCCGCAAGGACGCCGGCGCGGGCAAGGCGACCTTCGTCGTCCTGCTCGGCGAGGAGCGTGCCGGCCAGCAGGCGGCGTTGCTGGTCGACCAGGCGATCGAACATCTCGCCGATCATGGCGAGGAAGCCGATTTGTTGCGCGCCATTGCGCGCTTCGCCATCGAACGGGATCATTGATCATGGCCCACGCTTCCCAACCCAAGGCGCGCGTCGGAGTCTATCCGGGCACGTTCGACCCGATCACGCTCGGCCACCTCGACATCATTCGGCGCGGCGCGCACCTCGTCGACCGGCTGGTGATCGGGGTGACCACCAATCCCTCCAAAGAGCCGATGTTCAGCGTCGCTCAGCGGCTCGAAATGGTGAAGCGTGAAGTCGCCGACATCCCGGGCGAGATCGCGGTGGTCGATTTCGACCTGCTGCTGATGGATTTCGCCGAGCGCGAGGGTGCAAGCGTGATCCTGCGCGGGCTGCGCGCCGTCGCCGACTTCGAATATGAGTATCAGATGGCCGGCATGAACCAGCAACTCAATGACCGCATCGAGACGGTGTTCTTGATGGCCGATGTCTCGCTTCAGCCGATCGCGTCGAAGCTGGTCAAGGAAATCGCGCGCTACGGCGGCAGGATCGACAAGTTCGTCACGCCAGCCGTCGCCGCCGATGTCGCGGACCATCTCAAGAAAGCGAAATAGCGCTGGCGATGATCGGCCTGTTGCGATACGCGAGCCGCTCTCGGGAGGGTCACGGTAAGATGTCGAAAGCCTTGTTCGCTTTGCCTTTTCTGGCAATGGCCTTGATCGCCGCCAAGACCCAGCCGGCGCCGGCCGCTGCGTCCAGCGCAGTGATTGCGCCCGCCCAGATCGCCGCCGATCCGCAGAACCGCTTGACCCTCGACCTGTCGACCGGGGGCCATGTCGTCATTCAGCTTCGTCCCGACCTCGCCCCGGCCCATGTCGAGCGCATCCGCGCCTTGGCCCGGCGCGGATTCTACAACGGCCTCACCTTCCACCGGGTGATCCCCGGCTTCATGGCCCAGACCGGCGATCCCAAGGGGACCGGCGAGGGAGGCTCGGAGCTTCCCGACCTCAAGGCCGAATTCAATGCCTTTCCGCACCTGCGCGGGACGGTGGCGATGGCCCGCGCCACCGCCGACGACAGCGCCAACAGCCAGTTCTTCATCATGTTCTCGCCGAAGTTCGGGCTCGACCATAAATACACCGTGTTTGGCAGGGTGACCGAAGGCATGGCCGCGGTGGATTCGGTGGCTGCCGGCGAGCCGCCAGCCCAGCCGACCAGGATCGTCAGCGCAAGCATTGGCTCCGCCAGCGTTGGAGCGGCCAGCGTTGCGGCGCCCGCCGCTGCTCCGGCGGCCGTCACAAACGAAACGCCCGCGACCCCGTCCGGCGGCTGATGCGCGTCGATCTTTTCGACTTCGACCTTCCCGCCGACCGCATTGCCCTGAGGCCCGCGCGCCCGCGCGATTCGGCGCGGCTGCTGCTGGTCGATGGCCGCGAGCTGGGCGATCGCAATGTGACCGACTTGCCGCGCCTGCTCCGGCGCGGCGACGTGCTGGTGTTCAACGACACCAAGGTCATTCCCGCCCAGCTTGAGGGGCGCCGGGGCGCTTATGTGGACGGCCCGCGGAGCGGGCCTGGGGCAAGCATCGGCGCGACCCTGCACAAGCGCGAGGGGCCGCGCAGCTGGTGGTCGTTCATTCGCAACGCCAGGCGGCTGCGGGTCGGCGACCGCATCGAATTCGGCGAAGGCGTCGCGGCGTCGGCGGTCGAGCGCGGGGACGAGGGGGCCTTCCTGCTCGCATTCCATGGCGAGGAGCCGGTCGAGTTGCTGCTCGAGCGCGCCGGGCGAATGCCCTTGCCGCCGTATATCGCGTCGCGCCGCTCGGCCGATGCCGACGACGCTGTCGACTATCAGACCATGTTCGCCGACCAGGCGGGGGCGGTCGCCGCTCCGACGGCAGCACTGCATTTCACCCCGGCGTTGATCGAAGCGCTCGACGCTGCCGGGATCGGTCGCGAAACCCTGACGCTGCATGTCGGCGCCGGCACCTTCCTGCCGGTCAAGGCCGACAGCACCGCTGGCCACAAAATGCACAGCGAATGGGGCCGCATCGACGCCGCGACCGCGCAGCGGCTCAATGCCGCGCGGTCGGCCGGGGGGCGGCTGATCGCGGTCGGCACGACCTCGCTCCGCCTGATCGAAAGCGCCGCCGGTGACGATGGCATCATCCACCCGTTCGAAGGTGACACGGCGATCTTCATCACCCCAGGCTATCGCTTCAAGGCGGTCGACGGCCTCGTCACCAATTTCCACCTGCCGCGGTCGACCCTGTTCATGCTGGTTGCGTCATTGATGGGCCTGGACGTCATGAAGGCGGCATATCAACACGCCATCCGCGAAGGCTATCGCTTCTACAGCTACGGCGACGCGAGCTTGCTGCTGCCGTGTTAAGCGTAAGATCCACTCTCAGCCTATTGCGGACATCAGGCCCGTACGCCACCTTGGCATATCCGAGCGAGCCAACTGGGAGCCCGGCATGATCATAGATGCCTTGGACGCAAGCAAATTAACTAGAGTACTATTCTGGCTCTACATGGCCGCGGGGGCTATTGGCATCGCACTTGTCGTTTCTCTGCCAGTTAGCCTGGGCGGTTATTTCATCGCTGGATGGGAGAGTGCTCCAGTGCCAGCAATTGCCCCATGGATCGTAAATGCGGGCGTCACGCTTGTTGTGCTTCGGCTGGTGTTGGCTTGGTCGATCCGTAGAGACCAGCGGAACAGAGCCTAAGGTCCACTTTCCACCCATTCCGGACACTTGTAATCACCCCGAGAAATAGCCCCACAGCAACCGTGCGGTGAGGCCGAGCGAAATCAGCACGAGCAACGGGCGGATCAGTTGGGCGCCGAATTTGAGGGCGGTGCGCGAGCCGAGCCAGCCGCCGAGCATCGCGCCTGCGGCCATCGACAGGCCGAGCAGCCACAACATCTTTCCCCCGAGCGCAAACAGCAGCACGCTTGCGATATTGCTGGTGAAATTGAACAATTTGGTCAGCGCGGTGGCCTTGGTCAGGCCGTAGCCGCGCAACCCGACCAGGCTGGTGGTGAAGAAGGTGCCGGTGCCGGGGCCGAAGAAGCCGTCGTAGAAGCCGATCGCGCCGCCGAGCGGGGCGTAGCCGGCGGACGAGACGCGGTGATGGGCGTCGTCGTCGGTCATACGCGGCGACAACAGGACGTAGATTGCCGCAGCGATCAGCAGGACGGGGATGATCAGG
>Ga0193706_1001314_pt1 | contig 11316 bp, 9 predicted proteins | sample U3c1metaG_FD_160130 | JGI IMG/M metagenome (GOLD analysis project Ga0193706, IMG submission 160130) | Soil microbial communities from a riparian zone of the East river system, Colorado, United States - U3c1 | ecosystem: Environmental > Terrestrial > Soil > Riparian zone | place: USA: East River... | reverse complement strand
TTGGCCGAAAAATTTACTGCAGAAAAGATCGTTAATAAGCTGCTTGAATATTTTATTAAGACCTGAACATAAAAAAGTGTAAACTATTTATAAATGTGTGGACTTGCCGGATTTATTGGATTTAAAGATAATGCAGACCTTGCTGCAAAAGCAAACTGTGTTCAGCAACACCGTGGGCCGGATAACCAGGCCGTATGGCATGATGACCACATTGCCTTTGCACACCAGCGCCTTTCCATTATTGATTTGAGCGAGGCTGCTAACCAGCCCTTTCATAAGCATAACCTTGTGGGCATCTTCAACGGCGAAATATATAATTATAAAGAACTACAGGAAAAACTTAAGATTGAAAAGCAGGTAACCTTTACTACTTCATCTGATACAGAAGTGGTATTAGAAATGTTCAGGCACTATGGATATAGTTGCCTTGATCATTTTCTTGGCATGTTCGCTTTTGCAGTCTATAATAAAGATACCCATGACCTTTTCATTGTACGGGATCACTTCGGAATAAAGCCTTTATTTTATACGCAGATAAACGGGGCATTTGCATTCAGTTCAGAATTAAAAACACTCGCAGCAATACCCGGCTTTAATAAAAGCATCAATGCCAAGTCACTGGTAAGTTGTCTCAATTATATATGGATATCCGGTAACGAAACAATGTTCAATGGGTGCTTTAAACTTCCTCCTGCGCATTACATGACATATAGTAAGACGAATGGCATAAAGCTGGTAAAGTATTGGGACCTGCCGGATAATGTTGATACAAAGCTCTCCGCGGATATAGATCGTGCGGCTGAAGAAGTTGCAAATGTAATGGAAGCATCGGTTAAACGTCACATGGTGGCCGATGTGCCCGTAAGTTCTTTTTTAAGTGGGGGACTTGATTCTTCATTGATCTCCGTTCTTGCAAAAAAAACAAACGAACATCTTTCCACTTATACCATCGGCACTGACGATAAGGATAAAAAAGTAGAGAAGATGCCTGACGATGAAAAGTATGCAAGCCAACTGGCTGCGTTGCATCATTTTGATCATAACATCATAACAATAAGCCCGGATATTCTTAAAGACTTGCCGCACATGGTAAAACATTTGGATGAACCCATCGGCGACCCTGCAGCTATTAATACTTATCTCATCTGTAAAGCAGCGAAGGCAAAAGGCGTTAAGGTATTATTATCCGGTATGGGCGCCGACGAAATATTCTTCGGTTACCGCAGGCAGAAGGCTACCCTGATGGCACAACGGTTCAACAGGTTACCTAAGCCACTTAAATATCTCACTTCTAAAGTTGTTAATATGCTGCCGGTTAAAATTTCCGGTAAGGGTTTTAAATTTGGGAGATGGGCGAAGCGGTTCATGAGCTTTGCGACAATGCCGTTGGAAAGAGCATACATGAGAAGTTATTCTTATTATGACACGCCCGAGTTAAAAGAATTATTGACCAGTAATTACTGGCCGGGCATTGAAGCCATTAACAACGAGCATAAAGAATTATTCAACTCGAAATTCAAAGGCGATGCAGTTAACAGTATCTGCAATACGGATATCAGCATGTTCATGTTGGGCCTCAATTTAACATACTCAGACAGGGCTTCCATGGCGGCATCTGTGGAAGTAAGGGTACCTTTTATAGACAAGCTTGTTGTTACAAAAGCAATGCAGATACCCGGCGATCTTAAAATAAAAAATGGAGAGTCGAAATATATTTTAAAAAAAGCAGCAGAAAAATTCCTGCCAAAAGATATCATATACAGGCCTAAGGCCTCTTTTGGTGCACCCATCAGGTCGTGGATATCAAATGACCTGCGGCCAATGGTGGACGACCTGCTGTCGGAACAAACAATAACAAAGCGTGGATTTGTAAACTATCCTGTTGTAAAAAAATTAATTGATAACGACAGGAGCGGCATTGAGGACAATGCCTACCAGATATACCAGTTGCTTACGCTCGAATTATGGTGCAGGGAATTTTTAGATAAATAACTGCTCGCAATAAAGTAAAATGGAAAATAAAAATACATTTCAGGATCAGGTGCTGCAACCGTTCTTAATTTCGGTTGAACAATATGCAGGTAATAATGCATTTTGTATAAATAGTGTCTTTTATAGTTATCGCAAGTTCGCGGAAACAGTTTCTGCCATACGTGATGAAGTAAAAAAACTTGACCAGGACAATATTAATGTGGGGCTGGTTGCAAACGATGACCTTGAAACCTATGCCGCCATCATTGCTTTATGGCTTGAAGGAAAATGCTATGTGCCGGTTAATCCCGATACACCTGCCGAACGCAATGGGAATGTTATTAACCAGGCAGGTATATCTGTGGTGATTGATTCGTCTCAGCAACCATTGTTCACCAACCTCGCTGTGATCGAATCAAAGAAACTGGTCTTCAAAGAAATTAATTTAACAGCATTATCGATACCTGATGAGTCGCTTGCTTATATATTTTTTACATCAGGCACAACAGGTGTTCCAAAAGGCGTTCCTATTACCCGTTCCAATCTTGCCGGCTTCATCAAAGCTTTTTTTGCAATGGGAATTGAAACAGGCCCGGAAGATAAATGCCTGCAAATGTTTGAACTTACTTTCGACCTGTCCGTAATGTCTTACCTGGTGCCACTATTAAAAGGCGCCTGTGTTTATACCATACCAAAAGATAAGATCAAGTTCAATTATATTGCCGAGTTATTTGAGGAACATAACCTGACCATTGCGCTGATGGTGCCTTCGATCATCCAGTACCTGCGGCCCTATTTTGATGAGATCGATTGCGCAAGTATGAAATACAGTTTGTTTTGCGGGGAGGCACTTCCACTGGATGTAACCAGCGAGTGGTCCGCCTGTATACCCAACGCTAAGATCATGAACGTTTATGGCCCAACAGAGGATACTATTTTCTGCACACACTATACATATGACCGGGGCGGAAATAATAAAGTCTCAAATGGATTATTATCAATTGGCCGTGCAATGCACGAAACTTACACAATTATCGTTAATGAAGCTGATGGAATAGTTAAAACAGGGGAAAAGGGCCAGTTATGCCTGGGAGGTGTACAGTTAACGCCGGGTTACTGGAAAAATGAGGAAAAGAATAAAGAAGCATTCTTTTATACTGAATATAATGGTACCGGCACCCGCTTTTATAAGTCGGGTGACCTTTGTATTGCGGATGATGAGGGCGATATCATGTATTTGGGCCGGGTAGATTCGCAGGTAAAAGTGCAGGGTTTCCGTGTTGAGCTTTCTGAAATTGAATTTTTTGCTAAAGAACATTTGCAAAAGATCAATGCGGTTGCCATAGCTTTTACCAACCAGCTCAATAATACAGAGATCGGGATGGTAATAGAGTCGGGGGAGTTTGATACAAAAGAGCTTGTCGGTTATATGAAATCGAAAATGCCGGGTTATATGGTGCCAACCCAGTGGAGATTTGTCAGTTCATTTCCGCTCAATACGAATGGAAAGATCGACAGGAAAGTATTAAAAGAAAAATTTTAGGTTATGCATGTTGCGGTATTCGGGGAAGATATTTTTACATCAGCTGTGATCGGGTCTTTGATCGAAAATGGGCATAAGGTCTCAATAATAGTTACGCCGGATTATCCTAATAAAAAAGACAAGGTATTGGATGAAGCCGCTAAGAAATATAATATCGAATTGGTAAAGGATGAAAATGTCAATTCAGAAAATGTTAAAAAGCACCTGGAAAGAATAAAGCCCGACCTGATCGTTTCCGCACATTTGCGGAAGATTCTGGATAAGGAAATATTTTCACAGGCTGCAAGAGGCGCAATAAATATTCATCCGTCTCTTTTGCCAAAGTACAGGGGACTCTCTCCCCAGCACCAGGCAATTATACATGGGGATGATGAGTGGGGCGTAACAGTTCACTATATAGATGCTGATGTGGATACGGGAGAAATAATAGTACAGCAAAAATTCCCGCTTGCGGAAAATGAATACATTTTAAGTGTACAAACCAAAATGCTTGCTATCTATAAGAAAATTGTTGTAGAAGCGATCAGGTTACTGGAAGACACTTCATTCATACCGGCCAGGCAGGACCTTACGTTTGTTAGTTATTTCGGGCCATTGAAAAAGAGCGACAGGGAGATCAGGCTGTCAGGATCAAAACAGCAGGTGTACAACCTGGTAAGGGCTGTATCTTTGCCCTATAAAGGAGCATTCTATAAAAATTATACTATTTGGGCGGCGGAGATAGCGGATCCAACAAGTGAAAACGAATTGAAAGAAAAATACCCGGACACGGGATTTTATTTTGACGAGGCTGCTGACGAGGTTATCATTCACCTGGAAGATGGATTTGTGCTGTCTGATGACTTTGAAATAAATTGACCATTAAATTAAAATCATAATAAGAACATGGAGCAGACAGTAATTTTTGAACAATTGACGGCAATTTTCAGGAAGACCTTTAATGATGAAACAATTGTGTTAAGCAGTGAGTTAACAGCAAACGATGTGGCAAACTGGGATTCCTTAACACATATGTTAATGATCGGTGAAGTAGAAAACGAATTTTCTATAAAATTCAAGTTAAAGGAATTGGGCAAACTCGACAATGTTGGAAGCCTGGTAACGCTGATAGCAGCAAAAGTTGGTTAGGTATTCTTTCATACATACCTGGACTTTGCCAGGACAAAAAGTATTTGATCATGATAGGATAGTGACTGATGAAAAAAAAATAATAAAAGGACAATGGAAAAAGAAGAAATCGTAAAAATATTGACCCCGGTCTTCAGGAAGGTATTTGGAGACAAAACGCTGGAACTTACAGACCAGCTAACCGCCCTTGATGTGGAGAACTGGGATTCATTATCCCATATGCTACTTATTGCAGAAGTGGAAAACCAATTTTCAATAAAGTTCAGGTTAAAGGAACTGAATAAAATGGCAAACGTAGGAGATATGATAGCTATTATTAGTTCTAAATTATAAGTTTCATGGTTTTTACTTCTTTTAATTTTTTAATATTTTTTCCTGCTGTACTCGTCGTGTACTTTTTGCTTCCGCAAAAATTCAGGTGGGTATTCCTGCTGGTTGCCAGTTACTATTTTTACTTAAATACAAAACCGGTATATGCACTTTTACTTGCCGGTGTTACGCTAACTACTTATTTCTTTGCCTTACAGATACAAAAAGCAAAATCTGAAAAAAAGAAAAGACAACTCCTGATCATTGATGTGGTCATCACATTGTTGCCACTTTTTTTCTTTAAGTATTTCAATTTTGTAAATGAAGGTATATTTACTTTACTCAATTATGCAGGACTTGGTCTTGCTCTGCCGCAAATAAGTTTCCTGCTGCCGGTGGGTATTTCTTTTTATACGTTCATGGCACTGGGCTACGTGATCGATGTATATAACGAGGATATTGATGCAGAAGAGAATTTTGGGATCGTTGCACTTTTCTTATCTTTTTTCCCGGTGGTAATGTCTGGCCCTATCGAAAGGGCATCAAATATGTTCCCGCAGTTTAAGAGTAAAATCCAGTTTAACTCCGGAATGGTTGTAAGCGGACTCCAATTGATGCTTTGGGGTTATTTTATGAAGCTGGCAGTGGCAGACAGGTTGAGCATATATATTGACGCGGTTTTCAATAATGTAGACCAGCACGTGGGGTCCTCTTTACTCCTGGCTTCTTTAATGCAGCCGATCAGGGTTTATGGCGATCTTGGGGGGTACTCATTAATAGCGATAGGTTGCGCAAAAGTGATGGGCTTTAATGTTATACCAAATTTTAACCGTCCTTTCTTTGCTACTACCATGTCGGAATTCTGGCGGCGTTGGCATATGTCGCTGATCCAATGGCTAACAGATTATGTTTATACGCCACTGGCATTTACTTTCAGGAAATGGGGCGTTTGGGGAATAGCACTGGCATTGAACCTCACCTTTATTATTTCGGGGGCATGGCACGGGGCCGCATTGAACTACCTGGTTTGGGGCGCTATCCAGGGTATTGCCTTAAGTGTTGAAATGCTTACAAGATCAAAAAAAGATGCTTTTGAAGAGAGATTCAATTTGAAGACCAGGTGGTGGTATATAATGATAGGTTGTGTGCTTACTTACCTGCTCTTTGCTTTTTCATTGAGCTTTGGAGGTACTGCGGATACCGTCCCTGAGGTATTTCATATTTTCGGCAGGATCCTTACGGATTCGTTGCACTGGCCTTATAAAGATGGAGATACAATGTTATACGGTTTTATAGCGTTTAGTATCTTATTCATTAAAGATTTCATGGAGGAATACTACCCGGGTCGCATACGGCTTTTCGGCAATGAGAATATTACCGTGAGGTGGCTTTCTTATTATTGTGTGATCTTCCTCATTTTTTACCTGGGAATTTTCAGCGGGGAGAATTTTGTTTATTTCCAATTTTAAAGATGCGCAACAGTATGTGGAATTTTATTAAAAAAATATTGATCTTCATATCACCCTTTATCATCCTTATAGCACTTGAGGTGATAATAGACCCGTTCAATTATTTTTTCGGGGAAAAGAACCCTGCCCAGCTTGAATTAAAAAACAGCCTTGCCCGTAAAAAGAATACTTACCTATACCGCCTGATCGAATATGAAAGAAATCCAACGAAGACAATAGTCCTGGGTGACTCAAGAGCCCAAAGATTAATGCCTGATTTTTTTACAGAGGTCAATGGCGAAAAGGTGTTGAACCTGGCCGCGGGTGCAGGCTCTTTGCAGGATGTCATCAAAATATTCTGGGACCTGAGCTCAAGGAATAAGCTCGACACGGTATATATAGGCATCGGTATAGAAGGGTATAGTGGCACATTATTAAAAGACAGGGTATCGCCGGCGATCGAGGTTAAAAATTCCATTCCCCTGTATTTAATGAATAAATTTACACTGGAAAGTACTATGTTGCTGTTAAAGGCCAGACTGTTCAACCAGGGTGTTGAAGCAGCAAACCCGCCTTTTTCCAGGGAACAATTCTGGCAGTATGAGTTGAGGGAAGAAGAAAGATATTTAAGGAATTATACCTACCCGAAGAATTACTATAATGAATTGAAGAAGATATCTGAATACTGTGCGGAAAATAAGATCAAGCTAATATTCATCATATCGCCTACACATACAGAATTACAGAATAAGGTAAATGAATTTAAGCTGAACAGGGAATACGAAAGATTCAAAGCCGATATCATATCATTCGGCGACCTGTATGATTTTAACTGGCCGAATGTTATTACAGAAAAGAAGAATAACTTTCTTGATCCGCTTCACAGCATCGATTCTGTTTCGAGGATAATGATAAAGGAAATCATATTGAACAAACCGGAATACGCGAAATATTCCAAACAATCAACTACAAACATTAAATAGATTTTATAATAACATACCCTAAGTAAGTAAAATAAAAAGATGAAACAAGTAATACAAAATTTTAAGACAGGCGAATTATATGTAGATGACGTGCCCATGCCCGCGCTTTCAGAAGGAATGGTCCTTATTGAGAACAAATTTTCACTCATAAGCGCCGGAACCGAACGTGGTACTGTAAAAGTTGCACAGGCAAACCTGATCAATAAGGCAAGGCAAAGGCCTGACCTTGTTGCACAGGTGATCCAGAATATAAAGAAAGAAGGACTTGGCGCTACCATCAGCAAGGTGAGGGCTAAACTGGATTCACTAAAAGCATTAGGCTATAGTACCAGTGGCGTTGTTTTATCAAGCATGGATACGAATGGCTTATTTAAGACTGGTGACAGGGTAGCCTGTGCCGGGGTTGATTATGCTTCTCATGCGGAGATCATTGCAGTTCCACAAAATCTTGTAGTAAAAATTCCTGACGAAGTTAGTGCTGAAGATGCAGCATTCACCACGCTTGGTGCAATAGCCATGCAGGGTGTGCGCCAGGCAGAAGTGCGCATCGGTGAAAGGGTATGTGTTATCGGGCTTGGTCTTCTTGGACAGATATCCTGCCAGCTGCTGCGTGCAAACGGCTGTGCTGTTTTCGGAATAGACCTCTCAGAATCATTTGTGAATATTGCGAATGAATATTCTGCTGATAAAGCCATATTAAGAAATGACCCGAACCTTATCAAGGCCTGCGACAATTTTACCAACGGACATGGGTTTGACGCCGTTATAATTACAGCAGCTACACAATCCAATGATCCGATAGAGCTGGCAGGAGAGATCAGCATGAAAAAAGGAAAGGTTGTGGTTGTTGGTGTGGTACCCATGAATGTTCCGAGGGATCCGCATTATTACAGGAAGGAGATCGATATTAAAATGTCCTGTTCTTATGGCCCCGGACGTTATGATGTAAATTATGAAGAGAACGGGGTTGATTACCCATATGCTTATGTAAGGTGGACAGAACAAAGAAATATGGAAAGCTTTCTTGACCTGATCGCCAGGAAATACATCAATTTAAAGCCATTAACAACACATGTCGTAGATATCAATGACGCGGAAAAAGCTTACGACATTATCTTAGGAAAAGTTAAAGAGCACCATATTGGGATACTTTTGAAATATGCAGAGAATGATGCCAAGTCAAGATCTTTAATAGGGATCTCCAATAAACCTGTAGCGACAATTAATACCGGCTTTATAGGCGCCGGTAGTTTTGCGCAAAGTTACCTGATACCAAATGTAAAATCATCCGGAGGATCGCTGGATGGTGTAGTTACTTCACGTGGTATTACCGCAAAGAATGTAGGAGATAAATTTGGATTTAATTTCTGCTCTTCAGAAGTAAAGGACGTACTTGCCAATGAAAAAATAAATACCATCTTTATTGCCACGCCTCATTCATCACATGCTGATCTTGTTATCAAATCACTGGAGGCGAAAAAGAATGTATTTGTGGAGAAGCCACTTGCTATCAATACTGAAGAGCTTGGCAGGGTCATCGAAACACAAAAGAAACACAGTCAGCCGCTGTTGGTTGGTTTCAACAGGCGGTTTGCCCCGGTGAGCGCCAGTATCAAAAAAGAATTTTTAAATACCGGTGAGCCGATGGTAATTAATATCCGGATCAACGCCGGGTTTATCCCGAAAGACAACTGGCTGCAACAAAAAGATATTGGCGCCGGCAGGCTGATCGGCGAGATGTGCCATTTTATAGACCTCATGCAATACTTTACCGATTCAGAGCCGGTAAAGGTTTATGCAGATTGTATCAATACAACAAATGAAAAGATCACACCTGCGGATAATATTGCGATAGTGATAAAATTTAAAAATGGCTCAGTAGGCAACCTTACTTACCTTGCTAACGGCGATAAAGGAATGCCAAAGGAATTGATAGAGGTATTCAGCGGGTCAAAGATCGGCGTTATCAATGATTTCAGGGACGGGCTTATTTATAAAAACGGGAAGACCGTAAAATTAAAATCATCAGGCAAGGGCCATAAGGAAGAAGTGGAGGTATTCATCAATGCGCTTAAATCAGGCAATGAAAGCCCCATCAGTTTCCGTTCCATATGCCTTACAACCCTTACTACTTTTAAGATACACGATAGCCTTTTTACGGGGATGCCGCAGAATATCAACCTTGAAGAAGATTACGGCAACGGAATTTAATTAAACAAATGAATTGAAAATGAGAAAACGGTTCACAATATTGATCGAGGATGACTGGGAGGTAATGGGTAACGGCCTTGGTAACGTGGCGCAGTTGCAATACCTGCCTTCTATGTTCTTTATGAAGCTTGCAAAGCGGCTTGGCATAAAAATGACCTTCATGGTTGATGTTGTGCAGCAACTGGTTTATAAGGATCATGTTAATTCAGACTATAACCTGAAGCTGCAAAAAAATCTTTGGGATGATACGGTTCGCCTGATGAAGTCTTATGGGTTTGATGTCCAGCTTCACCTACACCCGCAATGGATGAACGCCACCCGCAAGGATGATTTCTTTTACCTCGGTAACAACTGGAACTTTGGGAGATACAGTAAGGAAGAGCAGGAGACGCTTATACGGGAATCAGTAAATTATCTTGAAGAACTCATTAAACCTATTGATCCAAACTATAAGGTGGTAGCATATAAAGGCGGGTCCTGGGGACTTCAGCCTTCAGGCGATCTTTTAAGGAATATGGAAAAGTACGGGATAAGAATTGTGATGGGTGTGAGAAAAGGAATGGCGTTACCAGGTAACGGTGTAGATTATACGACGCTTGAAGAAACCACCATGCCTTATTACCCGGAATATAACGACCTGTGTAGGATATCTGCAGAGAAAAAAGACATTGTTGTTATTCCCCTGCAAACTGTTATACCTGGTATCAAAGGACTGGGTTATTTAGCAGCGGATATGGTGAAAAGAAAGATCTCCAAAAAAGATTCCATGCGCCATTTTTATGATGGCCGAATACCGGAAAAGATAACAGCGCTTTCACCTGTTGCCGAAGATTCAAAACCTAAATTTCCTTATACCTCATACAAAACCCATCTCAAGATCGGTAACCAGCCTTTCAATTATTTAAAAGTAAGTTTTGACCAGGTGATAAAGAGACTGGCAAATACGCCTTATGAAAGAATTCCTATACTGATCGAGTGTCATACCAAGCAGTATAATAATTACTTTGGAGATATTGAGCGGTTCCTGTCATACGTGCAGGAAAAATATGCTGATGTTGCCGAGTTCAATACGCTTACCGAATTTTCAAAGGAGATAGATGAGAAAAGCAATTTGGTAAAAATAAAAACTGCTTAACAAAGCCCGGCCATGCATCAAAACACATCAGTTACTTCAAACGAATTTCAACCGGGAGGATTGAGCCATTTTGATATTAATGTTTTGCTGGGAGCAGAGAGTATTAATTGGGAGTCAGTAAAAAAAAACTTTGAAACCGATCCTGGACAGTTTGAAGAATTGCTTTTTAAGATCCATTATAAAAGAAAGAAAACATTAGCGAACGGTAAGCGGGCAAGGATACTCAACTTACTTTCTATTGGTTATTTAACTACAGATGATATCAGGTATTTCAATGAGTTCCTTTGGTTTTATACGGAAGGAAATGCAGACAAGGCTATGATGGAACAATGCATGGAAAAATTTAATGCCAATATAAGCGAAAAAGGGTATCACAAGCAGCCTGCTCAATTCAAAAATTACCCGGTTACTATAAATACACGTGATTCGGATCTGGCCAAAGACAAAACGGATCCGCTGAGAATTTGCCTGATCGGTTTTCCTCCTTTTTTTGGCAGTATGATAAAAGCTTTAAAAAAAGAAGGTCATCATGTTGAGCAATTCTTTTTGCCCTACCATCCCAGCCGCCGCATCAGCCAGTTTTTAAAA
>Ga0193706_1001313_pt1 | contig 11318 bp, 8 predicted proteins | sample U3c1metaG_FD_160130 | JGI IMG/M metagenome (GOLD analysis project Ga0193706, IMG submission 160130) | Soil microbial communities from a riparian zone of the East river system, Colorado, United States - U3c1 | ecosystem: Environmental > Terrestrial > Soil > Riparian zone | place: USA: East River... | reverse complement strand
ACCTCGCGCTACGGTGAGTTCAAGCGCACCTACCCCGGCATGGATCGCACGGCCATCGGCCCGCATGTGATCCAGAACATGAACCGCTGCATCCACTGCACGCGCTGTATCCGCTTCACGGCGGAGATCACCGGGACGAGCGAGCTGGCGTTCTTCAAACGCGGCGCGTCGACGGAAGTGGGCGTCTTCGCCGGCACGCCGCTCGACAACTGGATGAGCGCGAACGTCACCGACATCTGTCCCACCGGCGCCCTCACGACGCGCGAGTTCCGCTTCGAGTCGCGCGTCTGGAACCTCGACTCCGCCGATTCGGTCTGCAACGGCTGCGATGTCGGCTGCAACCTGTTCATCGGACATCGCAACGGCCAGGTGTTCCGCTACCGCCCGCGCGTCAACCCCGACGTCAACGACCACTGGCTGTGCGACTACGGCCGCTTCTCCTTCGAGCAGTACGACACCGACCGCGTGGTCGTCCCCAAGGTGCGCACCGAGGACGACTACCTCGCGATCTCGACGTGGGAAGAGGCGCTCGACGCGATCGAGAGCGCATGTGGCGACACCGTGCGCATGGCGGTGATCGCCTCCGCGCAGATGACCAACGAAGAGGCCTGGCTGGCGAACAAGCTGTTCGCCGAGCGCCTCAAGGCGCGCATCGGCGTCATGGTCGACCCGATCGGTCCGATCAAGATGAAGTCGCGCACCGAGTGGATCGTCGGCGATCAGGCCGGCCCGAACTTCCGCGGCGTTCAGGCCGCGGTCGGGCAGACTTCGATCGAGGACCTGCTCACGAAGGGAGCGGACGGAATCGACGTGCTCTTCGTCACCGACGCGAAGTTCAGCGAGCGCGCGGCAGACCCCGCCGTCGTCGCGAACCTGCGCAAGGCGAAGTTCCTCATCGTGCAGTCGTGGGACGCCAATCATCCTCTGACCGAAGTCGCCGACGTGCTGCTGCCCGGATCCATTCATCCGGAGAAGGACGGCACGTATACGAACCTGCAGGGGCGCATCCAGAGCATCCATCAGGCGTTCCCGCCGAAGGGGCAGGCCGTTACGGACTTCGAGGCGCTGCGCCGCATCGGCGCGCGGCTGTTCCCGGCCGATCCGGAGTTCCGCGCCGCCGACGCGTTCGACATCTTCGAGCGGCTCCGTCCGCGCGAGGAGGCCGTCAGCTCTGAGGTGACGGCGTAATGGCCTTCGACCTGACCGACGTCCTCCTCTCGATCCTCAAGATCGCGCTGATCCTGGGCCTGTGGCTGAACGTCACTCCGATCATGGTGTGGGTGGAGCGGCGCGGCAGCGCGCTGATCCAGGACCGGCCCGGCCCCAACCGCGTCGGCCCCTTCGGACTTCTGCAGTCGTTCGCCGACGCGCTGAAGTTCATCATGAAGGAAGACATCATCCCGGCTCAGGCGCACAAGTGGCTCTACACGCTGGCGCCGGCGTTCGGACTCATCCCGGCGCTCACCACCATCGCCGTCGTCCCGTTCGGCCGCGGCTTCCTCATCCCGGAAATGCATCTGTTCGGGCGCACGCTCTTCGAGGGCGGGCGCTGGTTCAATCCGGTCATCGCCGACGTCAGCGCCGGCATCCTGGTGATCTTCGCGCTGGCCTCGCTCGGCGTGTACGGCATCACCATCGCCGGCTGGTCCTCGTCCAACAAGTACTCGATGTTCGGCGCCATCCGCGCCTCGGCCCAGATGATCTCGTACGAGCTCTCGCTCAGCCTCGCGGCCGTGAGCGTCCTGCTCGCGGCGGGCTCGCTGCGGCTGACCGAGGTCGTGGCGCATCAGACCGGGTATTTCGTGCTGTTCGACTTCCTCAGGATCCCGGCGTGGAACGCGTTCTCGCCCGGGATGTGGATCAGCTTCATCGTCTTCTTCGTCTCCGCGTTCGCCGAGACGAACCGCCTTCCCTTCGATTTCGCGGAGGCGGAGGCGGAGCTCGTGGCGGGGTATCACACCGAGTACTCGTCGATGAAGTTCGCGCTCTTCTTCATGGCCGAGTACATGGCCATGGCCACGATGTCGGCCGTCATCACGACGCTGTATCTCGGCGGCTGGGACATCCCCTGGTACAACGAGCCGGCCACGTTCCTCGGCTTCGTGCTCTCGTTCGGCGCGTTCCTCACGAAGATGGCCGTGCTGCTGTTCGTCTTCGTCTGGGTACGCTGGACGATCCCTCGCCTCAAGTACGACATCCTCATGCGGCTGGGCTGGAAGGTCTTCCTGCCGCTGGCCATCCTGAACATCGTGATCGTGGCCGCGTTCATCGCGGCGGGGTGGCTGTGATGACGGAGTGGTTCCCGGTGCTCAGTTCTCAGTTCTCAGTTCAGAACCGGGAACCGAGAACTGAGAACTGAGAACTTTTTACTTATGGAATTCGCAATCTTCTTCCTCTTTGCCGCGATCGCCGTGATCTTCGCGCTGGTCGTGGTTCTGCACCGCAACCCGGTGGTGGGGGCGCTGTCGCTGGTGGCGTCGTTCTTCGCCCTGGCGGTGATGTACGTCCTGCTGGAGGCGCCCTTCGTGGCCGCGCTGCAGGTGATCGTCTACGCGGGCGCGATCATGGTGCTGTTCCTGTTCGTGATCATGCTGCTCAACCTCAAGCACGTGGCCGAGCCGCCCACGCGCCCGGTGCAGCAGTTCCTCGGGTACACCGCCTGCTCGGCGTTCGGCATCGGGATCGTCTACTTCCTGCTCAAGTACGCGGCCTTCGAGACGCTGCCGCAGGGCTACTTCCAGGCCGATGCGCGAACGATCGGCATCCGGATGTTCGAGGCGTACGTGTTCCCGTTCGAGATGGTCTCGATTCTCCTGCTCGCCGCGATCGTGGGAGCGCTCGTGCTCAGCGGCCGCATCCCGGGCGAGCGCGCGCGGCTGGACGCGGAGGTGGGCAAGTGATTCCGACGCACTGGTTCCTGATCCTGAGCGGGATTCTGTTCACGATCGGGGTGATGGGCGTGCTCACGCGGAAGAACGGCATCACCATCTTCATGTCCATCGAGCTGATGGTGAACGCCGTGAACCTGACGTTTCTGGCCTATGCGCGCCAGTTCCACGACGTGCACGGAGTGATCTTCGTGTTTTTCATCATGGCCATCGCGGCCGCGGAAGCCGCGGTCGGGCTCGCCATCTTCATCTCACTGTTCCATCACCGAAACACGATCGACGTGGACGAAGCGAATCTGATGCACTGGTGAAACCTCAGTTCTCAGTGCTCGGTGCTCAGTTCTCAGTTCGAACCAGGTACCGGCCAGAACTGAGAACTGAGAACGTGCCGTTACGGCACAGTCGTCGCAATGTTCAGGCTGCAGATAGGAGCCTGACATGGACAAGACTGAAAAGCTCATTGACTGGGAAGAGAACGAGCGCAAGGACCGGAACCGGAACGGGATCGCGGACGACATCGAGCCGCCTGTGCCGGACACAGCAGCCTCGGCCGCGAATCTGGCGGGACGGCTCCGGGACGACCCCCTCGCCGATCCGGTCGTGAGCGGAGGCGACATCGATGCGCAGTGGGAAGGCGCGCAGTTCAGCGGCGACGAGGCCGCGGTGTCGAGCATGTCGACGCCGTCGGGCGAGAGCGCGGACGACATCGGCGCCGCGATGGGTGTGACGTATCAGGACAACGAAGAGCTGAAGGCCGGGGACAAGGAACGCAGTCGCGACACGAACCGCTGGGAGCTCGACCCCGCGTCCTCGGATGACTATCAGGAACGGCTGAAAGAAGACAGATAGAGCCGACGCGGGCTTCCTCGCGCCGGCCAGGACGTGAGGAGACATGGTGGAGCTTCGTGGTCCTCGGTTCTCAGTTCTCGGTTCTTGGTTCTCCGTCGAGGGGACCGAACTGAGAACTGAGAACCGAGAACGGAGAACCGAAGAGGGAACACGCCACCGACCCGCAGATGCTTAACAACCTCTGGCTCATCCCCATCGCGCCGTTCATCGGCTTCCTGCTGAACGGACTGTTCGGCAAGCGCGCCGGCAAGGGCTACGTCTCGGCGGTGGCCATCCTCGGCTCGCTGGCCGCGGCCCTCCTCGGCACCATCGCCGTCTTCGAGTACACCGCGGCGTACCATCACGGCGAGCGCCACCTGAACGTCGTTTACGAGTGGTTCAACTCGGGTGGCATCGGGACGGACGTCGCCTTCCAGCTCGATCCCCTCTCGATCGTGATGCTCATGATCGTGACGTGGGTCGGCTTCCTCATCCACGTCTACTCCGTCGGCTACATGCACGACGACGAAGGGTACTGGCGCTACTTCGCCTACCTGAACCTCTTCCTCTCGGCGATGCTGATCCTCATCCTGGGGAGCAGCTACCTGTTCATGTTCGTGGGATGGGAGGGCGTGGGCCTCTGCTCCTATCTCCTCATCGGGTTCTACTACCAGACCGACTACGCGCCTGCCGCCGGCAAGAAGGCGTTCATCGTCAACCGCATCGGCGACTTCGGCTTCCTGATCGCGATGTTCCTGATGTTCGCCTACATCGGCAGCGTCGATTTCGCGAAGGTGCAGCAGGTCGCGGCGGCCGGCGGCGTCGCCGCGGGAACGATCACCGCGATCTGCCTGCTGATGTTCGTCGGCGCGACGGGGAAGTCGGCGCAGATCCCCCTGTACGTCTGGCTGCCCGACGCGATGGCCGGCCCGACGCCGGTGTCCGCCCTCATCCACGCCGCGACGATGGTCACGGCCGGCGTCTACATGATCGCGCGCTCGAACGTGCTCTACCGCCTCTCGCCGTCGGCGATGATGGTGGTCGCTCTCATCGGCGGCTTCACCGCGCTGTTCGCGGCGACGATCGGCCTGCGGCAGTGGGACATCAAGAAGGTCCTCGCCTACTCCACCGTCTCGCAGCTCGGCTTCATGTTCATCGCGGTCGGCGTCGGCGCGTTCAGCGCAGGCGTGTTTCACCTCGTCACCCACGCATTCTTCAAGGCCTGCCTCTTCCTCGGCTCCGGCTCAGTGATCCACGCGATGAGCGGAGAGCAGGACATGCGCAACATGGGCGGGCTGCGCGACAAGATTCCGCAGACCTACCGCACGTTCGCGATCGCGACGTACGCGATCGCGGGACTGCCTCTCGCCGCAGGCTTCTTCTCGAAGGACGAGATCCTCGTCTCGGCGTGGGCCACGCCGTACTTCCCCGGCGTCGGCAAGTTCGTCTGGCTGCTCGGCACGCTGGCCGCGTTCTGCACCGCGTTCTACATGTACCGGGTGCTCTACCTCACGTTCTACGGGAAGTTCCGTGGCACACACGAGCAGGAGCATCACCTGCACGAGTCGCCGGCCACCATGACCGGACCGCTGTGGGTGCTGGCGATCCTCTCGATCTTCGGCGGGCTCCTGTCGCTGCCGCACGGCATCTGGCACGGACCGAGTCTCTCGAAGTGGCTCCACTCCATCACGCCCGAGGTGCCGGGGACGTTCGGGGAGATTCACATCGGGCTGGGGACGGAAGTGACGGTCGCGCTGATCTCCACACTGGTGGCGATCACGGGATGGATCCTTGCCAGGAACCTCTACAAGGAGAAACAGCTCGCCTCCGACGCGGCGTTCGCGGAGAACTATCCCGGGGTCGCGCGCGCGATCGAGAACAAGTGGTACGTGGACGAGCTCTACGGCGCGATCGTGGTGCGCCCGCTCGTGCTCCTCTCACGCTTCTTCTGGAAGGGCGTCGACGCAGTCATCGACGGCATCGCTGCCACCCTCGGCTTCGTGGTGCGGGGCTTCGGAGACATCCTGCGGTTCTTCCAGACCGGAAACGTTCGCAACTACGCGCTGATGTTTTTCATCGGCGTGATCGTGTTCATCGCATTCATCGTATGACGGGTTCTCCGTTGTCGGTTCTCAGTTCTCAGTTCCAGGCAAACAGAACCGAGAACCGAGAACTGAGAACCGGGAACAGACGAGGTTCAAGTCAATGCCGTTACTGAGTTTGATTCTATGGCTGCCGATTGCTGCGGCTCTCGTGCTGGCCTTCTTCCCCCGCTCGGCGGAGACGGCGATGAAGGGCTGGGGCCTGTTCTGGTCGGCGGCCACCTTCGTGGTCTCGCTCGGGCTGCTGAGCGGGTGGGACAACAGTCAGGCCGGCTTTCAGTTCGTGGAGAGCATGAACTGGATTCCGCAGTGGGGAATCACGTACGGGCTCGGGGTGGACGGGATCACGCTGTGGCTGGTCCTGCTGACGACCTTCCTCGTTCCGCTGATCTTCCTCGCGGGGTGGAACTCTCTGAAGAAGCATCCCAAGGAGTACATCATCGCGTTCCTGGTCATGGAGACGGCGATGATCGGCGCGTTCCTGGCCACCGATCTGCTCCTGTTCTACGTCTTCTTCGAGCTGATGCTCCTGCCGATGTACCTCGTCATCGGCGTGTGGGGCGGCGCGAACCGGATCTACGCGGCCATCAAGTTCTTCCTCTTCACGATCACCGGGTCGCTGCTGATGCTGCTCGGTATCATCTACCTCGCGTTCCAGAACTATCATCAGACCGGGCTGCCCACTTTCGCCATCGCGGACCTCTACGGAACGCAGCTGACCCCGACCGCGGCGACGCTGCTCTTCTTCGCCTTCGCGCTGGCGTTCGCGATCAAAGTGCCGATCTTCCCTCTGCACACATGGCTGCCGGACGCGCACGTCGAGGCGCCCACGGGCGGCTCGATCATCCTCGCCGCCGTCATGCTGAAGATGGGCACGTACGGCTTCCTGCGCTTCGTGCTGCCGCTCTTCCCTGACGAGTCCGTGCGCTGGACCGGCCTGATGATGACGCTCTCGGTCATCGGCATCCTCTACGGCGCTCTGGTGGCATGGGTGCAGCCCGACATGAAGAAGCTCGTCGCCTACTCGTCGGTCTCCCACCTCGGCTTCTGCGTGCTGGGCATTTTCGCGATGAACCAGACCGGGATCGAGGGATCGATCCTGCAGATGGTCAACCACGGCCTGTCCACAGGCGCGCTCTTCCTTCTGGTCGGCGTCATCTACGAGCGGCGCCACACGCGCCTCCTCGCGGACTACGGCGGCATCGCGCGCACGATGCCGGTCTTCGCCGTCTTCTTCGTCATCGCCGTCCTGTCGTCGGTGGGGCTGCCGGGGCTCAACGGCTTCGTCGGCGAGTTCCTGATCCTGGCCGGGACGTTCAAGGCCAACCCGATTGCGGCGACGTTCGCAACGAGCGGCGTCATCCTCGCGGCCATCTATCTGTTGTGGCTCGTGCAGAAGGTGTTCTTCGGACCGATCACGATCGAGGAGAACAAGAACATTCCCGACATCGCCTGGAACGAGATCGCGGCCGTCGTGCCGATGGTCGTGTTCATGGTATGGATCGGCGTGCATCCGAATACGTTCCTCGTGAAGATGGAGCCGAGCGTGCGGCATCTCGTCACGACGATCGAGCGCGGGGCGCCGGACAGGACTCCGATGCTGGCTGCGAACCGCGACGCGCGCCCGACGCTCGTCGCGCGCGAGAGTCCGGCCGGGCCGGCGGCCGCGGGGAGCGGACAAGCGGCAGCCGCGGTCTCGACGCCGGGAGGTGCGCAGTGAACCTTCAGCCTCTCCTGGAGCCCGGCTGGGTCACCGCGATCCTGCCCGAGCTGCTGCTCGCGGGCGGCGCGATGTTCCTCATCCTCTTCGACGCGTTCGTTCCGCGCGCCAAGGGTCTTCTCGCGCCGATCGCGTTGATCTTCTTCCTCGCCTCGGCCTGGTCGCAGAACCTCTTCACGCAAGCTCCGGCGATCTTCTTCGGCGGAACGTACGAGATCAGCCCGATCACGCGGCTGTTCGACCTCACGTTCCTGCTCGCGGGGATGCTGGCGCTGCTGTTCGCGCGCGACTACCTCGACCGCGAGCGCATCGAGGACGGCGGCTTCTACGCACTGCTGATGTGGGGCACCGTGGGCATGATGATGATGTCCAAGGGCCTCGATCTGCTCATCGTCATCCTCGGGCTGGAGATCCTCTCGATCTGCATCTTCGTGCTGGTGGGATTCCACCGGCGGATCGCGGTGTCGAACGAGGCCTCCCTCAAGTATTTCCTGATGGGCGCGTTCGCCACCGGGTTCATCCTCTACGGAACGGCGCTCTTCTACGGCGCGACGGGATCGACGAACTTCGCGGCCATGGGCCGCTGGTTCGCGAGCAACCCGTCCACGCCTCTCCTGACGGTCGCATTCGTGCTGATGATGGCGGGCTTCGGATTCAAGCTCGCGCTGGCGCCGTTCCATCCGTGGGCTCCGGACGTCTATCAGGGCGCTCCCACCCCGGTCGCGGGCTGGCTGTCCGTCGCACCGAAGGCCGCCACGCTCATCGCCCTGGTCCGGCTCTTCAACGCCATGGCGCCGGTGCTTCCTACGGTCTCGTGGATGAGCATGGTCGCGGCGCTGTCGATCCTCTCGATGATCGTCGGCAACGCGGTGGCCATCGTGCAGCGCGACCTCAAGCGCATGCTCGCCTACTCCGGTATCGCGCACGTCGGCTACATGATGATCGCCCTGCTCACCGTCCGCGAGGACTCGGTCGCTGCCGTGGCCGTCTACACGATCACGTATGCGCTCATGAACATCGGCGCATTCGGCGTGGTGTCGCTGCTGGTGAAGAACGAGAACGACCCACACACTCTCGACGACATCGCCGGAATGGGGTTCCGCCGCAAGTTCTACGGCTTCGCACTGGCGCTCTGCATGTTCTCGCTTTCCGGCCTGCCGCCGACGGCCGGGTTCATCTCGAAGTTCTTCATCTTCAAAACCGCGATCGAGTCGGGACATACGACGGTGGCGTTCATCGGCATCCTCACGTCGATCGTGTCCGTGTACTACTACCTGCGCGTCGTCTATTACCTGTACATGAAGGAGCCGGCCGCGGGCCAGGCAGTGGCCGCGGAAGGCGGCGTGTTCGCGCTGGGCGCACTGACCGTCGCCGTGATCGGCATCATGGCCATCGGGGTTTATCCCTCGCCTCTCTTCCAGGCCGCCGGTTATGCGGCTCGCGTGCTGTTGCAGTAGCCAAGTCGATATGAGTCGGGTCCCGAATGACCGTGACGGCATCTCCGAGCTGACAACCGGCCGGTTGTCGGTCTACCTTCGTTGCCTCACGTTCCTCGAGTCGCAGGGGCAGAAGACGGTGTCCTCGCACGAGATGGCGGAGAGGTTCCACCTCAACTCCGCGCAGATCCGGAAGGACCTGGCGTGCTTCGGCGAGTTCGGTACGCGCGGCGTGGGATACGACGTGACGCGGCTCAAGAAGAGCCTCGTGGAGACGCTCGGCATCGACCGCACGCGCAACATCCTCGTCGTCGGCGCCGGCAACCTCGGCATGGCCCTCGCCGACTACACCGGCTTCAACTCCAATGGCTTCCACATCGTGGCGCTCATCGACAACGATCCCGGCAAAGTGGGCCGGACCTCACGCGCCGGCATCCCCGTCCTGTCGTGGGACCGGATGTCGGAAGTGATCCGCAAGAACCACGTGGACATCGGCATCATCGCCGTCCCGCCGGACGGCGCGCAGACGGTCTGCGACGCGCTTGCGGACGCCGGAGTGCAGGCCATCCTCAACTTCGCTCCCGTGCAGGTGAAGCTGCGCTCCGGACTGAAAGTGAAGTCCGTCGACCTGCGCATCAACCTCGAGTCGCTCTCGTTCCACCTGAAGAACGCCGAGGACGGCGGGTGATCACGGATTAGCACCCTAGCCTCTCCCCGCCTTCGCGGGGAGAGGGGACAGAGCATCGCCAGAATCGCAACCGCGGGCATCGCCAGCACACGATTGCCCTCTCCCCGCGAAGGCGGGGAGAGGGGACAGGGTGAGGGGCGGAACTCGCGACACCGTCACGTTCGATGACGAGACGAAGGATGAGCTCCTTCATCCTTCATCCGTCATCCTTCCCTTTACCGGTAGCGGAACGTCGCGCTGTGTACGGTGTTGTCGACGAGCTTCACTTCGAGGACACGGCATGTGCCCGACCAGGCCTTCTCGCTCTTCCAGTTGTAGATGTACTGACCGGCGGTCGCGTCGTAGTGAAGACCGCTGTTGCCGGCGGGCGACGTGGCGTCGGCGCCGGACGGCGGGCCTCCCGCACACGACACGGCCGAAGACCGCGGATATCCGGGCGCCATGATGTCGAGGCCGCGGTCGCCGCTCAGGCTGAACTTGATGGGCACCGTGCTTCCGGCCTGCACGACGTTCGTCGCGGCGTTGTCGATCGGCGCGAAGAACCCGCTGTATGGATAGGCCACGTTGAACGAGCGCGCGACGTCGTCCGCCGGGTACCACGGGCGCGGCGCTGCCGGGTCGATGCTGTACTCGTCGAGTCCCTCCTGCCGCGCCGTGACGGTACAGCCGGCCACGGCGTTGATCTGCACCGTGTCTCCCGAGACGCTGCACGAGCCGGTGGCGGAGTAGCGCACCGGGAGGCCGGACGTCGTCGTGGCCTCGAGCGTGAACGACGGATCGCCCAGCGTGCGGTCCGCGAGGGGATCGAAGCTGATGACCTGATCGAGGAGCGGCTCGAGCGTGTACGCGGCGAGCACGTCCACTCTTCCCCATCCGAAGTGGTTGTTCGGAATCGCGCCGGTCCCGCCGCAACCGGCGGCGTTGTTCGGCACGGTCACGTTCGGATTCGCGCTCCGCGTCAGCACCCATTTCGTGCGCGGCGTGTCGCGGACGAGCTTCGGCCGCGCCGACCAGAGCACGGCCACCGTGCCGACGACGTGCGGTCCCGCCATCGAGGTGCCGCTCATCGACCCGTAGGAGGTGTCATTCGTTCTCAGCGCCGAACGGACGGTCTGGCCGCGGGCCACGAGATCGGGTTTCATGCGAAACGATCCGTCCACGCTGACGGGGCCGCGGCTGCTGAAGCTCGAGAGTGCATTCGTGCTCGTGATCGAGCCCGTGGAGAACGTCGCCTCGTAGATCCCCGGAGGGTCCTGCGCGGTGTTGCAGTTGGGCCCATCGTTGCCGTTCGACGCCTCGACGAAGATGCCCGCCGCCTCCGAGTTCTCGACGATCGTCTTCATCACGTTCGGCGCGCACAGCTCGCCCGCCTGCGGGCACCCCCAGCTGTTGTTCATGACGTGCGGACGCTTCGTGGGATCGGGACTGCCGCCGGCGAGGTTCGTCGGAGCGAGGAAGAACTGGAAGCACTCCGAGTACGTGGATGCGCGGCCGTTGCCGGCGTCCATGTTCCGGCACCCGATCCACTTCGCACCCGGCGCCACGCCGACCTGGTTCGCACCGCCGTCGTCGCCGATCGTCGTTCCCGTGGTGTGCGTTCCGTGGCCCTGGTCGTCGCAAGGCACGACGATGTTGCGGCCGCAGGGGTTCGTCGCC
>Ga0193706_1001312_pt1 | contig 11323 bp, 11 predicted proteins | sample U3c1metaG_FD_160130 | JGI IMG/M metagenome (GOLD analysis project Ga0193706, IMG submission 160130) | Soil microbial communities from a riparian zone of the East river system, Colorado, United States - U3c1 | ecosystem: Environmental > Terrestrial > Soil > Riparian zone | place: USA: East River... | reverse complement strand
CCGCCTTCAGGGCCGCAGCCGAATCCTCCTCATTGCCGCTGTGCCGGGCCAGATCGGCGAGCGCCCACGTCTCTCCGGCTTTCTCCACTTCCGCATTCACCTCGGCGCCGAGCAGTCGCGCGCCAAGGCGGAACAGCAAGGCGCCTCGCTGCCTCGCATAGGTGTCGAGGTCAGATGACGTCAGCGGCTCGTCGGAGAGCAGGACCGCCCAACCCTCCTCCATCGGCGCCAGCTCCGCTCCACTGACCCCGGCGGGAAGAACATGCTGGGCCACCGCCTGAAGCACGGGCTCGGCCGGAGCCCGCTCGCGATCCAGCTTCTCGAGCGAATCCCGCCACCAGGCGAGCTTGATCCGGCTGATCATGGGCTCACGCCCCGCAGACAAGACTGCACCCAAAGCGGCGTCGAGACGCCACAGCGCCCCAACCGCTTCGCGCCGCGCCGATGGGACGTAGCTCAGGGCCAGTATTCGGTCAGGATCGAGTGGGGACGGATCGGCCGACGTCATGACGTCAGCGGTAGCAGACCTTCTTCGCAGCCTCGACCACATCGGCGACCTTGATCAGGGCCCGTTTCTCGAGATTGGCGGCATAAGGGAGAGGCACGTCGACATTGGTCACTCGAAGCACCGGCGCATCGAGATCGTCGAAGCCTTCCTCCATGGCGATCGCCATGAGCTCGGACGAGACCGAGCAAACCGGCCAGCCCTCCTCGACGCAGACCATTCGGTTGGTCTTGGCGAGGCTGGCAAGGACGGTCTCCCTGTCGAGGGGCCGAAGAGTGCGAAGGTCGACCACCTCGGCGTCGATCCCCTGCTCGGCAAGCTGGTTCGCGGCATCGAGTGCCACCCCCACCCCGATCGAATAGCTGACCAGGGTGACGTCACTTCCTTCGCGGACGACCCGCGCCTTGCCGATCGGGAGCACATAATCGTCGAGCTTCGGAACGTCGAAGCTCTGGCCGTAAAGCAGCTCGTTCTCAAGGAATACCACCGGATCTTCAGATCGGATCGCAGCCTTGAGAAGCGCCTTGGCGTCGGCCGCGCTGTAAGGGGCGATGACGATCAGGCCGGGCACGTTGGCATACCAGGGCCCGTAATTCTGGCTGTGCTGCGCACCGACCCTGGCCGCCGCGCCGTTGGGGCCTCGGAACACGATCGGACAGCGCATTTGCCCGCCCGACATATAATTGGTCTTAGCGGCGGAATTGACAATGTGATCAATGGCCTGCATCGCGAAGTTGAAAGTCATGAACTCGATGATCGGCTTGAGGCCGCCCATCGCCGCGCCGCTTCCGACGCCGGCGAAGCCATATTCGGTGATCGGCGTGTCGATCACGCGCTTGGCGCCAAACTCCTCGAGCAGGCCCTGGGTGACCTTATAGGCGCCCTGATATTCGGCCACCTCCTCGCCCATGACGAAAACGCGGTCGTCTGCCCGCATCTCTTCGGCCATGGCGTCGCGAAGCGCCTCGCGGACGGTGGTCCGGACCATCTCCGTGCCTTCCGGCACCTCCGGATCGTCGCGCGTATGGGAAACCGCCGCCACAAGATCGCGAGCGCCGGTCTCCATCGGCTTCTGCTCGGTTTCCGAAGCCGGCACCTCCTCCGTCTTCTGGTCGCTGGGCTGCTCGACCGGCGCCTTCGCCGCGGCGGACGGCTCCGGCGCGGCCTTTGCGCCGCTGCCGGCGCCCACCGAGGGGGCATCCTCGCCTTCCTGCGCCAGCATCGCGATCACGGTGCCGACCTTCACCTCGTCGGTTCCTTCGGCGACCAGGATGGAGGCGATCGTGCCTTCATCGACGGCTTCGAACTCCATGGTCGCCTTGTCGGTCTCGATCTCGGCCAGGATGTCGCCCGAGGAGACCGTGTCGCCCTCCTTGACCAGCCATTTGGCCAGGGTCCCCTCCTCCATGGTCGGGGACAGAGCCGGCATCTTGATCTCGATGGCCATCAATAGCTCTCCACCAACACGTCGGTGTAGAGCTCGCCGGGCTCGGGCTCGGGCGATTGCTCCGCGAAATCCGCCGCTTCGACGACGATGTCGCGGATCTGCTTGTCGATCGCCTTCAATTCATCCTCGCCGCAGCCCAGGGCCCCAAGCTCGCGCTTGACCAGCTCGATCGGGTCCGATTTGTCGCGGACGGCCTGAACCTCCTCGCGCGAGCGGTACTTGGCCGGATCCGACATCGAGTGGCCGCGATAGCGGTAGGTTTTGAGCTCGAGCAGGATCGGCCCCTTGCCGCCGCGCACCCATTCCAGGGCGGTGGTCGCGGCGCCGCGGACCGCGAGCACGTCCATGCCGTCTATCTGCAGTCCGGAGATGCGGAAGCTCTCGCCGCGCTTGTATAATTGGTCCTCGGCCGACGAGCGGTTGACGCTCGTGCCCATGGCGTACTGGTTGTTCTCGACCACGAAGATGATCGGGAGCTTCCACAGCTCGGCCATGTTGAAGCTCTCATAGACCTGGCCCTGATTGGCCGCGCCGTCGCCGAAATAAGCGAGGCAGACGCCGCCGTCGCCGCGATATTTGTGGGCGAAGGCCAGGCCCGTCCCGAGCGACACCTGAGCGCCGACGATACCGTGGCCGCCGTAGAATTTATGCTCGACGCTGAACATGTGCATCGAGCCGCCCTTGCCCTTGGAGATGCCCGCCTGGCGTCCGGTCAGCTCGGCCATGATGACCTTGGGATCGATCCCGTAGGCGAGCATGTGGCCATGGTCGCGATAGCCGGTGATGACGCTGTCCTTGCCCACCTCCAGAGCGGACTGAAGCCCGACGGCGACCGCTTCCTGGCCGATATAGAGATGGCAGAAGCCGCCGATCAGCCCGAGCCCGTAAAGCTGCCCGGCGCGCTCCTCGAAGCGGCGGATGAGCAGCATCTGGCGGTAATATTCGAGAAGCTCGTCCTTGCCGGCCTTGTGGCGCTATGGCTCGGGCGGCCTCTCCCGGTTGGTGCCACCCCCGGCCGGCGGCGCTGGAGGTGCTGCTTTGTTGCTGGCGCGCTTGGGCGCGGCTGCCTTGGCCACGTCTTTCCTCTCGGTCTGAACGGCGGTCCTATGGCGGCAAACGAAAGCCCGTGCAATTCCTCCCTGTCGCGAAGCGATGGGGAGGGAGACCGTCGCCGCAGGCGATGGTGGAGGGCGGGCCGAGACCCGCTCCGTCCTATTCCTTGATCGGGATGATTACCTCGTCGGGCCGAACCAGCCCGAGCTCGCGGCGAACCATTTCGTCGGCAAGGTCGGGATCGGCTCGGCGCGGATCGAGCAAATCGGCACGGTGCGCGAGGCGGACCCGCTCGGCGTCGAGATGCGCCAGCTCGACCATCCTGTCGCCCTTCATCCGGCGATAATCGCCCCACGAAAGGATGCCGTTCGCGCCGACAATGGCATAGCCGACGAAGTTGGCGATGATCAGCAGGGCAAGCGCCGGAAGCGCCGCCCGCCGGATCAGTTCAAACGTGTTACGTGTCGCCCCCGCCATTGGTTAACAGAATCAGTAAAAGGCAGTGGAATCAAGCGAAAACGTCCGCAAATTAAACTATGTGCGCCAGAATGCTGTCCTCGCGGGCTCAGTAACCAGCGGGGTGGGTCACCCCGCTGAATCTAGCGGAAGATCGTCCGTCCCGCATAAGCGGCCTGGCTGCCCAATTCCTCCTCGATGCGTATGAGCTGATTGTACTTGGCCAGCCGGTCGGAGCGGGCGAGGCTGCCGGTCTTGATCTGTCCGCAATTGGTTGCGACGGCGAGATCGGCGATGGTCGTATCCTCGGTCTCGCCCGAGCGGTGCGACATGACGGCGGTGTAGCCGGCGCGCTGGGCAGCGGAGACCGCCTCCAGGGTCTCGGTCAGGGTGCCGATCTGGTTGACCTTGACCAGCAGCGAATTGGCCAGACCCTTCTCAATGCCCATTGCGAGGCGCTTCGGGTTGGTCACGAACAGATCGTCGCCGACCAGCTGGACCTCGCCCCCGATCCTGTCGGTCAGCAATTTCCAGCCCTCGAAATCGTCCTCGGCCATTCCGTCCTCGATCGATCGGATCGGGTAATCGCGGGCAAGCTCGGCGAGATAGTCGACCATTTCGGCGGGCGAGAAGGTTCGGCCCTCCCCCTCCATCCGGTATGCGCCGTCCCTGAAATATTCGGTCGCGGCGCAATCGAGCGCGAGAACGACATTGTCGCCGGGCCGGTAGCCGGCCTGCTCGATCGACTTCATGATGAAGTCGAGCGCGTCGCGGGTCGAGGCCAAAGAGGGCGCGAAGCCGCCCTCGTCGCCGACCGCGGTCGAAAGGCCGGCCTCGTGAAGCCCCTTCTTCAGGGTGTGGAAGATCTCGGCGCCGCAGCGCACCGCCTCGGCCAGGCTGTCGGCGCCGACCGGCATGACCATGAATTCCTGGAAGTCGATGGGATTGTCCGCATGCTCGCCGCCGTTGATGATGTTCATCATCGGCACGGGCAGCAGATGCGCCGCGACTCCGCCGACATAGCGGTAGAGCGGAAGCCCGCGCGCGTCGGCGGCCGCCTTGGCCACCGCGAGGCTGACCCCAAGGATCGCGTTGGCGCCGAGCCGCGACTTGTTCTCGGTCCCGTCCAGATCGATCAGAAGAGCGTCGATCTCAGCCTGGTCCTCCGCCTCGAGGCCGGCGATCGCCTCGAAAATCTCACCGCGCACCGAATCCACCGCCTGGGAGACGCCCTTGCCGAGATAGCGGCCCTTGTCCCCGTCTCTTTTCTCGACCGCCTCGTGAGCGCCGGTCGACGCGCCGGACGGCACCGCCGCCCGGCCGCTGCTGCCGTCCTCCAGCATCACCTCGACCTCGACCGTGGGATTGCCACGGCTGTCGAGGATCTGGCGGGCGTGGACGTCGAGGATCGCGGTCATTGTTACGGGCTCGTTTCGACTTATATGGAAAGGCAGAGGCGGCTTATCGGCGCGGCGCTGGCGACGCAACTTTCGTCGCCACGCTCCGGAACGGGAGTGCCGGTTCGCCGGTTCTGACCTTTAAGCATCAACCTGTCGTAGCTGGAGAAAATATCATGCCGTCCCGCAAGTCCGAGCTGCCCGAAGGCACCGATCATATCATCAACGGCGCCATGGAAACGGGCGGAAGCGGCGGCGGGGGCCAGGATGAAACGACCGCCGGCGGCGACACCGGAGCCGGGTTCATCGGCAGCACGGCGGGCGACGATACCGGCGGCACGAGCGGAGGAGGAACGGCCATGGCGAAGAGCAGCTCAGGCGAAGGTGGCACCTCGGTCGGTAACGGCGTGGTCGACCAATTGAAGACTCGCGCTTCCGATCTTCGCGGCCAGGCCGGAGGCCGGGTCCGCGAGTTCGCCGAAGGCGGCAAGAACCGCGCGACCGACGCGCTCGAGGAATTGTCGAAGGTCGTTGCGGATACCGCCGACTCGATCGATCAGCGCCTCGGCGGTGATTATGGCGAATATGCCCGCCGAGCCTCGGACGCGGTGGCCGGCTTTGCCGACACGCTCCGCCAGAAGGACGTGGATGAGGTCTATGACAATGTCCGCGACGCGGTCCGCAAGAGCCCGGGAGTCGCCGTCGGCATCGCCGCGGTGGTCGGATTCACCTTGGTCCGCCTGGTCAAGGCGGGACTCGAGGACGGCCGCGAAGGCGGCAATGGCCGGTCGAACCGGGACGCCTGACCTTGGCGCCGCGGGAGGGGAATGACGAGACGAGCATCGGCGATCTGTTCGGGCGCCTGGCCGAGGACGGCCGGGCCTTCGTCCGGGCCGAGGCCGGGGTCTACAAGGCGATCGCCGCGCGCCGTGCCGGCAAGGCCAGGAACGGGGCGATCGCGATCGCGGTCGCCTTCCTTCTGGGACTGGGCGCGGTCGTTACCCTCCTCGTCATGGCCGCGATCGCTCTCGCCCTCCATGTCGGGCCCCTGCTCGCGGGCCTGATCGTCGCGGCGGTCGCGTCCATCATCGCTTTCCTGCTCGTCCGCTACGGCGCCGATAGGATGAAGGCGCTCGGCGGCGACTCCGAGGAGAAGGCAGCGCTTGCCGCCGCGGAGAGGAAAGAATGACCGCCGAACTCACCCGGGCGAGGCGAGAGGCGGATTCGGCGCGCGAGCGTTTTTTCGCGACCGCGTCCGAGCTTCAGCAGCGCCTTCGCCCTGGCAACCTTGCCAGCAATGCCTGGGAAGGCGTCAAGGACAAGAGCGGCGAGCTGGCCGACGATGCGATGCAGGCGGTGAAAGGCCGGCCGGTCGCGGTCTCGGCGGTGCTTGCCGCATTCACCTTGTTCCTCGCCCGGGCGCCGATCAAATCGGCCGTGACGAGCCTGATTTCCGGTGACGGCGGCGAAGGCAGGGACCCTGCCGACGCCCCGCGAGTTGAACCGAAAAAGCCGGCGCGCAGCCGCCGTGCAAAGAAAAACGAGGAGTAAGACGATGGCAACCAGCACTGAGAGCGAAACCGGCACCGCCGGCAAGCCCGGAAGCAGCGGCGCGAGCGACCGTTCGAGGCTCGCATCGGTCGGCACCGGCGCCGCCGAGGCCTATCGCACTGCGCGCGAGCGCACCGCCACGGCCTATGAGGAGGCGCGTGCCGGCGCCCTCACCGCTGGCCGGCGCACCATCGAGGGCATAGAGGCCAATCCGGTCGCCGCCGTGGTCGGCGGGCTCGCGCTCGGCGCGATCGCCGCGGCCCTGCTTCCCAAGACCCGGCGCGAGGAAGAATTGCTCGGCGACGTCGGCCGACGGCTCAACGAGACCGCCCGAGACGCCGCCCGCACCGCCACCGAGCGCGGCCGCGAGCAGATCCTCGACCTCGGCCTCAACCGCGAAGGCGTGCGCCGCAAGCTGGACGAGTTCACCGATCGCGCGATCGGCGCCGTGAAGGCCAGGGGCGGCACCAAGACCCCCGATTCGGAGAAGAGCAAGACCAAGGCCAAATGAGCAGGCTGCATCTCGTGTTCGGCGGGCGGGTCAAGGATCCGCGCGGCCTCGATTTCGACCTGGCGACGACCCACGTCGTCGGCCTCTATCCGGATTACGCAAGCGCCCTCGATGCCTGGCGCGGCGCCGCCCAGCGGACGGTGGACGATGCCGAGATGAAATATGTCGTTGTCCACCTGCACAGGCTGCTCGAGCCCGAGATGGAAGGCGAAGGCACGCCTTCGTGACCCGCCGTCATCCCAGCGCATGCCGGGATCCAAGCCCGAGTCCCTGCCACGTGATGAGTCAGCCTGGATTCCAGCATGCGCTGGAATGACCAGATGGCTAGGCCCCGCGCCACTTCCAGAGCAGCAGCGGCTTGGCGAGCAGCAACCCCGCTACGAACCCGCCGAGATTGGCTGCCACGCCCAAAGCCGCCGCAGTCGACGCCAGCCGTCCGGCAACGAGAGGCGACATGGTGAGCGCGAAAAGGAGCTGGATGACGATCCAGGTCGCGGCCAGCCACAGAACGTTGACCGCGCGCGACGCCGCCTGGCTGCGCAGCTTCGCCCGAATCCGGCCCGCCAGCATCGCATAGGCGCCAAGGACCGCTCCGATCGCTCCGCTTGATCCGACCAGAAGCGCGGTCCCGTGCGGATCCGCGGCGAAATGGGCTCCCACGGCCGCATAGGCGCCGACAACGAACAGCAGCAGCAACCCTCCGCCGCCGACGATATTCTCGACGATCCTTCCGCAGACGATCAGGATGAGCAGGTTGAAAGCGAGCTGCAGGAAGCTGGGATGAATGAGGGTGAGCGTGAGCGGCTCGAGCAGGACGATCCACGCGTCGCCCAGAGCAAGGCCGCTTTGGACCAGGAGCAGGCTCAACCGCTCGGACATGAACCCGCCCCAGACGGCGGCCTCCCCGGTCATTCCGCTCGCCCAGAGGAAGAACCAGGCGCCTGCGATCAAAATCGCGATGCCCGAGGTGAAACGGGCGCTCCGCCAGCCTTGCCGGGCGCCGGTGGAGCGGCCGTTCCCCCAGCTTCTGCGTTCGCCGATCAAATGAACTCGATCTTCTTGATCTCGTAATATTTGTCGCCGGAGGGAGCGGAAACCTCGACGTCGTCGCCGACCGAGCGGCCGATCAGGGCCCGCCCGAGCGGCGAGGAATAAGAAATCCGGCCGATCTTGGCGTCCGCCTCGGTCTGGCCGACCACCTGGTAGGTGACGGTCTTGCCGTCCTCGTCCTTCAGCCGGACGGTGGCGCCGAAAATCACCTTGTCGCCGCTCAGCGACTTGGGATCGACCACCATCGCGCGGCTGAGGCGATCCTCCATCTCGGCGATCTGCGCCTCGACATGGCCCTGCCGTTCCTTGGCGGCATGGTATTCGGCATTTTCCGAAAGGTCGCCATGGCCGCGAGCGACCTCGATCGCTTCGATGATCGCGATCCGTTCGACCGATTTAAGGTGACGGACCTCGTTGGTGAGCCTTTCATAGCCTTCGGCCAGCATCGGCATCTTGTCGACCGTCGCCATTTTTACTGCCTTTCGTCAAAACTGTGTTTAGGCCGCGATCCGAAGAAGCGACCCGATCCCGATTCAATTGTAAAGGATCATGCTCTGGAAGCGGAATAATAGTCCTGCAGCGAGCGGACTTCAAGGCTGCTGCCCCTTCTGACCGCGATCGCGCGAACCACGGCGACGCTGGAAGCGGCTGTGGTGAAATAGGGAACCTTGGCCATCAGGGCAGAGGCGCGGATCGAGGCGCTGTCCTTGTGGCTTTGCCAGCCTTCGGTCGTGTTGAAGATGATGTCGACGCCGCCGTCCTTGATCTTGTCGACGATGTGCGGCCGCCCCTGCGCGACCTTGTTGACCCGTTCCACCTCCAGCCCTTCGCCGAGCAGATAATCCGCGGTCCCGCCGGTGGCGACCGCGTCGAAGCCGAGCTCGAGCAGGGCCCGGACCGCCGGCACGATCAACGGCTTGTCGCTGTCCTTGACGGAGACGAACAGGGTCCCGGCATCGGGCAGCTCGATCCCGCTGGCGAGCTGCGACTTGAGGAAGGCGGTCGCAAAATCGTTCGCGATTCCGATCACTTCGCCGGTCGACTTCATCTCCGGCGACAGGACCGGATCGATTCCGGGGAAGCGCGCGAACGGGAAGACGGCTTCCTTGACCGCGATATGCTTCATCGTCCGCTGGATCGGCAGGAAGCTCATCAGCGGCTCGCCCGCCATGACTCGCGCCGCGATCTTGGCGATCGGCGCCCCGATTGCCTTGGCGACGAACGGCACCGTCCGGCTCGCCCGCGGATTGACCTCGATCAGATAGACCACTCCGTCCTTGACCGCGAACTGGGCATTCATCAGCCCGACGACCCCGAGCGCGAGGGCAAGCGCGCGCGCCTGCTTCTCGATCTCCGCGATGATATCAGGCTCGAGGCTGTAGGGCGGAAGCGAGCAGGCGCTGTCGCCCGAATGGACCCCGGCCTCCTCGATATGCTGCATGACTCCGGTGATGCAGACGTCCTTGCCGTCCGAGATGGCGTCGACGTCCACCTCGATCGCGTCGCGCAGATAGGCGTCGATCAGAACCGGGCTGTCGCCCGACACCTGGACCGCGGTGTGGATGTAATCGTCCAGCTGCGCCGGTCCGTCGACCACCTCCATCGCCCGCCCGCCGAGAACGTAGCTCGGGCGGGTCAGCACGGGATATCCTATCCGCTCGGCGACCGCGATCGCCTCGTCGCGGCTTCGCGCGATTCCGTTCTCCGGCTGCCTCAGGCCAAGCCTGTTCACGAGGGCGGCGAAGCGCTCGCGGTCCTCCGCCAGGTCGATCGCGTCGGGCGAGGTGCCGAGGATCGGGATGCCCGCCTTCGCCAGGCCGGCGGCAAGCTTGAGCGGAGTCTGGCCGCCGAACTGGACGATCACCCCGACCAGCTCGCCCTTGCTCGCCTCGACGTGGAGGATCTCGAGCACGTCCTCGATGGTCAGAGGCTCGAAATAGAGCCGGTCCGACGTGTCGTAGTCGGTCGAGACCGTCTCCGGGTTGCAGTTGATCATGATCGTCTCGAAGCCCGCTTCGTCCAGCGCGTAGCAGGCGTGGCAGCAGCAATAGTCGAACTCGATCCCCTGCCCGATCCGGTTCGGGCCGCCGCCCAGGATGACGATCTTCCTTCGGTCGGTCGGCTGGCTTTCGTCCTCGGGCTCGCCGAAGCTCGGCGCCTCGTAGGTCGAGTACATGTAGGGCGTCTTCGCCTCGAACTCGGCGGCACAGGTGTCGATCCGCTTGAACACCGGCCGAACGCCCAATTTGTGACGGAGCGCGCGCACCTCGTCTTCGGTGGTCGCGCCGATCATCGCCTTGACCGCGTCGTGGATCAGGCCATGGCTCCGGGCCCGGGTCTTGACCCCCTCGCCTCTGATGTGGGCGGACTTGAGCGCCAGCTCGGCCAGCCGCCGATCCGAAAAGCCCATCGCCTTTAGCGCGCGAAGCGCTTGGGCGTCGCGCGGTATGCCGTCGCTGCAGATCCGCTCCTCGGCCTCGACGATCTCCCTGATCCGCTCGAGGAACCAGGGATCGTAATGGGTGATTGCGTGGATCTCCTCGACCGTGAAGCCCTCGCGAAGCGCCTGGGCGGCGACGAGCAGCCGGTCGGGAGTCGGCCGGGCGAGCGCCGCCTCGATCTCGACTCGCGGCGCCCCGTAGAGCGGCCGGATCCCGTCGAGGCCGATCAGCCCGGTCTCGAGGCCGCGAAGCGCTTTCTGAAGGCTCTCGTGGAAGTTGCGCCCGATCGCCATCACCTCGCCGACGGATTTCATCGCGGTCGAGAGCAAAGGCTCGGCGCCACGGAACTTCTCGAAGGTGAAGCGGGGTATCTTGGTGACGACATAGTCGATCGTCGGCTCGAACGAGGCCGGGGTCGCCCCGGTGATGTCGTTGGTGATCTCGTCCAGGGTGTAGCCGACCGCCAGCTTGGCGGCGACCTTGGCGATCGGGAATCCGGTCGCCTTCGACGCGAGGGCTGAGGAGCGCGAGACTCGCGGGTTCATCTCGATGACTACGAGGCGCCCGTCCTTTGGATTGACCGCGAACTGTACGTTGGAACCGCCTGTTTCGACGCCGATTTCGCGCAGGCAAGCGATGCTCGCGTTGCGCATGATCTGATATTCCTTGTCGGTCAGGGTCAGTGCCGGAGCGACCGTGATCGAATCGCCGGTGTGGATGCCCATCGGATCGACATTCTCGATCGAGCAGATGATGATGGCATTGTCGTTCCGGTCCCGAACGACCTCCATCTCATATTCCTTCCAGCCGAGCACCGATTCCTCGATGAGCACCTCGGTGGTCGGGCTCGCCTCCAGCCCGCTCCCGACGATGGCGACGAACTCCTCGCGATTATAGGCGATGCCGCCGCCC
>Ga0193706_1001311_pt1 | contig 11325 bp, 7 predicted proteins | sample U3c1metaG_FD_160130 | JGI IMG/M metagenome (GOLD analysis project Ga0193706, IMG submission 160130) | Soil microbial communities from a riparian zone of the East river system, Colorado, United States - U3c1 | ecosystem: Environmental > Terrestrial > Soil > Riparian zone | place: USA: East River... | reverse complement strand
CTGCTCGCCGGTTACGCCATCGGAGACGAGCAGGCCATCCGCATCGAGGTGGGGAGAGGGCTCGTCGGCCAATGCGCGCTCGAAAAGCAGCGCATCCTCATCACCAAGGTGCCGCGCACCTACGCGAGGATCTATTCCAGTCTCGGGGCCGCGCAACCCAGGAACGTGGTCGTGCTGCCTGTGTTGTTCGAGGGCGAAACCAAGGCGGTGATCGAGCTCTCCTCGCTCCAGCCGTTCACCGCCACGCATCTCACCTTTCTCGAGCAGCTGACGCAGTCGATTGGCGTCGTGCTGAACACGATTGAAGCGACGATGCGCACGGAGAACCTGCTGCAGCAGTCGCAGCAGCTGACGATGGAGCTCCAGACGCGGCAGTCCGAGCTGCAGCAGACCAACGAGGAGCTCGCGTCCAAGGCCAAGCAGCTCGCCGAGCAGAACGTCGAAGTCGAGCGGAAGAACAAGGAAGTCGAGCAGGCCCGCCGCGCGCTCGAAGAGAAAGCGGCCGAACTGGCGCTCACGTCGAAGTACAAGTCTGAATTCCTCGCCAACATGTCCCACGAGCTGCGGACGCCGCTCAACTCGATTCTGATCCTCGGGCAGCAGCTCGCGGAAAATACCGCCGGCAACCTGTCGGGCAAGCAGGTGGACTTCGCCCGGAACATCCATTCCGCGGGAACCGACCTGCTCACGCTCATCAACGACATTCTGGACCTGTCGAAGATCGAATCGGGCACGGTCACCGTCGAAGCCGAAGAGATCACATTCGGCGCGCTGCGCGACAGCGTCGAGCGGAACTTCCACCACCTCGCCGAGGCGAAGAACCTGACGTTCCACGTGGACATCGACAACACGCTGCCGCGGGCGTTCACCAGCGATCCGAAGCGGCTGCAGCAGATTCTGAAGAACCTGTTGTCGAACGCCTTCAAGTTCACGTCGCAGGGACAAGTGTCCATGCGCGTGCAATCGGTCATCTCGGGCTGGTCACCCGACCATCCCGTTCTCCGGTTCGTGCAGAGCGCGCTGGCCATCGAAGTCAGCGATACCGGCATCGGGATCGCGCCGGAAAAGCAGCGGTTGATCTTCGAAGCCTTCCAGCAGGCGGATGCCGGCACGAGCCGCAAGTACGGCGGGACCGGGCTGGGCCTCGCCATCAGCAGAGAGCTTGCGACGCTGCTTGGCGGTGAGATCAAGCTCATGAGCACGCCGGGACAGGGCAGTATGTTTACGCTGTATCTGCCGCTCCAGTACACAGGACCCGCCCGCGCCGTCACCGCGCCCGCGACGGGCGCCGCCCAATCGCACATGGGGTCGGGCGCGACGACGTTGCCGGTTCTCGCAGTGGCGAAGGCCGAGGAGATCGTCGCCGACGACCGGGAGAGCATCCACGCCGGGGACAACGTGCTGTTGATCGTGGACGACGATGCGCATTATGCGCGCGTGCTGCTTGGCCTCGCCCGCGACAAAGGCTTCAAAGGGGTCGTGGCCAATCGCGGGCAGGCGGCGATCACGTTGGCCAAACAATATCGTCCGACCGCCATTACCCTGGACGTCTTTCTGCCGGACATGTTGGGTTGGACGGTCCTCAATAACCTCAAGCTCGATCCGGCGACGCGTCATATCCCGGTGCAGATGCTGTCGGTCGAGGAAGAACGCCAGCACGGTCTTTCGCATGGGGCATTCTCCTATCTGGTCAAGCCGGCGACGACCGAGGACCTCGAACACGCCTTCGATCGCATCAAGACGTACGTCTCGCCGCACAAGAAGCGCCTGCTCGTGATCGAGGACAACGACATCGAACGTCAGAGCATCGTCGATCTGTTGTCGCACGACGACATCGAAGTCGCCGCCGCGGGAACCGGGATGGAGGCGCTGGCGCTCCTGGGCGACCGGCCGTTCGACTGTTCCGTCGTCGACCTCCGCTTGCCGGACATGAGTGGTTTTGAACTGCTGGAACGGATGCAGTCGGATGCGGCTCTTCGGGATCTCCCCGTCGTCGTGTTTACCGGTAAGGAGTTGTCGGATGAAGAGGAGGCGCGTCTGAAGCTCGTCGCGAAGAGCGTGGTCCTCAAGGATGTGCAGTCTCCGGAGCGCCTATTCGACGAAACGGCGCTCTTCCTCCACCGAGTTGTGGCCAATCTGCCAGACCAGAAACGGCAGATGCTCGAGCGCCTGCACGGTTCGAACGACGTGCTGCGTCAGCGCAGGGTGTTGGTTGTCGACGACGATGCGCGCAATATTTTCGCGCTCATGACCGTGCTCGAAAACCAGGAGATGGAGGTCCTCAGCGCCACGAACGGACGCCAGGCGATCGAGCTGATCGAACAAACGCCGGATTTGAGCGTCGTCCTGATGGACATCATGATGCCCGAGATGGATGGATACGAAACGATGCGCGAGATTCGGAAGAAGGCGGAATTCCGTACGCTGCCGATCCTGGCGCTGACGGCGAAGGCCATGAAAGGCGACCGCGAGAAGTGTCTGCAGGCGGGCGCCTCGGACTACATCGCGAAGCCGGTGAACACCGATCAGCTTCTTTCGTTGCTGCGCGTGTGGCTGTACCGCTGACGGCTGGCTCAACCCATGACCGAGAAGCCGAAAATCCTCATCGTCGACGATCAGCCGAGAAACCTGGACGTGCTGGAGGTCATGCTCGGAGACACGGACTGTACGCTGGTTCGCGCGACGTCGGCCGACGACGCGCTTCTGTGCCTGGTCCGCAACGAGTTCGCGGCGCTCGTGCTGGACATCAGGATGCCCGGGATGAACGGCATCGAGCTGGCGACGCTCGTCAAACAGCGGAAGCGCTCCGAGCACATTCCCATCCTGTTCCTGACGGCGCATTCGGTGGATGAGGACGACATCCTGCGGGGATACGGCGTGGGTGCGGTCGACTATCTGAGCAAGCCGATCAATGCTGCGATCCTGCGGTCGAAAATCGCGGTCTTCATAGACGTCTTCAGAAAGACACGGGCGCTCGCGGATCTCAACGAGGCGCTCCAACGCGAGGTCGTCGAACGGGAGAGAGCGCAGCAGGCGCTCCAGCAGGCGAATCAGGAGCTCGAACGCCGGGTGAACGAGCGCACGGCGGCATTGAACCGCGCGCATCAAGGCGTGCGGGAGAACGAAGAACGGCTCAGGATGTCTCTCGAGGTCGCCCAGATCGCCGCCTGGGAATGGCACCTTGCCTCGGGCCAGATGCGCTGGTCGACGGATCCCGAAATCCTGTTCGGGTTTCCCAAGGGTTCCTTTGGTCAGGAATTGAGGATTGTGCGCACGGTCCACCGCGAGGACAGGTCACGCGTCGAGGATGCCACGGCGGCAGCGCTGCAAACCGGCACGTACGAGGTCGAGTTCCGAGCGGTACGGCCTGATGGAAGCGTGGTCTGGATTACGGAGCGCGGCAGGGTATTTTCAGATGCCGACGGCGACCGCATGGTCGGTATCAGTCGGGATGTGACGGCCGAGCGCGAATCCGCCCAGGACCGCGAGCGTCTCTTGAAGAGCGAGCGGGAAGCCCGCGACGAGGCCGAAACACAGAGCCGGCTCAAGGACGAATTCCTCGCGACGCTGAGTCACGAACTGCGGACACCGATGAATGTGATCCTTGGATGGCTCGATACGCTGACGAGCGGCAAACCCATCCGCGAGATGCGATCGGCTCTCGCCATCGTCCAGCGGAACGCCCGGATGCAAGCCAAGCTCATCGACGACCTCCTCGACATGAACCGCCTTCTGGCCGGAAACCTCAATGTCGAGTTGGTGCCGGTCGACATCGGCTCGACGGTTCAGACGACGATTCAGGGCTTGCAGCCCGCGGCAGCCGGGAAGGGTGTCGAGCTGGCGTGCATCATGGAAGCGCCTGCCGTGGCGACTCTCGGGGATGCCAGGCGGCTGGAACAGGTGTTGTGGAACCTGTTGCACAACGCCATCAAGTTCACTCCCGCCGGCGGCCGCGTCGCTGTTCGCGTCGGGAAGCAGAACGGCCACGTCAATATCGTGGTCGAGGACACCGGACACGGGATCGTGCGCGAGTTCCTCCCGCATGTCTTCGAGAGATTCCGCCAGCAGGATTCGTCGACCACGCGTGAATCGCCGGGGCTCGGCCTTGGTCTCTCGATCGCCAAGCATCTTGTCGAACTTCACGGGGGAACGATTAGCGCCTTCAGCGATGGGGAAGGGACAGGCGCGAAGTTCGTCGTTCGACTCCCCGGAGGTGAAAAGGGTACCCGCGCCGCCGCGTCTGCCGTCATTACTTGACGACCGCGGCGCCGGCATTTGCGCATTGACCGTCCTGTGCGCTGGTGCCGCCAGACAAACCGATCGCGCCCACAATTTTTCCGTCCACGAGGATCGGCACGCCGCCTTCGACAGGAATCGCGCCGTCCAGCCGCAGCACGCGGAGCCCCTCGCCTCCGGCCGCAAGGGTGTCCTGCAGGGCCTTTGTCGGCCGCTTGAATCGCGCGGAAGAGCGCGCTTTGTCCACCGCAATAGTGACGCTGGCCGCCTGCGTGCCGTCCAGCTTTTCGAAGTACACCAGGTCCCCTGCGGGATCGACGACGGCTGCCGCCATGTTCCAATTGTTCTTGCGCGCCTCGGTCAGCGCGGCCGCCGCAACCTTCTTCGCGGTCTCGCCGTTGATTGGCGCTCCATAGGGATTGGGCAATTGCGCGGAGACAGTTGCGGCCGACAACGCCAGAACGACGACGGCGACGAATCGTGTGGATTGAACGGACATTCAGGCACCTCCTTGCCGACAGCCATTCTACGCGCGCCGGCCTGTTGTCCGCCCGTCGCTTTGGGTTAGAGTGAGGGTGCCCCTGATTCATCATCATTCCCGATGCAGGCACAACAGATCGCCGACTTTCTCTCCGCGCGCCTCATCGGCAATCCGGCGCGCGATATAACTGCCGCCGCGTCGCTCGCGACCGCAGGGCCCGCCGATCTTTCGTTCATCGAAGACGCGAAATACCTGGACCGGGCCGCGCAGTGCCGTGCCGGCGCCGTGCTCGCCGGCGAATTCGCATCCGATGGCGTCCCGGGGCTCGAGTCGACGCTCATCATCGTCAATGCGCCGCGCCTCGCGTTCGCGAGAGCGGTCGCGTTCATGGCCGATGCCGGCCGCAAACCGAGCGGCGTGCATCCCTCCGCCGTCGTCGACCCGGGCGCGCAGCTCGGCGCCCAGGTGTCAATCGACGCCCACGCAGTTATCGGCAGGAACGTCCGCATCGGCGCGCGGACGCGCATCGGACCGGGCTCCGTGCTGTTCGACGATGTCGAGATTGGCGAGGACTGCGAGCTCGTCTCGCGCGTCACCGTGTATTCGAAGACCAGGCTCGGCCGTCGCGTCCTCGTGCACGCCGGCGCCGTGCTTGGCAGCGATGGCTTTGGCTTCGCCAGGGATGAGAAGACCGGCGCGTACCACAAATTTCCGCAGATCGGCCGTCTCGAGATTGGCGACGACGTGGAGATCGGCGCCAACAGCACGATCGACCGGGCGGCGCTCGATGCGACCGTCATCGCGGACGGCGCGAAACTCGACAACATGGTGCACATCGGCCACAACGTGCAGATCGGCCGCAACGTGGTCATCTCGGCGCAGACCGGCATCGCCGGCAGCTCCGTGATCGAGCAGAACGTGGTGATCGCGGGACAGGTCGGCATCGCCGATCACGTGCGGATTGAAGAGGGCGCGATTCTCGGCGCGCAGGCCGGCGTGCCGAGCGGCAAGGTGATTCGCGGCAAAGGCGTCGTCTTCTGGGGCACGCCCGCGCGGCCGATCCGGGACTATTTGAAGGAGCTCGCCGCGCTGGCAAGGCTGGTCAAGAAGCGCGGCTGACGCTGTGTCACGGCCCTTTCTTCCCCGCTCCGTCGAGTGCCTCCGCGGCTACACGCCGAGGCAGTTCACCCAGGATCTCATCGCCGGAGTAACCGTCGGCCTGGTTGCGCTGCCTCTCGCGATGGCGTTTGCGATCGCGTCCGGCGTCCCGCCGCAGGCCGGTTTGTACACCGCGGTGGTGGCCGGCTTTCTCATTTCGGCCCTCGGTGGTTCGCGCACGCAAATCGGCGGACCGACCGGCGCCTTCGTGGTCATTGTCTCCGGCATCGTCCTGAAATTCGGCCTGTCGGGTCTCGCGCTCGTGGGAATGATCGCGGGTGGTCTGCTCCTGGTCATGGGCCTCACGGGCCTTGGAGCGGCCGTCAAATTCATCCCACGCCCTGTGACCATTGGATTTACCAATGGCATCGCTCTGCTCATCGCATCCACTCAAATCAAAGACTTCCTGGGAATCACGACGCCCCCATTGCCGAGCGAGTTCATCCCGCGGATCGCGATGCTCGCCCGCAACGCCGCCACGTTCCGAGGAGAAACGGCCGCGGTGGGCGCGGCCTCTCTTGCCGTCATTCTGTTCTGGCCGAAACTGACCCGGCGGATTCCCGGCTCCATCGTGGCGCTGTTGCTTGCGACAGCCGTCGCCGCCAGCTTCCAACTGGACATCGACACGATCGGAACGGCGTTTGGCGGGATCCCGCAGGGATTCCCGCACTTTGCCTTTCCCCGCTTTCACCCGGCTGACATTCTTCCGCTGCTTCCCTCCGCGTTCACGGTTGCCCTTCTGGCCGCGGTCGAAAGCCTGCTGTCAGCCGTAGTTGCCGACAGCATGAGCGGAGACCATCACAACTCGAATGTGGAACTGGTGGCACAAGGCGTGGCGAACATCGTCTCTCCGATGTTCGGCGGAATCCCCGCCACGGGCGCGATCGCCCGCACGGCGACGAACATTCGCTCGGGCGCTCTTACACCAGTCGCGGGGATGGTTCACGCGCTGACGCTGCTCACCATTCTGCTGGTCGCAGCTCCGCTGGCCCGGTTCATTCCACTGGCCACGTTGGCGGCCGTGCTGTTCGTCGTCGCCTACAACATGGGGGAGTGGCGGGAGATCGGCACGATTGTCCGTCTGTCGAAAACCGATATCTCCGTCTGGATCACGACGTTTTCGCTGACGGTCCTGGCGGATCTGACGGTCGCCGTCGGCGTGGGTATGGCCCTGGCCGCGCTGCTTTACATCCGACGCATTGCAGAGACGACAACGGTGGCGGCGGTCACCCCCGAGTACCTGCGGGACGGCCAGGCCCACATTCTGCAAGACAAGGACATTCCGGCGAATGTCACCATCTTGCGAATTCATGGCCCCTTTCTGTTTGGTACAACCGACAAGCTCGCCGACGCCACAAGCGACCTCTCGCGGTTGGGGGACATTGTCATCCTGCGTCTTCGCAACATGACCGCTCTCGATGCCACGGGCATTCATGCCCTGGAGCAATTCTCCGAGCGCTTACATAAGGCGGGCAAGAGTCTTCTGCTCTGCGGCGCCAGAGATCAACCATCACAGCTCATCTCACGATCCGATTTCCTGCACATCGTGGGACCCGAGAATGTGCTGCCGCACGTTCGCGCCGCATTGGCACGCGCGACCGAGATTCAAGGCGACTTTGCCGGCGTCGGCCGGGAACTGGCGCGAGATATGGAACGCCGGCCGCTCTGAGTCTCGCGAGAATCGTACGACCGTTAACAGTTTTGCCAAACGGGTCGGGCCGGTCCGCGTCTTGCCTCCGCGAAACTCCGCCAGCTCTAAAGATTTAGCCCGCCCTCCGGTGGCATCGGCCATGCCTACGTCTCTGGATACCACTTTTGCCATCCAGAAGAAAACATTCCCCGAAGGAGGGTGATGATGTCGCAGGAGGATAGTCAGCTCGAGATAAAAGAAAAAACGCAGCAGCTATTGCACGGATCGCTGAAGCATGTTCGGGTGGCGGCGCTCGCATTGGCGCTGGTGCCATTGGCCTCGGTCGCGATCACCCCGTCCATAGCGATGGGCCAGGGATCGGGTGGTACGTCCGGAATCACCGTGCCGTCACCGTGCGATTTCGTTACCAGCGGCGGCTTCGTCTTGACCGATGGCGGCAAGGAGGCGAACTTCGGTGCCCACGGCGGCTGCAAGCACGACGAATTCTGGGGCCACCTGAATTACGTCGATCACACCACCGGTTACCACGTCGACAGCGTCGAGATCACCGGCTATCTCAGTCCGTTCCCCGGCTCGAATGTCCGCGACGTCTGCGGGATAGCCACGACGAACGCGGCCGAAGCCGTGACGCCCGTGTACTTCCGTATCCGCCTGGTTGACAACGGGGAACCCGGCGTCGCCGATCTGTTTGGTATTCGTCTCTCTAACGGCTACAGCGTCACGCCGCGGCTGCTTGGACGGGGCATGAAGGGCGGCGGAAACGTGCAGCTTCACGATCCAAACCCATCGACGGCGTTCACCGGCACGCCGCCGGACGAGCTCACGATGTGCCACGGCGTCGCTGAACCATAGCGAAGTGTAGGGCGGGTCCTTTTGGACCCGCCCTACCGCACCCGCACTTCCACCGCGCCGGCGCGCTCCCTGACATCGAAGCACGGTTGTGGATGCGTCGCCGGACCGTTGATGACGCTCCCATCCCGCAACGCGAATTCCGACCCATGCCACGGACAGACGATGCTGCCGTCCTTGAGCGTGCCCTCCGACAGCGGCCCGCCCAGGTGCGAACAATGCTCCGCGAGCGCGCACATGGTGCCGTGCTGCCGCGCGACCATCACCGGTGTGCCGTCAGCATCGCCGAGGCGCCTGGCGTTGTCCGGCAGATCGCTCGCCTCCAGAGCGCGCGTGAACTCTTTCGGCCCACCTTCGTCGGCGTGCGTGACGCCGATACGTTCGCGATAGACGAGCCCGCCGCCAAGATAGGCGGCGGCGGACGCGACAGCGAAGCCGGCGGCCCCATAGATGCGCCCAAGGTGGCGCTCGCCCTTGCGCCGCATGGCCAGCGAGGTCACGTACAGGGCCGTCGCCGAAAGGTTCAGGAGACCATGCACAAGGCCGAGACGTTTGGCCCGGCCGTCGGTCTCACTCCAATCGGTGAGCCCGGTGACGGCGGCGCCCACGGCACCGGCGACGCCGACGCCGACCGCAATGTCGGCGGCGCGCCCATAGGCGCGATCGCTCGTCGCGACCTCTGCCGTGTCGAAGACGAGCGCGGTCGTCCAGGCGCCGAGGGGCACGTCGGTGAGCGCCGGATGCAGCGGGTGCCCGAGCCAGACGCCATGCACGGCATTCTTGATCTGCTGTCCCGTCTCGCCGGCCGCCTCGTAGGCCTGGCGCACCGCCGTGCTGAGCGGGTCCGCGATCGGTTGGAGCCAGGATTGATCGGCAATCGTTTCGAGCGCGGTTTCTCCCACAGTCCCTCCTTTTTTATCGACCCTCGAAAATTCTTAGTGACCCTTGAAATCGCTGACCTTGTCTCGGAACAGCGTGAGCGCGATGCGGCCCCGGTTTGGCTCGCCCCGGGCGAGCGATTCGGCCATGTGCAGCGCCTGCTTCGCGTTGATGCGGGCCGGCATGGGCGGCTCGAACGGATCGACGATAGCCTCGACCAGCGCGGGACCGTCGGCGAGCATCATGGCTTCGAGCGCCGGCCGCGCCTCTTCAGCCGTCTGGCACCGGAAGCCGATCGCGCCGCAGCTCTCTGCGAATTTGACGAAGTCGATCGGCTCGAGCTGCACGCCATATTCGGGGTTGCCGAGAAACACCATCTGCTCCCACTTGATCATGCCGAGGACGTTGTTTTTCACGATCACCACCTTGATCGGCAAGCGGTACTTGACGGCCGTGGCGAATTCGCCCATCAGCATCGTGAAGCCACCGTCGCCGACAAAGGCCACCGATTGACGCCCTGGATAGGCTATCTGCGCCGCTATCGCGTACGGTAACCCCGGCGCCATCGTCGCGAGATTTCCGGAGCAGGAGAACATCTGACCGCGCTTGATCTGGATATAGCGCGCGGCCCAGGTTGTGACCGTCCCGGAATCAGTCGAAATGATCGCATCGTCGGCGAGGAGATCGTTGAGTGTCGCGGCGACGACCTGGGGCTTCATCGGACTGCCGTCACGCGTGGAGCGCGTATGCAGCAGCTCGCGCCACTCCTTCATGCCTGCCTGTGCCTTCGTCAGAAAGGAGCGATCTTCACGCCGATGAATCATCGGCAGGAGCACCTGCATGGTTGCCTTGGTGTCGCCGCAAAGGCCGACCTCGACCGGGAACCGGAGCCCGATGCGCGATGGATCGCGATCGACCTGGACACCGCGGCACTTGTCGTGTTTGGGATAAAACTCCATGTACGGGAAGCTCGTGCCGACCATCAATAGCGTGTCGGCCTCCTCCATGGCGATCTCCGAGGGCTCTGTGCCGAGCAGCCCGATACCGCCGGTTGTAAATGGTGAATCGTCGGGAACCGCTCCCTTGCCGAGCAGCGGCTTGACGATCGGGGCCGCCATCGCGTCGGCAAGTTGCTCGAGCTCGTCAGTCGCGCCAAGCGCACCCTGACCGGCAAGAATGACGGTTTTCTTTCCGGCATTGAGCACATCGGCCGCCGCGCGGATGTCGGCACTGCACGGCACGACGATGGGCGGACGCCAGATGTTGGTCGTGTGGCCCTCGACCTTCTTGGCCGATTTCTCGTCCTTGCCGATTTCCTGCTCCTGGAAATCGACCGGGATCGTGAGGTGTGCGACACCGCGACGTGAAAGCGCGGTGCGGCAGCCGGCGTCGACGAGCGCCTGCACATGGCCCGCGCCAAGGACCATCTGGTTGTAGACGGCGACGTCTTTGAACAGCGAGAGGAGATCGACTTCCTGCTGGTAGTGCGTGCCGATGAGATCGTGATAGGTTTGCCCCGTAATCGCGAGCACCGGCGCCCCGTCGAGCTTGGCGTCATACAGGCCGTTCAAGAGGTGAATGGCGCCAGGGCCAGAGGTGGCAAGGCACACACCGAGCCGGCCTGTGTATTTCGCGTAACCGCATGCCATGAAGGCCGCGGCTTCTTCGTGACGAACGAGGACGAACGTGATCTTGTCCTGGCGCTTCCGCAGCGCCTCCATGATGCCGTTGATGCCGTCGCCGGGCAGACCGAAAATAACGCGAACGCCCCAATCGATGAGGCGGTCCGCCAACACGTCTGACGTAGTCCGGGCCATCTGATTCTCCGAACGCATGCGGGGTGCAAGCCCGGCGCCAGCGGGGCACGCCTGTTGCATTTTTCACAACTCGACTTTGGAGCGTGCCATGGTGCGACCGTTCGCAAATCGTCGTGAAGCTGGCGTCGAGCTGGCGTCGAAGCTTCGGCAGTATGCCGGCCGAAACGACGTGGTCGTGCTGGCGCTCCCGCGCGGCGGTGTGCCCGTCGCTTTCGAGGTGGCGGAGGCGCTCGATGCGCCGCTCGACCTTTTTC
>Ga0193706_1001310_pt1 | contig 11329 bp, 7 predicted proteins | sample U3c1metaG_FD_160130 | JGI IMG/M metagenome (GOLD analysis project Ga0193706, IMG submission 160130) | Soil microbial communities from a riparian zone of the East river system, Colorado, United States - U3c1 | ecosystem: Environmental > Terrestrial > Soil > Riparian zone | place: USA: East River... | reverse complement strand
TGAGCACCCACGAGACAGAACCATCGGCCCAGACTTCGCGCTCGACTTTGCCGATGAGCGGATCGCCCGTGTGCATGATGCGTTGCTCGTCGGCGAAGGATTGCCGCGCGTAATCGGCATGAAAGAAATCAAAGTCTCGTTTGCCGAGCACCTCATCGTGAGCCGTCAGGCCCAGGCGTTTGATCAACGCGCGGCTGCAACGAAGGAACTGCGATTCGCTGTTCTTGAAATAGATATGGTCAGGCGAGCTGTCGAGCAGCGTGCGGAGCAGGTCGCGTTCGTACGCCAGCGCTTTCTCCATGCGCTTCCGATCCGTGATGTCCAGGAAGCAGCCCTGCGTGCCTTTGGCCGCGCCATCGGAGCCATAGAGCGGTACTTTCATCGCCTGCACTTCGAGGACTTCACCGGCGCGGGTTTGCACGAGCTCTTCCGTTTCGATCGTGATGCCATCGCGCATGACGCGTTGATGATCGTCCAAATATTTCGCGGCCAGCTCCGGCGGCGTGTGTTGGTCCTCGGCGCCGCCTGGAAATTCCTCCGGCGTGCGGCCCAGGATGCGCCAGAAGAACGCGTTGCCGAACATCAGCTTGCCGGCGTGATCCTTGCGATAGACCGCGATCGGCAGGTGCTCCACCAACGAGGAGTAGAGCGACTGCGATTCCCGCAACGCCTCCTCCGCCCGTTGCCGCTCCGTCACTTCAGACTGCAACTCGCGGGTGCGCTCCACGACGCGCTGTTCCAGTCCGTCCTGCGCGCGGTGCAACGCCGCGTCGCGATCCTGGATTTGCGCGAGCATTCCATTGAAGCCTTCCACCAGGCGCCCGACTTCGTCGTCACCGAGCTTTGGCGCGCGAAGGGAGTAATTCTTTTCCGACGCGACGCTGAGAATGGTTTGCGAGAGCGCCAATAGCGGTTTGGAGATCAAACGTTGCAGCCGCGCGGAGACAAGCAGCGCGGATGCGATTGACGCGAGCAGCACCAGACCCGCGATGCCGGCGTGGCGCTTCATGCGCGCGCTCAGTTCCGAGAGGTCCGTCTCGATCATCACCGTGCCGACATGATGTCCCTCGTAAGTGATGGGCCGATGGATGCTCAGCGAAGTGGGCGTGAAGGAATGCCCTTCCCTGCTTTCCGGAGCGCGCCGGGAAATCTTCGGAGCATCCGGCCGCAGGTACGAGACGAACACCTGCCGGTTCGTGTCATAGACGATCGCCGCCGTCACGTGCGGATCGGTTCGCACGACGGAGAGGATGTCCTCGGCTGGTTTGGGTTCCTTGAACTCCAGCGCCGCCGTGCTGCTCTGGGCCACCAGCTCCGCGCGAAAAATTCCCTGCGCGAGCTTTTGGTCCTTAAAGGTCAGGACGTCGTAAAATGTAAATCCCCCCGCCGCCAGCAGCAGCGCGCCGCCGCTCGCGACCATCGCCACCAACATCACCTTGGTGCGGATCGAGAAGTCCTTGAGCGCGCGGCGTCTCACGGTTCCCTTCCTTTCTCTCGCACAATGGTGGAGACCTGTAGCAGCCGCGAGCTGACCTGGAGCCCCGCGCTCTTCGCGGCTTCGAGATTGATTTCGAATGGAAGTTCCCCCGCCACTTTCGTGAAGTTGATCATGCCGCCCGCTTCGGCAAATCCAGCCGCGTCGCCGATCGTGAGCACCGGCTTCCCTCCAAGCGACTTCTGGATTTCACGCGTGCGAGCGACTTCAGGCGAGGGAAGGAAGAGGATGTGCAAGCCGTCGGCCGGCAGTTCATTGAGACGCCGCACCACGAGTGGACGCCCGTGGACCAGGATCATCTTCAAGTCTTCGTCCAGTTGCGGGCCAAACGGATCATCGCCAAGGATGCCGATGACGATGGGAGAATTGGTCGCCGCGAAAGCGGTTTCGGGCCACGCGACGAAGTTCGCGAGCTTGGGCAGGAAGGCGGCTTTCACCTGCGCCTCGACGCTTTCCGCAGGTTCGGCGGCCGCGGCGCTGCACGCGCAACTCAAAGCAAGGACGAGCAGCAAGGCCCTTCCTACCCCTGGCGCCTGACGAAGAGCTGTTGTGACATGGGAAAGCATGGCGCGTCAGAATTTGTAAGTAAGCTTCACGCGAAAGCCGCGCCCGTCCTGCACGATCGTTTCTTGAAGATGGTCCTCGGCTCCGGGGTAACCGTACTTGGTATCGAACAGATTGTGGATGCTCGCGGAGATGTCGAGGTTCGGGGCCAGCTTGCGGCTGAAGAAGGTGAGATTGACGACCGCGAAATCCTTCGCGCTTCTTCCTGTGACGGTGCGCACGCCGCCGTTGTATTGCACCTCGACACCGCCAAAGATTTTGTCGCGATACAGCGGTACGCTCACGTTGAGCTTGGCGAGATGACGCGGTGAATTGCTCAGCTCCTCTCCGGTCTCCGCATCGTCGCTATCCTGGATGGCGTAGCTGACGCGAGCCATGATGCCGGGCCAACGTCCGTCCAATTCAAATTCAAGACCCATCCCCCGCGCGGCATCCACGTTCACGTAAACGGAGTCGCCATTCGGTGCGATACGTTGCGAGATCAATTGATTGACGTTGTCGTAGTAAGCCGAGGTGGTGAAACGAAGGTTCGCCGGCAGCTTCTGTTCGTAAACCAGCTCGTACGTGTCGATCGTCTCCGCGTCGAGATCCTCCGCGTCGGGATTGTAATAAAGCTCGAACACGTTGGGCGCACGAAACGCGCGGCCATAGAGCGCCTTGATGGCGGTGTTCGTCCACGGCGAGTAGATCAGTCCGCCGCGAGGATTCAGCGCGCCGCCGAAGCGATCGAAGTAATCGTAGCGCAGTCCGGCGGTGGCGAGCAGGTTGGTCAACAACACCACTTCGCCCTGCCCGTAAATTCCGATGTTCCGGCCCTGGCGCCTGTCGTCCAGATAAACGAAGCGCGGCGCCTTGTCGTAGTTGAACTGGTCCTGCCGAATGTCTTCCCGGTAATCGAAGCCGAAGACGAACATGTGCCGATCGAACACCTTCTGGTTCAACTGCCATTCCGTTCCTGCCCAGTCGCCAATGATCCGATCGCGATACAACGTCACGACCCCGGGCGTGTATTCAGCCGGATAAGTTCCGTAATAGCGGTAAGCGTCATAAAACACGCGCCCGGTTACATGCGTGTCTTCGCCGAAAGCGTGATCGTACTTCACGTCGGCATAGCCGCGAATGTCCACCGTCTCCTCACGTCCATCCGCGAACACGGTTTCGAACGAAGCGGTCGGCACATTCTTTTCCCGTGCGTTGATTCCGCCGCTCAGCGTCAGGTCGTGGTAACGGACGGACGCGAAGAAGTTGCCGGCACGTTCCTCGTCCGAGTCACGGACGATGCCGAAGTGATTGGTCCGTCCCTTGAACTCGGGATAATGGATACGGTCCTGTCCCTGGCTTTCGTAAACGGACGCGGTCAAGAGCAACTCGATGTCGTTGGTGAATTTCTTTCCGAGCGTGGCGCGCAGCTTGTAAGTGTCCAGGCTTCCGGCTTCGAACGATGTTTCCACGCCATCGATCTGCGCCCCGCGTTTCGTCACCACGTTGATCACCCCGAAAAATGCGCTGCTGCCGTAAATGGAAGAGCTGGGGCCGCGAATGATCTCGACGCGATCGATGATGTCCACATCCACGACGCTGTCGTGGCCCAGATACATCGAGTCGTAGATGTTGTCATTCATCCGGTGGCCATCGATCAACAGCAGCACGCGGCTGTTGTAATCGCCCGGGCGGGCAAAGCCGCGAACGCCGATGTACGAGTAGTTGCGATCGTCAGTGACGTACAATCCGCGAACGCTGCGCAGGACGTCCGCGAGGTGGCGATGGCCGTAGCGTTGGATTTCATCGGAGGTGATGATCGAGACGGAAGCCGGTGCATCGGAAATGTCCTGCTCGAACTTTGATGCGGCATAGATGCGGTCCACCTTTACCTCGAGCAGATCCTCGAAGCTCATCTCCATGAACGCGTTCGTGCCGCTCCTTTCCGCGGCGGCCAAAGGCAGCGTCATCGCGGAAAGCAACGTCAACACGGCAGCGAATGTCGCCCGGCCCCAATGATCGCGACGGGCCGAAAGTCCCATTCGCCAGCGCAAATCGCTTTTGCGTGGCATTGGTGGTTGTATCGGGGGAACCGGGCGACCGCTTGAAGTAAATTCCTCTCCGAGTCAACCCGCGGAGAGGGCAGAGCAATAAATGTCCATATCGTGGGACCCGGCCCCCCCGCCGTCATTTGTCCGACACGCGCCCCCACCTGTCGTTCTGGGGGCGAGGATGCCGCAACGGCGCACAGAAATGATAAGCTCATCGGCGAACCAGGGCCGCTCTTCCCCCTCACGGAGAGGGAGACCCGGCATCCCGCGCTTCGAGCAAACCAACCTCTTCGCCTGTTCAAGAGACTGGAGAACGTTCCTCCTTCTCCCCGGAGGAGAGGGCCTGGGTGAGGGAAAAGGCGCGCAAGAAGGAGCAAGAACGCCACGCCTGGATAAATTCGTGACGGATTACAACAAGCTCATCGATGCCATTCTGGAACTGAACAACGAGACGCGGTTCATGCTGCTCAGCCCGATTCGGCACGAGAAGCTGCCGCCGCCGCTGCGCGACCCGGCGCGTCACGACGAAACGCTCGCGAGCTACACGAAGGCGATTCAGGGAATTGCGGAGCAGTGCGCGGGATGACACTCTCGCGCAGTGCAGCCCTTGAACCTCGACAAACTTCGCGAAGCAGTGCGGGCTGGGAATATCGAGTGGCGCAAGCATGTGCTTCAGCGCATGGCGGAACGGAACATTTCCCAAGTCGCCGTCCTTGATGCGCTCCTGTTGGGTGAACGAATTCGCGATTACCCGGAAGACAAACCGTTCGCTTCGGTGCTTTTTCTCGGATACGATGGCTCTAGGCCGCTGCACGTTGTCACGTCCTTGGATAAAACGGCGGGACAGGCTTTCATCATCACGGTTTACGAGCCGTCGCTGGATGTGTTTGAAGCGGACTACAAAACGAAACGAAAAACATGAGTGCGCCAGGTTCAGTTTGTCCTTTGTGCGGTGGCCACAAGGCCCCAGGCACAGCCACGTTCACCGCTGACATCGGCACGGGCGTTGTTGTCGTGCGGCACGTGTGCGCAACCGTGTGCGCGCAATGCGGTGAGGAATGGATTGATAACGAGACCGCGCGCAAAATCGAAAGCATCGTCGAGGACGCGCGGGCGAAGAAGCGGCAGGTGGAAGTGGCGGATTTGGCGGCGTGAAATCGCGGAACGCGCGATTTGTAGGGCAGCTTGAGATTCCAATTCCCTGAAAATCATTCACATGTCCCTCCCACGCCCTTTCCGAAGGACTGCGCGACCAATGGCAGACGGGCGTTATTCGTGGGATTACGTCCGTGACTCACGTTTCGCCAAGTCCGCGGAACACTACATTCGCTCGTTCTTGATGTTGCTCCGGGACGTGCAGCATCTGTTCGACTACGTCGAGCCAGCCGACAGCAATCTCGACTGCTGTTCGTTTCGAACGGAGCCGCGCTACAAAAATGGACGTATTCGCGATTGGAACATGGGCGATTACAAAAGGATTGAAGTCTCACACCATCTCTCAAGGTACGAAGTTCGTTTTCCACTGTGGCGAGGTAATCATTCGATTCGGCAACCGTTTGCCGCGTGGAAGGACGGTAAATCGCTTGGGTGGTACGAGGCTTATAATGAGAGCAAACACGACCGGCATGACGCGTTTGAAAAAGCAACTTTCTCGAATGTGGTCGATGCCCTCTCGGGTCTGCTGGTTCTCCTGTCGGCTCAATTTCATCGGTGCGACTTCGCCCCTGCCGATTACTTGAGTGCCGGAGAAATCGATGATGGCTTTGAATCGGCGATTGGTGACTACCTTCGTGTCAGATTTCCGAAGGATTGGTCGCCTGACGAGCGGTACGACTTCAATTGGGGACTCTTGAAACAGGAGCCGAATCCGTTTCAAAACTTTGATTACTCGAAGATCTGAGCCTGAATGTTTGCGTCCCTGCCACTCGTCTGAAATCTTCACAACTATGAACCGTTTCATTTTCCTTCTGGCGTTACTTTGTCCGGTGCTGGCGTTTGCCGCCGCGCCTGCCAAACCGTTTGAGCTGCGCGAGGGGGACCGCGTGGTGTTCCTCGGCGATACGCTCATGGAGCGGGAAAAGGACTTTGCCTCCATTGAGTTGATGATGACGCTGCGGTTCCCGGAGCGAAACGTCACGTTCCGCAACCTGGGCTGGAGCGCGGACACGCCGGTGGGAGTTTCGCGCGTGAGTTTCGACTGGCCGAAGGGCGAGAGCGAAATGTTCCGCGTGCTCATGGAGCAAGTGCGTCAGGTGCAGCCGACGGTCGTGGTGCTCGGGTACGGAATGGCGAGCTCGTTCGATGGTGAGGCGGGGTTGGAGAAGTTCACGGCGGATTACAACAAGCTGATTGATGGCATCCTAGCGCTGAACAAGGAAGCGCGGTTTATCCTGCTCAGTCCGATTCGGCACGAGAAGTTGCCGCCGCCGCTGCCGGATCCTGACTTCGCATCCTTCGCTCCTTCGCGGGACAAAAATGGTGGCCCGCGAAGGGGCGAAGTTGGCGAAGCGGGAAAAGGGATGAGTCACAACGAAATGCTCGCCAGCTACACGAAGGCGATTCAGGGGTTGGCGGAGAAGCGGGGATTGCCGTTCGTAAATTTGTTTTCGTCCTTCGAACAACGCATTCCAGCGGGAGCACAGGCCGAGTTCATGCCGCCTTGGACTGATAATGGGATTCACTTGAACGCACTGGGCTATCGCAAAGTCGCTCTGGACGTTGGTCGTTCGCTGGGATGGCCCATGCAAAACATTCCGGGGTTCGCTTCAACGAGCCAATTTCATCTAAACGCTGATCTCCGCAAAACCATCCTCGCGAAAAATCAACTCTTCTTCCACCGCTGGCGGCCGGAGAACAGCACTTACCTCTTCCTCTTCCGCAAACACGAGCAGGGCAAGAACGCGCAGGAGATTCCGAAGTTTGATCCGCTCATCGAAGCCGAGGAGAAGAAGATTGCGACGCTTCGCAAACAGCCGCCGCAGGCTCCTTCGCCCGGACAACTCGCGCGCAAGCCTTCACAAAATCCTTTGCCCGAAAAGCCTGCGACTCCATTTAAAGACCAGCCGCACCCCACCTTCCAACTCGCCGATCCGAATCTCGAAGTCACGCTCTGGGCCGAGAATCCGCTGCTCGCCAAACCCATCGCCATGAATTGGGACGCGCGCGGGCGGCTCTTCATCGCCAGTTCGTCCCTCTATCCGCAGATTGAGCCGGGACAGGCGCAGGACGACAAAATCCTCATCCTCGAAGACACCAACGGTGACGGGAAAGCAGACAAGACCACCGTGTTCGCCGACGGCCTGTTGATTCCCACCGGCATCGAGCCGGGCGACGGCGGCTGCTACGTCGGCCAAAGCACGGAGTTGCTCCACTTCAAGGATACTGACGGCGACGGCATCGCGGACCAGCGGCGCGTGGTGTTGAGCGGATTCGGCACCGAGGACACGCATCACATTCTGCACACGTTGCGCTGGGGACCGGACGGCCAGCTCTACATGAACCAGTCGATTTACATCCACAGCCACATCGAGACGCCGCACGGCGTGGTCCGGCTGAACAGCGGCGGCACGCTCGCGTTGCGCCCCGACACGATGGAACTCGGCGTGACGATGAAGGGCCTCGTCAACGGCTGGGGCCATGTGTGGGACGACTTCGGCCAGGAATTTCAAACGGACGGCGCGGGCGGCGCGGGCATCAACTGGAACCTTCCGCAAGCGACCTTCCTCACTTACGAAGGCGCGCGGCGCATCATCGGCAGCGTGAGTCCCGGCTCGTATCCGAAGTTCTGTGGGCTGGAACTGATCAAGAGCGAGCGCTTCCCCAAAGAGTGGCAGGGCAACGCCGTGACGCTCGACTTCCGCGCGAACCGCATGGTGCGCTTCGAGATTCTGGAGCAAGGCGCCGGCTACACGACCAAGCAACACGAATTTTTGCGCAGCACGAACATCACGTTCCGTCCCATTGACGTGAAGCTCGGTCCCGACGGCGCGCTCTACATTGCGGACTGGAGCAATCCGATCATCCAGCACGGCGAAGTGGATTTCCGCGACCCGCGCCGCGACCGCGAGCATGGGCGCATCTGGCGGGTGGGTTACAAGGGTGGGAAGGATTTGAAGGCGCCGGAGTTGGTGAAGGCGACGAACAAGGAACTCTTGGAGCAACTCGTCTCGCCAAACGAGTGGATTGGGAAGCAGGCACGCCGGGTTTTCGTCGAGCGATTCCGCGAAAAGACACCCGACCTCTCGCTTGATCGAGACGTGGTCAATTGGGTGAACGCACAGAAGGACCAACTTGGCGAACTTCAAGCTTTGTGGTTGCTACAAGCTCTCGACAGCAAAGTCTTTGTGGGCCCAAAGGGCGTTGATTATCAACAGCAGAAAATCGCGACCGGCCTCTTCGAAAGTGTTTTGAACGCCAACGATCCGCGAGTTCGGGCGGCCGCCATTCGCGTTATTGGTGCATGGACGGGCAACACCCCCGGAATTCCAAGTTTGGCGACTCCGCGATTCCAAGAATCATTGGCTTTCACTCCGCTCGCAAGCACGCGCGGACGGGCCCTTACGCTCGGGCCGCTACCAAAGGCAATTGCCGATGACCATCCCCGCGTGCGCATCGAAGCGTTGCGTGCGCTAGCGCGCATCCCGACGGCGCGCGCGGCGGAACTCGCGTTGAGCGTGCTCGACTCGAGTAGGAGCCGACGTGAGGAGGCTCAAACTGAAAGCGGAAAACGGAAAACGGAAAACGGAAGCGATCAGAGCCTCCTCACGTCGTCTCCTACGGAGTTGGATCCGTGGCTCGAGTACGCGCTCTGGCTGACCATCAATGATCTCGCCGAGCCGTGGGCCGCCGCCGTCGAATCCGGCGCCTGGCGCATCGAAGGCCGCGAGAAACAACTTCAATACGCGCTGAAAGCCATCGAACCCAAACTCGCGACGAAGCTGATGGCCAAAGTCATCGGCGATAAACCGCTCCTGCGCGATGGCGACGGTGGCATGACCGAATTGATCGGCCAGGCCGGCGGTCCTGCGCAGTTGCGGCTGATGTTTGATCAAGTCTTGAGCGGCGGCTTCACCGACGAGGCGGCCGCACGAGCGTTGAATCAACTCGGCGAAGCGGCGCGATTGAGGAACGCGAAGCCGTCAGGTGATTTAAGCGCCATCACGACCATGATTGATCGAGCCGACTCAGTGGTCCGCGCTCCGGCCGCGAAACTCGCCGGCTCCTGGAAACTTCAAAGCGCCGCGCCGTTGCTCGGCAAACTGGCCAACGATGCGAGCGCGTCTGCGGCGTTGCGACAGGCCGCCATTGAAGGCTTGCGAGAACTCGGCGGGCGCAACGCGATCACCGCCCTGCGCGATCTCACCAAAGACAGCAACGACACCATCCGCCGCAGCGCCGCCGCCGCCCTCGCGAGCGCCGACCTGAACGGCTCAATGCCGCAGATCATCGGTGTGCTTTCCACGACGACGAGCGAAGACGAAGCGCTGGGGCTCTGGCGGTCGTTGTTTGGGGCGAGAAGTTCTGCCAATGCCTTCGCGACGGCGCTTGGGAAAACGAACCTGCCCGAGGTCGTGGCCAAAGCCGGTGTGCGCGTGGCGCGTGAAGGCGGACGCAACGAGCCGACGCTCGTGATGGCATTGAACCGCGCGGGCGGACTGTCTGATCCTTCCACCGCGCTCACGGACGAAGAGATTCACGGCATCGCGTACAACGTCACCAAGGGGAATCCCGTGAATGGTGAAAGAATTTACCGCCAGAAACAACTCGGCTGCGTGATGTGCCACGCCGTCGGCGGCGCGGGTGGAAAAGTTGGCCCCGACATGACCAGCCTCGGCGCCTCCACGCCGGTGGTGGATTACATCGTCGAGTCCGTGTTGTTGCCGAACAAGAAGGTGAAGGAAGGTTTTAACTCCGTTCAGATCACCACGAAGGACGACGAAGACATCTCCGGCAACTTGGTTCGCGAAGACAACGAGCAGGTGATCCTGCGCGATGCGACGGCGAAGGAAGTTTCCATTCCCAAGCGCAACATCGCCACGCGCAAAATGGCGGGCTCGCTCATGCCGTCCGGGCTGGTGGATTTTATCACACCGCAAGAACGGCTCGACCTGTATGCATTCCTCGCGCAACTCGGAAAGCCGGGTTCATTCGATGCCACGAAGCAGAACGTCGCGCGTGTGTGGCGAGTGAATCCACGCATCACGCAGATTCACGAGAAGGGATTGGATAAGGTGGACTTCACGGAGAAAGATTGGTCGCCCATTTTTGCGACGGTTTCCGGGAGCGTGCCCAAGGAAGACATCGCCACGGAATTGAACGGCTATAGCGGCATGTTCATCGCGGCTTCGCGTTTCCAGACGGCGAAGGCAGGTCCGGTGCGTTTGAAAATCGCTGGCACTGATAGCCCGAAAGCGTGGATCGATGGGAAACCGATCGGCGGGGACAAAGCGCTGACTGTGGACCTGCCCGCCGGCGCGCATACTTTTCTCATTCGCCTCGGCATCAATGACATCAACGGACCGCTGCGGCTGGAGAGCGACGACGCGACGTTTTTGGTGGAGTAAATTCAGCGCTCGACGGCTGTTGGGCATGCTCACGTCAAGAAGAGCTGGATCTCCTCGTTCGTTCTTCAGCCCCGTTGCTGCTGGAGTACTTCTATTGGGTCATCGACATCCGGAATAACCGCGGCTGTGCCGACGGTTGAGCAAGGCTATCGGAACCGCAGGAATCCCGCCTTCCGTTCTCTATTTTTTCGCTAGAACCGCCACGTTCAGCGAAGCGGGCAATGGATGCATCGTCGGCGCCTTGAAACCAGACTGCGCGAGCATGTCGGAATATTCTGCGGACGTGTACGCGTCTCCCTCGGGCGTTGTGGCCAGCATCACCAGGCTGAAGCTGGCCGCTGCGGGAGGCGTGATTCGATCCGGGTTCGGCACAAATTCCACGATCGCCACCGTGCCGCCGGGACGTAGCGCAGAGTGCGCCCTTTTCAGGAACCGCACGCAGTCCGCTGCGTTAAAATGATGCAAGAAATTCGGCACCAGGACCACGTCGTAATTGTCGCCCAGTCCCACATCAAAGGCACTGCCGGCGATGGTGCTGAAACGGTCCGCGATGTTGGCAGCGCGAGCGTGCTCGCGGGCGACTTCCAATACCGGTGCCCAGTCCAGCGCGGCGAGATGCGCTTGCGGATATCTTTTGGCGAAAGCGATTCCCCACGCGCCGTGGCTGGCCGAAATGT
>Ga0193706_1001309_pt1 | contig 11337 bp, 10 predicted proteins | sample U3c1metaG_FD_160130 | JGI IMG/M metagenome (GOLD analysis project Ga0193706, IMG submission 160130) | Soil microbial communities from a riparian zone of the East river system, Colorado, United States - U3c1 | ecosystem: Environmental > Terrestrial > Soil > Riparian zone | place: USA: East River... | reverse complement strand
GGGGGGGAGGGGGCGCGCGGCGCTCGATCATCGGCTTTGCGGCAGGTCGGGCGGCGAGCAGTCCACCGGGGAGGCACTCGGATACCGAAGCAAGGCGCCATAGCAAATCTCGCCGCCGGCGTGGCCCTTCGTGACAAAGACGTACTGGGGGTTCTCGTACGTACTCGACCGTGATCGAGTCGCCTGAATTCAGCGCCAGCATTCCAAGGGAGAGCTGGGACTGGTCTTCGAATTGAAACGGCGCGTCGTAGAGCACCGTCGATTCTCACCCCTCACGATCTGTGCCTAACCATTCGTCACATCACGATGGAAGGAGTTCCGCCAAGGCGCCAGCGCCGTCACCAGGGCTGCAGGAGATTAGGGATTTAGGCGTCTCTGAATCCGGCCCGCTCCCGCTCCCGCTCTCGCTCCCGCCATCCGATTTCATCCATCCTGGAGGGCCTTGGCTAACTCGACGAGCATGGCCACAACGCGATCAAGGGTGGCGATGGGTATCGTCGCCGATGAGCTTCAGGCGGTGGCGGACATCGAGAGTGGGATTCGGTGGCAGAGCCTGGCGCTCGTGATCGAAAGGCATGGGAATCGGGAGCGGGACCGGGAGCGGGAGCGGGAGCGGGTCAGATCCGAAGCCGCGACATCGGACATCCCATCGCTACCACCGCCGCGTAGTTGCGTAGCGTCTTCTCGTAGCCAGTGGCGGAGCGACGGGCTTGCTTGAGGAGGTTGAACGTGCACTCGATCTTCGAGCGCGCCTTTTACCGCTCCTTGTCGTACGGGCAGCTTGATGCTGCGATTCCTTTGCGGCGATGACCGGCGCAGACCCTAGCGCACCGAGTCTTTTACAAAAAACACTCAGAAACCATGGCGTCCTGGCGGTTCTCTCACGATCGTCCCATGACTTGTGACGAATGCTCACGATCTGTGCGGGGGGGGGGAGAATTGGCAGCATCAAACCATCCGTCCGCGAAACCTCCCATTTTCAGCAGTCCGCTCGGATGAGTCATCCTTGATCTCGTGCGACAAAATGTCCCCTCCAACAAGCGGTGGCCATAACCATTTGCCGCGCGTTCAGGCGCGTTGGGTTGGCAGCGCGCATGTAGAGTTCCTGGCGTCATTCCTGCAAGAGCGCGACCTGTCGAAGCGGTGCATCTTTGAAGCGTCCCGGGCTCGGAATCCGCTGGTGTCGCGGCTCAAACCTCCTCGTTGCGTGCCAGCGAATCGGTAGACATGGATTCCAGCCCAGGGCGCTGCTTGGAGTAGGGTGCGTCGCGCGCGACCGATTGACATATGGCTGCAAGAATACCGAGGAGGTCCTATGCCTTGGATGCAATGGTTGCGCGCATCTGGCGCCGTCGCGTTCGTCGCCTCTTTGAACATGATCGCGTGCGGAGAGCGTGATGAGCCAGGGATTGACGACGCTGACAGCGGAGGAGGCGACACGGCGTCGGGCGTCCGCGATACCTCGATGGATCCGGACACTCATCGCCCAGACATGGGAAGCGGCGGGGCCAGGTCCGACGCGGCGGGCGCCGATCGCAGCATCCGGGACAGCACTTTCGTGTGTCCGACCAACTCCACCCAGCTCGGCAATCTCAATGGAGATCCTTGCACCCAAGAGGGGTTGACCTGTGCGGCTTGTCGCGGGGGACGCGGCGGTTACCGAAGCTGCACGTGCACGGCGCTCCGGTGGGCATGCATGGATTCGGACGAGGCGAATCCAACACTTGGCTGCCAAGCTCGTCCGGAGGCTGGCGGACCTGGCGGTTCACGCGACGGAGGATCGGGGCCTGGGCGAGATAGCGGACCGGGACCTCGAGGCGATAGCGGGCGAGCGGATGGTGGTAGCGGCGCCGACGCGGACGCGGACGCGGGTGGGCCTGCCGATTCCGACAGTGCCGCTGACGCCAGCCCCGATGGTGCTGCGGATGTGGATGCATCAATCGATATCCTTGAAGACGGCAGGTCCGATGCAGACGGCGGCCCGCACGACGACGCAGAAGACACCGGCGCGGACGCGTCTCCTGATGGAATCGGTGACGCAGCACCCTCCGACAACGCGAACTCGGATATCGCGGATCCCGACACCTCCCGTGACACCGTCGACGAGGCATCGGACGGGTGACGGCACCCGAACTCCACTCGGGCCTCGGTAGAGGCCGGCGGAACGTGCATTCCCCGTATCGAACTCGCGTGCTACGAAATCGTCGCGCATGTCCCTTGCAACGCGACTCATCATCTTGCTGGTCGTACCCTTCGCGCTCTGCGTGACGGCATTTGGCATGAGCACCATCCGGCTGCGGCGGGCCCTCATGCTGTCCGAAGCTGAACGAGAAATCCGCGATGACGGTACGGCGCTGCAGCTGACGTTCGATACGGTTCTGCACGAGCAGAATCCCGCCCAGTTCTCGCCTTTCGCCGAAGATCTTTCCAAAGCAGCCGACCGGATCCTCGGGGTGCTCTTCTTCGACGGCAACGGCAACCTCCTGGGAGCGTCACGCAGCGTGGAGGGTTACCGCGACGCGCTCAAGCCTCTCGCGCAGCGTGTTCACGGCAGCGGCCGCGCGGAGGTGCACACGTATGATTTTCGTGGCGTCCTGACCTACGCGCAAGCGATGCCGACCGGCCGATACGCGGTTGACGATGCCGGCCACGGCGTGGCCATCATCCTGCGCGATCTGGGATACATCGAGCGCAACCTCGCGGATTTCACGCGTCAGATCGTGTTCGTTGCTGCGAGCATCATCTTGGCGCTCACCTTCGGTATTTGGTTGTTGCTTCGCAAGAACGTGACCCAGCCGCTTTCATTATTGGTGGGCGGCGTGGAACGTGTCGCAGCGGGTGACCTCACTGTGGCCGCACCGGTCAAGCGCGCCGACGAGATCGGCCGGCTTGCATCGGCTTTCAATCACATGACCGCCTCCCTTCGCCGCACGGCCGAAGAGCTGGAGGTAAAGGGGAAGACCAACCTCGCGCTCGAACGGCGCCTTCAGCACGCACAGCGGCTCACTCTGATAGGTCAACTCGCCGCGAGCATCGCCCATCAAATTGGTTCGCCGCTGAACGTCATTCTCGGGAGGGCTCAATACGCGCTCAAGCTCGGAGGTCAAAGCGAACGCGACCAGCGTCATTTTCAGGAGATCGCCATGGGCGCCGAACGGGTGTCGCGGATCATCGAGCAATTGCTCTCGCAAGCTCGTAAGGCGCGCGGGCCGGTCGTTGCGGTCGACATCGGTCTGGTGATCCGCGAGACCGTCGGATTCCTGAGCGCAGAGCTCGATCGCTGCGGAATCGCTACCTCGGTCGAAGCCGAATTGGGCATCTTTGTCGAGGGGCGCCGCGACGAGCTCGAACAGGTCATTCTCAACCTCTGCCTCAACGCGATCCAGGCGCAGCCGCAGGGAGGGCGGCTCGCGCTTGCCGCGCATCGTGTCGCCGAACGAGGGGCAGATGTTCAAGTCGACGTGATCGATGAGGGTCCCGGCGTGCAGAGCGATCTTCGTGAGCTCATCTTCGAGCCCTTTTTCACCACCAAGGCAAACGAACAGGGTACAGGCCTGGGCTTGGCGATCTGCGATGAAATGGTGAGACGCCAGGGAGGCACCATTGCCGTCTCCGAAGCCCCTGGCGGTGGGGCGCTCTTCCGCATCACCCTGCCCCGCTATGGTGTGCAGGCGAGCAAGTCCGTCCCGGAGACATCATGACCCAGCCCGCGCAGCCGGCCCGCATCCTTGTCGTCGACGACGACAGCAGCCTCGGGCTCTTCATGATCGAGATACTCGGCGATGCGCACCACGAACCCTGGCTGGTGGAAAACGCAAAAGATGCCATGCGGCGCGTTCAAGAGGAAACGTGGGACCTCGTCATCACGGATCTGCGTATGCCAGGGATGTCGGGGCTCGAGCTGATTGGATGGATCAAGAGCTACGATCCACGGATCGCCGTACTCGCGATTACCGCGTATGGATCCATCGAAACCGCGGTCCAATCGGTTCGTGCCGGGGCCGCCGACTACATCACCAAACCGTTCGAGGCAGATGCGCTGCTCTTGGCCGTGGACAAATGCCGACACGAGCGCCAACTGCAGATGGAGCTCGCTCGTCTGCGCACGGAAGTCGACCGACGCTACGGATTCGACGCGGTCATCGCGCGAAGTGTCGTCATGCAGGAGGTCTTGGGCTTGGCCCGCCGCGTGGCGGACAGTCCCAGTACGGTTCTCATCACGGGAGCGAGCGGCGTCGGAAAGGAGGTGTTGGCCCGCGCGATCCACCAATCTTCCCGCCGACGTACGAAGCCTTTCTTCGCCATCAACTGCGCGGCAATCCCCGACAATCTTCTGGAGAGCGAACTGTTCGGATACAAGAAAGGGGCGTTCACGGGCGCAAGCAGCGACAAGGCGGGGCTCTTGCAGCAAGCCCACGACGGCACGTTGCTGCTCGACGAAATTGGGGATCTGCCTCTCGCTTTGCAGGCCAAGCTGCTCCGTGTTTTGCAGGAACGCAAAGTCTTCGCGGTGGGAGCGACCAACGGGGAACCGATTGATGTGCGTCTGATCGCCGCTTCGCACCGCGATCTGAAGTCCTGCATCGCGCAGCGAACGTTTCGGGACGACCTCTACTATCGCCTGAGCGTCATCGAGATTGCGATTCCTCGGCTTTGCGACCGCCCCGACGACATCATGCCTCTCGCCGATCACTTCCTTGCAAGCGCCAACCAGCAGCTGGGCCGAGCCGTGCGGGAATTTTCCGGCGCCGCCAAGAAGCTACTGTGCGCATATTCATGGCCCGGCAACGTGCGCGAGCTGGAGAACGCGGTCGAACGCGCCGTGAATCTGTGCGAGCACGAGGCCATCACGCCGGACGATTTGCCTCCGGCCCTGCGACGCCCGAGCGAGCAGGACTTTCTCGATCGAGCCATCGAAAAGCAGTGGACGTTGGCTGAGCTCGAAATGGCCTACGCTCGAAGGGTTCTGGCGCAGACGGCGGGAAACAAGAAACGGGCCTCCACGATGCTGGGCATCGATCGCCGTACGCTTCACCGGTGGCTGGGTGAGCAGGGCGCGGAGGAAGACGAAGCTCCGCGCACGACCTGGGGCGCGCCTTGGCAAAAGTGATGTGAAACGCACGCTGCGGCCAAGGCGTGGCCCGGACCGTGGTGCAACACGCCCCTCGTGCGTCAAAATGTCTCACGGCTCGGGGCCGGGGCGGTGGACTGCCCCCGCGCCCCGCCGGCCCGCAACCATCAGGACGGCTGGTGCGGACGTTGCAGATTCGGTGCTGGCCAATGAGGGTCGCTCCTAAGACGCTGGTGGCAGGGATGATCGCCCTTGCTCTCGACACAGCGTCGTTCGATTGGCCCCGCGAGGCAAGGACCGCAGGTGCAGCGCCGACCAGTGAGAAGGCTCTCTTTCTCGACGGTCGACAAATTCGCTATTCGGCCGACTATGCGAAGCGATCCCGGCTTGCATTCGCATCGGTCGAGCGAAGCCTCCTCTCTCCGGTGCTGAATGTCACCGGAACCGTCACGTTCGACCCGGAGCGGGTCGCGGCGGTCGGGGCGCGCATCCCGGGTCGCATCCGACGCCTTTGCAAGCTGGAGGGCGATACCGTTCACGCTGGCGACGTCCTCGCCGAGATCGAGAGCGCCGAGCTTGGAAAAGCACAAGCAAGGCTCGTCGCGGCGCGGGCGCGCGCTGATTCCGCCACCGTGAATGAGAGACGAGAGAAGCAACTCGCCAAGGCCGGAATCTCGTCGACCCGCGACGCCGAGCTGGCAGAGGACAATGCGATACGCGCACGGGCCGAGCTTTTCGCAGCGGAACAACGCGTTCACGCCATGGGGGGCTTGCCGGAACGCAATACTTTCGGAGTTCTGAGCGTTCGCACGCCCATCGACGGCAAAATCATCGAGCGAAACGTGTGGCGAGGTCAGCGAATCGAACCCACCCACACCGTATTTCGGGTCGCCGATCTTTCGAGGGTTTGGGTCGAGCTGGCGGTCTTCGAACGACAGATCGCCGCGATTCGTCCGGGCGATAGGGTGGATCTGTCTCCTGCCAGTGCCGGCAGCATGGTTCTAGGCGGTGTGGTGGACCACATCGGCGATGTCATCGACGTCGATACTCGAACCGCGCCGGTGCGCGTCGTCGTCGACCATCCACCCCTCATCCTTCGGCCAGGCCAGTCCGTTCTTGCCAGGATTCATTCATCTGTCCGATCGGACCCGTCGCTTCTCGTTCCCCAGAACTCTGTCACGAACATCGACGGCAAGCGGACCGTTTTCGTCTACCGCGCTCCGGACGGCATCGAACCGCGAACGGTTCAGGTCGGTGGCCACGACGACAAGCTCGTAGAGATTCTCTCGGGACTCCAGGCGGGCGAGGACGTAGCGACCTCAGGCGTCATGACCCTGACGTCCAACGTCTTTCGTCAATGACGGGCTCGACGGAAGCTTGCCCGACGCCGGAATGCTGGGACTCGTGCGCAGCCAAGACGGCACGATGAGGTTCAGCGGAATGACGCGCTCTCGCCGCTGCTCTTCTTCGAGATGGCGGACGCGCGCCTTGAGCATGTCGCGGAGCGTGATGTTCCCCACCAAGCGCCGAGGGTTCACGCGGTCCACCACGGGCAGGCTGGTGAGTCCTGTTGCAGCCATGCGGTTCATGATGGTGTGCAGGGGCTCGTCCGGATAGGCAGTGATCGGCTTGTGCGCAATGGATGCCAGCGACGGCTTCGACGCGTCGGCTGGCCCCTCGGCCCATCGCTCCAGAACCCAGCGCGTGACGACACCCGCCAGTTCCCCTCCACCATCCACGACGGCAAAAAGGCTCTGCCGGCGATGGTTCCCCGCGAGCGCCACTGAAATCTCTTCGCGTAGTATCGTTGCAGGAATGGCGGCGATTTCAGACCCCATGATCTCGCGCGTGAAGAGAATCTCGAGTGGGTCGGTGGCGTACTCGCGTGTCAGATGGAAACCTCGACGGCTCACTTTTTCGGTCAGAATGGACCTCTTGAGCACGAGCACCGTGAGGGCATGCGCGCATGTGACGGCGGTCATCAGCGGCAAGAGGAGGTTCACATCGTGCGTCAGTTCGAGCACGAAGACGATGCCGGTGAAGGGCGAACGCATCGTGCCGCCGAGGATCGCGCCCATGCTGACGACTTGCCAGAACCCCAGGCCTTGATTCGGGAACCAAAGTGCTTCCACGCCCCCTAGCGCGGCGCCCATGATGAGCAACGGCGCGAGTACGCCGCCGGACGTGCCCGACCCGAGCGACACCGACCAAATCGTCCATTTCACGACGATGAGCAGCAGCAGCGTTGGACCCACGAGGTCGCCACGCAAGAGCTTCTCGATCGTGTCGTAACCCACGCCGAGGGCATGTGGGTAAACCAGCCCGCCCATACCGACCACCACTCCGCCGATGGCCGGCCACCACATCCAATGGATCGGAAGCTTCTGGAACAGATCCTCGAACGCATAGACGCTCAGCGTCAAGAGGGCGGATAGGCCGCCCGCGAGCAAACCACAAGCGATGCATGCGGCGGCAGCGGTCGGACCGAACGACGCCGAATGCTCTGGTACGGGGAAAAGGGGACCTGTGCTCAACAAATAGGGGCGTGCGATTGCGGCTGTCGCACTCGCCAAGGCGACCGGGATGAAGCTTCTCGGCTTCCACTCGAACAAGAGCAACTCCACGGCGAGCAGCGCTGCCGCGACGGGCGATCCGAAGGTCGCCGACATGCCGGCCGCTGCGCCCGCCACGAGAAGCGTCTTACGCTCGGCGCTCGTCAGTCGAAAGAGCTGGGCCACGAGCGACCCCAACGCGCCACCCGTCATGATGATGGGTCCCTCGGCCCCGAACGGCCCACCGGACCCGATCGAGATCGCCGACGAAACCGGCTTGAGAACCGCGACCCGCGCCTCGATGCGGCTTCCTTTGAGCAGAATCGATTCGATCGCCTCCGGGATCCCATGACCGCGGATGCGCTCCGAGCCGTAGCGAGCCATGAACCCGATGATGAGCGCTCCCGCCACCGGCACGAATATTTCATAAGCGCCGAGCCGATTGTCGGCGGGGGAGACCAGCGCGGTACTCCACCTTTGGTAGAAAAACAGGTTCGTGAAGAGCCCGATCATGCGCAGCAGCGCGAGGGCCACGCAGGACGCCACGATTCCAATGGGTACTGCGAGCGCCATGATGGGCAGGACGCGTAGGGTGGTGGTGAAGTCGCCGAGCTCTTTGGGAGCACGCGGCGTACCGAGCCTCTGTCTCGCACTCAATCCGCTTTCCTCTTTGCTTTCTTCTTCACTGCGCCAACCGTTCGCGTGGTGTTCCCGTCGACGAGCTCTACGAGCGCCCGCATCAGGGTGGGACCGGTCGAGCGCAGTTCGGTCCTGTGGGTGAGGCTCAGTCGTCGCAGGAGCCGCTCGCCACGCGAGGTGAGGTGCAGCAGTACTTCTCGCCGATCCTTTGGGCTGCTGCGGCGCTCCACGAGCCCCCTCTCCATCGAGCGCTGCGCCAGCTCGACGGCGCTATTGTGCTGAAGCTGCAAGCGCTCGGCCACCGCGCCGACCGTCGGTCGCTCATCTGGCGGCATCCCCTTGAGGGCGAGCAAGAGTTGGTGTTGCTGCGGTTCGACGTGCGCGGCTCGGGCCGCCACCTCGCTGAAGGTCAAGAAGCGGCGAACGGCGTAACGCAGCTCGGCGAGTGCGCGATATTCCCGCGCGGTGATCGGTGCGACCCTGCTGGCCATTATATATCGCCTCACGACATAATATTTCGGTCGAGAAGACGCCAGAAGTATTTCATGCAGGGCGAGATCACTGTGAGCGCTAGCATTGACGAACATGGCTAGGATGGGCCGTGGTCAGATGGCGAGTACCTAGATGAAGTTCGGAGCGATTTTCATGCTCGCCCTGGGTCTGGCAATGGATGCCATGGCCGTGGCCGCAGCTCGCGGTCTAGCGGCGAGCCAAATCCGGGTTCGGCACGTCGTCCTCGTGGCGACTTTCTTCGGTGGTTTCCAGGCAATCATGCCTTTGATCGGATGGATGGCTGGCAGCCGCCTGGGTCCGTTCGTGGCAGCTTGGGACCACTGGATCGCTTTCGTTCTGCTGGTGGCTATCGGTGGAAAGATGCTTGCCGAAGGGCGAAGCACCAAGAAGCAGGATTCGCGCAGTGACGACGAGCTCTTCGGACCCAAGGTCCTGCTCGTCCTGGCGGTGGCGACGAGCATCGATGCTTTCGCCGCCGGGTTGACGTTGCCCATGCTCGACGCGCCCCTGGGCCTCTCGCTGGCGACGATCGGCGTGACGACGGCCGTGCTGAGCGCAGTAGGCTTGTTCGCCGGCCGGCGGTTCGGAGCATCGCTCGGACGTCGGCTCGATTTTGCGGGTGGCGTGGTCCTCATTGGGCTTGGCATCAAGATCCTGGTGCAGCATCTTCGCGGAGCTTGATGAACAACCCTTCGCGCAAATGTGAAAGCTCGACGGCGCACCGTTGGGAAAGCGATACTGGCCCACGTCGATGACGCTCCAGGAAGCCCTACTTTCGATCGCCGTGGCCATCGCCGCAGGGGCGCTCATCGGCGCCGAGCGGCAGCAGGCTCACCTGACTCCCACGAACAGCAGGCCTGCCAATCGTAACTCGCTAACGATCCGCCACATGCGATCAGAAGGGCCCGTTCGACGTCCGGCCAGTGCTCTCTCGGGCAGCTGAGCGATCAGGCGCCCCAGTCCTCGATCGGTGCGCCAGTGCGACGTGATCGAAACAACGCGCACGCGACCGGCATCCCGTCATCGGTCGTGAGCACCACCTCGGTCTCGAGCGCTCCGAAGTTCCCGTATTGGTAGAGCATCTGCGCTCTTTACGTTAGACTGCCCGCAGTGAAGTAGACTTCGTTGACTGGAGCGCGCGCTCTTCGTAGGGTCGAAGCAATGAGACGGCGCGCGCTCGCGATGTTCCCGCGATGTTTAGCGGGACTGGTTTTCATCGTGGCGGGTTGTACCGAATCGGCAGAGGACCGGGATGCCACGCCAGACGAGCAGGACGGCGCGGTGGACGCTCCAGCAGGCGATGATCGTGCCGTCGTCGACGACGCGGACGCTCATGAGCTCAGCGGTGACGCGATTGACGCCGAGGAGAGTGAAACGAGCGACGCGCCCGACGCCCGCGACACGAACCTCCCCCCGCGCTGCGTGGGGGATCACGCTCCGTGCCACCAATACGACGGGGACAACCCATTGTTTTGTCTCGACCACGACTGCACGTGGTGGGCGGGCGGCTGTTCGGGCACGCCCCATCCTTGCGCCAGCCTTTCCCAAGGTGCTTGCAACAGTCACCAGGGCTGCGCCCTGCAATGACCCAACCAGCTCGACGATCTCCGCCGCACCGGTCCGTTCGAGCTCCCATCTCCCATCCTTCATTTACTCGGGGGCCACACATACTTTGCCCTGTCGTTGCCCCCGACCGCGCGAACAGCAAGTCACCGGCGGGAACATTGTAGCGAGAGAGCGACGCCGCTTTGACAGGCGCAATGAAGGAGAGCCGTGGGCGCGGACGTTCCGTTTGCGGGGCAAAAAACTCGCGATGGATGGCACGCTCGCGCCGCGAGCGGCGCAGCATCCGCACGCTTCGCGGCGCGCTCGTTACACTCGTCTCGGCTTTGACGCTGTCGCGTGCCGCATGGTTTGCACGACACGGGATTTTTCCGGCAGGCAGGCACGCACCCCATGCGACGGTTTCGTCGTCCTAGCGGCGGCGTACGGCACGAAATTCGACCCGAGTTCGTGTACCAGCGTCACTTAGTAGATTGGGGACTTCCGGTGGACCGGTTCGTCGATCGGCGTCCTCTATAAGTAAGGTTGGCCGGGGAAGCGCTCGTGTGGCGAAAGACTCGCTAGGAGATTGTCATGGTCCGAATCGGCACCGTCCTCATGTCGCTCAGCACGGCCATCTTGGCGATCGGCGCCGCGTCCGGATCGGGATGCTCCGGGGAATTGGGGCCTGGGGGGCGCGGCGGGGCGGGTGGCAATGACAGGGGAGGGGGAGCCGGGCAAAGTGGCACGACGGGCACCGGCGGAGCAGGCGGGGTGGGCGGCATCGCGGGTGAAGGAGGAGCGGCCGGCGGCGGCGGCGTCACGGGTGGAGGCGGTGCTGGTGCCGTCGGCGGCGGCGCTGGTCTCGGCGGTGCCGGTGGCGCCGGAGCTGCCGGCGGCAGCGCTGGTCGCGGCGGTAGCGGTGGTGCAGGAACAGGAGGGGCCGGAGCAGGTGGCGGCGGAGGAGCAGGTGGCGGTGGTGCGGGAGCAGGTGGCGGTGGTGCGGGAGCGGGCGTCGGT
>Ga0193706_1001308_pt1 | contig 11342 bp, 12 predicted proteins | sample U3c1metaG_FD_160130 | JGI IMG/M metagenome (GOLD analysis project Ga0193706, IMG submission 160130) | Soil microbial communities from a riparian zone of the East river system, Colorado, United States - U3c1 | ecosystem: Environmental > Terrestrial > Soil > Riparian zone | place: USA: East River... | reverse complement strand
GGCCCGCGACCTCGACGAGCAAGCCGCGTTTGAACAGGTGATAGCCAGCGTGCACGCTGGGCAGCTCGATCAGCGACGAATACAAATAGTCGTTACCCAGCATCCAGCCGCGCGCGCCGAGCCGCACCAGCGGACCGTGCGAGTCCGCCACCGGCCAGCGCAGCCCGACCGCCGTATCCACCAGCAATTTACCATCGAAACCGGTGCTGCCGCCGCCCGCGTAAGCGCTCAACTGCGATCGATCACTGCGGACGAGCGTCTGCCCGAGCTCGATGTAGTTCGCGTACACCAGCGAATTGGCGGCCACGGACGCGCTGAACGCCGTGTCTGTCGCCGTGTACGTCGAGCGCGTGAACGCCTCTCGCAAGTACAGCCCGTACACGCCGCTGCCCAGCACGATCGGCTGTTTCCGTTTGGCAGCTTCACGCACCAGCTTCACCTCTGCTCGAACCGGCAACACGACGTGCGCTGTCGGTCCGCGCGACTCGCCCGGCGCGGATTCACCCAAAGCCTGCTCTTCTGCCAAAGCTGGGCTAGACACGCTCACTACCAGCAGCGCTAGAAGCGGAGCCCAGAATCGACCCAGGGCAGCGTGGCGCGCTCTTGGCACGTCATCGCTACCGGTAGGACCCAACCGTTCAAGCAATCCATACATAAGAATGCAACACGCCTAAGCACGCCGAGACCACGCTGCAAAGCGCAGGAACTGCGCTGCACAAGACCGCATCAGAGCGGCACTTTTTCCGGTCCCGCGCTCTCGTCAACGACAACCGGTAACCGGGGGTACCAGGCCCCCGCTGGGGCGTCGACACGATGCCCAACGTTCCAGCCCGCCGCTCGCTTCCGGCGACGCAAATAAAGGCGCAGCGCAATGCTCGGCGCGCCGCACGTCCAAAGACCTGATATGCAGCGCTGCAGATACGGCCCCTTGGCGGAACGGCAGACGCAGGGGATTTAAAATCCCTCGCCCGAAAGGGCTTCCCGGTTCGAGTCCGGGAGGGGCTACCGCAAAGAAAGCCGCGCATAGCGTCGGACGCATCGCTCGCACGGGCAGGCGCGTCAGACGCTGTCCGGGCTCAGCGACACTTGCATGTTCACCCGCGCAGCCTCGGTGCCATCGTAGATAAAATGCAGGCTGGCGCGCCCGCGCGGCGGGGCTGATGGGTACGGTCTCGCACGCATCATTGCTCTCGTTCCCACAACCCGCCACAGCAGCGCAAAGCAAAATCAGTAGCTCGGCGATTGCTCGATGCTCAGGCTCCCCAATCCGCGTCACGCCTCGACGCTCCTCGGATCGCACGGGCTCAAGCCGAGCTCTTCTAGAAGCGTCGGGCGTTTTGGAGGTCCTTTGTCGCGACGTCGCACATGTGTGCATCGGTCAGCAGCGTCAAAGCCTCCTTGGGACGGCGAATTTCAATTCTTGCCGAGCGAGCGCTTCACGTCGTCGACCATCACGCCAACGCGCTTCACGGTCTCGCGCAGCTCTGCTTCCGTAACGCCGAGAGCCTGCGTCCAGTAGCGCACCTCGTGGGTCTCGTTGACGTTGATGCGTGAACGGTCCTGCTGGCCGCGCTGGGTCGTATCGTCGGACATCGGCATTTCCTCCTTGTAGGAGGCAATATGTGCAGCGAAATCGGATGCACAACCGTCCGATGCGGCGGCCGATCGAAATAGTGCGCGCGATTTCAGTCTCGCGCGATCAGCCGCTGTCGCGCATGTAGATCGATCTGCGCGGCGCCTGCATCGAGTTGCGCAGCATGGGCTCGAACGCTTCGAGCGGCATCGATTCATAGTCCGGGTCGAACGAGTTTTGGTCGTAGTCGTGGCAAAACTCCGCGGTGTAGTCGAACCACTCGTGGCCGCGGTAACGTTCACGCAAGTTCTTGTCGAGCCCGAGGTGCTCGAAGAAATAATAACCTTGAAAGATGGCGTGCTTCTCGACCATCCACAGGTTCTGCTCGGAGACGAAGGGCTTCAAAATCGCCGTTGCGATGTCCGAATGATTGAACGAGCCGAGCGTATCGCCGATGTCATGGAGCAGCGCGCAAACGACGTACTCCTCGTCCCGTCCGTCGCGATGAGCGCGCGTAGCCGTCTGCAGGCTGTGCTCGAGCCGATCGATGGCAAATCCCCCGAAGTCGCCGCCGAGCAGCCGCAAGTGCGCGAGCACCCGATCCGGCAGCGTCTTGTAAAAGGCGAGCGCACTCCCACCGATGATCATCCAATCTTCCTGGGTGCCCTCGACCATTTGTCGAAACTGCGCGCGGCGTTCGCCTACCGGTTGATTCATGCTCGCTCTCCTTCTGCCGAGGTTAGCGCACAGGCGCACACTCGGCGAATCAGATCGCTGGCGAGCGCCACGCGGGAGGGATAAGCTCGCGGGCTCTACATGGCCGGCCGAACGTTTGCCATCGGGGACATTCACGGGGAGCTCGAGCATCTGTTCCGGCTGCTGTCGTGTCTGCCGAGCTTGGACGCGGAAGATACCGTGGTGTTTCTGGGTGACTACGTCGACCGCGGCCCGAAATCCGCTCAGGTCGTAGACTTCGTGCGCGGGCTCTCGGACACGACCGCCGCAAAGGTGGTCGCGCTGCGCGGCAACCACGAAGACGCTTGGCTTCGGGTTCTGGAGCGCGGCTGGGACGAGTTCGTGCTCCCGCCGCCGAATGGCTGCCTGGCGGCGATGCGCTCGTACACGGGAGGCCCCTTCCCGGCGGAGGACGAACATCCCGAGTCCGACGAGCGCCTGATCCTGCAGAGCGGAGATTTCTTCCCGGACGATGTCGTCGCCTGGTTCCAAAGCCTACCGTACTGGTACGAAGACGAGCACGCCATCTACGTACACGCCGGGCTGCCGAAGGGGCCGGACGGCTTCCTGCATCCGCGCGACGCACCCGCCAAGATTGCACTGCTCTGGCTACGGGACGAGGACTTCTTCCGGAACTATCGCGGCAAACGCGTGGTCTTCGGTCACACGCGCACCGAATATCTTCCGGCCGAGCTGTCCGGCTATACGCCGGAAGATCCCAGAGATCTCTGGGCCGGAGAGAACGTGGTCGGTATCGACACGGGCTGCGGTAACGGCGGGTTTCTGACCGCGATCGAGTTGCCATCCGGCAACGTCTACGAATCACGCTGAAGAGCGCGCGTGCGCGGCCGCTAGATTTTCCGGCAGCACTCCTTGCAGGCAGGAGATGGTGTTCGGCTCGCCCGGTTTGGACCAAAGCGCCTGTTCGGGCGCGCGCGCGCTGCCTCGCGCCAGCCCTTCGTCTGCGGACCAGTCCGGCGTCGCCCCCGCTTCGAGCACGTGCAAACCACTCTGCCAGAAGCCGATGATGTACGTGTGACCCGCTGCTCTCGCACCCAAGAAGTCGGACCACGCGCGCGCGAAGCGCACGCCGCGTTCGGCGCCGAAGGTTTCGCAGGTCCGAAACCACCAGAGCGCCCCAGGAGCGAGACGCGCTCGCAGGCGCAGCAGCGCGGGGTGCAGCCCGTGCTGTCGGAGCAGCGCGCGCTCGTCGAGGACGTCGCTCGCGATGCGCGCATCGCCCCACTTGCCGTGCCCCCAGAACTGGACCTCCGCGATCGGCCGCTCCGGCTGTTCGGTCGCCAGAAAGTGCAGGGCATCGCTCCAGCTCGCGGCCCCGTAATGCGCATGGAGCAGGCCGCGACCGCGGTAGAGCCACGCCCCTGCGGCCCAAGCGGCGGACAGGCCAGGCAGACCGTGCTGGCCCTTGCACGTGCGATCGTAGACGAGCAAGCGAAGTGGCAACATGCGAGTCACCCGAAATTAGCTCGGCGCTCGGGCCGAAGCGAGCTGCCTACACGCATCCTTCGCGGAACGGCCACGAATCATGGGCAAAGACCCACGAGTTCGCGATAAGCTCGGAGGGGCCTCCGGCGCGAGGCCGGTTGTCCAATCCATGACCTCATCGACTCACGGAGCGATCGCCGGTGACCAGCCCGGACGGCTGCTCGGCGGGAAATACGAGCTCGTTCAGCCCATAGGCCGCGGCGGCATGGCGCTCGTCTGGCGAGGGCTGACGCACGGGGCCGCAGGCTTTCGCCGGCCCGTGGCCGTCAAGCGCATCGATCCAGCGTTCAAGGGTTACCCCGAGGTCACGGCGATGTTCGTGGAAGAAGCGCGCGTGGGTTCCGCGCTGCGACATCCGAACATCGTCCAGATTCACGACTTCGGCATCGACGAAGGCGGAGATCACTATCTTGTCACCGAGTGGGTGGAAGGTCTGCACTTCGGCGAATGGATGCAGGCGTTCAAGATGCCGGACCGCGAAACGCCCTGGGCGCTGGTGGCCGCGATCGGCGTCGAGGTTCTGCGCGGGCTCGAAGCCGCCCACGCGCGCTGCGACGACCAGGGCCGGCCCTCACCGATTCTGCATCGCGACGTCACGCCACCCAACATCTTGATCGACGAGGCCGGCGTGGTGAAGCTGGCAGACTTCGGCATGGCCCGCGCGATGGACCGCGGGCGCATGACGCGGCCGGACGTGGTCAAAGGCAAATTGTCGTATCTGGCACCCGAGCTGGTTCTCGGCGAGGCCCCGAGCGTGCAGAGCGATTTATTCTCGCTGGGCGTCGTGATGTGGGAAGCGCTGGCCATGCGCCGTCTGTTCGACGCACCCACGGACGTCGAAGTCGTGCGCCTGTTACGCGAAGGCACCATCCCGCTGCTGAGCTACATGCGCACGAGTGTGCCGATGGGTTTGACCACCACGGTCCATCGTGCGCTGGAACGCGAACCGCGCTTACGCTTCTCCTCGGCCATGGACATGCTGCGTTCGCTCACGAGCGTGCTCCGCGTGCTTCCGGAGTCCGTAGACGCTACAGCGCTGGCCCGCAGCGTGGCCCACGTGCGCGAGCTGCGAGCGAGTTGATCGGTCCCTGCCCGGCTCCGAGCGCGATCGTGCAGGGTTTCCAGCCTGAATTTGAAAACCGTTTTCAGTTACGCTAATGTGACGCTCAGATGAAGCTGGCGCAGGTCACTGTGGGCCAATCGGCGACCATTCAGAGTGTCGGGGGGGAGCGCTCCTTCAGGCGCCGGCTGATGGAGCTCGGGCTCGTTCCGGGTACCCGCGTCCGAGTCATGGGCATCGCTCCCCTCGGCGATCCACTCGAGCTTTTGGTACGCGGCGCGAGCTTATCCATTCGCCGCAGTGAAGCCCACGCCATCCTCGTATTGGCCGAGGCCAGCGTACCCGTGGTGCCGGCGCGCTCGCTCGAGCCCGAGCTTCCCGCGGACGCGTTCGGCGCTCCCGGGCCGACTTAGGACGAGTCCGGGCGTGCAGACCGACACTTCTCTCTCAGCTGCTCCCGAATCGGCGCGCGCTGTTCGACTCGAGCTCGACGAGACCCCACTGGTCGTGCTCGTCGGTAACCCGAACGTCGGCAAGACCACGCTCTTCAACCAGCTCACCGGGCAAAACGCACGCGTGGGGAACTACTCGGGCATAACCGTGGAGTGCCGTTCAGGGCATCTGCGGGGCCGCGGCAAGCACTCCAGCGCCGGCAAGGTAGAGCTCCTGGACGTGCCCGGCACGTACTCGCTGAGCTCGCGTTCCGCCGAGGAACAGTTGGCACTCAACGCCGCGCTCGGACTCGGCGAGAGCCGAAAGCCCGACCTGTGCGTGGTGGTGGTCGACGCAGGACAGCTGATCCGCAACCTGTACCTCGTCGTTCAGCTCGTCGAGCTGGGCGTGCCGCTGCTGATCGCGCTCAACATGATCGACGAAGTGGCGGACAACCCGCCCCACCCGGAGGCTCTGACCCGGCTCTTCGGCGTGCCGTGCGTGGCGCTCGACGCGCGGCGCGGGCGCGGGGTCAGCGAGCTCACCGATGTCATCCTGAGCTCGCTCGCGCATCCGCCGCGCGGCGAAGTCCGTATCCCCTACCCCGACACACTGCGGCCCGAAGTGGATCGAATCGTGGACGCGCTGCCCAGCTCCTGGCGCCTCGACGTCGAACGCGACCGGGCGCTCGCGCGCTGGGCGCTGACCAGCGTTGCGCCTGACGACGAGCTCGAGCACGTCACCGCGGAGCTGCGCGCTAGTTGCCTCGAAGTACTGGAGCGCGACGTGGATGAAGCGATCATCACGACGCGCTATGCCTTCTTGGACGCGCACGCGCCCTCCCTGTATGCGCGGGAGGCGCCGCCGCCGCGCAAACGTCCGTTCTCCGAGCGGCTCGACCGCCTGCTCTTGCACCCACTGCTGGGCTTCGCACTGTTCATCGCCTTGATGTGCCTGATCTTCCAGGCGCTGTTCTCCTGGTCCGAGCCGGCCATCGGCGTGATCGAGGACGCGGTGGCGTTCCTGCAGAACACCGCCGTGAACACGCTGCCGCAAGGTCTGCTGCGCGATGTCGTCGTCGAGGGCGTGCTCGGCGGGGTCGGCAACGTGATTGTGTTCCTGCCGCAGATCCTGCTGCTCTTTTTCTTCATCGGGCTCTTGGAGGACTCCGGCTACATGGCGCGCGTCGCGTACCTGATGGACCGCATCATGCGGAGCCTCGGCCTACACGGGCGTGCGTTCGTACCCATGCTCTCGGGCTTCGCCTGCGCGGTACCGGCGATCTTGGCGACCCGCACCATGGAGCGCAAACGCGATCGTCTGCTCACGATGCTGGTGATCCCGCTCATGACGTGCTCGGCGCGCCTGCCCGTCTACACGCTGATCATCGCGGCGCTGATCCCGTCGGGTCTGCTGTTCGGCTGGTTGCCCGTCCAGGGCCTGCTGATGGTAGCCATGTACGTGTTCGCGATCGCGCTCACATTGCTGTCCGCGGCGGTGCTCGGTCGCACCTTGGTGCGTGGCCGGCGGGTTCCGCTGATTTTGGAGCTGCCGCCTTACCGGCTGCCGAGTCTGCGCACGACGCTGCGCATGATGAAGGAACGTTCCTGGGTATTTCTACGAGAAGCCGGGACAGTGATCCTGGTGTGCACGATCGTGCTCTGGGCATTGTTGTCGTTTCCGCGCGCGCCGCAGCCAGCCGAAGCGACGGCCCCGCGCGCCACGGCCGCCCAGCAAGCGCCCAAGGATGACAACCTGGCCGCGCAGAAAGCCCTCGAGAACAGCTATGCGGGCCGGCTCGGCAAGGCCATCGAGCCCGCGTTGGCCCCGCTCGGCTTCGATTGGAAGATCGGCGTGGGCATCATCGGTGCCTTCGCCGCGCGGGAAGTGTTCGTATCGACGCTGGGGCTCGTCTACGGCATCGGTGAAGTGGACGATGAAGCGATCCCGCTGCGGGATCGGCTGCGTGACGAAAAGACCGCCGAGGGCCGTCCCAAGTACTCCGCGCTCACGGGCCTATCGCTGCTCGTGTTCTTTGCGCTCGCTTGTCAATGCATGAGCACGCTCGCAGTCGTACGCCGCGAAACGCACACCTGGCGCTGGCCGCTGTTCATGTTCGCGTACATGACTGGCCTGGCTTGGCTGGCGAGCTTCCTCGTGTATCAGCTCGGGAGCTGGCTCGGCGCTTGATCCTGGGGCTTCCGTTCTACGAACGGCCGGTGCTCCAGGTCGCGCGCGATTGCATCGGCAAGATCCTGGTCCGGCGCACCAGCGACGGCGAGGTGCGCGGGCGGATCGTAGAAGCCGAGGCTTACCGCGGGCCGGAGGATCGCGCTGCACACAGCTGGGGTGGACGCCGCACGGCACGCACCGAAGTCATGTTCGGGCGCGCCGGACATGCCTACGTCTTCTTCGTGTACGGCATGCACTGGAACTTCAACCTCGTCACGGGTGCCGCTGGCGAGCCCCAGGCGGTGCTGATCCGCGCCCTCGAGCCGCTGTCCGGCATCGAGCTCATGGCAGCGCGGAGAAAGCTCGCGCCCGAGCGTGTCGAGCTGACGAACGGGCCCGGCAAACTCTGTCAGGCGCTGGCGATCAGCCGAGCCGACTACGGCGTCGATATGTGCAGCTCGAAAGCGTTATTTTTGCTGGATGCGCCGGCGGCCCGCGTCGTTCGCTCGCCGCGCATCGGCGTCGACTATGCGGGCAGTTGGGCCGCGCGTCCCTGGCGCTTCTACGAAGCCGATAACCGCTTCGTCACACGCATGCGCGCGGGCCCACGCGCCGCGCGCGCTTCTGCCGGTACTGGTAAAGCTCTCGTAAAATCCGCGCGTCGCAGCTAACCTTCCGCCGACCGCTTCTTCCGGCCATGCCCCCCTCCCAGCCTGACCCAGAGTCCGCGCGCCCGCTCGGGCGACTCGCCGGCAAGCGCATCGCGCTCTGCGTCAGCGGCAGCGTTGCGGCTTACAAGGCCGTGCTCTTGCTCCGGCTCTTGCTCAAGGAGGGCGCCCGCGTAGAGACGCTGCTGACCCGCACCGCAGCTCGCTTCGTCGGCAGCGCCACGTTTGCCGGGTTATCCGGGAGCGCGCCGCTCACGGACATGTTCGCGGAAGGCACCGGCGGCGAAGTCCACGTGGACGTGGCTGCGCGCTCCGATCTGCTGCTGCTCGTACCGGCCACGGCGGACTTGCTGGCACGCCTCGCGCAGGGCCGCGCGGACGACCTGGTAACTGCAACGGTGCTGTGTGCCCGCTGTCCCGTATTGGCGGCGCCGGCCATGCACCCCGCCATGTGGAGTCATCCGGCCACCCAGCGTAACGTCGCGCGCCTGCTCGAGGACGCGCGACTCGAGCTCGTCGGACCCGTGTTCGGAGAGGTGGCATCGGGCGATCACGGCCTGGGACGGATGATTGAGCCGGAGGCCATCCTGGATCGCGCCGCAGCGCGCCTCGCTCCCCAGGATTTGAGCGGCCGGCACGTGGTGGTGACCGCGGGACCCACTCTCGAAGACATCGATCCGGTGCGCTTTCTGGGCAACCGTTCCTCGGGAAAAATGGGCTTTGCCATCGCCGAGCGCGCGCGAGCGCGAGGCGCGCGAGTGACGCTCATCACCGGCCCCGTGGCATTGCCCACCCCTGACGGCGTGGAGCGAGTCGACGTGCGCGGCGCACACAGCATGCGGGACGCGCTCTGGGATCGGCTCGGCCAGGATTTACGCGGCGCCGACGTCCTGGTGATGTGCGCGGCCGTCGGCGATTTCCGCCCTCAAGGTGCCTCCACGACCAAGCTGAAGCGGGAGCAGAAGAAGATGTCGCTCGAGCTCGTGCAAAATCCGGACATCCTGGCGGAGGTGGGCCAAGCGCGCAGCGGCAGCACGCCGCTCTTGGTCGGATTCGCAGTCGAAGCGGATGAGCCGGAGCGCGTGCTCCAGTACGCGCGCGGCAAGCTGACTTCGAAGCGTGTGGACTTGGTCGTCGCAAACCACGCGAGCGACGCGTTCGGAAAAGACGACAACCGCGCCACCTTCGTGACCGCCGGCGGGGACGAAGCCTTGCCACTCTTACCGAAGCGCGAGCTTGCGGATCGACTGTTGGACTGGGTCGCCCTGCGCACCCAGAAGAGTCATTGATGCGGCGAACTGCTCTGGTCGTAGCCGTCATCGCCGCTGCCATGGCGTTCTCATTCCGGCCGGAGCTGGCCACGACGCCGATGATGTGGCTCGGCCTCGCCATTCCCTATGCTGCGCTGGCTGGGCTCGCCATTCACAAGATGTGGGACGACGGCACGCTCGTCGATTGGCTCAAGCCCCGCTGGGGGGATCTCTCGATTGGCGTGCTCGTGGCCGCGGTATTGCTGCTGTCTTCGTGGGCCGCACGCTCGCTGCTGGCGCCGGCGGGCAGCTCGCGCCACGCCTGGCTATTGCGGATTTATCTGCAGTTCGGCTCGGCGGAAGTCATTCAACGCTCGCTCCTGCTCACGCTGGTGATCGTCGCGATACCCGTGTTCGAGGAGCTGGTTTGGCGGCAGCTGGTCCTGCGCGAGCTGCTCGATCGCTTCAAAACGCGGCGTGCCTGGCCGCTGGCAGCGTTGCTCTACGCTGCCGCGCATTTGCCAACGGTCTACACCTTGCGAGATCCCTCGGCCGGGCTGAATCCACTGTTGTTCGTCGCGGCGCTCGGCTGCGGAATCGTGTGGAGCTTCATGGCAGCCATGCTCGGGCGGTTGCCACCCGTAATCATTTCGCACGTCGCGTTCACGTACTTCACGGCGACACAGTTCCGCCTGCCCGGCATGTAAGCGAATCAACTCGCGGCGCTGATGCGGATCAGTTCCTCTTCCGGGATATCCAGGTCCGAGAACACGTTTTGGACGTCGTCGTGGTCGTCGAGGGCCTCGGCGAGACCGAGCGCGACTTCGGCGTCCCGGCCGCTCAAGAGCTTCTTGTTCTTCGGCACGAACGAAAGCTTGCTCGAGACGAGGGTCAGCTTGCTGGCTTCGAGCGCCGTCACGACCTTGTCGAGCTGATCGGTCGGGGTGTACACCGTCCACACCTCGCCCTCATCGCGGTAATCCTCCGCGCCCGCAGAGATTGCAGCCTCCATCAGCGCATCCTCGCTCACGGTCGCTTTATCGAGCGTGATGGCGCCGAGTCGATCGAACGCCCACTGCGCGGTGCCCGAGCTGCCGAGCACGCCGTTGTGCCTCTCGAAGATTTTACGGAGCTCCGCCACCGTGCGGTTGCGGTTGTCCGTCATGCCTTCGGCCAGGAACAAGGTGCCGCCGGGGCCCGTGCCTTCGTACAGAACCTCGTCGTAAGAAGCGCCATCGATTTCGCCCGTGCCGCGTTGAACGGCGCGCTTGATGTTGTCGGCCGGCATTTGCTCGGCCTTGGCGTCCGCGATGGCTTTGCGCAGGCGAGGATTACCGGTGGCATCCCCTCCGCCGATACGCGCCGCGGTGACGATCTCCCGGATGAGCTTGGTGAACACCTTGCCCCGCGCCGCGTCCGTCGCACCCTTCTTGCGTTTGATCGTGGCCCACTTGGAATGGCCGCTCATAGCGAGATGCGAAGCTCCTTTTCCGGTCGATGATGAAAACGCAGGCTGGCGCTCGTTTCCTGAACAGGTCGAGCGGCCGACGGCGAATGCTCGTCTAGCATACACCGGCCCGCGCGCTCAAACAGCCCTTGAGCAGACGCAGTAACCCGCGCCGCGCCGCAATTTTCGGCAGGTCCGCGGTTTCCGAGCGCTATTCCGCAGGATGCGGCAGCGCCTGTGCCTCGGAGCTGCCGCTCGGGGCCGAACGCCTGAAGAAGCGGTTCATGCGCACGGAAAGATCGTCGAAGAGCGAATAGGCCACTGGGGTCGCCAGCAGCGTCAAGAACAACGCCAGCGTCTGCCCCCCGATGATCACGAAGCCCGTTGCGCGGTTCGTACCGGCGCCGGCGCCGCTCGACAAGACCAGGGGAACCATGCCGGCGACGAACGCCATCGTGGTCATCAGGATCGGACGCAGCCGATCTCGGTTGGCGGCGAG
>Ga0193706_1001307_pt1 | contig 11347 bp, 12 predicted proteins | sample U3c1metaG_FD_160130 | JGI IMG/M metagenome (GOLD analysis project Ga0193706, IMG submission 160130) | Soil microbial communities from a riparian zone of the East river system, Colorado, United States - U3c1 | ecosystem: Environmental > Terrestrial > Soil > Riparian zone | place: USA: East River... | reverse complement strand
TTCATGCGGCACAACCACCAGCAGGCGTTCCAGAGGGGCATTCGCCAACGCAGGCGTGACGGGGCTGGCGCCGGTCGCGACCGCTTCGGCCGGATAGAAGAAGACGTCGTACCTCTCCATGTCCACCGAACAACCCGCGTCGCTGCCCTGCACGAGGTGCAAATCGCGATACGAGCGCGGCAGTTCCAGCTTTTCCGTGAAATAGCAGCGATTGATCGCCCGCTGGTTCGCTGAATAGCTCAGGAAGTTGCCCGTCGCCTGAACGCCGAGCGTTTGCTCGAAGGCCTTCATGTCGGCGACCAGCGCCTGGCCTGGCGAGGAAGGAGGTATCGTCGCCACCGGCTTGTTCATACTGCAGGCGGACAGCACGGCAACCGGAATAAGCAGAGCCCCTCGCAGGAGCGAATGCATCTTCTAGGACTCTGGCCGCAGCCGCGCGCGTCTGCCGTGAAATGCGTTCGACCACAACTGGTACGACGCCCCGATCAGTAACGCGGCCGCAGCGGTCGAAAACGACGCCTGTCCATCTCTTAGAAAACGAAAGTACCCATATGCGGCGAGCGGGACGTACAAGGACAGCCCTGTGACCGCGCCCGGTGAATAGCTCCGTGTCGTCACGGCGGCGCGGAGATGCCACATGCCGTTCGCCGCCAGCAGCGCCATCATCGTCAGCCACGCGGCGACGCCGATGGGCTGTGGACCGAGCGCCCCGATGTCGTAGCAGGCCACCAGCAGCAGGACGTTGATGATGACGAGAAAGCGCGTGGTGATGCTTCGTGCCGTGCCGGACTTATAGCGCCGGTACCATGCCGCGAAGCCGCCTGGATAGACGAACTCCTCGGCAATGTGAAGGCCGGCCGCCGCGAGCGGCGCCCAGAATATCCAGTTCACTCAGGGTGCCGCCTACTTGGCTTTCCTCGACAAATCGGTGTAGACGAGCGAGACGAACCGATCCGGAGTGATCGCGCCGCCCATGCGGCCCTCGTCGAAGTCCTTCGTCGGCTTCGAGGCGACAACTTCCTGCTCGGTCTTGCCGGCCTTGATCGCGGCGGCGATTCGATCGCGAACCGCTGCAAACATCACGAGCTGCTGCTCGATCTCCTTGAACCCGATGATTGGCCCCAGGTGGCCCGGAATGATCTTGGTCTGCGCGTTGGCGACCTTCATCACCTGCCTACCGGCCGCCATCATGCCATCGACTGTTCCGCCGTCGTTGACGCCGATATTCGGGTAGCGCAGCGACGCGGGCACGTCACCCACGTGCATGACGTTGGCGTGCTTGAAATAGATAATCGAATCGCCGTCGGTGTGCGCGGGCGCAGGATGAAAGATCTGAATCTCCTCGCCGTTGAAATGCAGCGTGACGCTGTCGGTATACGTCAGGGCAGGCAGAGCACCGGCAGGAGGCTGGTTGGTCTGCGGCGCGGCCATCCGCTTCCGCATGTTCTCGTGCGAGATGATCACCGCGCCCGACTTCGCCATCGCCTCGTTCCCCGCCGTGTGATCGCCATGAAGGTGCGTGTTGACGATGTAGCGGACCTGCTGGGGACCGATCTTGGCCAGGGCGGCCATGATCTTGTCGTGCATCTGCGCGTACATGGTATCCACCAGGAACAGCCCGTCGCTGCCGGCCGACACCAGGATGTTTCCCTGTGCCGGACCTCCCATGAGCACGTAGACGCCGTCTGCGATCTTGACCGTTTGTATTTCAAGCCTGGCAAAGTCGATGTTTCCCTGCGCGCGGGCGGTCGAAGCCGCACAGGTCAGCAGGAACGCGAGGACGACGGCCAGCCGTCTTCCACCAGCCGTCTTCATCAGAACATCACTTTCGCCGCGTCGTTCTTGGCTTCCTTCGTGTATTCGGGCAGGTACCAGCCTTCGCGCACGAGCTGCTTCAGCCGTTCGTCGACTTTCTTCTGGTACGCCTTGGGCTCCTTGTAGAGCGATTTCAGCTTGTCCGCCGGAAAGGGGTCCTGCCAGCCGGCGATGTTGCAGTAGAAATCGACGCGCGAACCTGGCTTCGGCTGCGCGAGGTTCGGCACGCCGTATTTGGCAACGGGCACATCCACGTAGACGTTGCGAACGCCGCCCTTCACGTTTCCGTTTGCGTCCAGCGCGAAGACCGACCCGTCATTTGCCGTGTCGCCGTCGACCATGACTTTTTCGCCGTGAGGCGGCACGGTCCCTTTGTTGACCCAGTCGACCAGGTGACGCAGTCCCATCGACATCAACGCGCCAACGGGAACCTGGCTGATCGGCTTTTCGCACGGGTTGGGCACGTACGTCGGGTTGTCGCGCGATTCGTTGTGAGGCATGCCGGCCACTTCATAGAGCCGGTACTGATTGCCCGGTTCGTCGCCGTCGGGCCGGCGATATCTGTCGCCCATGGCGGCATCCGCGTTGACTTCCGTCAACGTGGCGAGATGGACGAGCGGGACATCAACTTTTTGTATCTGATTCGCGCCGCCGGTGCTCGTGGCGTAGAACCCGTCGAAAATCGGGCTGCCGTCGGCCAGGCGCGTCGCCATGTGCGTCGGCAGATACGCGCGAAGAACCGCGGACGTGTTCGATGTCCCCATGAGGATCGACTTCTTCACGGGAAGCGCGGCGAACGGTCCCGTCTTGCTCTTAATCAACGCCCCGACCTGCGCGATGATTTCGTTGATTTGCGCGGCGTCGGGAATGCTGAGCGACTTGTAGCGCTCCTGGTTGTACTTGATGACCGAATTCTCGAGCGGCGCCTTCTGCGCGGCGATTTCGACGTGCGCATGGCCCGAGTTCATCATGTAGACGCGCGTATCGAAGAACATCCAGGCGATGCCGCTGGCGTGCATCGATTCCGACACGACCACGCCGCTGAACTTCTTCAGCTCTTTGGGGCTCCGCACCAGAATCCGCGTGGTGTACGGCTTGCCTGCCGCGGTACCGGATACGAAATATTCCTTCGTCTCGTATCCGAAATCCGAAAGGTCCGTGCCTTGCGGGGCCACGGCCTGTTCGCCAGTCATCGAATTCTGGCTGAACGCCGGAAACATGTTGCCGGGCCCCATGATGGGCCCGGTGAACATCGGCAACGTTGCCAACGGAGGCAACGCGGCCTGCTTGACGGCGGGCGCCTGCGGAGCGGCGCCCCCGACGAGCAGCGGACTGAACCCAAGGATGATGCCGAGGATTATTGGCTTCATATGTGTTCAGCTACTTCTTGAGCGGGTTGTTTTCCAGATAGAAGCCCTCGCGGATTTCCTTGTTGTTCTCCTCGCAGGAATACTCCAGCAGCGGGCTGTTCATTCGCGAAAAGATCCGGGTGTTCTTGATCGGCTTGGTCCAGAACTTCGGATCCGTCAAGGTCAGCTCGTAGCGAATGTGATCCTTGTCGATGTACGCCATGCGTTCGACGACACGGAGTTGATCGCTGAACACATGTTCGGCGGTATCGACCCAGGTCTTGGGGTGGAAGCCGCCTGTTTCGATCACGAGGGTATCGCCCTCCCACTTGCCGGTGGACGTGCCCATCCAGGTCGGTTCGAGGTCCGCTGGAAGAGGCTTCCCGTCGGTCGGCACGACGTGGAAGAAATTATCCTGCTCCCACAAGATCACGAGCTGATTGTTGTTCTGGATGTATCCATGCGGGTACGGCGTCTGGGTCGACCGCGTGTATCCCCAAGGCAGGCAGAACAGGCCGTAGTCGAACTTCGGCTCCTTCTTTTGTTCGGCCGCTCCGGCAGGCGTAAATGAAATTTCGGTCGTGTCGCTGACGGAAGCGCATCCCGGAGTTCCACCGGCGCATCCGTTCGCGGGCTTGGTCACGTCGCCCACGCGCGGGTGATCGAACGTCCCGCTGAAGTCCGGCTTCCCGTTCGGCAGACGAGGGATGGCGCCCTTCGCGGGCCCCTCGGGCGGGATGGCGATTGCGGGCGCCGCGCCTCTTCCCTGGGCACCGAGCGGTGCGACGGCAGACAGCACGGCGACGGTGGCCGACACGACGCAGAGCGCTGCCACGAAACGATTGCTCTTCATATACCTACCCTCGCTTATGGCTGTTGCGCCTGGCCGGCAAACAACCGCTTGCCGTCAGCTAATTTCACCGAACTGACGCTGCAGGTGTTCGATCCATCCTTCGCGCGCGAGCCTTCGACGGAAATGACCTCGCCGGTCTTCAGCGAATTCTTGTTCCAGCCCTGACGGACGAGCGAATTGGGCGCGCCGCTTTCACACTGCCACGGCGTCACGGTGCCGTTCGCTTCCTTGACATCGAAATAGACCCAGATATGGGGATTCGCCCATTCGAGCTTCGTCACGGTCCCCGTCATTGCGACTTTCTTCGAAGCGTCGAACACCGCGGAAAAGGAGTGGTGGGCAAGTACCGGCGCCGCCGCCGCCAGTGAAAGACCCGCGATCAGCAAAGCGATTCTCGTTCTCATATGGCTTCCCTCTGAGAGTGAACTTTACCTCATCTCAGGGCACCCCGAGCAACGTCGCGGGGTGCCAGACGCGTGCGCCCTCGGCACGGAACGGACCCTCGTATACGGTGCCCGACGATCCCAACGCGCCCCGCACACGCCCGGCCAGCTCCACCGCCGCCTCTTCGCTGCCGACGATGCCGTAGACCGTGGGACCCCACGAGCTTTGTCCCACGCCCGCAGCACCCCACTCGATCATGCGGCGCACCAGTTCCTCGGTGGGACCTGGCGTGAACGTGCCCCCCTGCGCCGGCGCAAACCAGCGACCGGTAATGGACTGAATTTCGCTCAGCGCGGGGCCGAATCGCGCGAGATCGCCATCCGCGAGCGCCGGCAGCAGCGCCATCAGGACCATGTGCGCCACACGCTCGACTTCGCGCTCGGGCGCCAGAGGGAGGTGGGCAAACGCTTCCGTTTCGGCCGCGCCGCTCATCCCTGCAGGGGCGTGCGGCACGGCAATGACACATCGCCACGCGCGAGGAAAAGGCAGACGCGCGAGCAGCGGCGCGACGCGGCCGCTGTCCGGGTAGCGGCCCCCTTCGAGCACGAGTCCGCCCCCCGCAAACGTCCATGTTCCGATCGCGGAGCGCTGCGCGCGGTGGACCGCGCGGGCAAGTGCGGGCGCGTCCGTGGGCAGATCGTAAAGCTCCGCCAGCGCGCGCGCGACGGCGAGCCCGAGCTGGGTGCCGGAGCCGAGGCCTGCATGCGGAGGCAGCGTGCGCTCGACGCGCACGACCGCGCCGCCCTCCAGACTGTGGTGCGCAAGGAACTGCCGGGCGAAGACCGCCGCGCGATCGGCGTCCTCGCCGGTGACGGTCAGCGCGTCCGCCCGCGAGGCCGACAGCAGCAGCGTCGGCGCGGGCGCCGCCGCGCCGATGCCGCCGAAGCGGCGTCCGAGCGCGCCTCGAAGATCGAGCACGCCGAAGTGCAGCCGCGCTGCGGCTTCGACAGAGACCGTGCCGGTCATGCGTGTTCCTGAGCGGCACCCGCAACGGGTGTCGCCCGTATGTGCTCCGTGAGGAGCGCCATCGCTTCGAGCTCCTGCGGCCCGGCCGTCTTGTCCACGATCACCTGTAGCCGCGCCATTTCGCTGTCGATGAAAGAACGCGGGAGAAGGTGCAGGCGCGTGGCATAGATGGCCGCCTCGAGCACGGCGTGCCTGGCTCGATTGAAGCCGATGAACTCGCGGCGCGTCCCGCGGTGCACGACCTTCATCTCGATGCGCGAGCGCGGCGGCGTGCTGTCGATCGTCTGCACTTCGAGCTCGCGCCACGAGCAGCAGCCGGCGAGCACCACGCCGCGGACGACGGTCGCCGGACTGGATTCGTACTGCGGACTGGAGATCGCGGCGCGGGCGAAGATCCGCACGTCGTCGGTCAGGTTCACGACCGCGGCGCGCGAGGCGGCGATATTCCGATAGGTGGTTGTCTCCAGAAACGGTTTGAGGACGATCGCCTCGTCGCCCCATTCGACGCCCATCGGCGCGAAGTTCAGCGTCCCGTCTTCCGCGATCGTGGTGACGATGGTTTCGACGATCATCCTCGGATTCGACGTCAGTGGGATTCGTTCAACGCCCTGTCGTAAGCGGCGGCCAACGCCCTGCCGATCTCTTCCACGGCGAACACATTCCCCAGCGCGAGGCGCAATTGCCGCTTCACGTCCTGCAGCTCCGCGGGCGATGCCTTCTCGAAATCGAGGATCAGTCCGAGCGACGCCGCCGACAGTGCGCTGCTCAGGACGTCGTCCTGCACTTTGTTGAAAAGTGCCTGCCGATCGTAGACCGTCGCGTATTTGGTGACTTCTCCATACTCCATCAACGCAAAGGCGCCGGTGATTTCGGCTGTGGTCCGGCTGGCGGCGCTGAGCTCCGCCCGATCATACGGAATCATGATGAAGTTCGGATTTGAGCCCGGTCTGAAAAGGGAAGCGGCTTCCTCGAGATTTCCGGGAGCCGATGGGGCATTCACGACGGCTATCGTCTGGAGCAACTTGTCTCGCATCGGGCCAATCTTGCCGATGAACCGCTCAAGCTCCTTCTTGTTGGCTTGGAGCTCGGTCGTGAGGTTGGCTTCGGCTTCGCGAACGAGCGAGCGGTGATGGGACCATTCCACGATGCCCTCGAACGACAACGCGATCAGCACGCCCGCGGTCACGATCGCCAGATGGACGGCGGCCTGTTTCAGCGTCAGGACGGGATGGTCGGGCGCGTGCACTTCCACGTCATCGCACCAGATCGACGGGCGGCGGCACAAAGGTATCGTCGGCGTCGCCGCGCCACGGCATCGTGTCGCTCGTCCGGTGCACGCTGTCCAGGCCGTCCGCGCCCGTCGGAAGCGGCCTGGCAGGCGAGCGATCGCCGTGCAGGAAGCGATCGAGCATGCCGTAGCCGTGCTCGGTGGCCGCCGACTCGGGGTGAAACTGCACGCCGATCACCGGATGCTCGCGGTGTTCGACCGCCATGATCTCGCCATCGTCATCGGCCGTCGCGACGACGCGCAACGATGCGGGCAGCGACGCGCGCGCGATGGCAAGCGAATGATAACGAGTGACACGGAGGGGCGTGGGCAGTCCGGCGAACACGCTGGTGCCGTCCTGCCGTGCCGCGGCCGCCCGGCGCGAATGATCTCCCCGCCGTACGCGGCGCCGATGCACTGGTGGCCGAGACAGACTCCCAAAATCGGAATCGTCGGACCGAACCGCCGTACGACCTCGTTCGAAATGCCCGCCTCGGCCGGCGAGCAGGGTCCGGGCGAAATGATGATCTGGCGCGGCGCCAGCGCCTCGATTTCGCCCAGCGAGATCTCGTCGTTGCGGCGTACGACCGCGTCCTCGCCGAGCTCGCGCACGTAGCGGGCGAGGTTGTGGACGAACGAGTCGTAGTTATCGATCAGGAGGATCACGGTGGCACTGCCAACGCATCGATCATACCGCGGGCCTTGTCCAACGTCTCGCGGTACTCCTGCTCGGGATCCGAGTCGGCCACGATCCCCCCGCCGGCGTTGAAGTACACGCGACCGGCCACGGCGACCATCGTGCGGATGCTGATGCTGCTGTCGAGCGTGCCGGTCACGCTCCAGTAGCCAATCGAGCCGCAGTACACGCCGCGCTCTGACGGCTCGAGCTCGGTGATGATCTCCATCGCGCGGACCTTCGGGGCTCCGGTAATCGATCCGCCCGGAAACGAGGCGCGCAGAAGGTCGAGCGCGTCGGTGCCGGACGTGAGGACGCCGACGACCGTCGAGACCAGATGATGAACGGTCGCGTAATGCTCCAGTCCGAACAGCTCGGCGACGCGGACCGTGCCAGGGGCGCAGACGCGAGATAAATCGTTTCGCATCAGGTCCACGATCATCAGGTTTTCGGCCTGGTCCTTGGCGCTCACGGCGAGCGCCACGCCGAGCGCCGAGTCGTGCTCGGGGCCGACGCCGCGCGGCCGCGTGCCCTTGATCGGGCGTGTTTCGACGTGGCCCCCGATGTCGACGCGAAGAAAACGCTCTGGCGACGCGCTCAGCACCACGCCGTCTGGAAAATCCAGGTACGCCGCGAACGGAGCCGCATTCTGCGTGCGGAGCCGGCGGTACAGCATCCACGTCGGCTCGTCGAGCGGCGCTTCGAACCGCTGCGAGAGGTTCGCCTGGAAAATGTCGCCCGCGAAGATGTACTCGCGCACGCGCGCGACCGCGGTGAGGTACTCGCGGTGAGTAAACGACGAGCGCAGCGCCAGCCGCCGATCCCACCAGCCGTCTTCGACGGGAAAGGATGGCGCGGCCGGGGGCCGCAGCGGAATCGTCACCCCCGCGACCGCTATCGCACCGGGCGCGTCAGGCTGCGCCTTGTGCTGCGATTGCAGATGCTCGCGCACTTCGGCGGCACGCGCGGCCGCCCGCCGCTGGCGCGCGCCCGGTGAGGTCTCGGGCAGGCCGGTCGAGATCATCCATGCGCGCGACTCGTCATGGTCCCATGCGAGTACCCAGTCGTACACGCCCAAGACGACGTCGGGAAGGGCGAGATCGTCGTGGCGCGGCGCCGGAAGGCGTTCGAGCACGCGGCCCCAGTCGTAAGCCAGGTAACCGGCCGCGCCGCCTTGAAAGGGCGGTAGCCCCGGCACGGGTTCCGCAACGTGCGGCGCGAGCAAGGTGCGAACGGCGCCGAGCGCGTCGCCGGCTACCGCGCGCCGTGTCCCATGGTTCAGTCCGTGGAATTCGATGCACTCGGTTCGAGCGCCCTTGCTCCACACCACGGCGACCGGATCGGCCGTGAGGAACGAATAGCGGCCGAGCCGCGCGCCCTTCGCCGCGCTGTCGAGAAACAGACGATAGGGAAGGTCGCTGAGCAACTCGCAGCAGCGCGCGGGATCGGGAAGCGGCACGAGTTCCTCGACGACCGGGGCGACGCGATGCTCAGCCATCGGACCCGTCGGCGGGATCGCGTCTGCGAGAGCGTTGGGTCAGCCGCACGTGCTCTGATTTCGCGTCGTCAGGCGGCGTGAGATAGCCCCACGACAACGCGCCCTCCTGGCGGTAGGTCTTGCCGAGCGTGACGGCAAGGCTCGCTCTTGCCAGCTCCTTTCCGAGGTAGAAGGCGTGCGCCGGCTCGTCCACCGCGAGCTGCGCGAAGAGGTCCCCGATACGAGTGACATCGGTGGTGCGGATGAAACGCTCGTTGTTCAGCACCGTGATCGCCTCCCGGTCGGCGAAGATGCGGAAATTCGGATCGGTGAGGTCGGCCTGCAGCGTGCGCAGCTCCTCTTCAGTGAACGTGAGGATCTCGGCGTCTTTAATCGTGACCAGCCGATCGTCGACGCCTTTGGGAATCGTGTGCCCGGTCACCGCGTAGTGCATCAGGCGGCGGGCGATGTCGACTTCACGCACCGAGCCGCGCGCCCACGGGATGACCTCGGTCGTCAGCACCGCGCGCACGCCGAGCTCCTGACAGACGGCGATCATCATGGCGTTCACGCCCGTCGAGTCGGCCGCGGTGAGCTCGGTCAGATTTCCGATGCCCATGAGCATCTCCGCGTCTGGATAGCGCCGCCGCACTTCCGCGTACCGCTCGAGCGACGCCATGAAACCGAGGCCGATCGGCTCGAGAATCGGATCGATCAGGTAAGGAACGCCCCACTGCGTCAGCTTGTCGAGGCTTGGCTCGAGCGTCTCGAGCGTGCCCCCAAGATCCGGCAAGACGACGACGCGCGCAGCGGTCCCTGCGAGATCGCGGGCGGCGTCAATGTTCGAGCCGTTCACGCTCAGCACGAGCTCGGCTCCCGCCGCCACGGCGATGCGAATCTCGTCGGCGTCGAACGAATCCACGCTGACGCGCATGCCCGCGCCCACGAGCTCGCCGACGATGGGGCCGAGGTCCGGGAACGCGAGCCCCGGCGTGCAGCCGACGTCGATGATGTCGGCGCCCGAGGCGCGGAAGTACTCCGCCGCCGCGCGCAGCGCCGGGCGGGCCAGCCGCGGGGCGTTGTTGATCTCGGCCAGAATCTCGATGTCCCACGCCCCGTATTTACTGACCGCCGCGGCCCGGCCGAAATGGCCCGGGATCTCCCGGAGATCCTTGGGTCCTTTCTCGACCCGCACGCCGAGCTTCTCGCCGACAACCGCCGGCTCGCCCTCGCACAATCCCGGAATCAAGACGAGGTCGGTGCCTGACGGCACTTCGCGGCTTTCGAGGTGACTGGCGATCCAGGCCGTTGTCATCAGCGCCGCCACGGTGATCCGCATGACGACCACGTCGTAGGCGAACGGGGGCGACATCTCGGCGAGCAGCCGACGGAGCGACGGCTCGGCGAGCCGCCCGGTGACGAACAAAACCCGGCGCGGTTCCACCACGACTACGAACGGGGCTCGCCGCTCCGTACGAATTTATTCGGCGTGCCTTCGAGCGCCCCGCCCGCGGCGGGACGCCACAGCGCGATTTCGTCGAGCTTGCGCGCGAGCGTGAAATCCTTGTCCGTGATCCCGCCGGCGCTGTGCGTCGACAGCTTGACCACGACCTTTCCCCACGTCACCGAGAGATCGGGATGGTGGTACGCCGCTTCGGCGAGATACCCGATGGCGTTGACGAGCATCAGCGTCGTCGGCCAGCCGTCGGTTTTGTAGACGCGCCGGATCCATTTGTCTTCGTAAAACCAGCCGGGCAGATCGCGCAGGCGCTCGGCGATCTGCGTCTCGTCGTACGGCTTCTCTTTTTCCGCCATCGAGAACCTCCGATTACATGATGATGCCGCCGCCGACCATGATCATCTGGCCGGTCATGAAGCGGGCGGCGGGCGAGGCGAGGAATACGGCGGCACCCGCGACATCGTCGGGAGTGCCCCATCGCTTGAGCGGGGTGGATTCGGCGACCGTGCGGCGAAGCTTCTCGTTCGCGCCGGCGCCAAACGACGTTTCGATCCATCCGGGCGCCAGGATGTTGACGCGGACGCGCGGCGCGACCGATCGAGCGAGACATTTGCTGAAGGTGAGAATGCCGCCCTTTGCGGCGCCATAGATCTGCGGATTCTGTCCAGCCATGCCGGCAGTCACATGATCCCAGCTCATGTTGATAATCACGCCGCCGCTTTCCTGCGCGCCGAGCATTTCCGCCGCCTGCCACGACGCCAGCATGGTCCCGCGAAGATCCACCCTGAGCACCTGGTCGATCTTTTCAGCGGGCGAGAGCGACGCGCCCGCGCCTGTCAGGATGTCGGCGCCCGCATTGTTCACCCAGACGTCCAGGCGTCCGAGCGCGTCGCGGGCCGAAGGGCCGAGTGCACCGAGCGACTGATCGTCGGCCAGGTCGAGCCGGAAGGTGGCGGCGCGGCGTCCGAGGGTGCGAATCTCGCGCTCGACTTCACGCGCGCCCTGCTCGTTCGCGCGGTAGGTGATCGCGACATCGGCTCC
>Ga0193706_1001306_pt1 | contig 11355 bp, 10 predicted proteins | sample U3c1metaG_FD_160130 | JGI IMG/M metagenome (GOLD analysis project Ga0193706, IMG submission 160130) | Soil microbial communities from a riparian zone of the East river system, Colorado, United States - U3c1 | ecosystem: Environmental > Terrestrial > Soil > Riparian zone | place: USA: East River... | reverse complement strand
TTCTTCTGCGAGGACATGCCGGCCGTCGCGGTCTCGCCAATCATGTAACCGCGGCCGTCCTCCTTGAAGATGCCGCTCGCCGTCTCGCCCGCGCTGACCACGCCCGCGTCGACGATCACGACGATCGGACCGCCGAAGGGATGCTCGCCACGACTTTCGTAGCTGACTCCGCCTTGCAGCTTCTCGCCCTTGGGCACGAAGCGTCCCATGAAATCCGGGTGATCGAAACCTCCGCCGCTGTTGGCGCGGAAATCGAGGATGAGCCCCTTGGCCGAGCCCACCTTCGCGAACGCGGAATCGATGTCCGAAGGCAGCGTTTCCTTGCAGCGTCGGATCCTTATGTAGCCGACGCTCGGATCGAGCAGCTTGAAGCTGACGTCGTCGCCGCCTTCGAGGCCTTCGGGCATGACCGCGGGGCCGAAGGGCACCGCGCTGCCCTTGGCATAGGTGATCGTGCGCTTCTTCTTTTCCTTGCCGCCGGGATCCTTGAGCTCGAGTTCCAGCCGCGTGCCGGCCGGCATCGCAAGCCCCTGGTGAGTCGCTCGGTAGAAAGCCTGTTGCTCGGTGGAGAAGGATTGCAGGTCGCGCATCTCCTTGATGCGCGCATCGAGCCAGGCGTCGACGGGCTTGTCGTTGACCTTGACGACCTCGAAGCCAGCCGAGAGGCCGTCGGCCGCCGCCGTGCCCCAGACCGTCTTCAGCAGGATCTTCTTGCCGCTGCGACACCAGAACATCCCGCAGCCGACGCGCTCGGGCTCGTCGGGCCATTTCACGTCCTTGGTCTTGTCCGTGGTCACCACGTGACAGTGCCCGTCCTGGATCCGCGCGAGCAGCCGCGTCAAGAGCACCAGGTGCGCCTGGTCGGAGGTCACGGGCTTCGCGGAGCCGGCGAATTCCTTGCGCACCGCTTTCCAGTCGATGTGCTTCGCCACGAGCAGCGCGCCGCAGTCCGTTTCGAGGGCGTCGAGCGCGAAATCGAGGTCCTTCTCGTAGACGGATTGCGCACTCGCGCGCCCGCCGAGCAGCGCGGCGAAGGCGAAGATCAGCACGCACCAGCTGCGCAGCCAACCCATCGGACTACTCCGGCGCGAGGCCGATCAGATTCTCTGCGACGCGGTCGACGTCGGCGTTGGACAGGAATGGATGGATCGGCAGGCAGAGGACCTCGCGAGCCAGGCGCTCGGCATTGGGGAAATCTCCGGGGCCGTAGCCCCAGCCCTTGGCCGCGACCTGGGTGTGCACGGGCGCGGGATAGTGCACGGCGCTCATGATCTTGCGCTCGCCGAGCAGCTTCATGACTTCGTCGCGCGGGCGGCTAGAGCGGATGCGCACCGCGTACTGGTGGTAGCAATGGGTCGAGCCGGCTTCCAGTTTCATCGGCGCGACCGTCTTCGAGCCGCGGAACGCCGCGTCGTAGCGCGCGGCGAGCTCGCGCCGGCGCGCGTTCCAGCGCTCGAGGTGCGGCAGCTTGACATTCAAGATCGCGGCCTGCAGCGCGTGCAGCCGCGAGTTCGTTCCGATGCGCGCGTGGACGTACTTGGCCGGCGAGCCGTGGTCGCGCAGCTCGCGCAGGCTCTTCGCGGTGGATTCGTCGTTGGTCAGGACCATGCCGCCTTCACCCGCGGCGCCGAGATTCTTCGTCACATAGAACGAGAAGGTTCCCGCGTCGCCGATGCCGCCGCAGGCATAGCCGTCGCGTTTCGCGCCGTGGGCCTGGGCGCCGTCCTCGAGGATGCGCAGGCTCTTCTTGTCGGCGATGGCCTTGAGCGCGCGCATGTCGCACAGCTGACCGTACAGGTGCACGGGCAGGATCGCGGTCGTCTTCGCGTCGATCGCGGCGGCGACGGCCTTGGGATCGAGCAGCGCCGTCTCGTAGTCGACGTCCGCGAGCACCGGCTTCGCGCCGATCAAGGCGATCGAAGCAGCGGATGCGAAGAAAGTGAACGGCGAAGTGACCACGTGATCGCCGGCCTTCACGCCGATCGCCAGCAGGCCGAGCCACAGCGCATCGGTCCCCGTCGCGACGCCGACGCCGTGCGCGACGCCGTGCATCTTCGCGAAGTCGCGCTCGAGCCCTTCGACTTCCGGTCCAAGGACATAGCGTCCGCTGTCGATCACGCGCAGCACGGCTTCGTGCAATGCGGGCCCGACCGCCGCACGCTCGGCGGCGAGATCGATCGGTTGGATGACGGTCTGTGAGGTCGTTGTGCTGGTCATGGTGGTCGAATCGGCGCTCAGGCGCTGTGGAAGTCCTTCGCGGGCTTGGCAGGCTCTTTCGGTGCACTCAATACGCGGTAGTAGCACCATCCCGTCAAGCCGACGACGAAGGTCAAGGAGCAGATCATCAGCAACCAACCGATGGGCGAGAGTTCAGCGGGCATGTTCGATCTCCTGGTTCAATCGTTGGGCGGCGAATTGCCGTCGACGTCGAGTCCGGCCGCGCGCCAGCGTTTCGTGCCGATGTGAGTGAGGATGCAGAGAAAGGCGATCACGAGCCCGATGAGGATCAATGTGTTGCGCTCGACGGGGTTGTTGCTCGCGCTTCGGATCCACGCGGGCAAGTTGTCGTCCTTGATGCAGAACACGCCGATCATCGTCAGCAAGTAGGCAGGCGCGACGAACTTGATGATGAAGTGCATGAAGCGCGGGATGCGCAACGCGGCTCCTTCATGAGCTTCCTTCATCCCGCGTTCCATGCCGAAGACCCAGCCGAAGCAGATCACCTGGACGGCGGCGAGGACGACGATCAGGAACGTGCCGACCCAGTTGTCGATGGTGCCGAGCGCGGCGAGGTCCTTGGAGAACCAGATCACCCACAGCGATCCGATCAGGGCGACCACGGTGATGATCGCCGTGGCTTTCAGGCGCGTTGTGCCCAGGGCTTCCTCGACGAATGCCATCGACGGCTGCAGCATCGAGAGCGAGCTCGTGATCGCCGCCAGGAACAGCATGAAGAACCACAGCATGCCGATGATGTTGCCCGCCGGCATGTGCGCGAAGACCACCGGCAGGGTCGTGAAACCCAGGCCGAAGGAACCTGTCGCGACTGCCGCGGCTGTGCCCGTCGCTCCGAGGAAGATGAAGGCGCTGGTCAGCGTGATCATGCCGCCGAAGCCGACTTCGAACAGCTCGTTGGTCGCCGACGCCGTCAGCCCAGAGAGGACCAGGTCGTCCTTGCGTTTCATGTACGACGCGTAGTTGATGATCACACCGAAGCCGACCGACAGGCTGAAGAAGATCTGGCCTGCGGCGGCGAGCCAGGTGCCTGGATCCTTGAGCGCGTCGAAGTCCGCGTTCCACATGTATCCCAGGCCCGTCAGGACGTTCTGGTCGGGATTGGTCGGATTCGGCGGCAGCGTGAGCACGCGGAACAACACGATCAGCGCACAGACCGCCATCGCCGGCATGGCCCACGAGCAGAACTTCTCAATGCCCTTCGAGAGTCCGCGGAACACGAACCAGACGTTCAGCGCAAACACGATGGCCCAGAAGACGACGCTCTCCACGATCGAGCCGCCGAGCATCACGCCGTCGGATGCCTTGCCGGTGAAATTCGTGAAGAACGTGGCCGAGCTCGCCGATTGGACGTCGATCGCCGCTTTCGGATCGATGCCCATGGCCGTGCCGCCAAAGATCGCTTTCGCGTATTCCCACGCGTAGGCCAGGCACCAGCCTTCGATGAACACGTAATAGAAGTAGACGGCGAGAGGGATCAGCACCCCGACGATCCCGAGATAGCGCGCGATCGCACCGCGACCGACCACGCCCATGATCGCCGGCGCCGAGTGGAATCCCTTGCGCCCGCCGTACCGACCCATCGTCCACTCGGCCCATCCGATCGGGATGCCGAGGAAGAGCAGGGCGCAGAAGTAGGGGATCATGAAGGCGCCGCCGCCGTGCTGAGCCGCCTGGCCTGGGAAGCGCAGGAAGTTCCCGAGGCCGACCGCAGATCCGGACACCGCGAGGATCACTCCCAGCCGGCTGCCCCATTCCTGTTTCTGCTGCGACATGAGTTCTGCTCACGGGCCGGCTGCGAAGCCGACCGAGGGACCGTGGTGGCGCGCGGGCGGGGGCCGGCGCGGTCCCGCGCGGGGACTGAGGCAGGAGCCTAGCGGCGCATGGCTCTCCTGCGCAATCGTCGAGCGCGATCGGCTACTCGATCCGTACCTGCATTGGCGGACTTCGAGCAGGAACCCCATCCCCGGCGCGCTTAGGATCCGCGCTCGCAGTCTTTCCACAGGAGTCCCATGCGCATCACGACCAGCCAATCATCCAGGAGCGGCCAGAACGCTCTGATCCCGGGTTTCGCCTTGCTCGCCAGCGCGCTGCTCGGGACGGCGGCTCCAGCGCAGGACCGCGCGACCCAGGAGACCTGGACGCAAGAGAAGCTCGAGGCGACCAGTCACGAGATCCAGAAGGACGTCGAGCAATTGCGCGGCGTGAAGTTCAAGGCCGACGTGCCCGTGAAGCTTTCCTCGAAGGAGCAGTTCGTCGCTTATGCGCTCGATTTCGAAAGCGCGATGGCGCCCCCCGCCAGACGAAAAGCCGACGAGACGGTCCTCCGCATGCTCGCCTTGATCCCCCCGGATATGGACATGCTCCAGGAGGAGCTACGACTGCTCAAGGACCAGGTCGGCGGGTTCTATGACCCGAAATCGAAGATGTTCTTCTTGATGGAGAACTGCCCGATGGCAATGGCGAAGACTGTGCTGGCCCACGAACTCGGTCACGCACTCGACGATCAGCTCTACGACATCGGCGGGTCGATGGAGAAGCTCGCCGAACGCACCGACGCTGGCCTGGCTTACCACGCAGTCGTCGAAGGCAGCGGGACCGTAGTCCAGGCGCGATGGATGGCGGACCACCTCAAGCCGATGGAAATGCTCGGCATGTTGGGTCAGATCGAAGAGCAGTCAGCGGCGATGGCTCACTCCCCGACGATCCTGTGGAAGCCGCTGCTTGGCAGCTACACGACTGGAGCTGCATTCTTGGGTCGCAATGAGAACTTGCAGGTGGGCTTGAAGAATCCGCCTGCGAGCTCTGACCTCGACCGCGCCTTCCGTGCACCGCCAAAATCCACGGAGCAGGTCCTGCACCCTGAAAAGTACTGGAGCGATCCGCGCGACGAGCCGATCGCAGTGGAACAGGTGTGCTCTGCACTGCCGGGCGACTGGGCCGTGTTGCGCCGCGATACTTTCGGAGAGCTCGGGATCGCGATCTGGTGCGTGGCGCCCGCGCAGCGGGAATTCGACGGGCCGGGAGAAGTTGCCAACGTTGCCGGAGTCACTTTCACTTCACCCCCGGCAACCGGCTGGGGCGGCGATGAGCTTGTGCTACTGGGCGAGGGCGAGAAGGCACGAGCGATCCGTTGGCTGACGGTCTGGGACAGCGAGCGCGATGCCGCAGAGTTCTACGGGGCTGCGAGCACGGTCGTCCCCGCACTCAAGCCCGGCCTGACCAGGCTCGCCGGAGGAAAGAGCAGGCTGACATCGGCTGCTGTCCGCTATGGAACTTCTCGCGAAGTCGTGATCGAGCTCGGCTACGGCGCGAAAGCTGATGACTTGAAGGGCGTGTTCGAGACCATTGCGAGCAAGTAGGTCACCCAAACGACTCACCCACTCTCTGGCTCGGTCCGCCGAGCCCGCCGGCGATCCGCCCGCAGACGTAGAAGGTGCCCTCGATGCGCCAGCCCGAGCGCGGCGGCGGCAGGCGGTCGATCTCCAATTGCCAGGGGCTGACGAAGAACGGCAAGGCTCGGCCCGGCGTCTCGACCTCGAGCAGCTCGACGCGCCGCTGCGTCAAGGGATTCTCGAGCCGCACCACGCTGCGAACGCGCAGCGACACCTCGAGGCATCCGCCGGGGTCGTCCGAGCCGCCGAGGGCCTCGATCGCGGCTGCGTAGGGCAGTCCGAGGATCAGAGGATCGCGCGCGCCACTGTCGGGACCGACGTAGGTCACTTCGAGCGCGAAGCCCGCGAGCGACATGGCGAGCACGTGCCCGCGCTGCAGGGTCCTCGGCAAGCGCCGCGCGTCGCTGAGCAGGGCGCGCATGGGATACGAATCCGGATCGGGCGCATCGGGCTGGTCGTCCACCGGCGGGTTGGCCCATCCTGAGACCAGCGCGTCATCCGGCGCGTCCGCGGGGAAGGCGATCCGATCCAGCGCCACGCGAACGCGGCGCGCCGACTGGTACCAGGGCGTCAGCGACCAGGCAGCGAGCGGGCTGGCGCGATCGAGGCGCACTTCCAGTCCTGACCCGAGCGCGAGCCGCAGGTGCTCGCCTGCCGCGCCGCGCCAAGGCAGACGCTCTCCGCGCTCGCGCGCGATCTGCGCCAGGGCGTGGAGATCCTGATCCGGCGGAAAGCCGATGCACTCGAGCAGGAAATCCATGGCTCACGAGTTTCGCGATCCAGGAGTCGGACGGCAACCGCCGCCGGGTTAAGCTCCGGCAACGATGAGCGCACGTGTCCAGGGCAGAGGTACTTCGAGTCGGATCGGAAGCTGGGCCCTGCTTCTTTCGCTCGCCGCGGGCTGCAGCACGACCGGCACCTTCGGCGGCGCCATTCCCGCGGAACGCTCGCACGAGGTGCGCGAATCGCGGTTCGACGTCGAGCACTATGCGCTCGAGATCGAGCTCGATCCCGTGGCGCGACGGATCTCGGGACGCGCGCGGATCCGCGTCGGGCCTCGCTCGCGACCCGTCAAGGAGATCGAGCTCGATTTCGTCGACCTCGACGTGCGCACGGTCGAAGGCGAGCGCGGCGAGCCCCTGGAGTTCACCCACGAGGACGGCCTGCTCACGATCCAGCTCGAGCGCGGATTGCGCGTTGGCGATTTCACCGAGTTCACCGTCATTTACGACGGCGCTCCGCGGCGCGGCCTGTACTTCAACGACTTCGAGAACGGCGCCGCGACGCAGGTGTTCACGCAGGGCGAATGCGAGGAATCGCGCGGCTGGTTTCCCTGCTTCGACCGCCCCGACGACCGCGCCACCAGCGAGGTCGCGGTGATCATGCCCGCGAAATGGACCTCGGTCGCGGCGGGCGAGCGCGTGGAGCGCCGCGAGCTCGCCAAGGATCGCGCGCTCGAGCGCTGGCGCATGAGCACGCCGCACCCGGCCTATCTCACGACGCTGGTCGCCGGCGATTTTTCGACGCAGACGGCCGAGTGGGACGGCATTCCGCTGGTGTACCTCGCCGATCCGAAGCTCGAGCCGTTCATGAGCGCGCGCTTCGCACAGACGCCCAAGGTGCTGGAGTTTCTCTCCAAGCTGACCGGCGTTCGCTATCCCTACGCGAAGTACAGCCAGGCCGCCGTCGCCAATTTTCAATTCGGCGGCATGGAGAACATCTCGGCCACGACCTTGACCGATACCTGGCTGACCGACGAGCGCGGAGCTCGCGACAATCCCGCGTTTGGATTGATCGCGCACGAAGCCGCTCACCAGTGGTTCGGCGATCTCCTGACCTGTCGCGACTGGTCGCACATCTGGCTCAACGAGGGATGGGCAACGTACGCGAACGAGCTGTACGTCGAGTCGTCCAAGGGCCGCGAGGCCTTCGAAGTGTCGATGGCCGCGACTCGCGACGGCTACTTGAACCTCGACGTCGGGCCCGCGCGCCGTCCGATGGTCCACGACGTGTACCGCGATCCGATGGACCTGTTCGTCACGGGGCACGCCTATCCGGGCGGGGCGAGCCGGCTGCACCAGCTGCGTTTCGAGCTCGGCGATGAAGCTTTCTTCGCCGGAGTGCGCCGCTACTTCACCGAGCACCGCGGAACTTCGGTCACGACCGAGGATTTCCGGCAGTCGATGGAGGCGGCCAGCGGACGCGACCTCTCGAGGTTCTTCCGGCAGTGGTTCTACACCAAGGGCTACCCCGAGTTCGCGATGAGCTGGGAGTGGGACGAGGCCACGCACAAGCTGGTGGTGTCGGTCGAGCAGATCCAGGCCGTCGCCGACGGGACGCCGGAGGTCTTTCGCACGCCCGCGGAGCTCGAGATCATGCCGAGCCGCGGCGAATCCGCGGAGCCGAAGATCGAGCGCGTCGCGATCGACAAGCGCAAGTCGAGCTTCAGCTTCGACGCGCCGCTGCGGCCGCGCTGGGTGCTCTTCGATCCCCACGGTTGGCTCGTCGCGCGCAGCTCGAGCGAGCGCGGCGGCAGCGAATGGGTGGCGATCGCCGAGGGCTCGAGCCATCCCCTCGCCCGCATCGAGGCGCTCGGCGTGCTCGGCCGGCTCGCGCGGGAAGGCAAGAACGATCGCGCACGCGCCGTGTTCGTCGGAGTGATCGAGGGCAGGCTTGCCGAGGACGCGCTGCCCGCCGTTCGCGTCGCCGCCGCGCGCGCCCTGGCCAGCCTGGCGCCAAGCTTCGGCCGCGGCCCGCTGATGGATGCAGCCGCGAACGACGCGGAGAGTTCCGTGCGTGTCGCGGCTCTGCAGGGACTCGCGGCCTTCTGTCCCGACGAGCGGCTCGCGGACTTCGCGCGCGAGCAGTACCAGGCGGGTTTCAGCTGGTCCACGATGGCCGCCGCCGTCGCCTTGGAAGCACAGGCGAAGCCGGAATCGGCTTTCGAGATCCTGACCGCTCAATTCGAAGTCACGTCGCCGCACGACGTGCTCCAGTACGGAGTGCTCGACAGCTTCGCGGGATTGAAGGACGATCGAGTCGTGGACGAGCTCTCGCGCATCGCGTTCGGGGCCAAGTCCTCTCCGCAAGCTCGCGAAGCCGCGGTGCGCGGTCTCGGGCGCGCGGCTCACGCGCGACCCGACATCCGCATGCAGATCGAAGCGCTGCTCGAAGATCCGGACTACCGCTTGCGCAGCGCGGCCATCGAAGCCCTGCAGGCTTTCCAGGATCCGCACGCGATTCCCGCGCTGCGCCGCGCCTATCCCAGGCTCGTCGATCCACGCCAGCGGCGCGCCGTCGAAGCGGTCCTGCGCGCTCCCTGGGCCAAAGCGATTTAGCCTCCTGTGACAACTGTCCTCAAGCGCCCCGGCGACGCGGCACTCCTCGAGGACATGCGGCGCGCTCTGCTCGCCGAATTCGGATCGCAGGCGATCTACCGGCACTTGATGCAGCGCGTGGACCACGCGGAGCTGCGCAGCCTGCTCGAGCGCCTTCACGCCGACGAAGCAGCGCAGATCGCTCGGCTGCGCGCCGTGATGCAAGCGCTGGGCGAAGCGCCCGTGTCGAAAAGTCGTCGCCGGCGCATCCTGGCCTGGGGCTTGGCCGCGCTGTCGCCCTTGACCGGCCGCAGGCTGGTGCTGCGCATCTGCGCCGAGGCCGAGACCACGGCCTCGCGCTGGTATGCGCAGTTCCACGAGTACCTGGCCGCGGTGGGGGAGTTCGAGCTGGCCCGGGCCTGCGGGGAGATGAGCGCCTTCAAGTTGCGGCGCGCCCACGCTTTGCAGCCCTGGCTCGATCTGCCGCGCGGCGCGGGGCTCTAGATTCCCGAGCTGGCTAGAATGCCGGCACTTCAAGCGAGCCTACGCTCGACACCCGACCCTCAATCTTCCAAAACACAGGTATCCATCATGTCCGAGACGACAACCGGCGGCATCCCGCGCATCGGTGATCCCGCCCCCGACTTCACGGCCACCACGACGCAAGGTCCGCTGGAGTTCACGAAGTGGCGGACAGGCAAGTGGGTCATCCTCTTCAGCCACCCTGCCGATTTCACACCCGTCTGCTCGACCGAGCTGGTCGAGTTCGCGAAAAGGCAAGCGGAGTTCGACGCGCTCGGCGTCAAGCTGATCGGACTCTCGATCGACTCGATCCACAGCCACCTCGCCTGGCGCGAGGATCTTCGCGAGAAGATGGGAACCGAGATCAAGTACCCGATGATCGCCGACATCGACATGAACGTGTCGAAGCTCTACGGCATGCTGCATCCGGGTGCCTCGGCGACCGCCACGGTGCGCGCCGTGTTCGTGATCGATCCCAAGGGGGTCGTTCGCGCGCTGGTCTACTACCCGATGAACGTCGGCCGCAACATCGACGAGATCAAGCGCCTGGTGGAAGCTCTGCAGACCGCGGACGCCAACGGCTGCGCCTGCCCCGTCAACTGGAAGGTGGGCGAAAAAGTCATCGTTCCGCCGCCGAAAACGGAGGAGGAAGTCGCCGAACGCGGCAAACACAATGAGTACGAGCGCGTCGCCTTCTATCTCAACAAGCGCGATCTCGCGGCGCCGAAGCCGGAACTCGCTGGCGCGAAAAAGTAATTTTCGAGAGCGGGCACCCGTTCATACTCTTCGTGATCGAAAAGTTTGAACGGAGCCTGCCTTCTGGAAAAAGGCTGCTGGCTCCTAGAACTTCAGATCGCGCAGGTCGTCGATCGAGAAATCCAGGCTGACTTCGTGATCGATGTTGATCAGGCGACCCGTTCCCTTGAACTGATTGAAGATCAAGGCCCCGTTCATGACGCGACCGTCCTTGAAGTAGAGCGTGACCTTGTCGGCCGTGCGCGCTCCGAGGAGCTGGTCGTACATGCGTTGGGAATCGGTGATTCGGCTTTTCATGGGTCTTGTGTGAGGACTTGGTCCTAGCGGTGCACCACGGTGCTCGCCCTTGCAGAGAGCGGACTTGCGTGCGCGGTCAGGAGCTCAGGAAGTCGCTCGACTAGGATCTTGGACCAGGATTCGAAGTTTGCACCTTGGTCGTTCAGGCGAATCAGTTCTTCCGGACTCACGAATTGACCTTCGAGAAGGTCTTCTTCGCGCACGCGGACATCGCCTTCGACCACCATCAGTTGCACCAATCCCACGTGAACAGCGCCCACGGGATTGGAATCGTCATTGAGCACGCCGACTCTGGCGAGGTGTGTGTCGCCCGAGATGTGAATCTCTTCGGCGATCTCGCGCCGCGAGCCATTGTCGATCGGGCTTTGTGTCAAGGTTCCGTCGGGGTTCACCGCCGCCGTCGCATCTTCTGGATTGATGTGACCGCCGACGCCAATCGAGAGCTTGTTCGCGAGTCGCGCTTCACCGCCCTTCGACAGTCGCCGCAGCAGGAAAACGTCTCCACCGCGCACGACCACCGTGTACGGAATCACCTGCTTCAAGTTGGGGTTCGACTCGGCGTGCGAGCGCTGCACGAAGAAACCGTGTCGCGCGACGCCGGCCTCGAACGCGGCGAGCGGGTACTCCTGCCCGAAGGGCATCAAGCCCTGCGGGTAGCAGTCGCGGAACAGGTCGTTGCGCGGCACGACGAAGACGAATTCCATGGAGCGGGTGGCCGGCGGGGGGGAGGGTGGTCGCCGAGGGCGGATGGCTGGTTCGGAGGGGGCAGGTCCACGTTCCGAGGGGCCGCAGGAGCGCTGCTCCGGGGACTGGCCTCTCGTTCCAGGACCTTT
>Ga0193706_1001305_pt1 | contig 11358 bp, 9 predicted proteins | sample U3c1metaG_FD_160130 | JGI IMG/M metagenome (GOLD analysis project Ga0193706, IMG submission 160130) | Soil microbial communities from a riparian zone of the East river system, Colorado, United States - U3c1 | ecosystem: Environmental > Terrestrial > Soil > Riparian zone | place: USA: East River... | reverse complement strand
GCCACGAGTGTTTTTTCCCGCAGTTGACCCGAGCGCAGCAAATCGTGCGAAGCGATGGCCAGAATTTCATCGCCATCGACAAGGACGCCGTTTTCATCGCAAAGCAGCACGCGATCAGCGTCGCCATCGTGCGTGATTCCAATCGCGGCGCCACTTTCGCGCACCACGCGCTGGATCTCCGCGGGATGCGTGCTGCCGCATTCGGCGTTGATGTTGGTGCCGTTCGGCTCGTCGTGCGCCACGGTCAAATCGGCGCCGAGTTCGCGCAGGATGCACGGTGTCGATTTGTAGGCGGCGCCGTTCGCCACATCCACCGCGATCCGCATTTTCTCGAGCGACATTCCGCGCGGAAAACTTGCTTTCGCAAACTCCACGTAGCGCCCGAGCGCATCATCGATCCGCCGGGCGCGACCGATCTTTCCGGCGGTGGGCCGAATCGAATCAATCTCGCCACTGAAGACCAACTGCTCGATTTGATCCTCGATTCGATCGTCCAGCTTGTAGCCGTCGTGCCGGAAAAACTTGATCCCGTTATCCTCGTAGGCGTTGTGCGAGGCGGAGAGAACGATGCCGGCATCGGCGCGCAAGGAACGCGTGATGTAAGCCACCCCCGGCGTCGGCAACGGTCCGATTACGAGCACATCCACGCCGAGCGACGTAATGCCGGCAACGAGAGCGTTCTCCAGCATGTAACCGGAGAGCCGCGTGTCTTTACCGAGGACAATCTTGGGCCGCGCGCCCGCGGGAAGAGTGCGCGGATTTAACTGCGTGAAAACATGCGCGGCAGCCCGGCCCAATTTCAGCGCGGTCTCGGCCGTAACCGGCTCGACGTTCGCCACGCCGCGCACGCCATCGGTTCCGAAGAGTTTATTAGGCTGAGCCACGGGAAGCATTGAACCGTTCCCGGCCGGATTCGTAAACCGGAAAGGTCCATTCCGCGTTCACGGGAGTTTGATTCCGGCCGGCTGCAGCTGGCGCGCGTGCAGACCTGACGGGTGCCACCGTCATCAAGATTCCGGCACGCGCTGCCGGTCGTGATCGGAAAAGAAGACGCATTCGTTCTCGAGGCCGAGCAGCGTGGCCCATTTTAACGAAAATTTTTGCAAATCCACGCTGCGCAAAATCACCGGGGCCCAGTCGCGATATTCGCCTTTCAGAATATCGGAAAGGGTGTTTTGGCTGCCACTGATCGGCGTCAGATAAAGGCCATTCAGAGGCGCGCCGAAAATGCCGTAGTCGTGGAATTCCGTGAAATTCTTCATCGTATCCGGAAGCCAGAGCGCCCGGCGCGAGGCGTACCAGGAGACCGCCCACGGCATGTCCGACGCGGTGATTTCCTCCGGCTTCATCCAATTATGCAGGACCGAGATGTACGGCGGCACATACGGAGGCCAGCGGATCCCGCCCTTCGAGGTCGGAATGCCGATCGTGATCATCATCGGCAATCCGCAGAGAACAAAAAGCAGCGTGAGAAATCCGAGCCGCGCAATCCGGTAATCGATCTCGAGCCGATTCCACTGCACGAGGAGATAAGCCAACCCGTAGCAGGTCATGATCGGGATGAAGAGGAGGTGCAGCTGATTCGCGGCCACGCCCTGCTCTTCGTGGATTCCATAGAGCGCCATGCCGAGCACCGCCCCCAGCCACATCGTCAAAACCATCCAGCGAATGACTCCGGTTTCGGGCCGCTTGAAGACGTGGAGCAGACCGAAGAAAAATGCCGCCGCCACCGCGCTCCAACCCAGGTATTCCAACAAGCGGTCGCCCTGCGCGATCAAATTGCCGGTAATCTTGTTCCGGAAATTGCCCGGCCCCACGCCGCTCAAATCGAGATCGACCCGCCGCATATGTCCCGCTTCGGTGTGGTTGATCCCATCAAGCACGGAATACATCGCCAGGCCCATCGGATTGCCGCAGACGACGTAATTGCGCGCCAGCCACGGCGTATAGATGAGGAGAAAAACCCCGAGAATGATGACCGCCGCATAGACCCGCGGACGGAAGAAGAAAATCGAGAAGACGAGCGCGCCGGCGAACATCCAGATCGTGAGCGCGTGGGAGAGGGCGAGCAAACCAAAGCCGAATCCAGTAAGCCCAAGCCAGATGCCGACCGCCCCGCCGCGATATTGCGCTTCCACCGCGCGCACCAAAACGTAGAGCGTCGCATTGAACAGAAACAGCATCAGCATCTGCGGCAGCCCGGAGAGCGAGTATTGCCAAATCGTATCGCAGATCAGGACCATGGCCGTGGCGAGCAAGGCCAGCCGTTGATCGAAAAGGCGGCGCGCGATGAAGTAGAGCACCACGAGGGAAGCGATGAAAAAGCAGATCGAGGCGAACGCGATCGCCTTGTCCCCCGCGAAAATGACATCGCGCGGGCTCATGACCCAATACCGTTTGATCGGGCGGAGCACGAACGCGTCCACGAGCGGCGGCAGCGGCGCGTTGTAGGTATCGGACCAGATCCTTTGCGCCACGTTTTTACCGTTCGCTTGCAATTGCCCAACCGCGCGCGGGCGCAGGAAATCGGTTCGCCAGCCCAGGCCGCTGGCGATGTTGCGGCCGATCTGGGCCTGGTCCATCGCCTGCGAGGTCGCGAGGCCATTGAACTCGTGCACCATGTAAAAGACGGCGATCCCAAGAATCACCAGCAGCGCCAGGCCGCGCTTGATCCAGATGGCGGCGCCCCCTTCTTCGAGGCCGTGGATCGTGCGTTGGATGAAATCAGCGGGGCCGGGCATGGAGCGTGTGGGAAGTTGGAAGTGGGCAGACGTTCATCTCAATCGGAGGCGAGCCAGGGAGTCTCTCTTCCGTCCGCCTGAGTGTCCAGCGCGCTCTTTGCCGTCTCCGCTTGCGCCGCGTTCATCTCGTTGATTTTCCGGTGCAAAGTGCGCCGGCTAATCCCAAGCTTTTTCGCGGCCGCGGTCACGTTCCCTTTCGTGCTCGCGAGCGCCTGCAGGATCAATCTCCGCTCCGTCTCGTGCAGATCGAGCGGGCTCACTTTTTGACCATAAGCGCCCACCGCAGTCATCCCACCCGGGAGAGTCGCACCGGCCGCGTGCCGCACGCTCATCGGCAATTCGCGCACGGTAATCTTCGGCCCATTGGCCATGACCACGCCGTGCTCGATCGCCGTCCGCAGCTCGCGCACGTTCCCCGGCCAATCATGATGCAAAAGCATATTCATCGCGTCCGCGGTCAAATCGAGGAGCGGCTTTTCGTTCACCTGACAAAAGTGGCGCACGAAGCCGCGCACGAGCAGCGGAATATCCTCCTTCCGCTCGCGCAAGGGCGGCAGCGTGATGTGGACGACGTTGAGGCGAAAATAGAGGTCGTCGCGGAATTTTCCCTCCTTCACCAATTGCGCCAGGTTCTTGTTCGTCGCCGCGATCAAGCGCACATCGGCCTTTTGCAATTGGTTCCCGCCCACGCGTTCGAAAGCTCGTTCTTCGCTGATCACGCGCAGCAATTTTACCTGCGTGCTTTGATCGATCTCGCCGATCTCATCCAGGAAAATGGTCCCGCCATTCGCCTGCTCGAAGCGCCCGATCCGGCGTTCGTGCGCGCCCGTGAAAGCGCCCCGCTCGTGGCCAAAGAGCTCGCTTTCGAGGAGCGTCGGGGAAAGGGCCGCGCAATGCACGGTGACGAATTTCGCTTTGTGCCGCCGGCTCAGGTTATGAATGGCGTGCGCGGCCAATTCCTTGCCGGTGCCGCTCTCGCCATCGAGGAGAACGTTGGCCGATGAGGGCGCCACCTGCCGGATCGTGTCGAGCACCTCGCGCAAAACTGGCGACTCGCCGATCAAGCTCTCGAGGCCGAAACGTTCGTCCACTTGCTGGCGCAGGGTGCGGTTCTCCTGCTCCATCCGCCGCGCAATCAGGATTTCCACCTTGTCCAGATTGAGCGGTTTGGTCACGAAATCGTAAGCGCCGCGCTTCATCGCTTCGACGGCGGTGTCGACCGATCCGTAGGCTGTCATCATGATGCAAACCGGCGGCCGCGGCAGCTTCAAGGCGCGCTCGATCAACGTCATCCCGTCGTCGCCCGCCAGGCGCAAATCGGTAATGAGGACGTCGATCGGTTCGCGTTCCAGGACATCCATCGCGCCCCGGATATCTTCCGCGACGTAGGTGTCGTACGTGTCGTCAAAAAGGCGTCGCAAGCCGTCGCGCGTATGCTTTTCGTCGTCAACGATGAGGATGGTGGCCTGAGTCATTTCGCGCCTGAACGTTCTCTCAATCGTGGATTCTCTCAATCGCTAAGGTAGCGCAAGCTTCCAGCTTGCAGTCTGCAGGCTGCATTTTGGTGCGACGTGCAAGCTGGAAGCTTGCGCTACCTCAGCGCCCCCAAAGATAGCCGTCCTCGAATGTGACCCACGCCGCCACCCGTGCGCGCAATTCCTGCGCGCGGCCGGGTTCGCTCGCGCTCACGTCGCGCAGTTCCTTCGGATCGGTCGCGAGATTGAAGAGCGATTCGCGGCCGCTGGTCACGTCGTACATGTATTTCCAGTTTGCTTCCCGCACGCCGAAGACGTTCCCACCCGCGATCGCCATGAAGAAAGCGCGCTCCGGCCGCGCGGGATCGAAGAGGCTGTGACCCTGCCATTCGCCGGGCGGCTTCAGGCCCAGCAAATCCGCGACCGTGGGATTCAGATCCACGTGCCCGCCGATCGCATTCGAGCGACCACCACCAGGAAACAGCCGCGGATTCCAAATCATCAACGGCACGTGCACTTCCTCCTCATACACCGACCAGGCGTGCCCGCGCTGACCGTGCGGATTGGCAAACGCCTCCCCATGATCACCCGTGATGATGACGAGCGTATCATCGGCCAGGCCCCGTGCGCGCAAGGCCGCAAAGACGCGCGCCAGTTGCGCGTCGGTGCCGCGTAAAATTCCCAGATAACTGGAGAGATCCGCTGCGAGCGGAGACGAGGCGACGACGGGAGGGAGCTTCTCCGGAACGCTGCCGGGACTGAGCAGGTAAGGATCGTGCGTTTGATCGGTCCAACAAACGGCGAAGAATGGTTGTCCCGGCCGTTGATCGATCCATTGGATCAGCCGATCGATTGCGCAACGATCTTCGCAGCCCCATGAGCTGAGCAGAGGACAACCAAGATCCGACGCACCTTGCAACAGATCGAGCGAATGCGGCCGATGCAGAAGCCAGCGTTGATCGCCCCAATCGAGATCACCGCTCGTGATATAGGCCGTGCGCGCACCGCGCGCCTTCATCACCGCAGCCAGTGTCTCGGGCAACGGCCGCGCGTCTTCCAATAATGAGTAATGCCACGGCAGGCCGGGATAGACCGAGAAGTTGATCGGGCGGAACGAGGCATAGGTGAAACTGGCGTGGGCGTAGATATTATCGAAAACGAGGGCATGCTGCGCCTCGGCCGAAAGCGTCGGCGTCACGTCGACCGGGTTGCCGTAAAGGCCGAGATATTTCGTGCCGATCGATTCGAGCACGAACACGATCGCGTTCTTGGGCCGGGCCGCGGCCTCGGGCAATTGGAAGTGCGATGGCGGCGCGGGCGAATTCCGCACGCCAAACGTCCGGAATTCATCCAGGTACTCCGGCGGGAAATCTTTCGGAAAACTGGGCCGCTCAGCGCCCGTAATCCGGTTCGCAGTGGTGCGGATCAACTCCGCATGCGGGCTCAGCCAGAGATGCTCCAGGTTGTCGCGTTTCCATCCGCCCGCGCGATAAAGACCCCAGCCACCCATGATCCAAAAGCCGACCAACGTCAGGGCCAGAAGCGTGCTGTGCCGGTGGCGCGTGCGCCGCGTCGCAAGCACGAGATAAAGCGTGGGCACGACGATCAGCGCGAGAGCGATCGGCCAGGTCAGGCGCTGACCCACGGATGAGCGAATGGCGGCCGCGTTCCCGATCAGCCCGAGCAGATTGTAGCTCGCCGGGCGATGGAAATAACGGAACACGCCCACCGCCGCGATCGCGTAGAGAACGAAGAACGCGAAGAGGCCGAGAAAGCAGGTGCGCATGATCGCGGCCAGCCGGTTCCAGCGCGCGCAGATCAGCATGACCAGCTCGGCAATGGCCCCGCAGGCGAGCGCGAAAAGGGCATCGCTCCACGAAGTTGCGAGGACGATGAGAAGACGTGCGGGAAGATGAGGCCACCACGGCAGATCGCTTGAGAAGGCTTTGCCCAGGACCAGGAAACACGCCAGCCAACAGCCCGCCCACAACCAGGGGAGCGAGGGATGGCGGCGCCCGGAAGGTTCTTTGATTCGCGCGTCGCGCACGCCGTTCGTTTAAGCCGGGGCGAGGGGGATTACGAGCACGAGCGTGCGGATTGCGCGGCGACGCTTCGTTGCCCAGCGCGCCGAAGGGGGTTATGGCAATCGCATCATGAAACGCTTCGCCGCTCTCTTCTTTCTGCTTCCTGCGTGCACGCTCGCGCTCGCGCAAGAGCCATCCAAACCCTTCGCGTATCCGCCGGCGCCGCAGAGCAAGCAGATGGATGATTATCACGGCACCAAGGTGGCCGATCCGTATCGCCCGCTCGAGAACGCCGACTCCGCCGAGACCCGAAAGTGGATCGAGGCGGAGAACAAATTGACCTTCGATTTCCTGGCCGGCATTCCGGAACGGAAGGCGATCAACGAGCGCCTGACCAAGCTCTGGAATTACGAAAAGTATGGCGTGCCGTCGCGCGAAGGGGATCATTTCTTCTTCACCAAAAATACCGGCCTGCAGAACCAGAGCGTGCTCTACACCAGCGCCCAGTTGCCGGGTGCGCCAAAGCTTCTGCTCGATCCGAACACGCTTTCGAAAGACGGCACGACGGCGATGCAAGGCAGCGAGGTTTCCGATGATGGGAAGCTGCTCGCGTACGGCCTGGCAATGGCTGGATCCGATTGGCAGGAGTGGAAGGTGCGCGAGGTGGAGACGGGAAAAGACCGTGAGGATGACTTGAAGTGGGTCAAATTTTCCAGCGCGGCCTGGAAGAAGGATGGGAGCGGTTTCTTCTACTGCCGCTACGACGAGCCGAAAGGTGAAGAACTCAAAGCGGCCAATTATTTTCACAAACTCTACTTCCACCAACTCGGCACGCCGCAGAGCGCGGACCCGCTCATTTACGAGCGCAAGGATCACAAGGATTGGCTCTTCAACGGCGAGGTCACGGAGGACGGCGGCTATCTCATCATCAGCGTCTCGACCGGGACCGATCCGAAGAACCAAATTTTCTACCAGGATCTGACGAAACCGAATGCGAAAGTGGTCGAGCTGCTGAACAAGCAGGACGCGGAATACAGCTTCATCGGGAACGACGGGCCGGTCTTCTGGTTCCGGACGAATCTGGACGCGCCGCGCGGGCGGATTATCGCCATCGACACGGAGAAGCCGGGCGAGATCAAAGAGCTGGTCGCGCAAACAGCCGACAAATTGGAGGGCGTGAGTCTGGTCGGCGAACGCTTCATCGCGAACTACCTGAAGGACGCGCATTCACTTGTTAGGCTGTACCAGCTTTCAGGCGAGGCGGCGGGCGAGATCGCGCTCCCCGGCCTCGGCACGGCGAGCGGTTTCACCGGCAAACGCAAGGACACCGAGACCTTCTACAATTTCGTCAGCTTCACCGAGCCGCCGACCGTTTTCCGGTACGATCTGAAAGCGGGCGAGAGCACGGTTTTGTTCCGGCCCAAGGTTGATTTCAAATCGGACGAGTACGTGACCGAGCAGGTCTTTTATCAAAGCAAAGACGGGACGCGCGTGCCGATGTTCCTGACTTACAAAAAGGGTCTGGAGAAGAACGGGAACAATCCCACCCTGCTCTACGGCTATGGCGGATTCGACATCTCGATCACGCCTTCCTTCACCCCTTCGACCGCGGTCTGGCTGGAGATGGGCGGGGTTTTCGCCGTCGCGAGTTTGCGCGGCGGCGGCGAGTACGGCGAAGAGTGGCATCTGGCCGGGACGAAGCTGCACAAGCAAAACGTCTTCGACGATTTCATCGCCGCCGGCGAATGGCTGATCGCGAACAAATACACTTCAACTCCGAAGCTCGCGATCAGCGGCCGGAGCAACGGCGGGCTGCTCGCCGGCGCGGCGTTGACGCAACGGCCCGATCTCTGGGGCGCGACTCTCCCCGCCGTGGGCGTGATGGACATGCTGCGCTTCCAGAAGTTCACCATCGGCTGGGCGTGGGCGTCCGATTACGGCTCGTCCGATAACCCGGAGGAATTCGCGGCACTCTACAAATATTCGCCGCTGCATAACATCAAACCGGGGACCAAATATCCGCCGACGTTAGTCTCGACCGCCGATCACGACGACCGCGTTTTCCCGGGGCACAGCTTCAAGTTTGCCGCCACTCTGCAAGCCGCGCAGGCCGGTCCCGCGCCGGTCCTCATCCGGATCGAAACGCGCGCCGGGCATGGCGCCGGCAAGCCCACGTCAAAGCAGATCGAAGACGTGACCGATCAATGGTCGTTCCTCGTGAAAACCCTCGGGATGAAGATTCGATTTTAGTGATGTTGATAGAGACTGGACGAGCTTCCGCTCGTGCAGTCTCTGTGGCGGTCTCGCTTTCTCTCATAATGCACAGGCATGAAAAAAGTTAACCTCAGCGAAATGGCGGAGCGCGCCCGGCGCTCGCCCGCCGGCAAATACCAATCCTTCAGCCGCGAGATCTCGGTGGCGCTGGGGCGCGAAGAGAAGTCCTTCGATCTGCAGAAACGGCATCCGTTTGACCTGACCCTGGCGCGCATTCCGCCCGGTGCCGCCTACTGTCCGTATCACGCCGAGGGCGCGCAGTGGGAACTCTATCTTGTCGTTAGCGGACGAGGCCGAGTACGTGATGCGTCCGGCGCAACCGAAGTGGCCGCGGGCGATTCGTTCCTCTTCAAACCCGGTGAAGCGCATCAGCTTTCCTGCGTGGGCGAGGAGGACTTTGTCTATTATGTGGTCGCGGATAACCCGATCGGCGATTCCTGTTATTATCCTGACAGCGGCAAGTGGGCCGTGCGGAAAGAGGGCGACGAAACCGTGCTCGTGAAGGGCGCCGAGACTGATTACTTCGACGGCGAGGAGTAACGTGTTTGTGGCCCGGGTAGCGCAGGCTGCCAGCCTGCAGTTTCCGGCAGCCTGCCGGAAACATTCGGGGTGGGCGGCGGGATTGATGGAGAACCCTCGGTGGGAGACCGGGAACGATTTGCGGGACAGCCATTGATCGCGGTCTCCTGTTCGCGGCAGGCTGCCGCGAACTGCAGGCTGGCAGCCTGCGCTACCCCGGGCCAATTCCAGGCATCGACACGGCGGCTCGCTCCGGCCATCATGCAACGTTCATGATTCGCGCGGCCTTCGTTGTTCTTCTCCTCTCGGCGCTGACGGCTTCGGCGCAGATCTCGTTCGAGTACGACCAGGCGCAGCCGCTCGATCTGAAGGAACCCGGAACCCGGCAACGCAGTGGCGTCACCGTGCGCGACACCCGTTATCTTCTGCCGAATGGAAGCCACAACGCGGTCACGATCGTGAAGAGAACTGAAAGCACTGCGCCCCGGCCGGTTCTGCTTCGATTCGCCAAGGACGATGAGCGTGTTTCGCCGGGCCGGGCGGCGGCGGCGAACGAGCTCGAGACGGTGCGCGCCTACGAGGCGAAGCACGAATTGAACGAAGTCGCCACGCACGATCGGATCGCGTGGTTGAAACAACAGCTCAAGCTCGGGACGCCATGAACCGCCGCGATTTTGTCCGCACCACCGTCGGCGCGACCTTGGCCGCGAGCGCCCCGCGTGCTCTCCTCGCGCAAGCTCCCAATATTATGAATTCGAAATCGATCCAGCCGGTCGTGATCTCCTCGGCCAACGGCAACAAATTCAAGAACGGCGGTGACGTGACCTGCGTGGAGAAGGCCTTCACCATGATGACGCAGGGCGCGGATGTGCTCGATGCGCTTATCGCGGGCGTGAACATCGTCGAGCTGGACCCGACCGATACCAGTGTCGGCTATGGCGGCCTGCCGAACGCGGACGGCGTGGTCCAGTTGGATTCCTGTTGCATGCACGGACCGCACAAACGCCGTCGAATGTGGCGCAAAAGGTGATGGATCAAACCGATCATCATCTGCTCGTGGGCGAGGGCGCGCAGAAGTTCGCGCGCGCGATGGGGTTCAAGATCGAGGAGGATTTGAACACGGAAGAGTCGCGGCGTTTGTGGCTGGATTGGAAGCGCCGGATCGATCCCGAACATTGGATCGATCCCGAAAAACGCGCCCAAGCAGGGCACAACGCCATGATGCAAATGGTGGCGGAAGGCCTGGTCGACCGGCAGCACATTTACGGGACGATTAATTGCAATGGGATCAACGCGAAGGGCGAGATCTGCGGTGTGACCACGACCAGCGGGTTGGCCTGGAAAATTCCTGGACGCGTGGGCGATTCGCCCATCCTCGGTGCCGGCCTTTATGTCGATGGCGCGGTCGGCGCCGCCGGATCGACCGGACGCGGCGAAGCGAATCTCTTCGGGCTTTGCTCGTTCCTCGTGGTGGAAAACATGCGGCGCGGAATGCATCCGAAGGACGCGGGGATCGACGCCTGCAAACGGATCAAGGCGAACACGATTGAAAAACGGCTGCTCAACAGCCGCGGCGAACCGAATTTCAACGTCAACTTTTACGTCCTGAATGCGAAAGGCGAATACGCGGCGGTGGCGTTGTATCCGGGCAGCAGCTTCGCCGTTTGCACCGAGGATGGACCGAAGACCTTGCCGTCCGAACCGCTGCTGCAAGGCAAGCCGACGGATTAAGCGAGGGATAATTTGGAAGCCAGGAAACCAGAAAAAGCGAATTCTTAGATCGGGTGTCGGTCACTCGGCATCCCTCCGATCTTTGGCTTTCTGGTTTTCAAATTCAAAATCCCTTCTTGAAATTCTCACGCCTGCTGCTCTCGGCGTTTTTCATCGTCGCGGGCATCTGCCACTTCGTTTTCCCAGCGGCTTATCTCGCGATCGTGCCACCATTCCTGCCGTGGCCTGAAGGCTTGGTTTGGATCAGTGGAATTGCGGAGATCGCAGGCGGCATCGGAGTTCTGCTAGAGAGCACGCGGCGAGTGGCCGGCTACGGTTTGATCGCGCTGCTGGTCGCGGTCTTTCCCGCGAATGTCTACGCGGTCTTCGCCGGGACGACGATCGACGGTTGGGCGGTACCGACGTGGCTGCTCTGGCTGCGGTTGCCGTTCCAGGCCGCGCTCATCGTCTGGGTCTGGCGAAGCGCGAGTTCCCAGTCTGCTCCCTGAAGAAACGCGCCAGTTGGAAACTCGCGCCACGACTTTGCGGTTCGTCTCCGGCAAAAATTGGGCGATGATCCGGTTCATGAGCAGCCCGCAAAATCCGTGGATCGAA